>Ga0308157_10002080_pt1 | contig 35419 bp, 29 predicted proteins | sample PhyBR1_FD_201035 | JGI IMG/M metagenome (GOLD analysis project Ga0308157, IMG submission 201035) | Phyllosphere microbial communities from UC Gill Tract Community Farm, Albany, California, United States - DLSLB.R1 | ecosystem: Host-associated > Plants > Phyllosphere > Unclassified | place: USA... | reverse complement strand
GATGGTGGCCATGCCGCTGCGACCCGCCACCGGGAACAGGCGCTTGAGCGGCGCGCGCCAGCCACCGGCGGCCATGGAGCGGGCTTCGTTGATGGCGGTGAACAGCACCTCGTCCTTGTGCGGCACGATCAGGTCGGAATCCAGCAGATAGCCCAGCTTGCGCGATTCGATGGCGCTGGTGCCCACCTTGGCCATGGCCGCGGCGGTGAAGCCCTCGGTCAGGAAAGGCAGCACATCCTTGCTGGTGGACTGGGCCATGTTCTCGGCCGCACGGCGGGCGATATAGGTCAGGCCGCCGGCGCCGGGGATCAGGCCCACGCCCACTTCCACCAGGCCGATATAGCTTTCCATGTGGGCCACGCGGCGGGCGCTGTAGACGGCCAGCTCGCAGCCGCCGCCCAGGGCCATGCCATGGATGGCCGCCACCACCGGCACCTGCGCGTAGCGGATGCGCAACATCATGTTCTGCAGCTCGGCTTCGATGCTTTCGATGGCGTCGGCGCCACCGATCACGAAGGCTGGCATGGTGGCTTCCAGATCGGCGCCCACGCTGAAGGGGGCGTCACCGGACCAGATCACCATGGCCTCGAAATCACTCTCGGCGGTTTCCACGGCTTCCACCAGGCCTTCCATGACCTCGGGGCTGATGGCGTGCATCTTGTTCTTGATGCTGGCGATCAGCACCTGACCATCCAGCGTCCAGGTGCGCAGCGCCTTGGTCTCGGCAATGGTGGTGCCGGCTGTCTTCCAGTCCGGCAGACTGTCTTCGCCCAGCAGCTTCTCAGGGAAGATCTGGCGCTCATAGACGGGCAGCACGCGGCGGGCGACAAACTTCTTTTGTGCCGGGCTCCAGGAGCCTTGGGCGGTGTGCACACCGCCGGCTTGTGCCACCGGGCCTTCGAACACCCAGCGGGGCAGCGGCGCCGTGGACAGCGCCTTGCCGGCATCGATATCCTCCTGGATCATCGTGGCCACCTGCAGCCAGCCGGCTTCCTGCCACAGCTCGAACGGGCCTTGCTTCATGCCGAAGCCCCAGCGCATGGCCTGGTCCACATCGCGTGCGGATTCGGCAATGGTCTCCAGGTGGATGGCCGCGTAGTGGAAGCTGTCGCGCAGAATGGCCCACAGGAACTGGCCGGGCGCGCCTTCGGCGTTGCGCAGCAGTGGCAGGCGTTCGGCAGCGGGCTTCTTGAGCATGCGGCCATAGACCTCATCGGCCTTCTGGCCACCGGGCACGTAGTCCTCGCTGTCCAGCTCGAACTGCAGCACCTCGCGGCCCACCTTCTGGTAGAAGCCTTTTTTCGCCTTCTGGCCCAGGTGCCCCAGGCCCAGCAGTTTCTGCAGCACGGCGGGCGTGCCGAAGTTGCCGTAGAAAGGATCGGTCTCCGGGCTCAGATTGTCCTGCAGCGTCTTGATCACATGGGCCATGGTGTCCAGGCCCACCACGTCGGCGGTGCGGAAGGTGCCGCTGGAGGCACGGCCCAGCTTCTTGCCGGTCAGGTCATCGACCACATCGAACGTCAGGCCAAAGTTCTCGGCCTGCTTCATCGTGGACAGCATGCCGGCAATGCCGATGCGGTTGGCGATGAAGTTGGGGGTGTCGTGCGCGCGCACCACGCCCTTGCCCAGACCGCTGGTGACAAAGGCTTCCAGCTGGTCCAGCACCTCGGGACGGGTGGTGGGGGTGTTGATCAGTTCCACCAGCGGCATGTAGCGCGGGGGATTGAAGAAGTGGATGCCGCAGAAACGCGGCTTGATGGCGTCGGGCAGCGCCTCACTCAGCTTGGTGATGGACAGGCCCGAGGTGTTGGATGCCACCAGCGCATGTTTGGCGATGAAGGGGGCGACCTTGGTGTAGAGGTCCAGCTTCCAGTCCATGCGCTCGGCAATGGCTTCGATGACCAGGTCACAGCCCTTGAGCAGCTTCAGGTGCTCCTCGTAGTTGGCAGCCTGGATCATGTCGGCATCTTCGGCCACGCCGATGGGCGAAGGCTTGAGCTTTTTCAGGTTGGCGATGGCGCGTTCGGCAATGCCGCTCTTAGGGCCTTCCTTGGCGGGCAGGTCAAACAGGATGACCGGGACCTTGACGTTGACCAAATGGGCGGCGATCTGCGCGCCCATCACGCCGGCGCCGAGCACGGCGACTTTCTTGACGTTGAATCGGGACATGGTGTTCTGGGTGAAAAGACGCAGCCCCGGCCAGCGGCCGGGCTGCGTCGAAATAGGGGAGTAAGACGGGCAGGCGCGCGGTGCTTACTGCACGCGCACCCAGGTCTGGGTGCGGCCAAACGGGCCGATGGAGCCGCGCACTTCCAGCTTCTTGCCGTCGTCGATCGGGGTCAGGCGCAGGGTGTAGCTCTTGCCGCTTTCGGGGTCGAGGATCTTGCCGTCCTCCCAGACGGTCTTGCCCTCGGCCTTCTTGGCACCGGTGATGATGGGCAGGCCCACCATGGGCTTACCCTTGAGGCCGTCCTTGCATTCGGTGCAGACCGCGGCAGGGTCGGCACCCTTGCGCAGCAGCTTGGTGACATGGCCGCTGAGCACGCCCGCGTTGTCACTGATCTGGATTTCCGATTTGGCTTCGCCGGTCTTGTCATCCACGCTGTGCCAGGTGCCCACAGGCGTCATCTGTGCCCAGGCGGCAGACATGCCACCAACCATCACCACTACGGCAGCTACCAGTACTTTTACGGTCTTCATATCCAGGTCCTTTCTGTTCGAACTTCAGGATTTGTCTCCACAGGCCGCTCCGCTGTTTGAGGGTGTTGCAGAGCGGCCTCCCCAGTGCATCAGGCCAATGCAGCGTCGCTGTCCATCAGAGTCTTGCCGCCAGCGCGGGCAGTGCGCATCAGCGTCGCGGTTTCCGGGAACAGTTTGGCGAAGTAGAAGCGCGCCACCTGCAGCTTGGCCACGTAGAAGGGATCGGTGTTGCCGTCGGCGATGGCGCGCAGCGACACCTGGGCCATGCGGGCGAACAGGTAGCCGAACACCAGGTGGCCGGCCACACGCAGGTAGTCCACGCTGGCAGCGCCCACTTCGTCGGGGTTTTGCATGCCCTTGAAGCCGATTTCGGTGGTGAACTTGGTCATCTGCTCGCCCAGCATGGCCACGGGGGTGATGAACTCACTCATCTTTTCGTTGACGCCCTCTTCCTCAACCAGCTTGGCGATCAGCTTGCCGAACTTCTTCAGCGAGGCGCCCTGGTTGCCCAACACCTTGCGGCCCAGCAGGTCCAGGGCCTGCACGCCGTTCGTGCCTTCGTAGATCATGTTGATGCGGTTGTCGCGCACATACTGCTCCATGCCCCATTCCTTGATGAAGCCATGGCCGCCAAACACCTGCTGGCTTTGCGTGGTGGCGATCCAGCCGTTGTCGGTCAGGAAGGCTTTGACGATGGGGGTCAGCAGGGCCACCAGATCGGCGCTGTCGCTGCGCACTTTTTCATCGGGGTGGTTCAGTTCCTGGTCGATCAGCAGTGCGCAGAAAGTGGACAGCGCACGGCCGCCTTCTGCATAGGCCTTGGCGGTCAGCAGCATGCGGCGCACATCGGGGTGCACGATGATGGGGTCGGCCGGCTTGTCCTTGGCCTTGGCGCCGGACAGGCTGCGCATCTGCAGACGGTCCTTGGCATAGGCCAGCGCGTTCTGGAACGCCACTTCGGTCAGGCCCAGCGACTGGTTGCCCACGCCCAGGCGGGCGGCGTTCATCATCACGAACATGGCTTGCAGGCCCTTGTTGGGCTGGCCCACCAGCTCGCCCACGGCATCTTCCATCACGATCTGGGCCGTGGCATTGGACTTGATGCCCATCTTGTGTTCCAGGCCGCCGCAGTAGATGCCGTTGCGCGCACCCAGCGAGCCGTCGGCGTTCACCAGGTATTTGGGCACCACGAACAGGCTGATGCCCTTGGAGCCGGCGGGTGCATCGGGCAGGCGGGCCAGCACCAGGTGGACGATGTTGCTGGTGAAGTCGTGCTCGCCGGCGGAGATGAAGATCTTGTTGCCGGTGATCTTGTAGCTGCCGTCGGCCTGGGGCTCGGCCTTGGAGCGCAGCAGGCCCAGATCGGTGCCGCAATGCGGCTCGGTCAGGCACATGGTGCCCGTCCATTCACCGCTGGTCAGCTTGGGCAGGTACTTGGCCTGCAGTTCGGGAGAACCGTGGGCGTGCAAGGCTTCATAGGCGCCGTGCGACAGACCAGGGTACATGGTCCAGGCCTGGTTAGCACTGTTGAGCATTTCATACAGCGCGGAGTTCACCACAAAGGGCAGGCCTTGGCCCCCGTACTTGGTGTCGCACGATAGTGCCGGCCAGCCACCTTCGACGAACTGGGCATAAGCTTCCTTGTAGCCCTTGGGCGTGGTCACCTCGTGCGTGGTCTTGTCCAGGTGGCAACCTTCTTCGTCACCGCTGATGTTCAGCGGGAAGGTGACGTTGGCAGCGAACTTGCCCGCTTCTTCCAGCACCGCATTGATGGTGTCGGCATCCACCTCGGCATGCTGGGGCATGGCCTGATAGACGTCAGTCACCTTGAACACTTCGTGCATCAGGAATTGCATGTCGCGCAGGGGCGGGTTGTAGCTGGGCATGGGTCGGTCTCCTCGGGATGTAGGTATGGGTCTGGAATGGAGCGGCAGCTCAGGCCTGGGTGATGCCGTAGCGCTGCAGGATGTTGTCAAAGCCACGCTGGGCACGCGGCAGGGAGTCGGGCAGGCGCATGAAGCGCGCTTCGTAGTGCAGCACCAGGATCAGGCCATGCACTTCGAACAGCACCTGGGATTCATCGGTGTCGGCGCGCAGGTCGCCGCATTCCTTGCACTGGACGATGGCGCGGCGCAGCGCGGCATGCCAGGTGCTGACCGATTCAACCAGGGCATCGCGCACCGGGCCGGTGCGCTCGTCAAATTCAATGGCGCCGCTGATGTAGATGCAACCGGAATCCAGCTCGATGGAGGTGCGCTGCATCCAGTTGGCAAACAGCGCGCGCAAGCGCGGCAGACCGCGCGGCTGGCGGATGGCGGTGAAAAACACTTCCTGCTCGAAGCGGCGGTGGTATTCGACCACCACAGAGATCTGCAGCTCTTCACGTGAGCCAAAATGGGCGAACACACCCGACTTGCTCATGCCCAGTGCCTGGGCCAGTGCCCCGATGGACAGGCCTTCCAGGCCGATGTGCATGGCCATGTCGAGCGCGGTGTCGATGATGGCGGCCTTGGTCTGCTGGCCTTTGTGGGCGGCGCGTGGGCGGGCACCAGCGACCGGCGGCAGCGGTTGATCGCCGAGCGGGCGGTCATCGGAAACAGAAGTGGGAGCGGGCGCGGAAGCTGTCATGGCACAAATAAAACGAACGATCGTTCTATTTTGCGCAAACTTCCGGCTTTCGAAAAGCTGACCAAGGGTAAACACTCAAACCCTGGATCCGCAGACTGTCGCGTTTACCCGACAGAAAGTCGGCAGCTGGGGGCAGAGGAAAGCCCCACTCCTCTACGAAAAAAGCCCCCGTCCCAGCACGCGGACGAAGGCCAGGCGCCGCCTCCAGACCGCGCTTGTGCAGGCGGAGCGCCTTAGATCAGCATGGCCAGGCTGGCGTCCAGGTGTTCGGTAGGCAGGCGGCGGAAGCCCGTGCGCGCAAAGCGCTGCATGCGGCCCAGCATGAAGGCGGTCAGCACACTGGCGGCCACATTGGCATCCACCGTCGGGGTGGCAGAGCCCAGGGCGTCGGCAGCCGGACGCAGGCACTGGCGCAGCGTGGATTCGATGCGATCGAAGAACTGGTTCATGCGGGTCTGCAGGCGCTCGTGCTCGAACAGGATGGCGTCGCCCACCATCACGCGCACCATGCCGGGGTTGCGTTCGGCAAACTGCAGCACAACCCCCACGGCGCGGGCAGCGCGGCGGGCACCGTCTTCGGGCGTGACCGTGCCTTCTTCCACTTCGCGGGTGACGATCTGTTGTACCAGGGCAAAGACCGACTGCTCGATGAACTCGATCAGGCCTTCAAACATCTGGGCCTTGCTGGCGAAATGGCGGTAGAGCGCCGCTTCGCTCACCGACAGGCTGGCAGCCAGTGCGGCGGTGGTGATGCGGTCTGCACCGGGCTTTTCCAGCATGGCCGCCAAGGCCTGCAGGATCTGCTCGCGGCGCTCGCCTGGCTTGGGACGTTTGCGCGTACGCGTGGTATCAGCGGCAACGGCCACAGGCTCTTCGGTTTCGGCGGGCGGGCAAATCACTTCAGACACTGACATAAGGCATTTAAATGTAACAACGCAGTCATTCTCGCACAGCACTTTTCAAAAGTAACCGCTTGTCATGACTCGCCAATTTCGTTTAGGGCACCATGCCTCCTTGCACTGCGCACAGAGCCATCGGTACCCCACGAGACCATGGACTCCAGCCTGCCGACACAGAGGCAGCGCTTGCAAAAGCACGCCATCTGCCGCATTCCGAATCCATGCAGCCAGCCGACACCAGGTGTCCAAAGACACCAGCTGCGCACTGCCAAAGCTGCCCCGGCGGACATGCAATTCCCGTGCACAGCGGTCACAGCCGCCCATCCCCCTTCGTAACAACCATTGGGGACAGATAAAAAGTGTAGCAGCCCGTACATGCCGCGAGGGCATGAGGAAATATTGAAATTCTTACTCTGGAAACACCAGGGTGACTTGCAGCCCCTGCTGGCCGGCCCCCGGCGTCAGCCGCAGCGCGGCATGGTGGCCCTGGGCAATTTCGTGTGCAATGGCCAGACCCAGGCCCGAGCCTTCGCCCACCGAGCCCGGTAAACGGTAAAACCGCTCCAGAATGCGCCCGGTTTCGCCCAAAGGCACGCCCGGCCCATCGTCCTCCACCTGCAGAAAAGCCTGCGGCTGGCGCCCGCCCAGGCGACGGCGCCCACAGCGCAGCGTGACCTGCCCGCCCGAGGGCGTGTATTTGATGGCGTTGTCCACCAAATTGGAGAGCAGCTCACGCAGCAGCCAGGCCTGACCGCTGATGTACACGGCCTCCACCTCCAAGCCCAGGTCGATCTGCTTGGCTGCAGCGCTGTCCCAGAAGGCTTCCAGCAGGTTTTCGCACAGCTCCTTCAAATCCACCCGCTCATGTGCCTGGGACTGCACATGCCGTGCATCGGCGCGCGACAGGGCCAGCAACTGGTGGGCCAGCTGGGAAGTGCGGCGGGTGGCGTTGCGCAGCTTTTCGATCTGCTCGGTCTGTAGAAACAGGCCGGACTGCGGTTGATCGGCTTCGGCCCCAGCAGAGGCAGGCCCCAGCCGTTCCACCTGGGCGGCCATCAGTGCCCAGGCTTCCACCTGGGCCTGCAGCGCCGCCAGGGGTGTGCGCAGCTGGTGGGCGGCATCGGCCACAAAGCGGCGCTGGGTTTCGGACTGTGCCTGCACCAGGCCGAACAGCCGGTTGAGCGACTGCACCAGCGGCCGGACTTCCTTGGGCGAGGTGGTTTCGTCAATCGGACTCAAATCGCGGGGTGAACGGCTTTCCACCGCCTGGGCCAGGTCCAGCAGCGGTTTGAACGCCTTGCGCACCGACCAGTAGATCAACAGCGCCGCCACCACCACCAGCAGCATATTGGGCAGCAGCACATGGGTGAGCAACTGGTGGCGCCACTGCTGGCGCACGTCCGAACCATCCGCCAGGGCCACCACCATTTCACCGGCACCCGCCGTCATGGAGCGCTGCACGGCGACGCGGTAGGTGATGCCACCGAACTCCTGGCTGTGAAATTCCGCCGCCGGCGTGGTGGGCACGACCACACTGATCCACGGGTCGCCCGCCAGCACATGGCCGTCCAGGTCGGCCACGGCGAAGCCCGTGATGCCGCTGCGGTTGCGCACAAAGTCGTCGATGCTCGGAGACAAGGCCATCAACGGCTCCATGTCCTTGCCGATGGCCGGTGCCATCACCGAATCGGCCAGTTGTGGCAACAGGCGCAACAGACGCTGGTCATGCTGGCCGGCCGCAGTCTCGGCCGAGCGATAGCCCCACCAGCTGCCCGCCACGGCCAGCACGCACACCGGCAGCACCAGCAGCAGCAGCAGCCGGTTGCGCAAGGTGGTGGTCATGGTGCCGCGGGCCATGGCTCAGTGCTCCAGCACCACAGTCAATATCGCAGCATCCTGCGACGCCGGAGCATGTGCCGCCAAGCGTGTCAAAAAAACCGCGGTCAACGCCGTGTGTGCGCCTGCTGCGCCATCCTCAAACCTGAATCGCATGGAGTTCCTTGATGCACAGGGTGCCGCCGCCGATGGGTGGCCTTCGGATGGCTTGCCGATCGCCACGGTGATCGCCGGAGCAGATTCGCCCACGACGGCCACCATGCGAAGCGCCGACCACCACATGGCGCAATATGAACGCCGTCCGCCCCCACTCCGCACCGCCACGGCGGTGGCGCAGAAAGCACTACGTTGCAGAAAGCAGCCCACCTCAGGCGGCAGAAGAATCCACCGCCGCCAGCTCCAGCCGGTAGCCAAAGCCGCGAATCGAGCGCAGCGCCACACCGTGCGGCTCCAGCTTGCCGCGCAAGCGAGACACATAAACTTCCACCGCATTGGGGGTGATTTCCTTGTCCCAGCCGGTCAGTGCCTGCAACAGCTTGTCTTTGCTGGCGGGCTTGGGCGCGTGGATCAGCAGATATTCCAGTACCGTCCATTCGCGCGGCCCCAGGTCGATGGGCAGCAATTGCTCACCCAGCACCGGGTCCTTGCTGCGCACGCCGGCGCTGCGCCCGGCCGTGTCGAGCTCCAGCGGGCCAAAGCTCAACACCGCCGAAGTGGCCGCCTGAGAGCGGCGCAGCAGCGCACGCAGCCGGGCCAGCAGTTCAGGCAACTCGAAAGGCTTGACCATGTAGTCGTCGGCTCCCAGATCCAACCCTTGCACACGGTCCTGCAGAGCATCACGTGCCGTCAGAATCAGGACCGGCATGCCGCTGCTGGCCATGTCCTTATGGCGCAGCCGGCGCGTCAGCTCCAAGCCATCCATGCCAGGCAGGCCGATGTCGATCACCGCCACATCAAAGGTTTCGGCCGCCAGCACCTCCAGTGCCCGTTCACCGCTGCCGACCCAGTCCACGGCATAGCCCGCGTCGGCCAGACCCAGCTTGATGCCACTGGCCACCATCACATCGTCTTCCACCAACAGCAAACGCATGCTCTGCACTCCTGACTCGTCGCTCTGTATCTACGGGGTATGCAACCGCTTGGGCTGCATCCTGGAGCGCTGGCATGGCCGCCCAAAGAGCAACCATATGTAAAACAAGCAACCACGACGCGCCATGTCGGCAGCTTCGTTCCGGTTCGAAACGGCGCCACCCCCCACTCTGTAGCGCGCGAGTGTACGCGGCCAGCCCTGCATCTGCAGAGCGGCTTTCCTGATCCTTCCGATCACTGCAGCCCGCATGCTCCACGAAAAACGCCTGCCGGCGCAGCTCAACTGCACGGGCAGGCGTTTCCAAGATGGCAGCTTGCGGCACAGCGCAAGCCCGCGCTCAATGGCTGCGAATCATGGTGCCATAAGCCTGATCGGTCAGGATTTCCAGCAGCATCGAGTGCGGCACGCGGCCATCGATGATGTGCACCGCGTTCACCCCGGCCTTGGCGGCATCCAACGCGCCGCTGATCTTGGGCAGCATGCCGCCGGAGATGGTGCCGTCGGCAAACAGGCCGTCGATCTCGCGCGCCGTCAGGTCGGTCAGCAGGTTGCCGGCCTTGTCCAGCACGCCGGGGGTATTGGTCAGCAGCACCAGCTTTTCCGCCTGCAGCACGGTGGCCAGCTTGCTGGCCACCACGTCGGCGTTGATGTTGTAGCTTTCGTTTTCTTCACCGAAGCCGATGGGGCTGATGACAGGAATGAAGGCATCGTCCTGCAGTGCCTTGACCACGCTGGGGTCGATGGCCACGATATCGCCCACTTGGCCCACGTCGTACTCCACGCTTGGGTCCTTGTTGTCCACCATCTTCAGCTTCTTGGCGCGGATCAGACCACCATCACGCCCCGTCAGACCCACGGCCTTGCCACCAGCCTGGTGAATCAGGCCCACGATGTCCTGCTGCACCTCGCCGGCCAGCACCCACTCCACCACCTCCATGGTCTCTGCGTCTGTCACACGCATGCCCTGGATGAACTCGCCCTTCTTGCCCAATCGGTTCAACGCGGTCTCGATCTGGGGCCCCCCACCGTGCACCACCACCGGATTGATACCCACCAACTTCAGCAGCACCACATCTTCCGCAAAGTCCGCCTGAAGGGCAGGATCGGTCATGGCATTGCCGCCATACTTGATGACCATAGTCTTGCCATGGAACTTGCGGATGTAGGGCAGCGCCTGGGCAAGGATTTCGGCTTTGTCGCGGGGGGCAATGTGGGAGATGGTGTCGGTCATGGCAATCAGTTGCGCGTCGATTGGAACAATACAAGATAGAAGAGATGCCGCATTGTGCCGCAAGTGTGTTGGCTCCTACCCCATCTACTCCCTGAGACAATCTGGCATCAGCGCTTACATCGAACACGCAGACCTTCGCCAGAATCATGCATCTTGTTTGAAAAAATTTCCCCAAAAAACTCCAATACATGCTTCCCTCCAACTTCTCTGTCACTGAGATCCTTCGGTATGACGCAGTGATTGCTCTTCTTGCATCATTCGTAACCTGTCTATTGTTGGTGTGCACAAAAAAATGGCACGGGGCTTTTTCCATGGACTCGAGCACAGGAGTTCAAAAGGTCCACACAAGCCCGACACCTCGCATCGGGGGCATTGCCATAGCCATCGGCGTTTTCGCAGGATTCGCAGCATCCAGCCATGGCATCGCTGCGACAGAGAAGCGCGCAATTCTCAGCGCGATTCTCTTGGCAGGAATTCCAGCATTTATTTTCGGATTATTGGAAGACGTTACCAAAAAAGTAACTGTCAAGATCCGCTTACTGGCCACTATGGCATCCGGCATCCTTGGCTGGGGAATTACAGGTACCGCACTGACACATCTGGATTTACCTGGTATCGATTGGCTGCTGGGTTACACAGTGATTTCTGTTTTATTTACGGCGTTCGCAGTGGGCGGCGTCGCAAACGCCATCAATATCATTGATGGATTCAACGGACTGACCGCAGGCACCGCCTTGATCATGCTGACCGCGTTTGGCCTGATTGCGCGCCAAGTGGGAGACTTGCCCTTGGCCTTTACCTGCTTGCTGGTGGCAGGATCTGTGGCAGGTTTTTTTCTGGTCAACTGGCCCAGCGGGAAAATCTTCCTTGGCGATGGCGGCGCCTATTTTTTGGGGTTCACATTGGCATGGATTGCTGTGTTGCTGCCTGAAAGAAACTCAGCGATATCTCCATGGACCAGCCTCCTTATTTGCTCCTACCCCATCACTGAGGTAATTTTCAGCATATTCAGACGCAGGTTCTGGCGAGAAGGGCATCCTGCCACGCAACCAGATGCTGTTCACTTGCATACACTGGCCAATAAACGCTGGGCCAGAAAATTATTTCCCAATGCAACAAAGACAACTCAAAATGGATTTACATCGCCATTTCTTTGGGGATATGCGCTAACATCCTGTGCTGCGGCCGTTTACTTTTATCAGAGCAAACCATTTACACTTATTTCTTTACTTTTTTGCCTGGCACTTTATATTTCGATGTATAGCAAATTGGCATTTTTTCGCTGGATTCCCAAGAAATGACACAACAAGTAAAAGCTATTAACGTTACACCCGTCATTCTTTGCGGCGGTTCGGGCACCCGCTTGTGGCCGTTGTCACGTGCAGGCTTTCCCAAGCAATTTATCTGCCTCACGGGTCAAACCAGTCTATTTCAGCAAGCGGCTCAGCGACTGGCAGCATTGGCAACAGAAGAAGTGCAAGTAGCGCCACCTCTCGTGGTCACAGGCGAAGAGCATCGCTTTTTGACCTCTGAACAGCTGCGAGAAATGGATATCCCACTGGGCAGTGCACTGTTAGAACCCATAGGCCGCAACACAGCACCCGCCCTTACTCTTGCAGCCCTGGCAGCCGTGGAATCAGGCCAAGACACCATCTTGGCCGTCACACCGGCAGATCAGACCATAACCGATGCTGCGGCCTTCAAGCTGGCCATGCACCAGGCCATCAAGGAAGCCGAGAAGGGCAGTATCACCATCCTCGGCATTACACCGCATCGGCCTGAAACGGGATATGGATACATCCTCGGCGAACATCCTGAATCGGCCATGGAGCCATGGAACGTGCAGCAGTTCATCGAGAAACCCGATGCCGCGCGAGCCCAAGCCTATCTGGAAGCGGGCCACTATTTCTGGAATGCCGGCATTTTTGTTCTGAAGGCATCGGTCTGGCTCAAAGCGCTTGCCCATTTCCGGCCAGACATCCTGGAAACAGTCCAGCAAGCCTGGCAGGCGCGCAGGGTAGATGCTCAATTCACCCGCCCCGACCCAGCTCTCTTTGCAACGGTTGCGGCCGAGTCAGTTGACTATGCGGTGATGGAGCATTGTCCAGGCAGCGAATTCTCGATCAAGATGGTTCCGCTGGAGGCCGGTTGGAACGATTTAGGCGCCTGGGATGCAGTCTGGCAAGTTCTTCCGAAAGACGCATATGGAAATGCCAGCGTCGGGGATGTGATCATGACTGACAGCAACAACAACCTGACCCACGCCACCAGCCGACTGGTGGCTCTGGTCGGAGTCAAGGACATGGTGGTTGTCGAGACTCCTGACGCAATACTTGTGGCTGCCAAAGACCGCTGCCAGGATGTCAAACACATCGTCACCACGCTCGACCGGGAACAACGGGACGAGCGCAGCCTGCATCGCAAAGTACACCGTCCCTGGGGCTGGTATGACAGCATTGATGAAGGCGAACGCTTCAAGGTCAAACGCATTCAAGTCAAACCCCAAGCCAGCCTCAGCCTGCAAAAACACCACCATCGCGCAGAGCACTGGGTGGTGGTTAAAGGCACGGCGGAAATCACCAATGGTGACAAAGTGATCATGCTGACCGAGAACCAATCAACGTATATCCCGCTTGGAACCGTGCACCGACTGGCCAATCCGGGCACGATTCCGTTGGAAATCGTCGAAGTACAATCAGGCAGTTATCTAGGCGAAGATGACATTGTGCGACTAGAAGACAGTTATGGCCGAGGTGATCTCTGATATCCACCTCTCACGTCAATCATGTCTATTGAATTTTTATAAATTCAAAAATCAAATCGTAATTAACCAATGTTCACCGTCGAATTAATCAACGGAAAAAATTTTCAAGCCGAAGTCAACGAGCCTCTACTTGATGCCGCCGCTCGCGCAGGAATTCGCCTCAACTACAGCTGCAAGACGGGGCGGTGCAGCAGTTGCAAATGCCGCGTAATTAGCGGCAAGGCTGATACCTTGCAGGATGCAATGGGGTTAGATGCGCAGGAGAAATCCGAAGGCTGGATCCTCAGTTGCATCAGCGCCGCCACCACCAACATGGTCTTGGAGGCTGAAGATCTGGGAGATGTCTGCGTTCCCGATGCAAAGACGTTGCCCTGCCGCATCAGCCAGATAGATCTATTGGCCCCAGATGTGGTCCGCGTCTTCTTGCGCTTCCCTCCCACTGCGGATTTCCAATTCTTGGCCGGCCAATACGTGGATGTAATTGGACCCGGTGGTATTCGCCGCAGTTACTCGCTGGCCAATGCAGATTTTCTGAATCGACAACTGGAACTGCATATTCGCAAGGTCGACGGTGGCGCCATGAGTAACTACTGGTTCAGCCAAGCAAAGCCCAACGATCTTTTGCGCATCCACGGACCTCTGGGTACGTTCTTTCTTCGCGACGTGCAAGGTACGGATCTCATTTTTTTGGCGACAGGAACGGGTATTGCCCCCATCAAGTCCATGCTGGCCTCCATAGACAGCATGCCAGCAAGCAATCGCCCCCGCTCCATACATATTTTCTGGGGAGGCCGTACGCCCGATGATTTCTATATCAAGCCAGAAAGCGCCGTCGGCATTCAGAACTGGAACTTCGTTCTATCGAGAGAGCACCCCGACTGGCAGGGTATTCGAGGGTATGTGCAAGATGCTGTACTGAATAGCACAATCCAGCTGAAGCAAGCCATGGTGTATGCCTGCGGCTCGGACGCCATGATTCAAAGTGCCAAACGGTCTCTGACTAACGCTGGACTGCCATCGAAGTCCTTTTACTCAGACGCTTTTGTTTCTTCAAACAATATCAATTAATTAGAGAATTTTCTATGAAAGCTGTGATTCTTGCTGGTGGACTCGGAACTCGCTTGAGCGAAGAGACTTCGACACGCCCCAAGCCCATGGTGGAAATTGGAGGCAAACCCATTCTTTGGCACATCATGAAGATGTACTCGCACCATGGAGTCACTGATTTTGTGATTTGCTGCGGCTACAAAGGCTATGTCATCAAGGAATACTTCGCCAATTACTTTCTGCACATGTCGGATGTCACTTTTGACATGCGCAACAATCACATGGAAGTCCATCACAAGCGTGCAGAACCATGGAGTGTGACGCTGGTAGACACCGGCGATGAATCGATGACTGGTGGACGCCTGCGACGCGTTGCCGACTATGTTCGCAATGATGAAGCATTTTGCTTCACCTATGGCGATGGAGTGAGCGACGTGGATATTTCAGCGACCATTCAGTTCCACAAGCAACATGGCAAGGCCGCTACGCTGACAGCAACCTACCCGCCAGGCCGATTTGGCGCGCTGGATATTCGAAGCCAGCAGGTCATGAGCTTTAAGGAAAAGCCCAAAGGCGACGGGGCCATGATCAACGGTGGCTTCTTTGTACTCACGCCCCGTGTCTTGGACTACTTGGATGGCGATTCGACCATATGGGAGCAGCAACCCCTGCAGCGTCTCGCCTCCGAAGGACAGCTTATGGCTTACGAACACCAAGGCTTCTGGCAACCCATGGACACACTGCGCGACAAAAATTACCTTGAAGAGTTGTGGGCCACTGGCCAAGCACCTTGGAAAATCTGGAAATGACTCACATCACGCAGACAGACGCCGCCTTCTGGCAGGGGAAACGGGTTTTTCTGACCGGGCACACGGGATTCAAAGGAAGCTGGCTGAGTCTCTGGCTGCAATCAATGGGCGCCGTGGTACGCGGTTTCGCATTACCCGCCCCCACAGAGCCCGCGCTGTTTCACGTGGCCCGCGTAGCGGAAGGCATGGAGCATTGCGTAGGTGATATCCGCGATTTTTCCGTGGTGCAGTCGCAGATATCCGCATTCCAGCCGGAAATCATCCTCCATATGGCAGCGCAGCCGCTGGTTCGGCTGTCTTACCAGCAGCCAGTCGAAACCTATGCGACCAATGTCATGGGCACCGTGCATGTACTGGAAGCCGCCCGCCATGCGGGATCAGTCAAAGCCATCGTCAATGTCACGACCGACAAATGTTACGAAAACCGGGAGTGGGCCTGGGGCTATCGCGAAGATGAGCCCATGGGAGGACATGACCCCTATTCCAATAGTAAAGGTTGTGCGGAATTGGTCAGCGCGGCGTATCGCAAATCTTTCCTGTCGAAAGACGGCATTGCGATTGCAACCGCCCGTGCGGGCAACGTGATTGGCGGAGGCGACTGGGCAGTTGACCGCTTGGTTCCCGATGTACTCCGGGCCCTGCAACAAACCCAGCCGGTGCTTATCCGCAACCCCCACGCGATCCGTCCTTGGCAGCACGTCCTTGAGCCCCTGTCCGGTTACTTGCTGCTGGCTGAGCGCCTTTACAATCAAGGGCAAGCAAATGCCGAAGGCTGGAACTTCGGTCCGCGCGACGAAGACGCCAAACCGGTGCAATGGATCGTCGAGCATTTGTGCCAGGATTGGGGCAACGGGGCAAGCTGGACGCTGCAACCCGGAGAGCACCCGCACGAAGCCAATTTTCTGAAATTGGATATCTCCAAAGCGCGACAGCGTCTGCAATGGGCCCCGCGCTGGTCGCTCGAAACCGCCCTTTCTCGCATCACCGAATGGCATCAAGCGTGGCTTGCAAACCAGGACATGCGAGCCCTGTGCCTGCATCAAATTTCCCAATATCGATCCCATGTATGAACAGCACGCCAGTTAATTTTCAACCCCAGCTGGACAAACTGCGCAGCCAGATCAGCGAATTGGTCCAGCAGTATGCCGATATCGCCTACGCTCCCAAACCCTTTGTGCCCGGCCAAAGCGCCGTGCCCGTCTCGGGCAAGGTGATCGGCGCAGGCGAACTGAAGATGATGGTCGATGCCTCGCTGGACGGCTGGCTGACCACCGGCCGCTTCAACGCCATGTTCGAGCAGCGCCTGTCCGAATTTCTGGGCGTCAAGTACCTGATCACCGTCAACTCGGGCTCTTCAGCCAACCTGGTGGCCTTCTCGGCACTGACCAGCCCCAAACTGGCTGATCGCGCAATCAAGCAGGGCGACGAGGTGATTGGTGTGGCAGCCGGCTTCCCGACCACGGTCAACCCTATCCTGCAGTTTGGCGCCGTGCCGGTGTTCGTAGACGTGGACCTGACCACGCACAATATTGACGCCAGCAAGATTGAAGCGGCAATCACTCCCAAGACCAAGGCCATCATGCTGGCGCACAGCCTGGGCAACCCTTTCAACCTGGAGGTGGTGACGGCGCTGTGCAAGAAATATAAGCTGTGGTTGGTCGAGGATTGCTGTGACGCGCTGGGCGCCACCTACAACGGCAAACTGGTCGGTACCTTCGGCGATATCGGTACGTTGAGTTTCTACCCTGCTCACCACATCACGATGGGTGAAGGCGGCGCTGTGTTCACCAACAACCCCGAACTCAAGCTGATCGCCGAGTCTTTCCGCGACTGGGGTCGCGACTGCTACTGCCCGCCCGGCAAGGACAATACCTGCGACAAGCGCTTTTGCTGGACCAAGGAACAGCTGGGCGGCGACCTGCCCGACGGCTACGACCACAAGTACACGTACAGTCACCTGGGCTACAACCTCAAGATCTCCGACATGCAGGCAGCCTGCGCTCTGGCGCAGATGGACCGCGTCGAGGAATTCATCGCCAAGCGCCGCGCCAACTTCGCATACCTGAAGGCCAAACTGGCCAGCATCGCCGAATTCCTGCACTTGCCGGAAGCGACGCCGAACAGTGAACCGTCGTGGTTCGGGTTCCCGCTGGTCCTGAAGGAGACGGCCGGAGTGAAGCGCACTGACCTGATCAATTTCCTGGAAGAAAACAAGATCGGCACGCGACTGCTGTTTGCCGGAAACCTGACCAAGCAGCCTTACATGGCCGGACGCAACTTCCGTATCAGCGGCGAGCTGACCAACACCGACATCGTAATGAACCAGACCTTCTGGCTGGGCACCTTCCCGGCGCTGGGCCAGGAGCAACTGGACTACATCGCGGACAAACTCGAAGAGTTCTTTGGAGTGAACTTCTGATGTCAATCGTCGCGCCCCCTGCCACGGATAACCGCAACGCACCGCGCTTCGCTCCTGCCAAAATGCGTCGCATCGTGCTCGAAATGGCTTACGCCGGATCGACGGTGCACATTGCCTGCGCATTCTCAATCATCGAGCTGATCACTGTGCTATACCGGCACCACCTGCGATACCCGGGCAACGATCCGCGTGCCGAGGGACGCGACTATCTGGTACTGAGCAAGGGCCATGGCGTGATGGCCCAGTACGCTTGCATGCACGAGTTAGGTTGGCTCGATGACTCGCACGTCCAGTGCTATTTCAAGGATGGGAGTGACCTGAAGGGCCTTTCCGACTCGCGCGTACCGGGTCTGGAAGTCACCTCGGGCTCGCTGGGCCACGGCTTCTCCGTGGGCGTCGGTGTCGCCATGGGCCTGCAGCGCAAGAGGACCGAGCAGAAGGTCTACGCAATAGTCGGCGATGGTGAGCTCAATGAAGGCCCGATCTGGGAAGGCGCACTTGTTGCAGCACACCACAAGATGGACAACCTCATGCTGATTGTTGACAAGAACGGTTTCCAGGCAATGGGCACGACGGACGACGTGCTGGCGCTGGGAGACTTGGCTGCGAAGTTCTCGAGTTTCGGCTTCGAGACACTGGAGGTCGACGGCCATGACGAAGTCGCGATCGATACCGCAATACGACGGCTCTGGGCCTCCGGGCCCAGCAAACCCAAGGCGCTGATCGCGCACACCGTGAAAGGCAAGGGTGTGCATTTCATGGAGTCGGACAACCGCTGGCACTACACCCGTCTGAATGCGCAAACCTTCGCCGACGCAATCAATGCGCTTGGCCTTCCGGGAGCATCGACATGAGAGAAGCCTTTTCCAACGCGTTGGTACGTCTCGCGTTGGCCGATCCAAAGGTCTTGTTGTTAACCGGTGATCACGGCTACGCACTTTTCGACGAATTCCGCAAACGCTGCCCGGATCAGTACATCAACGCAGGTATCGCCGAACAGAATATGGTCGGCATGGCCGCCGGCCTCGCGCGCGTCGGCTTTCGCCCTTTTGTCTATGGGCTGGCAGCCTTCGTGCCTATCCGCACGGTCGAACAAATCAAGCTCGACGTCGCCCATGACAGCCTGCCCGTCGTGCTACTGGGCGATGGCGCCGGGTTCGTCTACAGCCATCTCGGCACCAGTCACCAATCCACCGAAGATATCGCATGCACGCGCGCAATCCCGGGGCTTGAAGTACTGTCGCCAGCCGATCGTTTCGAGATGACCGCGAGCATGGACCGTGCTTACGCAGCCAACGGTCCGGTGTACCTGCGTATGGGAAAATCAGATCGCGGTGATGTACACGCTGGCCCTGTCGATGCGATTTCGCCAGGGCGTCTCCTGCAGATCCGGGCTGGACGGGCCGACCTGCCGGGCTTGATCGCCACCGGCTCAATGACTCGCACTGCGTTGGATCTTGCGCAGGAACGCGATCTGTCAGTGTGGAGTGCGCCATCGCTCAAGCCGCTGTCGGTGCAGGACGTCTGTGCCGCCGCACGCAACAGCTCCGGCTTGGTGACACTGGAGGAGCACTCCGTACTGGGTGGCCTTGGCGCTGCAGTCACGGAGATCACCAGCGAGCATCAACCCACACGCGTACTCCGCATCGGCGTGCCAGACCGATTCTCTGAACACTGCGGCACACACGCCTACCTGCTGCGTGAGCACGGCCTGGACATCGACAGCGTGCGTGCGCGGCTCCATGCCTTCTGCCAAGACACCGCACCCACGGCAGCAGCGACGCTCACGGCATGACGATGCAGCTAAGGCCCCGCACATCGCCGCTGAACGTTCCGACCCAGGATCTGCAACGCTGCCACGACCTGCTCGGCGCTGCTGCGTGGCGCACTCTGGCCGGGCAGCGACTTTTCATAACCGGAGGCACCGGCTTTGTCGGGAAATGGCTGCTGGCAACACTGCTGGATGCGAACGAAGCCTTCGACCTGGGTTGCCGCATCACGGTGCTAAGTCGCGACCCAGACAGCTTTTTGCGCGAGTGGCCCGCCATGGTGGGCCGAGTCGACTGGGTGGCTGGCGACGTGCGGGACTTCCCCGTCGGACCTGGCCGCCATGATGTCGTTGTGCATGCTGCTACCGACGTGGTGGCACAGTCCTCGCCGCTGGATGTATTCTCGACCTGCATTGACGGAACACGCAGGGTCCTGACGCTAGCACGCGCCTGCGGTGCAAGCCGGCTTCTGCTTCTCAGCTCCGGAGCCGTCTATGGTCCCCTCCCTTCCGGCATGACACATGTGCAGGAAACCCACCTGGGCGGCCCCGACCCCCTGTCGCCCAGGTCCGCCTATGGCGAAGGCAAACGGGCCGCGGAGTGGTTGGCGGCAGAGGCCAGTGCCGAAGGCCTGAGTGTAGGCATTGCCAGACTGTTCGCGGCAGTAGGACCACACCTTCCCCTGGACAAGCACTTCGCAATCGGCAATTTCTTGCGCGCAGCGATGGCAAACGAAGACATCGTGATCCAAGGCGATGGCACACCGTATCGGAGTTATCTATATGCCGCAGACATGGCGGCGTGGCTCTGGGCTGTGCTGATACGCGGACAAACGGGACGAGCGTACAACATTGGCTCCAACGAAAGACTGTCTATTCGCTCACTCGCTGAGCGAATCTGTCGTGTCTTAACAGCGACGTCACAGATTACCGTGCAAAAGCAGGCGACTCCAGGTTCAACGCCGGAGCAATACGTACCTGACATCTTAAGAGCGCAAAGTGAACTGACGCTGGCTGCACCCATGGCACTCGACGACGCAATTACAAGAACCGCACATTGGCACGCTGTCTTCAATAGCCATCAATCTCTCTGATACCCGCCAGTCCATGTCGCCACCCAACACCGCTACCGACTCACAGAGCAGATCGCCCCTGCAGCGCCCTGCTTTGCTGGGCATTGCGATTCCCGCATACAAGCGGGAATCGTTGCTTGCTCGCTTACTCGACTCCATCAATACAGAGTTACCTATCGTTGTAAGTGACAACGGAGGTTACCTCTCTGACACGTTCAAGGCCCGTTATCCTGCGGTCAAATTCTTAAGTGGGCCGGAAGTCACGGTCCTAAAGAACTGGAATCGCGCTGCGAGCTCTCTTGATTCGGAGTGGATCGTCATGCCCGGCGACGATGATCTCTATTACCCAGACTCATTCGCCACAATGCTCGAGCACCTGCAGGCGCATCCTGAGGCCGACATCGCTTTTTTCGGGCATAACATCATCGACGAACAGGACAAGGTGACATCGAGTTGGCAACCCAGCGGCGCGCTACTCGGCGCGCCCGCAGGTTTTGAACAAATTCGCCTGGGCGCACCTGCTCGCCCTCCGAGCATCGCGTTTCGCTCCGCGCTTTTTCGAAAATTAGGCGGGTTCAACGAGACATTTGCAGTTACCGCGGGCGATAACCATTTCTATCAGCGAGCAAGCTTGATCGGAAACACACTTTTTGTTCCCACGATTGTCTCGGGCTATCGGGTATGGAACTCGGGCTCGACGATGTCTACCATTGCCTCACGCGCTTGGATGCAGGAGATTGACTTCTGGTGCAGCAACGTACAGGAATTTGCTCTCAACCACAGCAATTACCAGTACCGGAATTCGCTGCGTGATGAAATTTACACAGCCAACCTCCGAGCAGGCATCGGCGCGTTGAAGTCGCGAGGCCAGTACTTGGGCGCCTGGCGACACCTTCTGACGAACCGGTATCCATACAAAGCAAGCCTGTTGTCCCAAGCCAAACTATTAGCCCATCTGCTGCTGCCACGCCGGAAATGATCGCTTCCCGCGAAACCATCCTGTCGCTGCTCTACCGCATCGGCACCATCGGCTTCAGCTTCGCCAGCGTCTCCCTACTGATCAGGAACCTGGGGCCGGAGCACTATGGCGCCTGGGCAACTCTGGTGTCGGCATTGGTGTGGATTCAGATGTCTGACCTGGGCATCGGGTACGTCATCAAGAACCGTGTGGCAGCGCGGGGTGACTTGGACGTGCTGTGTGACCAGATCGCCGTAGCGGTGCGCCTGGCCTTCCTGATCGGTCTGGCGCTGATCGTGCTGTACGTGATGGGCGGTTCGCGTATGTCCGTGGTGCGGGATTTCCCGCTGGAAGCCAGCGTGCTCTACATCTGCGCTTTCCTGTGCCTGCCTGCCATGATCGGCGTGAACATCCTGCAGGGGCTGAACCGGTCTACCGTCTCGTTCCAGGCCTCAATGCTGCAGAGCCTGGTCTGGCTGCTTTTGGTGCTGGCGTTGGGGCGTGACGCGTCCCTGCACACTCTGGCTGTGGCGTTCGCCGTGCTTTGGCTGCTCAATGGCACCTACACGTTCTTGCGTGGATACCGTGCGCTGGGTCTCAGTCAACAAGGCTTCGGCGCCCGCCTGTTCAGCAGACGGCCACTGGCCGATGCGTTGCCACTGCTGCGCATCGGCGGGGCCTTTTTCACTCTGCAGATGACCGCCCTGGTACTTTTTAACCTGGGCACCTACCTAGCCTACACCTACTTTTCGGCCAGCGCTGCAGCGCGCTATGACATTCTGAACAAGGTCTATCAGATCCCGATGACTTTGTTTAATGTGGTGATCGCCGTCGCCTGGTCTACCATCGCCACGTTGATCAGCCAACGACAGGTGGCGAATGTTAAGCGGCTACAGGTTCAGTTATTCGCGGCCAGTGTAGGGGGCGGCGTGTTGTTGCTGGCGATCTCAATGATGGTGGTCGCGCCGTTCGTGCGCCTATACAGCCATGGCCAGCTGGAAGTCCAACCAGCGGAAGTGTTCTGGTTCGGAGCTCAGGTGGCCGTCCAGATGGTGGCCTATGCCGGAGCCGTTTTCTTGAATGCAGCGGAGCGGCTGCGCATACAGATTCTGTTTGCCATCGCATCCACGGCAATATTCCTTCCACTGTTCTTCCTGTTGCAGCGTCACACGGCAGGCATCGCCGCGATCCCGCTGGCCACGCTGCTGGCGGTACTACCCAGTGCGCTGTATTTCAACTACTACGCCCGCCGTCACATCATCGGCGCGCTGGTGCCCGCTCCATCCGAGGTTCCTTCCCGCACATGAATGAATCGCTTCGTCATTGGCTAAGAGCGATCGTGCCATTTCCGCTGCGGCGAGCGATTGCTCGCCTGCGCTCCCTGCGTGGACTCGCCGACCTAACGGGTCGCTGGAGCGCCGCTGGCCTGCATGCCTCAATCTCCCGCCATGCCTCCGCGCGACTGTGGCGACAGGTGAAATTGGGGACCGGTGTCATCATCGACCCGGGCACGCACTTTCACACGAACGACAACGGAGAAGGCGCGCGCATTGTCATCGAAGACGGTAGTTTCGTTGGCCGCCACTGCTTCTTCTCCGCCGGAGAATTCATCCACATCGGCCGCCAGTGCAACATTGGCGCCGCCTGCCAATTGCTTGCCGCAGGACATGCCTATGACGATCCAACCCGGCCCTATGTGGCAGCGCCAGTGCTGTCCTACGGCCGCATGCGCCTGGGGCCCAACACCTGGATTGGCGTAGGTAGTACGTTACTGGGTGGCATCGAGGTCGGCTACGGCACTGTGGTGGCCGCAGGCTCGGTGGTGCGACAGTCGCTGCCACCCTTGTGCCTCGCTGGCGGTCAGCCGGCGCAGGTACTGAAGGTCTTCGACTGGCCCACTCGTTGCTGGACCCGCCTGCCTGATGACACGCCTGCGCGAGACGCAGCGCTGGCACACCATCTGGCGACAATTCCGCAAGAAGCCGACTACGTCCTCCAACTGAAGAGCTAAGCACCGACCGAAATATCTATGAGTGACCCAACTGTTCAAAGCGACCGCCGCACGGCCCTGGTTCTGGGCGCCGCCGGCTTCGTCGGGCGTCATGTCTGCCGGCAACTGGCTGCAAAAGGTTTCAGCGTGCTGGGCCTGGGCCACGGCCAGTGGAACACCGAAGAGCGTCAACAGCATGGCCTGATTTCCTGGCTCGACGCGGACATCACGCCCGCCACCATCCAATCCATCTGCGCAGACCAGCAGCCCGTGCTGGTCGTGCATTGCGCCGGCAGCGGCGCAGTCTCGCACTCATTTTCCGCGCCGGCAACCGATTTCTCGCGCTCGGTGGACACCACGCTGGCAATGCTGGAGTTCGCGCGGCTGCGGCCCACGCCTCCGCGCGTGGTGCTGGCTTCCAGCGCCGCTGTCTATGGGGACCAGGACGACCGCGACATTCCCGAGGACACCCCCGTCGCACCGATATCCCCCTATGGGTATCACAAGGCCATGGCCGAGATGCTCTGTGAGTCCTACAGCCGCTTTTTTGGCCTGGAGACCCGCATCGTACGGCTTTTCTCCGTATATGGCGAAGGCCTGCGCAAGCAGCTGCTGTGGGATGCGCTCAACAAGTTCCAGCATGGCACACCATCGTTTTTCGGTACCGGTGAAGAGCTACGTGACTGGATTCATGTGGATGACGCCGCACGGCTGCTGTGTACTGCCGCATTGGCCCACGGTGCGGGCCATGCCATATACAACGGCGGCCATGTCCGCGCCAACACCCGGGAAGTCCTGACGCTGCTGGCCGAGGCCGGCAATACAGGACTACAGCCGATATTTTCTGGCGAGGCCCATCCAGGCAATCCGCGCCGACTGACCGCCAGCCACGAGCGCGCCGCCGTCATCCTGGGCTTCCAGCCCTGCATCGACCTACAGCAGGGGCTGCAGCGCTACGCCAACTGGTTCAAGACTGAAGGACACCTCTGAGCATGCGCATCGCTTTCGCGTACCACTTCAACGACAAAGACTGGCTGGGCGGCCGCAACTACTTCGCCAGCCTGTTCAGTGCCATCCACGAAGTCGCTCCTCCGTCGTGGCAGATCGTGCTGGTGCTGGGCAACAAAACCGTCTCCTCCCTTCCGGAAGAATTTCCCTGGCTGGAGGTGCTGCGCACGCCGTTGATGGACCGGCTGGCACCTGCTTGGTTCGCGCGCCAGGTGACGCTGCGGGGGTTCGAGAACGATTACCTGCTGTCATGCTACCTATCGCACCACAGCATCGATCTACTGTCGCATTCCGCCTACCTTGGCAAACGCTCCTCCATCCGCACACTTCCGTGGCTGTATGACTTCCAGTTCATGCATCTGCCAGAGTACTGGACGCCCAAGCAGATCGCTTGGTCGACCAAGCGCTACAACAACGCCTGCAAGCATGGCGACGGCATCATCGTCAGCAGCGAGGATGCCTGCAACGACCTGCACACGTTCGCGCCCGGATACCAAAAACCGGTGTACGTGATGCAGTTCGTCTCCAACCCTGTGGACTTCTCGTGCCTGCCCTCTGCGCAGGAGATCCGCACGCGTTACCACTTGCCGGAGCGCTACTTTCATCTACCTAATCAGTTCTGGTCCAACAAAAACCATCGACTGGCGATTGACGCGCTGGCACTGCTGAAGCAGCGCGGCATCCACGCCACCATTGTCTGCACCGGCAAGCCCTATGACGTACGCATGCCGCAATACTTTGACGAACTGATGGCCCACTGCCAGGCACAGGGTGTAGATGACCGCTTCCGGGTGCTTGGCGTGGTGCCGCATACGGATCTGCAGGGTCTGATGGCCCACTCGGCGGCGGTGATCAACCCCTCGCGCTTTGAAGGCTGGAGCACCTCGGTGGAAGAAGCCAAAACGCTGCAAAAGCGTTTACTGCTGTCGGACCTGGCTGTCCACCGCGAGCAGGCGCCGCAGAATGGCCGCTTCTTCGCCACGGATGACGCCGCCGCGCTGGCCGACCACATGGCCCAAACGCTCGCCGAGCCCACCCCACCGGTGGATGAAGCAGCCATTACAGCCAGCTATCAGCAACGCTTGCGCGCCTTCGGGCAACTCTACGTCGACTACGTCACTCAGACCATGCGAGTGGCCACCGCGCAGGCACGATGAGCCTCACCCCGCCACAGCCCATACCCGACCGCGAGCACAACGACAGCACGTCGGCGCACCTGCCGGCCATGGCGTTGTTCATGTGGCTGCTGCCGCAGTTCGCCATTCCGGCCAGCGCCGCCTACCGTCCACCAGCGGCCAGCCTGTTCCTGCTGCTGTGGGCCTTTTTCGCACTCATGCAGCCACTGGTCCTTCGGCTGTGGCTAAGAGACCCAGGCGCACTTCGACAGTGGGTCGTGGTGTTTTTCATCTACTGCTTGGCGTCAGCCTTATATGGTTACATGCACCTGGATGGGATGGGTAAGCTGACCCTGCATTTGACCACTGGTAGCGTGGCCTACCCCCGCGTGGTGTTGGAACGGCTGCTGCAGGTAATGCTGGTCCTCGTGGCCTTCGAGGTGGTACGCCACACCCGCCACCCGGTTCGCCAGTTGATGCGCTGGTGGCTGCAGGGTCTGACTGTAGCAGTGGTACTGCACGCGCTCACCTATGTCATTACTGCCGACCCCCTGCTGCAGCGAGCCGGCACCTTCAACGAAGGCAACCTGGCCGGTATGTACTACCTGCTGTCGATCTTCGTGGCGCTGGAATACCGCCGAGCAGCACCGTCACGCGCCGCCAACCGCTACCTCTTGCTGGCATTGATTGGAGTGCTGCTGTCCCAGAGTTCGGCCAGCCTGGTCTTGTTGGCGATGCTACTGAGCATTTATTACGTCTTTGCCGCCCGCACACGTAGCAGGCTTTTGCTACGCAGCCTCATAGTATTCATTGTCACACCCACTCTGGCCATCGGGCTCGTGCTGGCAGGTTTGGACTTTGGCATTCACGAGAAGCTCTTCGAAGAAGAGGTTACGCCGGCATCGTTCTCGCGCATTGACCGCCTTGAGTCCATCAACGCCGCTCTGCAGCTCTTTGAGAACGCTCCTATCTTTGGCCAGGGCCTGCAAACCTACGGGTTCCTCAGCAACGAACTGCTATCTGGACCACTTCTCACTATCTACGATGAGAGCTATCGTCGCATCGCCAACAACATCTATGCAGAACTGGCCTCCGAAATGGGTTTGGTGGGAATGGTGCTGTTCTGCGGCTTTTTGCTCTCGTTGATTCGCTTGGCTTGGAAACGCACCGGCGCTGGCCGGCGACATTGGTTGCTGGGCTTGGCCGGTGTGTTGCTGTACTGGAACGCTTTCCCTACGTACACCGTCGTTTTCATCTGGGTATTCTTCGGCCTCGTCCTCAAAAGCGCATCGCCACGAGCGGCCTCATCGCCGCCCCTTCCAGCCCCACCCCTTCCACCAGCGACGTTGGCGACAACGACGACGCCCTGAACTCTATGCGCACCCTTTTCATCAACGGCAAGTTCGCGGCCCAACGTATGACCGGCGTGCAGCGACTCGCTGCCAGCTTGCTTCAGGCGCTGGACCAACTCCTGCAGGAGTCCGGCAATATCGACCGCTGGATACTGCTCTGTCCGCCCGGAGCGAAGCCACCGGCACTCAAGCGTATTGAAGTGCGTTTTGTCGGCGCAATGCCCGGCGGCCTTCATGCGTGGGAACAGTTCTTTCTGCCCATCTATACGGCTGGCCGCACACTGCTCAATCTCGCAGGCCCCGCGCCACTGCTCAAACGCAAGCAGGTCTGCATGATTCCTGACGCAGCCGTCTACGACCACCCACAGGCCTACACGTCCGCCTACGGAACCTGGTACCGGCTGCTGTTCCGTACCGTCAGCCATTCAGCGCGACTGGTGCTGACGATCTCGGAGTTCTCGCGCCAGCGGCTCATTCAGGCGTTGGGCCCGCACGCTCGCCGCCTGCAGCTGGTTTATTGCGCCGCCACACATATGAAGAGCGTGACGCCTGAACCCGCTGTTTTAGAGCGTCTCGCGCTCAGCGACGTCAAGTACCTGCTCGCCGTGGGCAGCATGAATCCGACGAAGAATTTACCCGCACTAGTTTCGGCGTTCCGCGCCACCAGCGCGTCTGACGTGCGCCTGGTGCTTGTAGGCGGTGGTAACAATGCGGTGTTTGCTGGGGAGTCGCTAGACACGACCAGCGACCCGCGTGTAATCACCACCGGCGCCATCAGCGACGGTGAGCTAAGTGCGCTCTACCGCCACGCCCACGCCTTTGTCTTTCCGTCACTGTATGAAGGCTTTGGTATCCCCCCGCTGGAGGCGATGTCGCTCGGCTGCCCGGTCGTGGCAGCACAAGCGGCCTCGATTCCAGAGATCTGCGGTGATGCCGCGCTGTTCTTTGATCCGCTCGACATCCCCAACATCACCGCCGCATTGGAGCGCATCCTGACAGACGGCACACTGCACGAGACGCTGCGCCAGCGTGGCGCCGTCCGGGTGGGCAAGTTCACCTGGGAACGCGGCGCGCGCCAATTGTTTGACCACCTGAACACAGCCGGGCTGATCTCCCAATCGGCCGACTGACCGAATCAGTCATCACCAGCATAACATCCCCCTGCGAACAAACCTCCGTATTTTCGAAAGCCTTTTATGTCTCGAATTGCCTTGATTACTGGCGTTACCGGCCAAGACGGTGCTTACCTCGCTGAGCTCCTGCTGTCCAAAGGGTATACCGTCTATGGTGCCTACCGCCGCACCAGTTCGGTGAATTTCTGGCGCCTGGAAGAACTGGGCGTGGTCAACCATGAGCGGCTGAAGCTGGTGGAATTCGACCTGACCGACCCGGGTGTCTGCATCTCACTGATCAAACGCATCCAACCCGACGAAATCTACAACTTGGCCGCGCAGAGCTTTGTGGGAGTATCGTTCGAGCAACCTACCACCACGGCACAAATCACCGGCGTGGGTGCTTTGCATCTGCTTGAGGCCATCCGACTGGTCAACCCCAAAATCCGCTTTTACCAAGCATCCACGTCAGAGATGTTCGGTAAGGTCCAGGCCATCCCACAGACCGAAGACACCCCCTTCTACCCTCGCAGCCCCTATGGCGTGGCCAAGTTGTACGCGCACTGGATGACCGTCAACTACCGCGAGGCGCATGGTCTGTTCGCCACCAGCGGCATTCTGTTCAACCATGAATCGCCGTTGCGCGGTCGTGAATTTGTGACCCGCAAAATTACTGACGCCTTTGCCCGCATCCGTGCAGGTAAACAAGAGATTCTGGAACTGGGCAACCTGGATGCCAAGCGCGACTGGGGTTTTGCCAAGGACTACGTCGAAGGCATGTGGCGCATGCTGCAGGCAGATAAGCCTGACACCTTTGTGCTGGCAACAAACCGGACCGAGACGGTGCGGGATTTCGTTGCCATGACTGCAAAGGCCGCCGGCTACACACTGAAGTTCGAAGGCAGCGCCGAGCAAGAGGTCGGCATAGACACTGCCACGGGACGTACGCTGGTGCGTGTCAACCCGGCGTTTTATCGCCCTGCAGAAGTAGAGTTGCTGATCGGCGACCCAACCAAGGCCGAGCGCGTACTGGGCTGGAAGCCCACCACAACGCTAGAGGATCTGTGCGCCATGATGGTCAAGGAAGACATCCGGCGCGTCGAACGCGGCGTATCGTTCTGATATGAGCACACAGCAAGGGCGCGTCCTTGTCACGGGACTGAACAGTTTCACCGGACACCACCTCGCGGTGGCTCTGGGACGTGCCGGCTATGAGGTGCATGGCACGGTGCGTACTGGCGAGCCCACAGGACCGGAGCGCTATGTAGCCGAGCTGAATGATCGGGCAGCCCTGCTTGAAGCAATCGAGACGGTACGACCGCGCCATGTCATTCATCTCGCTGCGGTATCCTTCGTGGCACACAACGATGTAGACGATATCTATCGCACCAACATCGTTGGCAGCAGAAATCTGCTGAGCGCGCTCGCATCCTCCAGCATCGCATCGACGCTGGGCACCGTACTGCTAGCAAGCAGCGCCAATATCTATGGCAATACCGAAGTGACGCTGATCAATGAAGATCAACCGCCTCACCCTGCCAATGACTATGCCATCAGTAAAGCCGCGATGGAGCAGATGGCCGCACTATGGTCGGATCGGCTCCCCATTACCGTGGTGCGCCCCTTCAACTACACCGGTGTTGGTCAGTCCCTGCAATTCCTGATTCCAAAGATCGTGAATGCATTCGCACAACAATCACCCAAGTTGGAACTGGGCAACCTAGACATCTACCGCGATTTCTCCGACGTACGAGATGTCGTTGAGGTGTACACGCGACTGCTGATGTTGTCGCCACGTACGACACTCAACGTCTGCTCCGAACAAGTACACACACTGCGTGAGATCCTTGCAATGGCAAGCCACCTGTCTGGCCACTCGCTGAATATCGAGGTCAATCCTCAGTTCGTTCGCGCCAACGAAGTGCGTGTCCTACGAGGCAGTGCGGCCCGGCTGCGAAAGCTAATGCCAGACTGGCAACCCCGCCCGCTCTCCGACACACTGGCGTGGATGCTGGACAGTGCCAAACTGCACTCGTCCACCCAACCGACCCCATAAATGGCCTCAGTTTGGCAGTGCACACTAATTTTTCACTATGTCTCCCCCTATCTTGCGCAGCCTGCAGTTGACGAAGTTCTACCCTCCAATCAACGGAGGGATTGAAACTGCCGTACGTGATATTGCTGATGGCCTGTCATCACGCCAATGGCAAGTCGAGATTCTGTGCGCCAACAATCGCCGTGAGACCGTTGTGGAAACCGGTGCCATACCTGTCACACGCGTAGCCTCATGGGGCCAAGTGGCCTCCACGTCGCTAACCCCATCGCTCATCCCGTGGCTGCGTCGTCGCCAAGCTGAGCATGAGATCGTGCACGTGCACCTGCCCAACCCCATGGCCAACCTGGCGCTATGGCTCACAAGACCCAAGGCGCTTTTAATCGTTCACTGGCACAGCGACATTGTCAAGCAGCAACGACTACTCAAGCTGTATGCGCCACTGCAGAACTGGTTGCTGCGCCGCGCTGACGCGATCATCGCAACCTCCCCGCCCTACGCGGAGACCTCGCCATGGCTGAAGGCTTTCGCGAAGAAAGTCCACATCGTGCCGCTGTGCGTACGAGATACGGCAGCACTAGACGACGCTGTGAAACGCCGCGAACGCGCAGCAGCATTGCGCGCTCGCTACCCAGGCAAGAAAATCGTCTTCGCGCTTGGCAGAATGACCTACTACAAGGGCTTCGATGTTCTCATCGACGCCGCAGCTTTGCTCGACGACGACACTGTCGTGCTGATCGGTGGCAGTGGTGAACTACTGCAACCACTGCGCGATAAAGTCATCTCGGCAGGCCTTGGCAACAAAGTGCACCTGTTGGGCCGTATTGAGGACGCCGATCTGCCGGCACACTATGAAGCCGCAGATTTGTTCTGCCTTCCCTCATTGCTGCGCTCCGAAGCTTTTGGATTGGTGATGCCTGAAGCCATGGCTTTAAGTCGCCCTGTGGTTGCAACTAATATTGTGGGCTCTGGCGTCCCGTGGGTGAACGCACACGGCGAAAGTGGGCTCAACGCAGAGCCAGGCGATCCGGTGTCCCTGGCACAGGCGATCCGGCAGGTGCTGAATGACGCTGCCTTGGCACGTCGGCTCGGGGAGGGGAGCCGCCGCCGCTACGAAGCCCTCTTTACCGTAGAGAAAATGACCGATGCTCTGCTCGGCGTATACGAGCACTTGCTACACACTCCCCGAGCCTGACACTTGCATAGCTGGAGCTCTTGCACGGCAGCACCCTAGGAGAATCGACTTTGCCCCAAGCGAGGCTGAGTTCGAAAACCCAGGGATGCTGCAGGCCGCAGTTTTAAGCCGCCAAATTTGCCAAATCCGCCACGCGATTCATGGCCTGGTGCAAAGTGGCAAGCAAGCCCAGGCGATTGGCCTTGAGTGCAGCATCTTCGGCATTCACCATCACATGCTCAAAGAACGCATCCACCGGAGCGCGTAATGCTGCCAGGGTCTGCAGGCTGGCGGTGTAATCACCTGCAGCAAACTGTTGCTCGGCTTTCGGTGCCACCTGCTGCAGCGCGGCGTACAAGTCTTTTTCGGCTTGCTCCACAAGCAGCGCGGCGTTCACCTGGGGTTGCACCGCTTCTTCCGCCTTCTTCAGGATGTTGCTCACGCGCTTGTTGGCCGCTGCTAATGCAGGCGCTTCGGGCAGCGCGGCAAACGCGCGCACGGCTTCCACGCGCTTTTGCACATCTGAGAGGCGCTGGGGGTGCAATGCCAGCACGGCTTCGATTTCCTGGGCGCTGTAGCCTTGTTCGCGGAACATGTTGGCCAGACGGTCGTAGATGAACTCGACCAACTGGGGAGTCGCATCGGTGATCTTGTCGCCAAAGGCCGGCAAGGCGCTGACTAGCAGCGTTTCCAGATCCAGCTCCAGGTCCTTTTCCACCAGCATGCGGATCACGCCCAGCGCATGGCGGCGCAGCGCAAAGGGGTCGCGGTCACCGGTGGGCAGGTTGCCGATACCGAACATGCCGACCAGGGTTTCCAGCTTGTCGGCCAGTGCCACCACCACACCAACATCGCCGCGCGGTAGTTCATCGCCTGCAAAGCGGGGCTTGTAGTGGTCTTCGATGGCATCGGCCACAGCCACATCCAGTTGGTCGTTCAGGGCGTAATAGCGGCCCATGGTGCCTTGCAGCTCGGGGAACTCGCCCACCATGTCGGTCACCAGATCGGTCTTGGCCAGCATGGCGGCCTGATCGGCCTGGCGGCCCAGTTCGGAGTTGCCCAGTTGCTGGGCAATGCTTTTGGCAATGGCACGCACGCGGGCGATACGTTCACCCTGGGTACCCAGCTTGTTGTGATAGACCACCTTGTCCAGCAGTTCGACGCGGCTGGCCAGGGTCTTCTTGCGGTCCTGGTCGAAGAAGAACTTGGCATCGGCCAGACGGGGGCGCACCACGCGCTCGTTGCCACCGACAACGGCCGATGCATCCTGAGGCTGGATGTTGCTGACAATCAGAAACTGGTGGGTCAGCTTGCCGCTGGCGTCCAGCAGCGGGAAGTACTTCTGGTTGGCCTTCATGGTCAGGATCAGGCATTCCTGGGGCACGGCCAGAAATTCCTTCTCAAATTCGCAGACCAGCACATTGGGACGCTCGACCAGGGCCGTCACCTCGTCCAGCAGGGCTTCATCCTCGATGGGACGCACGCCACCGCCGATGCGTTCGGCCGCGGCCTGCAGTTGCCGGGCAATGTCTGCACGACGCTCCGCAAAGCTGGCAATCACGGCGCCTTCTTCGCGCAGTTGCTCGGCATAGCTGTCGGCATTGCGGATCACCACTGGGTCCACGGCCGCTTCAAAACGGTGGCCGTGGGTGGCCGTACCGGCCGTCAGGCCCAGTGCCTTCACGCCGATCAGCACCTCGGTGCCATGCATCACCACCAGCCCGTGGGCCGGGCGCACAAAGTGCACGCTGGTCCAGCCATCCTGCAACTGGTAACGCATGACCTTGGGAATGGGCAGCTTGGCCAGCGCTTCGTCCAGCGCTTTCTGCACGCCGTCGGTCAGCAGCACACCCTTGGCCGTGGATTCGTAGAACAGGGCTTCGGCCTTGCCTTCGCCCTGGCGCTTCAGGCCGGCCACAGCGGATGCGTCCGCACCCAGCGCGCTCAGCTTCTTGAGCAGCGCGGGCGTGGGCTTGCCGTCGGCGTCCAGGCCCACAGCCACAGGCATCAGCTTTTGCGAGACCGCCTTGTCGTCGGCCTGGGGCAGCACTTCGGTGATGTGGGCCGCCAACCGGCGGGGCGATGCATAGGCCGTCAGGCGCGATTCGGTCGACGCGAGCAGGCCCTGGGCCTTGAGCTGGTCAAACAGCACGGCGGCAAAAGCATCACCCAGCTTTTGCAGTGCCTTGGGTGGCAGCTCTTCGACAAACAGTTCAACCAGTAGATTCGATGCGTTCATGATGATTTGGATAGCTGCTCAAGCTCACCAGATGGGCTCAAAGCAGCTGAAATTACGTGTAAGTGGACGGTCTGCAGTAGCGGCGCTTCAGGCCGCTTTCTTGGCGGCCTGCTCTGCGGCCTTGGCCAATTCGGCCAGCACTTCGTCGGCATGGGCCTTGGGCGCCATGGGGAAGCCCAGGCGCGCGCGGCTGTCCAGATAGCTCTTGCCCACCGCACGGGCCAGATTGCGGATACGGCCAATATAGGCGGCGCGCTCGGTCACGCTGATGGCACCACGGGCGTCCAGCAGGTTGAAGGTGTGTGCCGCCTTGAGCACCTGCTCATAGGCAGGCAGCGCCAGCTGGGCATCGATCAGTTGGTTGGCCGTACCTTCGTGCGCAGCAAAGGCGCTGAACAGGAATTCGGCATTCGAATGCTCGAAGTTGTAGGTGGACTGCTCCACTTCGTTCTGGTGGAACACGTCGCCGTAACTCAGGCCATCGGTATAGACCAGGTCGTACACCGACTCCTTGCCCTGCAGGTACATGGCCAGACGTTCCAGGCCGTAGGTGATCTCACCGGTGGCGGGCTTGCAGTCGATGCCGGCGACTTGCTGGAAATAGGTGAACTGGGTCACTTCCATGCCGTTGAGCCAGACTTCCCAGCCCAAGCCCCAGGCGCCCAGGGTGGGATTTTCCCAGTCGTCTTCAACAAAGCGGATGTCGTTCTTCTTCAGATCAAAGCCCAGGGCTTCCAGCGAACCCAGGTACAGCTCGAGGATGTTGTCGGGAGCAGGCTTGAGCACCACCTGAAACTGGTAGTAGTGCTGCAGACGGTTGGGGTTCTCGCCATAGCGGCCATCCTTGGGACGGCGGCTGGGTTGCACATAGGCGGCCTTCCAGGGCTCGGGGCCGATGGCACGCAGGAACGTGGCGGTGTGCGAGGTACCGGCGCCGACTTCCATGTCATAGGGCTGGAGCAATGCACAGCCATGATCGGCCCAGTAGGACTGCAGTTTCAGAATGATTTGTTGGAAGGTCAGCATGACGGGCTATTCGGATCGGTGCAGACGACGGGCGGCTACACCCTCTATCTATCGTTATGGAGGCGGGCGCCCTACCGCCGGGAACAAACCAGCGGCACGGCTACGCGCGCGAAAGGAGTGATTTTAGGCCTGCCGCCCTGTATTCACGAAGCCAGACCGGGTTACGGTGTTACACGGCTGAACGAAACGCACAAATTAGGAGCACGCTATGCTCGTCTCTCTTGCATCTCCCAAATTAATCATTTTCAAAACCTTGTTACAGGCGCGCCAACAGCTACGCTTTTGATACTCGCAATCATCTCTGCCAACAGCCCGAGTTCTACAATGACCGCGCAATGGCCCACTTTCCCACCTGCCTGCGAGGTTTGGCATGAATCTGTTCAATATCATCAAAAACCAGCTGATCGAAATCATCGAGTGGACCGATGACTCGCGCGACACCTTGTCTTACCGCTGGCCGGATGAGGACAAGGAGATCAAGAACGGCGCCCAGCTGATCGTGCGCGAATCGCAGCAGGTGCAATTTGTCTCTGCAGGCCAGTACGCCGACCTGTTCGGACCGGGCAAGCATGCCCTGACCACGCAGAACATCCCCATCCTCTCGACCATCCAGGGCTGGAAACATGGCTTCCAGTCGCCGTTCAAGTGTGATGTCTACTACCTCAACACACGCCTGTTCACCGGCAACAAATGGGGCACGTCCAACCCCGTCATGCTGCGTGACAAGGACTTTGGCGTGGTGCGCATTCGCGCCTTTGGCACGTATGACTTCCGCATCGTTCAGCCGGCCAAGTTCCTGAAAGAGGTGGCCGGCACGGACCAGAACTTCCGCCTGGACGAATTTGCCGACACCATGCGCTCGCGCATTGTCAGCATCTTCACCGAAGCCCTGGCCAAGGCCCAGGTGCCGGTACTCGACGTGGCCACCCGCTACAGCGACCTGGGCGATGCGCTGCTGCAAATCATCAATCCCGCCGTCACCGAGAAATACGGTCTGGAGATCACCAGCTTCCTCCTGGAAAACGTGTCCGTGCCGCCCGAGGTGGAGCAGGCCATCGATAAGCGCTCCAGCATGGGCGCCATCGGCAACCTGAATGACTATGTGAAATACCAGATGGGCCAGGCCAT
>Ga0308157_10002079_pt1 | contig 35431 bp, 27 predicted proteins | sample PhyBR1_FD_201035 | JGI IMG/M metagenome (GOLD analysis project Ga0308157, IMG submission 201035) | Phyllosphere microbial communities from UC Gill Tract Community Farm, Albany, California, United States - DLSLB.R1 | ecosystem: Host-associated > Plants > Phyllosphere > Unclassified | place: USA... | reverse complement strand
GTTGGTAAAGCGGATCGATGAGCCGATCAAGAAGATCAACTGCATCAGGCCACGATTCACGGTGACCCTTGCAAGCACAGTGGGATGGACAATACGCGGCTTTGTTCCAAAAAGCGATAATTACCGTATTCAGAAACCCAATTTGATTCAGTTCGTCCATTAAGTCGCTGAAAACAGTCAATTTTCTGACGATAGCCCATAACCGGCAAAGTCCGGAAATCCAATAGACTGCGCGGCATGAGCACTGAAGACACCGTTTCCGCCACCCGCATCTGGGTCGATGCCGACGCCTGCCCCGTTGTGATCAAGGAAATCCTTTTCCGCGCCGCGGAGCGGGCCAAGGTCGAAACCGTACTGGTCGCCAATCAATGGCTGCGCACCCCGCAATCCCGTTTCATCCGCAGCCTGCAGGTAGCAGGCGGCCCGGATGCCGCCGACGACGCCATCGCCGAGCGGGTCGCGGCCGGCGACCTGGTTGTTACCCAGGACATCCCGCTGGCCGCACGGGTACTGGAGAAACACGCACAGGCGGTCGATCCGCGCGGCGAGCGCTATACCGCCAACACCATCGCCGAACGGCTGTCGGTGCGCAGCTTCATGGAAGAACTGCGTGGCGCCGGCGTGCAGACCGGCGGGCCAGCCACCTTCCATGCGCGCGACCGCCAAGCGTTCGCCGCGCAATTGGATCGTTGGCTGGCACAACGGCGCTGATCAGACGATCAGCTGCCGCAGGCTGGTGAAGGTACGGGGGGCACCACTGAGCGGATCGGCAAACGCGAGATGTCGGGCGATCAGCTGCAAAGGCTGGCCGTAATCCTCCGCCTCGCGGGCCAGCACCTGCGGATAATAGTCATCGCCAACGATCGGCGCGCCCAGGGCCGCCATGTGCACACGCAACTGATGTTTGCGGCCACTGACCGGCTCCAGCTGATAGCGCCACAGCGCGCCGAGCCGCTCGCTCACGCTGATGCGGGTCAGCGCATTGGCCTCGCCAGGCAACTCAGCCATCCGGAAAAACGGCTCGCCTCGTCCAAGCCGCGAACTCCGCTGCAACGGGAACTGCACACCCGGCAGCGCCGGCGCCAGCGCTTCATAGCGCTTTTCGATGCGCCGCTCGGCGAACAGCCGCTGGTATGCGGCGCGACTGCCCGGATTACATGAAAACAGGACCAAGCCGGCAGTACCCCGGTCGATGCGATGCAAGGGCACCAGGTCGGGGTTGCCAGTACTGGCCAGCAAGCGGGCAAGCAGGGTTTCACGCACATGCCGCCCTGCGGGGGTAACCGGCAGGAAGTGCGGCTTGTCCGCCACCAGCAGATGCGCATCCTGGTAAAGAATGGCTTCAGCGAATGGAACCACCGGCTCATCCACAACTTCGCGGAAATAGCGGATCTCCTGCCCTGCCCGCCACGGCTGGCTTGGCAGCAGCGCATTGCCATCCCGGTCCTGCACCCGCCCACGCGCGAAACGATCCAGCCATTGCGCCTGCGATACACCGGGGAAACGCGCGCACAGCCCCTCCAGCAGGCAGCGCCACGGGCCCGGGGCAAGTTGCAGGTGACTGGGTAGAGTCAGATCGGGCACAGCAGACAGGTCCGGCGGCGGAGTCAGGCATTATCATGGGCGGTCTTTGTCCCCGGTATCCCCAATGGCCCTCACCGCCACCATCCGCAAGGCCGAACTGCAGATCAGCGATATGGATCGCGGCTACTACGCGACCCATAACCTGACCCTTGCCCAGCACCCGTCCGAGACCGACGAACGGCTGATGGTGCGCTTGCTTGCGTTCGCCCTCAACGCCGAGGACCGGCTGGAGTTCGGCAAGGGCTTGAGCAGCGAGGATGAGCCCGATCTGTGGCAGCTCGACTATACGGGCGACATCCTGCAATGGATCGACCTCGGCCACCCCGATGAATCGCGCGTGCGCAAGGCCTGCAACCGCAGTGCGCGCGTGCAGATCGTAAACTACGGCGGCAATGCCTCGGACATCTGGTGGCAGAAGCAAAGCAAACACCTGGAGCGTTTCAAGAACCTCTCGGTGGTCGACCTTCCCGCCAGCTTCGTCGAACGATGGGGCGAACAGGTGCAGCGGGCGATGCGCTGGAGCGTGCTTATCCAGGATGGCGAACTGCAGATCCTCAATGACCAGATCCAGTTGGACGTGGTTCCGGTCTGGCGCAAGCGCGCGGCGGAATAAGCAGTGGCAGGCAAGACAATCCGCTGCGACGTACTGGTGGTCGGCGCCGGTGCCGCCGGCCTGATGTGCGCGATCACCGCCGCCCAGCGCGGCCGCATCGTGCAGGTGATCGACCACGCCAACAAACCCGGCAAGAAGATCCTCATGTCGGGGGGCGGCCGCTGCAACTTCACCAACACCGGCACCACTGCGGCCAACTTCGTCTCCAGCAATCCACATTTCTGCAAATCGGCACTGGCCCGCTACACCCCGGGCGACTTCATCGACATGGTCGAGCGCCACGGTATCGCCTACCACGAGAAGGAACTGGGCCAGCTGTTCTGCGACATTTCCTCCAAGCAGATCGTCAAGATGCTGCTGGACGAATGTGCAGCCGCTGGTGTGCAACTGCGCACTGATTGCAGCGTGACCGATATCGAGCGCGGCGCCGACGGCTTCCGGGTGCAGACCGCGCAGGGCGGGTTCCATTGCGCCTCGCTGGTGGTCGCGACCGGCGGCCTGTCGATCCCCAGCATGGGTGCCAGCGGTTTCGGCTACGAGGTGGCGCGGCGCTTTGGCCACGAGCTGCTGCCTACCCGTGCCGGGCTGGTGCCGTTGACCCTGAGTGGCAAGCACCAGGAACGCTTCGCCGAGCTCAGCGGCGTCGCCCTGCCGATCGAAGCCCGCTGCAAGGGACACAGCTTCCGCAATTCGATGCTGATCACCCACCGCGGCGTCAGCGGCCCGGCCATTCTGCAGATTTCCTCATACTGGGAGCCCGGCGATGACCTGCGCCTGGACCTGCTGCCCGGGCACGATGCCCTGCAGTGGCTGCGGCAGATGAAGCGCGAGCGCGGCGCATCGGAGCTGCGCACCGTCCTGTCCGAGGTCATGCCGCGGCGACTGGCGCTACGCCTGTGCGAGCAGTGGCTCAAGGACAAGCCGATGCGGCAGTTGGACGAGCCCGAACTGAAGGCTGCCGCCAGCCTGCTCTCCGACTTCCCGCTGGTAGCCAGTGGCACCGAGGGCTACCGCACCGCCGAAGTCACCCTGGGTGGCGTGGACACCCGCAAGGTCTCGTCCTCGACAATGGAATCCCAACTGGTGCCCGGACTTCACTTCATCGGTGAGGTACTCGATGTAAGCGGCTGGCTGGGAGGCTACAACTTCCAATGGGCGTGGGCCTCGGGACATGCCGCCGGCCTGGCTGCCTGAGCCGGATTGCGCCCGCGATGACGGAAATCCGTCACAGGCAAGCGGTAGGCGCATAGACGCAGCCGCCGCGCTTCGTGTATTAAACCCCCTGCCCCGGGAGCTTTGAATGCAGAACGCCAAAGACATCACATTGCGCCTGCTGATCGTTGATGACAGCGCGGAAAACGCCGAAGCCATCGTCAGTACGCTGCGCAACAGCGGCATCGCCGTGCGGCCGCTACGTCCGCAGAGCCCGGATGAACTGGCACAGGCATTGAGCGGACAGCCGCTGGACCTGGTGCTGGCTGCCAATTCATACGTGATCCCGCAGCAGTTGCTGACCCAACAGGTCGCCGCCAGCGGCAAGGACATCCCGATGATCCTGCTGGCCGACAGCATCGATGCACAGTTGCTGATGGAGTCCTCGGCGAACGGCATCCGCGCCATCGCCGTGCGCAACCAGCCCGACCACCTGCTGGCCGTGCTGCGCGACCAATGGACCGACCTGCAGGCCCGCCGCGGCCTGCGCAGGATCGAGGCACAGATGCGTGAGACCGAGCGTCGCTGCGACGCGCTGATCTCATCCTCGCGCGACCCGATCGCCTACATCCACGAAGGCATGCACATCCGCGCCAACGAGGCCTACCTGGACATGTTCGGGTTCGAGTCGTTCGAGGACGTGGAAGGCATCTCGCTGCTGGACATGGTGGCGCCGCAGCACGTGGAGGACTTCAAGAACCTGCTCAAGGCGTTGAGCAAGGGCGAAGCACCGCCACCGCAATATGAGGTACACGCACGCAACCAGGACGGTGACACCTTCCCGGCGACGATGGAGTTCACCGCTGCCACTTATGAAGGGGAGTCCTGCTTCCAGATCGTGTTCCGGCGCCGCGAGGAGTTCGATCCGGAACTTGCCCGCGAAGTCGAGGAACTGCGCCAGCGCGACCAGGTCACCGGCCTGCTCAACCGCCCCACCTTCATGGTGCAGTTGGAGAACGCCGTGGCCCAGGTCGGCCGCAGCGATGGCCAGTACGGTTTCCTGCTGATCGAGCCCGACCATTACGCACGCCTGCTGCCGGACATCGGTCTGGACTCGGCTGACGCCTTGATCGGCGCCATGGGCCAGCAACTTGCACGGGTCATCGGCGAGGATGCGCAGCTCGCACGCTTCGGCGAGCACAGCTTCGCACTGCTCTGCCCGGGCGAGTACACAAACACGTCCAGCATCGCCGAGCGCGTCCGCGCGGCATTTGCCGGCAATGTCTTCAGCATCGGCGATCGCTCGGCGACCGTCACCGTCAGCATCGGCGGCGTGCAGGTCGGCGAAAAGATCGCAAGCGTCGGCCAGGTACTCAACCGTGCCAATGACTGCGCGCGCGCAGCCATCGAGCTCGGCGGCAACACAGTCAAGGTGTTCGACCCGGGCGCCGCCGACCGCGTCGAGGAAGAACGCATCCAGGCCTGGGTGCAGCGCATCCAGGGAGCGGTGGCCGGCGATGGCTTCGAACTGCGCTTCCGCCCGGTATTGAACCTGATGGGTGAGCCACTGCAGCTGTACGACACTTCGTTGTTGCTGGAAAACAATGGCGAACTGGTGCCGCCTTCCAGCTTCCTGCCGATCGCCCAGGACCATGACCTGATGGCACCGATCAACCGTTGGGTGGTTGGCGGCGCGATCCGCGCGCTGGGCGAGCGCAAACGCGCAGGCCAACAGGTCAACCTGATGGTGCGGCTGACGCCGGAGTCTTTCAACGATCCGCAATTGCTGCAGGTCATCAACGAAGGACTGCAGCGGGAGGGCGTGGACGGCGGCCAACTGTGGCTGCAGATACCCGAGGCCAAGGTATTCACCCATCTTCGCAGCGCCCAGCAGTTCCTCGGCAACGTTGCCGCAATGGGTTGCAAGGTTGGGCTTGAGCAGTTCGGCTCCGGACTGGATTCATTCCAGTTGCTTGCCCACTTCCAGCCTGCCTTCGTGAAACTGGACAGCGCCTTCACCGCTGATCCGGCGCAAGCCAAGGAACAGCTTGGGAAAACCCAGGAAATCACCGCCAAGGCACAATCGGCGGACATCCGAACGATTGCCGAGTTCGTCACCGATGCGGGCACCATGAGCCTGCTGTTCAGCGCCGGTGTCGACTACGTACAGGGCGACTTCGTCGGACCACCGACGGCACGGATGGAATTCGAGTTCAACTGAGCCGCAGCGATGGACCCGGGCGCCTGATTCGCCCGGGAATCGCAGCAAGGGCAACACCCGGCAAAAGAAAAACCGCGCAGGGCGCGGTTTTTCTTTTTACCAATGACCGTGGGCGATCAGACCTCGACGATCCCCGGGATGGCGACATCCGGATTCACGTCGGCGTCGTAATCGACGCCTTCGATGCCGAACCCGAACAGGCGCAGGAAGTCGGCCTTGTAGCCGGCCAGGTCGCTGATCTCGTACAGGTTCTCGTTGGTCACCTGCGGCCACAGCTCCAGCACCTTGGACTGCACTTCCGGCGCCATTTCCTTGTAGTCCGCACGCAGGCGGCCTTCGCCATCCACCAACGCGATCTCACGCCCCTGCGCATCCTGCAACTGTTGGCGGATGTGCTCGGCGGCATTGGCACCGCCCTGCGGACCGTTGTAAAGGATGTCGTACAAGGTATCGAGCTGCTCGATGCAGCCTTCATGGGTGCCCTGCTCTTTCATCACCTTGAACAGCAACGACAGATACAACGGCATGGTCGGGATCGCCGAGCTGGCCTGGGTCACCACCGCCTTCAGCACCGAGACACGGGCATCGCCGCCGAGGCCCTGCAGCTTGTCGCGGATCGCCAGCACCTTGTTGTCCAGGTCCTTCTTGGCAGCACCGATCGAGCCATTCCAGTAGATGGCCTGGGTGATCTCTTCACCGACATAGGTGAACGCAGTGGTGGTCGCACCGGGCGCCAGCACGCCGGCCTCCAGCAACGCATCGATCCACATCTGCCAGTCTTCGCCGCCCATCACCTGCACGGTACCTGCGATTTCCTCGGCGGTTGCCGGCTGCAGCGTGGTTTCGGTCAACACTTCCTTGTCGGTATCCAGGCCGCGCAGCGTGATCGGCGCGCCGATCGGCTTGAGCGTGGAGCTGATGACCTCACCGGTCTTCGGGTGCTTGCGGCGCGGCGCGGCCAAGCTGTAAACCACCTGATCGACCTGGCCCAGATCGGCCTTGATCACCTCGATGACCTTCTGCTTCACCTCGTCGGAGAAGGCATCGCCATTGACGCTGCGCGCGTACAGGCCAGCTTGGTGCGCATACTTCTCGAACGCGGCAGAGTTGTACCAGCCTGCGGTACCAGGCTTGGTCTCGCTGCCCGGGCGCTCGAAGAACACACCAAGGGTGGCGGCATCGCTGCCGAAAGCTGCCTTGATGCGTGCAGCCAGCCCGTAGCCGGTGGAGGCGCCAAGTACCAGTACCTTCTTCGGACCGTTGGCCAGCTTGGGCTGGGCCTTGATGTAGTCAATCTGTTCCTTGACCGCCGCATCGCAACCAGTCGGATGGGTGGTGACGCAGATGAAGCCGCGCACTCGCGGTTTGATGACCATGAAAACCTCGGTTGGTGAACACAAGACAGTGCATCGCAGCCGTGGGCTGCGCTTGACCGGGAGGATCGTAGTGCGCGCCCGCAGCGAAAACAACCGACGCTACCGCATGGAGCACCTCACCACGCGCGACGCCGCCGGCAAAAAGAAAAGCCGCGCAGGGCGCGGCTTTCCAGCACACGGAAGCAGCGGCCGTCAGGGACGGCGCGCCAGCTCTTCCTCGTCCTTGGACTTGGGCAGCAGGTCCTGCTTGCTGACCTTGAACGGACCAATGCTCAGCAACGGCACGGCAACGATGATCGAGGAGACCACGACGATCACGGCGCCCACCATATGGGTTTCGGCCAGGCCTTCCATCGACTCGCCGCCGTACATGTACAGCGCCAGCGCCGACAGGAAGAACAGCACCGCGGTGATCACCGTACGCGACAACGTCTGGTTGATCGAGCGGTTCAGAACTTCCAGCGGCTCGACGCGCAGGCTACGGAAGTTTTCACGCACACGGTCGAACACCACGATGATGTCGTTGATCGCAAAACCCATCACCGACAACATGCCGGCCAGAACGGTCAGGTCGAACTCACGACCTACCAGTGACATGTAAGCCACGGTCAGGATCAGGTCGAAGAACGCCGTGATGCTGGCCACGATCGCGAATTTCCATTCGAATCGTGCGGCGATGTAGATCAGGAAGCCGATCACCATGAACAACGTCGCGTAGACGCCATTCAATGCCAGCTCCTTGCCGACCTGCGGACCAACGAACTCACCCGGCTGTGCGGTTGCGGCATTGTCCGCAGCGGTGATCGCTGCGCGGACCTTGTCTGCCACCTTCTGCGCCGCATCGGCGGCATTGTTGTGCTCACCATCCGGCGGCAGTCGGATCATCAGGTCGTTGCCGCCGCCAACACTCTGCACCTGGGCGTTATCGAAGCCGGCGGCCTCGAGACGCTCACGCACGGTATCGGCGTCGATGGATTTCTCGAAGTGCGTGCGCACCACGGTGCCGCCGGTGAACTCCAGCGCGTAGTTGAAGCCCTTCAGGCCGATGACGGCGATCGAGGCCAGCAACAACACCACCATGATTGCGAGCACCGGCTTGCGGTGACGCATGAAGTCGATGTTGGTGTCGTTCGGGACGATGTGAAGTGGAAACAGTTTCATGCAAGGATTTTCCTTGGAAAACCCGCGCAGTGACGCGCGGGTTCTTGCGAGGGCAGTCGCGTCAGATGGCCACGGAATTCAGCTTCTTGCGCTTGGCGTAGATCAACGTCGCCAGTGCACGCGATACGGTGATCGCAGTGAACATCGAGGCGAAAATACCGATGATCATGGTCAACGCGAAGCCCTTCAGCGGACCGGTGCCGAACGCATACAGCGCGACGCCGACGATCAAACCGGTGAGGTTGGCGTCGAGGATGGTGCCCGAGGCACGCTCGTAACCCTCCGCGATCGCCTTCTTCGCTGGCATGCCCAGCCGTAGCTCTTCACGTATACGTTCGTTGATCAGCACGTTGGCGTCGACCGACAGGCCAACCGACAAGGCCAGGCCGGCGAAGCCAGGCAAGGTCATCGTCGCGCCGAACAACGACATCACCGCCACCACGATCAGCAGGTTGAACAGCAGCGCCACCGAGGTGATCGCGCCGAACATGCGGTAGTAGATGGTGAAGAACACCAGGGTGAACACGAACGAGAACACCACCGCCTTGACACCGCGCTCGACGTTTTCCTTGCCCAGGCTTGGGCCGATCACGTATTCCTCGACGAAGTCCATCGGTGCGGCAAGCGAACCTGCACGCAGCAGCTTGGCCAGGTTGTCGGCCTCGGTCTTCTCCAGGCCGGTGGTCTGGAAGTTCTTGCCGAACACACCATTGATGTTGGCCACCGAGATGACCTCTTCCTTGACCCGGAAGCTGCGCTGTTCCTGACCATTGACCACGGTCACCTGCGGAACACGCTCGGTGTAGACCACGGCCATCGGCTTGTTGACGTTGGCGCTGGTGAAATCGAACATGCGCTGGCCACCGACGCTGTTCAGCGTGACGCTGACCGCAGGCAGGCCGTTTTGGTCCTGGGAGACGGTGGCGGCAACCATCTGGTCACCGGTCACGATGGTGCGCTTGTTCAACAGCACCGGCATGCCACGACGATCACGGTACAGCTTAGCTTCCGGCGGAATGCGGCCGGTGTCCACGGCATCCTGTGCGTTGCCATCGACCACGGCGCGGTATTCCAGCGTGGCGGTGGCACCGATCATGCGCTTGGCTTCAGCGGTGTCCTGCACGCCCGGCAGTTCGACCACGATGCGGTCTTCGCCCTGGCGCTGAATGATCGGCTCGGCGACACCCAGCTCGTTGACGCGGTTGCGCAGGGTGGCAAGGTTCTGCTCGATCGCACCGGAGGCGATCTGGCTCATCTCCGCCTGCGGCACGCTGGCGCTGATGCGCTCACCGGTGACCGAGAAGGTGAAGGTCGGCTGCGCCTTGGCCAGCGCGGCCCGCGCCTTGTCGGCATCGGCGGCATTGGTCAAGGTGGCGATGATGTCGCTTTCGCCGCGACGCTCGACCGAGCGGTAGGCAATGCGATTGTCACGCAGCGTGGTACGCACGTCTTCGGTATAGGCTTCAAAGCGCTTGTCCACCGCGGCCTTCTGGTCGACCTGCAGGGCAAAGTGCACGCCACCCACAAGGTCAAGGCCCAGCACCATCGGGCGGCCGCCGAGCTTGGCCAGCCAATCCGGCACGGTCGAGGCAAGGTTCAAGGCGACGGTGTAATCCTCACCGGCCTTTTCACGCAGCACCTCGTTGGCACGCGACTGCGCCTCCAGCGACGGCAGGCGGACGATCAGGCTTTCACCCTCTTTCTCCACCGACTTGGCGGTGACACCGGCCGCGCTCAGGTCGGCGCCGAGGCGCTGCGCCAGGGCGTCATCAATCTGGCCGCCACGGTTGGCGGTGATCTGGACCGACGGATCCTTCTGGTAGATGTTCGGCAACGCATACAGCGTGCTGACAGCCAGGACGATCAGAATCAGGAAGTACTTCCAACGTGGAAATTCAAGCATTGCAGGATCCTGCGTGGCGCCCGGGGGACGCCACGAAATGACGGAAGGGATTCAGTCTCAGGCAGCCGACTTCAGCGTGCCCTTGGGCAGCACGTTGCCAACCGAGCCCTTCTGCACGCGGATGCGGACGTTGTCGGCCACTTCCACGGTGATGAAGTTGTCGCCGATGTCGGTGACCACGCCCGCGATTCCGCCGGAGGTCAGCACTTCGTCACCCTTGGAGATCTTCTCCAGCATCGCCTTGTGTTCCTTCTGGCGCTTCATCTGCGGGCGGATCATCAGGAAGTACATCACTGCGATCAGTGCGATGGGCAGCAGAAAGGTGCCCATGCCCGGAGCGGCCGGAGCGGCCTGGGCGACGGGGAGCAGGATAGCCATCAAATTCATTGTGTAGTCCTTGGTGTTGGGCGGCGACCGGACAGGCCGGATGGCCTGCGGTGGTCACTGCGAAACGGGGTCAGCCGTGAAGTATGCCACGCCCCCGGGACCTCGTCCCGGGCCGTGTGCGCTACCGCTACTCCCCTGACAACGCCGGGACGCTCAGGCCCCGGGCTGCGTAGAAAGACTCGCGGAAGGCAAGGAAGGTTCCCGCCTCGATGGCCGCGCGCATGTCGGCCATCAGTTTCTCGTAATAGAACAGGTTGTGCAGGGTGCCCAGCATCGGCGCCAGCATCTCGTTGCAGCGGTCCAGGTGGCGCAGGTAGGAGCGGGTATAGCCGCCGGTGCAGGCATGGCAACCGCAACCCGGCTCGATCGGATCCATGTCGCGCTCGTACTTGGCGTTACGGATGCGAACGGTGCCGAACGAGGTGAAATAGTGGCCGTTGCGGGCATTCCGGGTCGGCATGACGCAGTCGAACATGTCCACACCACGGGCCACGCCTTCGACCAGGTCCTCAGGGCGACCGACGCCCATCAGGTAGCGCGGCCGGTCCGTCGGCAGGATCGGGTGCATATGGTCAAGCATGGCGTTGCGCTCGTGCTCGGGCTCGCCCACCGCCAGCCCACCGATGGCGTAGCCGTCGAAACCGATCTGTTGCAGGCCCTCTGCCGAGCGGCTGCGCAGGTCGGTATGCACACCGCCCTGGACGATACCGAACAGCGCCGCATCGTTACCCATCGCATCATGCGCGTTACGGCTGCGCTGGGCCCAGCGAAGGCTCAGCTCCATCGAAGTGCGCGCGACAGCCTCGGTGGCCGGATACGGCGTGCACTCGTCGAAGATCATCACGATGTCCGAATCCAGCACCTTCTGGATCTTCATGCTCTCCTCGGGACCCAGGAAAACCCGGGAACCATCGGTCGGCGAAGCGAAAGTGACGCCTTCTTCGGTTATCTTGCGCCTATGTGCCAAAGAAAAAACCTGAAAACCACCCGAATCAGTCAAAATCGGGCCGTTCCATTGGCAGAACCCATGCAAACCACCGTGATCGGCGATCACATCCAGGCCCGGGCGCAGGTACAGATGGAAGGTGTTGCCGAGGATGATTTCAGCGCCTAGCGCACGCACCTGCTCTGGCAGCACCCCCTTGACCGAGCCGTAGGTACCGACCGGCATGAATGCCGGGGTCTGCACAGTGCCGCGCGGGAAGGATAGCTGGCCACGGCGGGCGCGACCATCGGAGGTCTGGAGCTTGAATTGCAATCGGGACATGGATTCGGGACTGGGATTTGGGGACCGGGATTGGAGATTCGGTGTGGTGCTGGCGCGGACAGTCTACTTGTGAAGGCTTGGCACCGCTGTTTCAAGGCAACAACCACCATTACGAGCGGAAAAGCCGGCAGATCGCGCCGCGCCAGGAGTTTCCAACTCACTCACTCGGATTCCCCGCCCCCAGCCGGAAACAGCAGCATCGCATCGCCGTAGCTGAAGAAACGGTACTTCTGTGCGATCGCGTGGGCATAGGCCTCGAACACCCGTTCCTTGCCAGCGAACGCACTGATCATCATCAGCAGCGTGCTTTCCGGCAGGTGGAAATTGGTGACCATGGCATCGACACTGCGGATGCGGTAACCCGGAGTGATGAAGATCTGGGTCTCACCGGCGTAGGGATAGAGCTCGCCATCACGCATCGCACTTTCGAGCGCCCGCACTACCGTCGTGCCCACGCCAATCACGCGTCCGCCAGCGGCGCGGGTCCGCCGCACCTGCTCGACCAGCTCCGCGCCGACATTGAGCCACTCGCGGTGCATTACATGCTGCGACAGATCATCCACCCGCACCGGCTGGAAGGTACCGGCGCCGACATGCAGGGTGATGTGGCCAAACTGCACACCGCGCTCGCGCAGCGCGGCCAGCAAGGGCTCATCGAAATGCAGGCCGGCGGTCGGCGCAGCCACGGCACCAACCTGCTTGGCGAATACCGTCTGGTAACGCTCGCGGTCGTCGACGCCCGGCTCGCGATGGATGTAGGGCGGCAGCGGCAGGCGCCCTTCGTGCACCAGCCAGGACTCCAGCGATTCGGGGATATCGAAACGCAGCACATAGAACTCGCCGTCGCGACCGAGCACCTCGGCCTCACCACCGGCATCGAGCTGAATGCGACTGCCGGGCTTGGGCGACTTGCTGGCACCGATCTGCGCGCGCGCCTGCTGAGCGCCAAGCAGGCGCTCAATCAGAATCTCGACCCGACCGCCACTGGCTTTCTGCCCGAACAGGCGCGCCGGGATGACGCGGGTGTCATTGAACACCAACATGTCTCCGGGCTGCAGCAACTCGGCCAGATCGCGCACCTGGCGGTCGTCGAACGACGCCGGAGCCGGTGGAACCAGCAGCAGGCGACTGGCCGAACGCTCGGCCAAGGGGGCCTGGGCAATCAATTCCTCAGGCAGGTCATAGGTGAAATCGGACTTCTTCAAGGCCGGAGCTTCGTGCGGGTAGCCGGGTATTGTAGCTCCCAGCGGCGGAAGAGCTGGTTTTTGGTCAGTGGCTGTGGCGGTGCCGGTGGCAACGACTCCACTTAATGCCGTCATTCCCGCGAAGGCGGGAATCGCTCTGGCTGTAGCTCTGGCTGTAGCTCTGGCTCTGGCCCCGGCTCCGCTCCATGCCGTCATTCCCGCGAAGGCGGGAATCGCTCTGGCCCTGGCTCGTGCGGGCTACGCCAAATCAACAGCGACAGCCAGAGCCAAAGGCAGGAGCGATTCCCGCCTTCGCGGGAATGACGGCTGTAGAGCAAGAGCAAAGCAAACCCGAGGCAAACCCAAAGCAAAACCAAAACCGAAAACCAAAGCCGAAAACCAAAGCAGAGCGAAAACCGAGCCAAAATCGAGCCAAAGCAGAGCCAAAACAACGCCGTCCGCTACCTCAGCGCTCGAACTTCGTGGAAAGGATGATCGCGCTGTTTGTTCGTTCCACACCATCCACAGCGCCGATAGCATCGGTCACGACATCCATCTCACTGACCCCGCCGACCACCACCATCGCGATCAGGTCGTGGTTGCCGCTTACCGAATGCAGCGAGCGTACTTCGGTGATATCACGCAGCGCCTTGACCACCGCCGGCATCTTCTTCGGCAGCACGGTGATCAGCACGTGCGCACGCACCTGGCCCTGCTCGTAGTCCTCGTGGGTGCGGACTGTGTAGCCGGCGATCACCCCCAACTGCTCCAGCCGGTCGATGCGGCTCTGCACCGTGGTCCGGGACAATCCCAGGCGACGGGCGATCTGCGCGGTTGACGCGCGCGCATCCTCACGGAGCACGGACAACAGGCGTTCGTCGGCGGGAGAAATATTCACATTGCAAACCAGCTTCGTCGATTCGACGAAATTACCCGAAAATCCGTCGAGATCATAGCTGCCATATGTCCAGAATCTCCACATAATGGGTATATACAAGAAACTTCTGGAGATGAGCATGACCGTACTCGGCCCCCTCGCCCCGCTTCGCGCGCACGCCGGCAGCCGCCTGACCCAGGGCCTGGACGACGCCAGCGTTGAACGCCTGGCCGTTGCTCACCCGGACCTGGCCGGCGCCATCGCCGCTGCCGCCAGCGAATACACCCGCATCAAGGACGAAGCCGCCGACCTGCTGGATCTGGACGAGAAGGACCAGATCGACGCCATGCAGGCCGGTTTCGTCAATTTCTATGCCGACGATGCCATCGTTCCCTACATCGCCCTGGCCGCCTGCGGCCCGTGGGTGGTCTCACTCAAGGGCGCCGTGCTGTATGACGCCGGCGGCTACGGCATGCTCGGCTTCGGCCACACCCCCGCTGATGTCATGGCGGCTGCGGCCAAGCCGCAGGTCATGGCCAACATCATGACCCCGAGCCTGGCCCAGCGCCGCTTCGTGCAGGCCATGCGCAAGGAAATCGGCCACAGCCGTGGCGGCTGTCCGTTCTCGCACTTCATGTGTTTGAACTCCGGCTCCGAGGCGGTAGGCCTCGCCGCACGCATCGCCGACATCAACGCCAAGCTGCAGACCGATCCGGGCGCACCGCATGCCGGCGCCACCATCAAGCGCGTGGTCATCAAGGGCAGCTTCCACGGCCGTACCGATCGCCCGGCACTGTATTCGGATTCCAGCCGCAAGGCCTATGACCAGCACCTGGCCAGCTACCGCGGCGAGAACAGCGTCATCACCGTTGCGCCTTACGACGAAGCAGCGATGCGCAAGGTGTTTGCCGATGCCAAGGCCAACAACTGGTTCATCGAGGCGGTGTTCCTGGAGCCGGTGATGGGCGAAGGCGACCCCGGCCGCGCGGTACCGGCCAGCTTCTACAAGCTGGTCCGCGAACTGACCCGCGAGCACGGCAGCCTGCTGCTGATCGATTCCATCCAGGCCGCGCTGCGTGCGCACGGCACCCTGTCCTTCGTCGACTACCCGGGCTACGAGACGCTGGACCCGCCGGACATGGAAACCTATTCCAAAGCACTGAACGGCGCGCAGTTCCCGCTGTCGGTATTGGCAGTGACCGAGCATGCCGCCAAGCTCTACCGCAAGGGCGTGTACGGCAACACCATGACCACCAACCCGCGCGCGCTGGACGTGGCTGTTGCCACCCTCGCCCGCCTGTCGCCGGAAGTTCGCCAGAACATCCGCCTGCGCGGCGAACAAGCCGTGCAGAAACTGGAAGCGCTCAAGACCAGGCTCGGCGGCCTGATCACCAAGGTGCAGGGCACCGGCCTGCTGTTCTCCTGCGAACTGGCCCCGCAGTTCAAGTGCTATGGCGCCGGCTCCACCGAAGAATGGCTGCGCATGCACGGCGTCAACGTGATCCACGGCGGCGAGAACTCGCTGCGCTTCACCCCGCATTTCGGCATGGATGAAGAAGAGCTCGACGTACTGGTGGACATGGTTGGCCGTGCGCTGCTTGAAGGCCCGCGCCGGGCGCAGGCTGACGCCGCCTGATCTTCCGTGATGCGTAACGAAACAGGCGGCCATTGGCCGCCTGTTTTTTATTTGCAGATCGAGAAGCTTGCGTTCTCTCAGCGCACGCTGGTAACCGCCAACGCAGGGCCAGGCTGTCCACCCCAACCGCCCAGTGCCTTGTAGACAGCAACGACACTGACGTTCACCGAAGCCTCCGCTGCGGCCAGTGCATCATCCGCAGCCAGCTGATTACGCTGCGCATCCAGCAGCGCCAGGAAGTCCTCGGAACCCTCGCGGTAGCGCAGCTGTGCCAAGGACTCCGCCTTGCGTGCCGCCTGCGCCTGCTCAGCCACGATGCCCAAGCGCGCCTGCTGCTTGGCGTAGCGGGTCAGCGAGTTCTCGGTGTCTTCCAAGGCAAGCAACACCGCCTTTTCATACTCGGCTGCCGCGCCATCGGCCTGCGCCTTGCTGGCACGCAGGCGCGCACGCACGGTGCCGAAGTCGAATGCCGCCCAGCTGATCGACGGGGTCAACGACCATGCCTTGTTGTTGCCGTTCACCAGACCGGAGGCATCGCCGCCCAGGAAGCCGACGAAACCACTCAGGCTGATGCGCGGAAACAGATCGGCCGTCGCCACGCCAACACGTGCCGTGGCTGCAGCAAGGCGACGCTCGGCCATGCGCACATCGGCACGCTGCCGCAGCAGGTCACTGGTGTCGCCCAGCGGCAAGGCCTTGGCGAATGCAGGCACCTCGCGCGGCTGCAGCAACGCGTCCAGCGAACCGGGACGCTGCCCAAGCAACACGGCAAGGCGATGCCGCGACTGCACCTCGGACACTTCCAGCAACGGAATATCCGCCTCGATCGCCTTCAAACGAGCGCGACTGCTCTGCACGTCCAGCTCACTGCCTGCGCCCAGTTCCAGCCGGGTTTCGGTCAGCCGCTGGGTCTCTCGCAGATTGACCAAGGTGTCGCGTGCAACCGCTATCCGCTTCTGTGAGCCACGCAGCTCGAAGTAATTGCGTGCCACTTCCGCGGCCACCATTACCTGCGCGTCGGCCAGATTGTCGCGTTCGGCGCCGAGGTCGGCGCGCGCCGCTTCGGCTGCACGTCGTTGCCGGCCAAACAGATCCAGCTCCCAGCCGGCGTCGAAACCAAGTTGATAGGTTTCGCTGAAGACACGCTCGCCGCCGACCGATGCGTCGGGCTGCTTGCGTCGATCCTGGCTGCCAGCAGCGGTCACGTGTGGGAGCTGATCCAAGCGTTGCTCAGTGAACGCTGCACGTGCAGCGCGCACGCGGGCCATGGCGATCTGCAGATCCAGGTTGTCGCCCAGCGCGCCCTGCACCAGCTGTGCCAACACCGGATCATCAAACTGCGCCCACCAGTTGGCCACCGGTGGTGCGCTGGAGAACGCAGCATCTGCCGCGCCCTGCAGGCTAACCGGCTCGACCGGTGCTGCCTTGTAGTCCGGACCAACGGTCACGCAACCGGCCAACAAGGCGCTGGCCATTGCCGTCACCAATACGCGCATCACCACGGCAGCACCTCACCGAGGTAGCTGAAGCTGCCGGTCGGACCATCGGCGCCAATCAAGGCCATGCCGACGCTGGAACGTGCGCCTTCGGCGATCTCGATCTCACCTTCGCCACCGTTCATGTCGGTCTTGACGTAGCCCGGGTGTACCGCATTGACCTTGACCGTACCGTCGCGCAGCTCATGTGCCAGCTGCACCGTCCATGCGTTCAGCGCGCTCTTGGACGCGTTGTAGGCCGGCACGATGAAACCGTAGATCGGGGAACCCGGCTGGGAGTGCAGGGTCAAGGAGCCAAGGATGCTGGACACATTGACGATGCGCCCGGCCGACGAGGCGCGCAGCAGCGGCAGGAAGGCAAGCGTCACTTCAACCACGGCAAACAGATTGGTGTTGAAGGTGCTGCGCCAGGTTTCCAGTGACTGACCGCTGGCACCGGCCTGCGGGTCATCGACAAGCACGCCGGCGTTGTTGACCAGGATATCGAGACGACCGTGCAGCTGCTGCACGTGCTCGACCGCCACCGCAATGCTGTCGCTGTCGTTGACGTCGAGCTGGATGGCCTCGACCGGCAGGCCTTCGGCCTGCAGTTCCTGCGCCTTTGCAGCTGCGGTTTCGTAGCTGCGCCCGGCAAGTAGCGTGCGCACACCAGCAGCGGCGAGCTGGCGCACGGTTTCAAAGCCGATACCGCGGGTGCCGCCGGTGACCAGGGCAACTTTCGTGTTCTGGGTATTCATTGGTTTTTCCTTGCAGGAATGGGGTGGTACAGGCCCGGAAACATTTCAAACCATCCTTGCCATTACCCTGGCAAGAACCTGCGGAAGGCGGACAGCTGCCGCCTCCCGCAACGCATTTACAGATGCCTCAATGATGGATGGTCGGCTCGCCATGCTGCACCAGTTTGCCGCCGCCGTTGCGTGAAACGAACTTGCGCAGCGCGACATAGAACACCGGCGTCAGGAACAGGCCAAACAAGGTCACGCCCAACATGCCGGCAAACACGGTGATGCCCGTGACCGAGCGTACCTCGGCACCTGCGCCATGCGAGAACACCAGCGGCACGGTGCCGGCGATGAAGGCGATGGAGGTCATCACGATCGGGCGCAGACGCAGGCGGCAGGCTTCCAAGGCCGCTTCGACAATGCCCTTGCCGCCCATCTCCAACTCGCGTGCGAACTCGACGATCAGGATCGCGTTCTTGCATGCCAGGCCCATCAACACCACCAAGCCTACCTGCACGAAGACGTTGTTATCGCCACCAGTGAGCCATACCCCGAACAATGCCGACAGCAGCGTCATCGGCACGATCAGGATCACCGCCAGCGGCAGCGACCAACTCTCGTACAACGCAGCCAGCACCAGGAAGGCCAGCAGGATCGCCACCGGGAACACGATGAAGGCCGCCTTGCCCTGGGTCGCCTGCTGGTAGCTCAGGTCGGTCCATTCGGTGACCATGCCAGCCGGCAATACCTGTCCTGCAATCTCGGTGAGCTTGTTCATCGCCTCGGCCGAGGACAGCATGCGCGGATCGGCCTCACCCGCCAGGTCAGCCGCCGGGTAACCGTTGAAGCGCAGCACCGGGTCCGGACCATAGGTTTCCTTGACGGTCACCATCGAGCCAATCGGCACCATTTCACCGCGATCATTGCGGGTACGCAGCTTGCCGATGTCCTCCACGCTGTCACGGAACTGGCCATCGGCCTGGGCGATCACCTGCCAGGTGCGACCGAACTGGTTGAAGTCGTTGATATAGGCCGAGCCGAGGTAGGTCTGCAGCGTGTCGAACAACTCGGTCAGCTGCACGCCCTGTGCCTTGGCCTTTACCCGATCAACTTCCGCATCCAGCTGCGGCACATTGGCCTGGTAACTGGTGATCGGATAGGCCATGCCTGGCGTCTGTGCAACCGCACCCTGCATGCTCTGCACCGCGTTCTGCAGGGCGCCGTAGCCGAGATTGCCACGATCCTCGATGAACATCTGGTAGCCGTTGCCATTGCCCAGGCCCAGGATCGGCGGCGGCATCATTGCAAAGGCAAAGCCTTCCTGCAGCCCGGCGATCTTCTGGTTGATCTCGGCATTGATCTGCGCAGCGGTACGCCCATGCCGTTCGTTGAACGGCTTGAGCGGGATGAAGGCCACACCGGTGTTCGGCGTATTGGTGAACTGCAGTGCATTCAGACCGGGGAATGAAATGGTGTGGGCGACACCATCGGTTTCCTGGGCGATCTTGGCGACCTTGCGCAGCATTTCATCGGTACGCGCGATCGACGAACCTTCCGGCAGCTTCACGCCAGCGATCAGGTACAGCTTGTCCTGGGTCGGGATGAAGCCCGGCGGCACCAGCTTGAAGATCACGCCGGTACCGACCAGCAACACCGCATAGACCACGAACACCGCACCACGACGACCGAGGATGCGCGAAACGCCACGCTCGTACTTCTCCGAACTGGTCTTGAAGAAGCGGTTGAACGGACGGAACACCCAGCCGAACAACTTGTCGATCAAACGGCTCGGTGCATCCTTGGCCGCACCATGCGGCTTGAGCAGCCGCGCAGCCAGCGCCGGCGACAGGGTCAGCGAGTTGATCGCCGAGATCACCGTGGAAATGGCGATGGTCACCGCGAACTGCTTGTAGAACTGGCCGGTGACGCCGGACAGGAACGCCATTGGCACGAACACCGCACACAGCACCAGCGCAATCGCGACGATTGGCCCCGACACTTCCTTCATTGCCTGATGCGCGGCCGCGGTCGGCGACAGGCCTTCTTCGATGTTGCGTTCGACGTTCTCCACCACCACGATCGCGTCATCGACCACGATGCCGATTGCCAGTACCAGCCCGAACAGGCTCAACGTGTTGATCGAGAAGCCCAGCATGTACAGCGCAGCGAAGGTACCAACCACCGACACCGGCACTGCGATCAGCGGAATGATCGAGGCGCGCCAGGTCTGCAGGAACAGGATCACCACCAGCACCACCAGCGCGATCGCTTCCAGCAGTGTGGTCACCACAGCCTTGATCGAATCACGCACGAAGATGGTGGTGTCGTACACCGCCTCATACTTCACGTCGGCCGGGAAGCTCTTCTGCAGCTCGTCCATGGTGCCGATGACGGAGTCACGGATCTCCAATGCATTGGCACCCGGCGCCTGGAAGATGCCGATACCGACCGCGTTCTTGCCATCCAGCTGCGAACGCAAGGTGTAATCACCCGCGCCCAGTTCGATGCGAGCAACGTCGGACAGGCGCACCATCTCACCGTCCGTGCCAGCCTTGAGCACGATGTCGCCGAACTCCTGCTCGCTGCGCAGGCGGCCCTGCGCGTTGATCAGGGTCAGGAATTGGCTGTTCGGCATCGGCTCGGCACCAAGCTGGCCGGCCGATACCTGTACGTTCTGCTCGCGCATCGCACGCACGACGTCGCTGGCGGTCAGCCCGCGCGAGGCGACCTTGTCCGGGTCCAGCCAGGCACGCATGGCGTAGTCACCGCCACCGAAGATCTGCGCGTCACCTACACCAGGGATACGCGCCAGCCCATCCTTGACGTGCAGGCGTGCGTAGTTGCGCAGGTACAAGGTGTCGTAGGTGCCCTTGGGTGAGGTCAGGTGCACGACCATCAGGAAGGTCGGCGACTGCTTCTGGGTAGTCACGCCCTGCCGTCGCACGTCCTCAGGCAAGCGTGCCTGTGCCTGTGCAACGCGGTTCTGCACCTTCACCGCCGCTTCGTCCGGATCGGTACCCGGACGGAAGGTGACGGTCATCTGCAGCACGCCGTCGGAGCCAGCCACTGACTTGAGGTACATCATGCCCTCGACGCCGTTGATGGCTTCCTCCAGTGGCGTAGCCACGGTTTCGGCGATCACCTTGGGATTGGCGCCCGGATACACGGTACGCACCACCACCGACGGCGGCACCACTTCCGGGTACTCACCGATCGGCAGGAATGGAATGCTGACCAGGCCAGCGGCGAAGATCACGATCGACAACACCGCCGCGAAGATCGGCCTGTCGATGAAGAATCTGGAAAAATCCATGGGAAATCCTTGGAAAAAAGCCGGTGGCGGGCTGCACTCGCCCTGCCCGGGCTGGAAACAGCGCAGGCAACACGACCGGCAGCCACGCCGGCAAGAGACTTGATTGGCCGCTTAGTTGATGCTGCTCACGGCCTGGGTTGCCGCAGCTGCGGAGCGCTGCATGGCCACGGCCTTGGCCTGCACCGGCATGCCCGGCATGAAGACTTTCTGCACACCATCGACGATCACCTTGTCGCCAGCGGCCAGGCCCTGCTCAACGATGCGCAGGCCGTCAGCATTCCGACCCAGCTGGACGTCACGGCGCTGTGCCTTGCCATCCTTGTCGAGCACGAAGACATATTTGCGATCCTGATCGGTGAGCACCGCCTTGTCGTCGACAAGCACCGCCTGGAACTGGCCGCTGCCCAACAACTGCACGCGCGCGAACAAACCCGGAGTAAATGCGCGGTCTGCATTGTCCAGCAGCGCACGAACGCGGATGGTGCCCGTGCTGCGCGCCACCTGGTTGTCGAGGAAGTCGACTTTGCCTTGATGCGGGAAACCACTCTCGCCACTAAGGCCGACCTTGACCGGCAAGGCCTCGTCACGTTCGCTTGGACGCTCACCGTTCCGTGCCATCTGCGCATAACGCAGGTAGGTGGACTCATCGGCATCGAAGTAGACATGCACCGTATCCAGCGACACCAAGGTGGTCAGCACACTGGCTGCATCGCCGGCGGTGACCAGGTTGCCAGCCGTCACCATTGCGCGGCCGGCACGGCCATCGATAGGTGCACGCACCTTGGTGAACTCCAGATTGAGCCGTGCCGCATCAAGAGCGGCCTGCGCTGCCTGCACCTGCGCACCCGCCTGGTCGGCGCTGGCGCGCCGCTGCTCGGCGGTTTCGGCTGCAATGGCCTGCTGCTCTGCCAGACGCCGTGCACGCTCGGACTCACTGCGTGCAAGGCCGGCCTGGGTACGCGCACGATTCAACTCCGCCTGTGCACGATTGAACTCGGCCTGATAGCTGCGCGCGTCGATGGTGAACAACACATCGCCCTTCTTGACCTCATCGCCTTCGACGTAGTTCACCTTGTCGATGTAACCGGAGACGCGCGGGCGCAGTTCCACGCTCTGCACAGCCTCGACGCGCCCGCTGAACTCGTCCCATTGCGCCACCTGCTTCACCAGCACCGGTGCGACACTGACTTCGGGCGGCGGCGGAGCACCGGTCTCGGCATGGCCACCGCTACAGGCGGCCAGAATCGCGATGGTCAATGCGGACATACCGGTCAAGGCGGCGCGGCGTAGATTGTTGGTTCGGGAGATACCTTTCATTTCATGCTCCAAAGGGGGGAGGTAATCAGGGGTGTGCAGCGCTTGGGCGGCGGCAAGGACATCGGGTCAGCGAGGCCTCCGTGCGCCCTCGTTTGCGCTGCGACGCCGCAAATGCAGGAAACCGTACGGTCGGCTGGACAATCACTGTCCCGCCGGCGGAAATTTTTGGACCATCAATGGGACAAACAAGCTGCGCAGGCGTTGCCAAAGACCCGCGGACATGCGCGCCGTTTCCAGTTGACGGCTTGACCCAGACCCTTCCAGCAATGCCTCAAACTGCAATGGATTCAACCGATTGCGCGCAGGGCGCGGCGGCAAAGCGTTGCGGTAACTGGGTTCACGACGTGGCGAGGGCGAGGCCAGGGCGGGGCGCATGCTCATGGCGGTTTTTCCGGATCGAATACAGGCCGACACGGTAGGCCTCTAATCCATACTTGATTAGTACGAATTCAAGGGAATAATCATCCCGTCGCCGGCACAATCCCGCTGCCGCAAGAGTTCCCCCCAGATGGCCAACGATCTCAACGACACCCTGATCTTCGTCAAAGTGGTCGAACAGGGCAGTTTTACTGCTGCTGCACGCCTGCTTGGCCAACCCAAGACCACGGTCAGCCGCAAAGTGCAGGAGCTGGAAACCCGGCTTGGTGCGCGCCTGTTGCACCGGACCACGCGTCGATTGGGCCTCACCGAAGCTGGAACGGTGTATTACGAACACTGCCAGCGCATCGCACGCGAGCTGGACCAGGCCGAAAGCGCGGTAAGCCAGTTGCAATCCGGCCCGCGTGGCTGGCTGCGTTTCACCGTGCCGTACTCGGTCGGGACCACCTGGATTGCCCCGCTGCTGGGTCAGTTCCAGGCGCAGTACCCGGAAATCCGCCTGGACATGCACCTGGGCAACGAAAACCTCGACCTGATTGCTGGCGAAGTGGACATGGCATTGCGGGTTGGCCCCCTGCCCGACTCCAACCTGATCGCGCGCAAGCTCGGCAGCCTTCGCACCCAGGTATTCGCCAGCCCCGGCTACATCGCACAGCATGGCGAACCGCAGCATCCGGATGAGCTGCAGTTCCATCGCACACTGACGGTACGCAAGGCCCACCATGCGCAGAACCACCGTTTTACCTGGGCATTGGCTGAAGTTGGCGGCGGTATGCGCGAATTTCCGGTCAATCCATTGGTCGTGGCCAACGATCCCTCAGCCTTGAACGCAGCGCTGGTTGCCGGCGAAGGCCTGATGTTGAGCAGCGACGTGATGGCCAAGCCCTTCGTCGAAGCCGGCCTGGTACGTCAGGTACTTCCTGGCTGGACCGGACCGGACTACGACTTCAATGCAGTATTTGCCGGCGGTCGCCTGGTCTCGCCGAAGGTTCGGGTGTTCATCGACTTCCTGGTCGAGAAGCTCAATTTCGACGCCAATTACATGTTGCTGCAGTGCCCCAACGCCAAGCGCCTGGCGGATCTGGAAGAGGAATACCAGCAACGTTCCAAGGCCCACCCGAAACTGCGCATTGTCGAAGCACTCAGCGCCTGAAGGTGCCGCGCTGCATACGCCAACGGCGACCTCATGGTCGCCGTTGGCGCAAAGCGTAAAACGAAAGCTGAAATGGAGCGCCTACGCCGGGAACTGCCGGGCGTACTGCACCGATTCACCCGAAGGAATCAGTAACCGCGGTAGTACGGCCACAACGGTACGATCTGCACTTCCTTGCAGCCGTCATAGCGACTGCAGCTGCCGAAATAACCGGGGCCGGAGTAACGCTGGCGGGCATCGCGGTTGTACGGGCTGTTATAGAAGTCCGGGCGCGAAAGATATCCTGCGCCGTGATACCGGTATGGAGTCACGCCGATGCTGGAGTCGGTGCGGAAGACCTGCGCCAGCGCCGGGCTGCCGTCGTCATCGACATAGCCATTCTGGTTGTCGTAGCGCACCAGCCGGTAATAGATCGTGTCGGCGCCTTCCTTGCGGCTATGCAGGGGTTCCATCTGCCCGCCACCGGCATCGGCATAGGCCTTGCCACCCTCGAACAACACCTCGCTCGGGTTTACGATCTCTTCTTCCAAGGGGGGAGCCGCTGATGCGGAGATGGCAATCGTCATCAACAATGCCACAGCTGCAGCCTTACCAAATACCTTACCCATCATGCGCATGACAATCCTCCGTGATGGGGCGGCCGCCCTCGTTGGCAGCGCGCCCGTCGCGATCGCCCAGCCCTCCCCTGTCCCAGGCTGGCATCAAACCCGAATGGTGGGAGGGCCTCTCTCTACAGGAAAGACCCAGCACGACAATTCGGGATAATCCGTAGGTGATTATAAGCAGCACACGCAGCGCCGTCGTGAACTCCGTCTGCAGTTCAATGCGGTTTCACTACATCCCGGTAGCGCTGCAATGACTGGCGGATCAGCTCACGCGCCTCCGCCGCATCACCCCAGCCATTGAGCTCGATCCGGGCAGCACCGGGCAACTGCTTGTAGACACGGAAGAATGCCTCGATCCGCTGCCTCTCCATGACAGGCAGGTCACCCAGGTCACGCAGCCCCACATACGTCGGGTCGACCGCATCAACCGGAACGCCGACGATCTTTTCGTCAGCCTCGCCCTTGTCCACCATGCGCAGCACGCCCAGTGGCCGGAAGCGCACCACCGCCCCAGGCTGGACAGGGAACCGGGTCAGGACCAGCGCATCCAGTGGATCGCCATCCCCGGCGAGGGTGCGCGGCATCGAACCATAGTTGGCTGGGTAGGCCACCGGCATCGAGAGAAAGCGATCAACACGCAGCTCACCGTGTTCGCCGAGCTCGTACTTGACCGCACCACCGGCAGGGATCTCCACCGCCAGCAGCACTTCCTCCGGGGCATTGTCCGGCTGCGGCAGCGCGAACGGATGCAACAGCTCGACGGCTGGCGCGTTCGACGCGACCACTGCCAGCAACCCGGCAAGCACGGCGCCATGCACTCCCCTCATGCGATCACTCCCAGCACCGGTCATCACGCCCCTTGGGCGATGTAGGCCGCGGGCAGTCGCGTGGCGCGATGCGCCCCTCGGTGATCTCCTCGAACTGCTTGCCACCAGCGCCGTCCCGGCTGATCCGGAAGGCGTCATACAACCTGCCGGTTGCGGTCCGCGCTTCGTAGGACAGCTGCTGTCCGTCCAAGCGGAGCACCTGGAAGAGCTGGGTATCCTCTGCAGTGGGCTTCATCGTGGCGCGGGCCTCGGCGGACAAACGGTATTGCTTGGGCCCGGCAACCGACGAAATGTACTGCGGCAGCGAAGCCGCCTCGTCCGCACGGCGGCCGTAAGTGTGATCGTGGCCCTGCAGCACCAGATCCACCTTGTGTCGTTGCAGCACCGGCCGGATCTGGCTGGCCAGTTCCGAATTGTCACGCTCGGCCCGCAGCGGATACAGCGGCTGGTGCACGACCACGATGTTCCACGGTTGCTGGCTGGCGGACAGCACGGTGTCCAGCCATTGCGCCTGCGCCTGTGCCGTACCCAGGTCCAACGCCGAAGTGCCATCCAGCACAACCACCCGCAGGCCCTGATAATCGAACCAATAGGTGGTCTTCGGCGTCGCAGCCGTGCCATTGGCAGGCAGTGCGAAGCTCACCGGCCAGTGACCGCCAAGCACCCGCCGTTCCTGCGGCGTATCTTCGAACTCCTCGAAGTACTCGTGGTTGCCTGCTGCCGGCGCCACTGCCATCCCAGGCAGCAACCAGCCGCCGGCGACGAACCACTCGCCCCATTCGTTGTCGTCCTCGCCATCACCACCACTGACCAGGTCACCAGCGAACAGTGCCAGGCGTGCATCCGGAGCGGTCTGCCAACCCTGCCGGATAACCCGGCTGACATGGCTGAGGTTCTTGTTCTGCGTGTCGCCGAAGTACAACACGGTCAACGGCTGCCCTGCGGCAGCGGCCGTGCGGAAATGCTGCCATGCGCTCCACGTCCCCTGCCCCTGCACGCGATAGGCATACAGCGTGTCGGCCTGCAGCCCATTGATGAGCGCGCGGTGGTGCTGGCTGTCACCGTTCTCGGTGTGCAGCACCTGGCTGCTGGCGAGCACCTGCTGCACCGGCCCCATGTCCGGCGAATCGCCGGCGACGGCCAGCTCCAGCAAGGGTGCCTGCAGCAATGGAGCGGTGCGCCATGCGACGGCAAAACCGGTCGCCGCATCCTGTGCAGGTGACGCGACGATGCGGTCAGGGAAACCAGTGGCCGCGTAGTGCCGGCTCCCCGCCGGCACCTGTGTGTTCGGCTCGGCGACCGGAGCAGCCCCCACTGCTCCGGCCGCGCCTGCCATGGCTGCTGCGAGCAGCCACTGCCTCAACCCCTGGGCACTCACTTGCTGCAATCCTGCGGCAGCGACAAAGCCTTGGCGATGTCGCGCCAGTCAAATGCGACCACCCCCTGGTCATCATGCACCGCATACAACGCACCTTGCGGGAAGCGCGCCGAGACCTGCTGGCTGTTCCAGATGCCGTCGGTATTGGCAACCGTATTGCCGTGGAACGAGCCAACCGGCGCCAAACTCTTGCGATCGAACAGGTGGAACGTACTTCGATCCTTGCCTTGCTCGGTGGTGATCCACCAACCGCCGTCGCCGCAGGTGCGCAGCATCACGCCTTCCGCCTGCGCCTTGAACTGGCCGCGGCCAAAGGTTTCGCCACTGAAATCACCAGCAAGCGTGTAGACCTTGAACTCGCTGGCATAGGTCTCGTCTTCCTCGGCGATCAACAGGCGATCGTTGGCTGGGTCGCCCCAGATCGACTCGACCACACGCAGTGCGCCCTTCGGCGAGGTATCGCCGATGCTGCGCACCAGCTGCGCCTGCACCGACCCGTTGGCAACGCTCGCATGGTAGCGACGCACTCGCTCGTTCAAGCGCTCCAAGGGCGGCAGCACATCGTTGCCGGCCGCGTCCTCGCCATCATGGTAGGAATCAGTGACGTAGACGTCGTACCCCCCCTGCGCCGGATTCACCCACAGACCGTAAGGCTTGCGCAGGTCAGCACCAGCGAACACACCAAGCGGCTTGAAATCAGGCAACTGCAGGACCTGCACCCGATGGTTGTCGCGCTCCACGATGAACACCAGGTCGCCCTGCACGGCAATGCCGTTGGGGCGATCGAACTGGCCCAGCGCAGTACCCTTGCTGCCGACGTCACGCAGATGTACACCGCTCTGCCCGTCATAAACCACCAGCTTGTCGGTGGCCTTGGCGGTGGCGATCAGCCACACCTTGCCATCCGCGCCGCGCCAGCTGGCCGGCGAATCAATATTGTCGGCCGGCGTCATCGGGGTCAGGAATGCTTCGGCAACCAATGTGGATGGTGCCGCTGTCGCACCTTCGGCGAGGTCCGCGGCGGTCGGCGGGGTCGCCGACCTGGGCGTTGGCTGGCAGGCGCCGAGCACCAGCGCAACCGCGGTGGCAAGCAGCGCGGCCCTCACAGCGCCACCTTCACGCCGACCGCGTAGGTGCGACCATATTCCTCGTTCTGCAAGGTGCGTGAGCGCACGCCCTGGTACAACTCCAACGGCTCATCCAGCAGATTGGAGGCTTCCAGGTACAGGCTCACGTTCTTGCTCACTTTGTAATCCAGGCTGAAATCGAGCTGCGTGTGCGGCGCGACGTAGATGTCGAAAGCCCGGCTCTCGTTGTTGATGGTGTCGAGGTATTCACTGCGGTGAACGCCAGCCAGACGTGTGCTGAAACCAGCCCATTCGTAGCCGATGTGCGCGCTGTACACATTCTTGGACGCGCGCGGCAGGCTGAAATCATCCCCCTCACGCTTAGCCAGGCCTGGATCGAAATCGGTATCCAGCCAGGTACCGCTGACACCCACCAGCAAGCCCGCCCACGCCCCCGGCAGGAACGACAACTGCTGCTGCCAGTTGAACTCTGCACCGAAGACGGTGGCCTTGTCGCCATTGAATGAGCGCGTCACGTCAAAGCCCGGGAATTCTGCATCGGTATCGCTGCTTACTTCCACGATGTAGCCATCGATGGACTTGTTGAACAGGCCCAGCGAGATGATGCCGCTGTCGCCGAGATAGCGCTCGAACGACAGGTCGAGATTGGTGGACTCGTACGGATCCAGGTTCGGGTTGCCGATCCGTGCTTCCTCGTCGTCGCGGTTGACCGCCATGCGCGGCGACGCATCACCGAACGATGGCCGAGCCACGGTCTTGTTCACCGAACCACGCAACACCCAGTCATTGCTGGTGTCATAACGCAGGTGCAAGCCCGGCAGCACGCTGGTGTAGCTCTTGCTGGCGCGGCGTGGACTGACCGTGACATTGCCGTCCTCGTCCACGTCCACGCCATTGCCAACGGCATCGAACTGGGTGTTCTCAACGCGGACACCACCGATGACACGCAACGCCCCGATATCCCAGGTACCCATCGCATAGGTCGCGAAGATGTCTTCGTTGGCGGTGTAGTCCTCTTCCAGCGACGTCATCAGGTTGCCGGCAGCATCAGCCGGGCGAGCGCTGTACTGGCCGCCATTGGCTGCCCACCAGGCGCGCATCGCCGCTGAGCTCATGCCTTGGCCGAGGCTGCCACCGCGATGATCCAGGGTCTCGCCGTTCCAGCTGGACAGATCGACCGCCGGTCCCCTGCGCAGTTCGGACTCATCGATGTTGACGTCGCGTTCGCGCCAACGGCCCAGCACACCAAACTTGTAGCTCGCGTTTTCGCCGTCGAAGCGGATGTTGACCTGTGCACTGCGCTCGCTGTCGTCCACCTGCTTCGGCGACAGCACCACCCGGTCAAATTCATAGTTGCCGTTGTCGGTCCAGCCGTTGTCGCTCAGGCTCAGGCCCGGGATGCCGCTGTTCTGGTCAATGGTCGCGATGAAATCGGCGCCGTCATACTTGAAGCGCGCCTCCATCTCATCGTTCACCCGCTCGCGGGTCTTGGTGTAGCCAACGCGGTAATCCAGCACCGCGTTGGTCAGCCTGTTCTCACCACCGAGGCTGGCGGCGAACGTGTTTTCTTCCTTGGTGCGATAGCGCATGCGCTTGCTGATCGCATCACCCGGCAGTTCTACTTCATAACGATTGCCGCCGAGCGCCTGGATATCGCCGTCGGCAAGGCCGAAGATGGTGCGCTGGCGCGTTTCCGCATCATCGAAGCGGCTGTAGAGCGTGCGCAGGTAATAGCGGTTGTCTTCATCCGGCCGCCAGTCGAAATTGAGGTTGGCGCCGGTGCGCTCGCGCTCGATGGTGTACTTGCGATGCTGCAGGTCGACTGCCACCAGATCGTCATCGCGGTTGCCATCAAGCTTGTCGTACTCGACCTCGGTGTTGTCCGACTCGAACGTGCGCTTCTGGTAATTCACGCCCAGCGCCACGCCGAAGGTGTCGCCGAACACTTCACTGTAGTTGAAGGCCGCCTTGGGACTGGTCTCACCAGACAGTTCCTGGTGGCTGGCTTCCAGCTTGCCCTTCAGCGAGCGGCCGTCGCGGTCGAATGCCGACGCCGACTCCACCATTACCGCGCCGCCAATGGCATCACCCGGCATGTCCGGCGTCGCCGACTTGACCACACGCAGGCGCTCGGTCGAATCGGACGGGATGACGTCCAACGGTGCGGCGCGCGAAGCGTCTTCCGGGGTTCCGACCGCAATGCCGTCGATACTGACGCTATTGAGCGCAGCATCCAGGCCGCGGATCACCACGAAGCGCCCTTCGCCCTGGTCACGGGTCACGCTGATGCCTGGCAAGCGCTGCAGCGACTCAGCCACGTTCATGTCCGGATAGTTGCCCATGGAGTCGGAAGCAACCGCATCCTGCACGCCATTGGCATCGCGCTTGAGCTCCACCGCGCGGATCTGCGCCTCAAGCTGCGCACGCACTTCAATACGATCCAGATCGATTGCCGCCGCTGCACCGCTGGCAACCGTGCCGACCCCATCCCCTGGGGCCTGCTGCGCCATTGCGGGCGCGGAAGCCATGCAGGCCACTGCGGTCGTCACTGCCATCACCAAGACGCTCTTGCGCACTACTGCCCCCAAACCATGTAAAGGATGGGTGGGCACGGTATGTCCGTACAGTTGCAGCGCCGTTACAGCGCCGAGGCGGCAATATTTCAACACTGGACTGGCCGGGTACAGAGCCACTGCGGCAAACTGTGCATTCTCCCCAGCCGTAAACCGCCATGAAGATCGTCGAAGTCCGTCACCCCCTGGTCCAGCACAAGATCGGCCTGCTCCGCGATGCGGCGATGAGCACCAAGGGTTTCCGCGAGGTGGTCAATGAGCTGGGCACCCTGCTGGCCTACGAGGCCACCGCCAATCTTGAGACCGAGAGCCACACCATGCCCGGCTGGGCCGGACCCGTGCAGGTCCAGCGCATTGCCGGCGCCAAGATCACCGTGGTGCCGATCCTGCGCGCCGGCCTGGGCATGCTGACCGGCGTGCTGTCACTGATCCCGGCTGCGCGCGTGAGTGTCGTCGGCCTGCAGCGCGATGAGGAAACCCTGCAGCCAGTGCCCTACTTCGAGCGGCTGACCGGCCGTCTGGAAGAACGCGACGCATTGATCCTTGATCCGATGCTGGCCACCGGCGGCACCTTGATCGCCACCATCGACATGCTCAAGCGCGCCGGCGCCCGCCGCATCAAGGGCATTTTCCTGGTTGCCGCACCGGAAGGCCTGAAGGCACTCGAAGCCGTGCATCCTGACGTCGAGGTCTACACCGCTGCCATCGACGAACGCCTCAATGAGAAGGGCTACATCCTGCCGGGGCTGGGCGATGCTGGCGACCGCATCTTCGGTACGCGCGTGGGCTGAGCTGGCCCACAACGCAGACAGGCGCTACCTGGCGCCTGTTTCGAGGTAGAGCCGGGCCATGCCCGGCTGGAGCATTACCGGCCGAGCCCTTGCCGAGCATGGCTCGGCACTACCGGCACGTTGAGGGGTTCACGCCGCCAAGGTGCGGGCCTTGAGTTCGCTCACTTCGTGCGCGGTGCCGAAGCGCCCCTTGTCATCACGCACGACCTGGGCCATTGCGCATTCGGGGTCGTGGGTGAAGAACAGGTGGACATTGCGCGCCAGCTTGTCTTCAAGGAAGGCTCGCTTCTCATCGATCAGCAACTCGGCATTGCGGTCGTAGCCCATCGTGATCGGCACATGCACCCAGGAACGGCCCGGTATCAGGTCCGCACAGAACACCACGCCGCCACGCGGCTGGCCATTGACCCGCTCTGGCCCGACGATCTCGGCCAACATCAGCCCAGGCGTATGGCCGTCACTGAAGCTGAAACGCACTGACTCGCCCAGCGCTTTGGAAAAGGTGCCGCTGATGATTTCCAGGCGACCACTGGCCTCCAGCAAGCCGGTCAGCTCGGGAATGAAACTGGCCCGATCACGCGGGTGTGGATGCTTGGCCCGCTCCCAGTGCTCGGCACCGATGACAAAGGTCGCATTGGGAAACAACAATTCCGGCTCACGGCCTTCCGACCAGGGTGCGAGCAAACCGCCAGCATGATCGAAATGCAGATGACTCAGCACCACCACATCGATGTCTTCATGCTCGAAGCCTGCTTCGCGCAGAGAATCCATCAACACGTGGCGGGGTTCCTGCACACCGAAGCGCTCGCGCAACTTGGGCTCGAAGAACGCGCCGATGCCGGTTTCAAACAACACGGTCTTGCCTGCCAAGGGGCTGGCAAGCAATGCCCGGCATGCCAACTCGATGCGATTGAGCTCGTCGGACGGCGTCCATTTTTCCCACAAGGCCTTGGGCGCGTTGCCGAACATTGCGCCACCATCAAGCTTTTGCGAATTGCCGCGGATTGACCAAAGTTTCATGTGAAAAATTCTACCCGCCCCGCGTTAAATATTCGCAAGGATGCCGCGCCGAATAATTGACACAGTTGCTGGCAGTCAAGGGGACTGCTTCGTAGCTGGCAGACCGGACAGAGGCGGCCGGCAACGGATCCGGCGGCCTTCCCTTTTCAAGTCTGCGTCTGGATTGGGGGTTGGCTTTGGCTTTGGCTTTGGCTTTGGCTTTGGCTTTGGATTTGGCTTTGGATTTGGGGTTGGCTTTGGCTTTGGATTTGGGGTTGGCTTTGGCTCCAGCCGTCATTCCCGCGAAGGCGGGAATCGCTCTGGCGTTTGCATTTTGCCTCCCGCATTTTGATCTTGCCTTTTCGCTTTCCACTCCACTTCCTGCTTGGTTCACTGCGCTGCAGGAACGGGAACAAGCGGGAGCGCCAGGGTCAAGTGCAGGAGCGGGAGCGATTCCCGCCTTCGCGGGAATGACGGCAAAAAACAGAAGCAACAGCGGAAGCAAAAATCAAACGCAAATCCAAATCCAAATCCAAATCCAAAGCCAAATCCAACCCCAACCCCAACCCATATCCCAGAACCCATATCCCAGAACCCAGAACCCAGAACCCAGATCAAAGATCACGGACCCCAAAGCCATAACTGGAATCGGCCTGAAACCCACGTCCGGACTGCAACCGGCACCATCCACACAACCTGCATCCAAACAAAAACCCCGCCGAAGCGGGGTTTCCTGTTGTCTTCAGTCAGCCTTGCCTGACTGGCGAACCTCGGCACTACCCACCGGGTTACGCGGATCGCTGCCGCCGCTGAGCACATTGCTGCGCCGGTCCCACTCCACCGTCTGCAGGTTGCCCCAGACATGGCTGGAACCGCGCCCGCCCTCGGCGGAATCACCCGGCAATTCCACCTTGTGCCCCATCGCCTGCAGTTGCTTGGCCACTTCCGGCGAGAATGCACCGGTCTCGGCCGAAATCTCATCCGGCAGCCATTGATGGTGATAGCGCGGCAAGGCCGCTACCTGCTGAGCATCCAGGCCGGCGTCATAGCCCAGGATGCCGAGCAGCACCATGGTGATGATGCGGCTGCCACCCGGCGTGCCAATCACCACGACCTTGTCGTCGTTCTCCATGAAGGTCGGCGTCATCGAGCTGAGCATGCGCTTGCCCTTGGCCGGCGCGTTGGCGGCATAGCCCATCACGCCGAAGGCGTTGGGCGTGCCCGGCTTCAGCGCGAAGTCGTCCATCTCGTTGTTCAGCAGCACGCCGGTGCCGGCCGGGATCAGACCCGAGCCGTACAGCAGGTTGACTGTCTGGGTAGCGCCAACGCGGTTGCCTTCGCTGTCGATGATCGAGAAGTGCGTGGTCTCGTCATCTTCCAGCGGCGTCGGGTTGCCCGACAGCAGGTCGCTCGGCGTGGCCTTTTCCGGATGGATGGTCGCGCGCAGCCCCTGCGCGTAGTCGCGGCTGGTCAGCACCTGCTGCGGAATGTCGACAAAGTCCGGATCGCCGAGGAAGAAGGTGCGGTCGCGATAGGCGCGGCGCATTGCCTCCACCACCAGGTGGGTGCTGTGCGCCTGGTCCAACTTGCTCAGGTCCCAAGGCTCCAGTATCTGCAGCATCGAGGCCAGTGCGATGCCACCGGAAGACGGCGGCGAGGCAGTCGTGATCTTCCAGCCGTGGTAGTTGAACACGATCGGCTCACGCGTCTTGACCGTGTAACCGGCCAGTTCCTCAGCGGTCCAGCGACCGCCCGCCTGCTTCACCCCGGCCAGCAGCTTGCGACCGGTCTCACCGCGATAAAAGCCATCAAATCCATTGGCCGCCAGCAGCTGCAGCGTATGTGCCAGCTCCGGCTGCTTGAAGATGTCACCCTCGGCGATCGGTTTGCCATTGCGCAGGTAGACCTCGCGGGTGCCCGGGTAACGGTCCATCACTTCACGACGGCTGGCATAGCCCCGGGCCATGCGTGCATACACCGGGAAACCATCGGTGGCGACGCGGATTGCCGGTGCCAGCGACTCGCTCAGCGGCAACTTGCCGTGCTCGCGCGCCAGCTTCACCAGCGCTGCCGGCAGGCCGGGAATGCCGGCCGACCACGGGCCATTGACCGAGCGGTCACGGTCCAGGTTGCCGTTCTTGTCCAGGAACTGCTCCGGCGTTGCGGACTCAGGCGAGGTTTCGCGCGCATCCAGCATCAGGTCCTTGCCGGTCTTGGCGTCGTGCAGCAGGAAGAAGCCGCCACCGCCCAGGCCCGAGCTGATCGGCTCGACCACGGCCAAGGTGGAAGACACCGCCACCGCGGCATCGAACGCATTGCCGCCCTTGTCGAGGATCTCCATACCGGCCTGGGTCGCCAGACTGTGGCCGCTGGCGATTGCCGCGCCGTCGGGATGAGCTGCACGGGCCGGTGCGGTTTCGGCTGCCCACGCGGCCGGTGACAGCGCCAGTGCGAACAGCAACAAGGAACGGGCAACGAGTTTCATGCCGTTGGATTCTCCGATTGGTAAAACTCAGGGTGATCGCGTTGCAGGCCGGCCAGTTTGGCCAGCAGCTGATCTTGGGTTTCGACGATTTCAGGGTCTGGATCGATGCATTCGACCGGGCACACCACCACGCATTGCGGTTCATCGAAATGACCGACACATTCGGTGCAGCGGGCCGGATCGATCACATAGATCGTCTCGCCCATTGCGATGGCCTGGTTGGGACAGGCCGGCTCACAGACGTCACAGTTGACGCAGAGCTCGTTGATTTTCAAAGACATTGCTGCGGTGTTCCCGTCAGAGCGGGGCTTGCAACCGGCGCCTGCCGGTTCATCGGTCCTGCTGTTCATGGCCTGCCAAAGGCAGCGCCGACAGCAAGCTTACCGGATACTGGTTTTGCCGGGGTCCAAGCCGCTGCTCCCACAGCGTTCCGCCTGTGTGGATGCTGCTTTGGCCGGGGATTGGGTTGGCTGGGATTTAGTGCCGCGGCCTGGGTCAAGCCGGACCAAAGTGGGACAACCGGCAGGGCTGAAGCCGGGGCCGGAGCCGGAGCAACGGCAAGAGCTGGAGCGATCCCCGCCTGCGCGGGGATGACGCACTGGCAAAGGCAAGGCCGCTACGCGGCCCCGCGCCAGTTGGAGCACAGATCAAGCCGAAACAACGGCAAGAGCTGGAGCGATCCCCGCCTGCGCGGGGATGACGCACTGGCAAAGGCGAGGCCGCTACGCGGCCCCGCGCCAGTTGGAGCACAGATCAAGCCGGAGCAACGGCAAAAGCTGAAACGATCCCCGCCTGCGCGGGGATGACGCACTGGCAAAGGCGAGGCCGTTACGCGGCCCCGCGCCAGCTGGAGCACAGATCAGGCCGAAACAACGGCAAAAGCTGAAGCGATCCCCGCCTGCGCGGGGATGACGCACTGGCAAAGGCGAGGCCGCTACGCGGCCC
>Ga0308157_10002078_pt1 | contig 35439 bp, 26 predicted proteins | sample PhyBR1_FD_201035 | JGI IMG/M metagenome (GOLD analysis project Ga0308157, IMG submission 201035) | Phyllosphere microbial communities from UC Gill Tract Community Farm, Albany, California, United States - DLSLB.R1 | ecosystem: Host-associated > Plants > Phyllosphere > Unclassified | place: USA... | reverse complement strand
GCCGGGCCGCCCGCGCGGGCTAGAGCTTGGGCACGTCCATGACCTTGACGGTCGAGGAGTCGGCCGGCGGCACGGTGCCGAACCATTTCTGGTGCGTCTTGGCGACGAAGCCGTCTTTTTTCATGGCCGTGAGGAGTTCGTTGAGTTTGGCGCCCTCGGCCCAGTTCTTGGCCGTCATGAAGGAGTAGCGCTCGCCGGTGGGAATGCGCGCGGCGATGCGGTACTGCGGCTTGTCCTTGATGTAGTACTCGACGGCCGGAATGTCGCTGATGTAGCCGTCGATGCGGCGCGCGGCCAGGTCCAGCATGGCCGGCGCCAGGCCTTCGTAGCGGGTGACGGTGGCGATCTTGAGCTTGGCGCTGTTCTGGGCCAGGTACATGTCGCCGGTCGAGCCGGTGTCCACGCCGACGGTCTTGCCGGCCGTGTCCTCCAGCGTGTTGATCTTGCTGGCCTTGAGCACCGACAGCGACTGGTCGCTGTCGTAGTAGGGCTGGGCAAAGGCCACCGACTCCAGGCGCTTGGGCGTGATGGTGATGGAGGACACGGCGATCTGGATGCGGCCGGACTGCACCGCCGAAAAGAGGCCGTTGAACGGGATGTTTTCGATCTGCACCGTCTTGCCGGCGCGCCGGGCCGCCTCGTTGACCAGGTCGATCTCGAAGCCGACGATCTTGCCGCTGGCGTCCTGGAACTCCCAGGGCACGTTGCCGACGTTGGCGCCCACCGTCCAGTCGGCGGCAAGGGCGGGGACGGCGGCCGAAGCGGCCAGCGTGAGCAGGGCGGCGCAGAGCTTGAATTTCATGGCGGTCTGACTCCAGTGAGGTGAAACGGTGAAAAAGGATGCGAAGCCGGTGGGTGGATGCAGCAAAAGCGGGGGGCCGGTGCACGCCACTCTAGCAGAGTAAATTATTTGATTCAATAATTTTTTGAAATGAATTATTTGAGCCAACATGGTGCGAGACAGTGACCCGTGCGGGTGCGCGGTGCACCGGTTTGAGGCCCGGCGGCAGGCTGCGCCAGGCGGTTGATGGGCCACCGATTCGGGGAGGGCAACGCTGCGAACCCGATGGGGTTGGCGAATGGCTTTTTTCAAGCCAAAAAAGCCGTTTGCCCAGACGGGACGTGGGCGAGCAGCTATCAATTCAGGAGCAAGCGGAAGGCGGCGTGGGCCGGCGGTGTGGCCGCCGGAGGGCGTGCGCGCGCCGCCCGGGGCGGGCGGGGCTTGAAGGCCGTGAAGTCTGTGAAGGCCGCGCGGGGCGGCGGAGTACTAGCGGCCGGCCGGGCCGTCGCCCGGGGGCCAGGCGCTGAAGGGAAAGGGCAGCGTCTCGCTGGCGAAGGTCTCGAAGTCGGCCAGTTGCGCCAGGTAGCGCGCCAGGCTGCGGCCGAACTGCACCAGGCGCGGGTTGGACGCGCCCAGGCTGGCGGCCAGCAGCAGCTGTACCACGGCGACGAACAGCAGCACCGAGGCGGCCAGCTGGAAGGCCGCGGCCAGCAGCACCATCAGCAGCGCGCGCACCCAGAGCTTGCGCGGCGGTGCGGCCAGGGGCTGCGTGTCGTGCGCCATGGCCCGGGCCTCAGCGCACCACCAGCACCGGCACGCTCGCCGTTGCCAGCACTTTGGCCACCACGCTGCCCACCACCAGCCGGGCCAGGCCGGTGCGGCCGTGCGAGCCCATGACGATCAGGTCGGCGCCCTCGTCCCTGGCCGTCTGCACGATGCCTTCGGCCGCGCTCAGGTCCTGGGCAACGGTGCTCTCCAGCGCCACCGGTGCGCCGCCTTCCAGGCACAGTGCGGCCACCTTGGCATGGGCCTGGCCGGCGTGCTCGTGGGCCGCGGCCATGTAGGCCTGAAAGCCCAGCGGGTTGGACTCGCCAATGCCCAGGTAGGGGTAGGGGTCCACGGCGTACAGCGCCGTCAGCCGGGCGCCGTGCACGCGGGCCATGTCCACGGCGGTGCGGGCCGCGTGGTCGGAAGCGGCCGAGCCGTCGGTTGCCAGGAGGATGTGCTTGAACATGGGTGCTTGGCCTTTCTAGGTGCGAAGAAAAAATGGGGTCGGGGCTATCTTGCGTTGCGGCCGGGCCGGTTTTTTTGACATGCGTCAAGCCGCCCGGCATTTGCGCCCCGCCCTGCGGGTGCAGACACGCCAGGAAGCCTGAACAATCGATTTGATACGTGCCATCCGCTTTCGTAACCGGCCATTTGCAGCAGAATGCAACGCGCCTTGCGCACGCCGGCCGGGGCCCGTGCCAAAGCTGATCGGCTGCGCAGGGCCTTGCCGCGCGGCTGCCGCGCTCGCACCGGCCAAACCCCCCTCCGCTGGCAGCCAGGCCAGCCGCTTTATTCATTACACGCCCATACGCCCGGTAACCATCGACGCACGAAGTCGATTGAGGGCCGGCGGGGCCAAGCGTATAAGGTTGCCATCGCGAAGCAATGGCCGTCTCTCGCACTGTTCTTCGTGATGACTGCGCACCCAGATCTCAGGGCGCGCCAGGGAATCCACCAGACCAGAGGAGAACGCACCATGTCCGATCCTGTAGGGCCGGTTTTCACCGGGGGTTTCGAGGAGTTTGTCATCGAGGACGAGGCGGGGGAGGGGCACACGCTGCTGTTCTTGCCGGACCGCAACAACGAGGCGCTGCAGCGCGAGCGCAAGGCGCCGGTCTTCTACTACATCCCGGAAAAGGTCCGGCTGGCGCGCAACGCGGCCACCAACGACTTCAAGTTCCGCCACATCCACTTCGTCGGCGTGTTCGATGAGAGCACCGTGGGCATCGACAAGGGCGAGACCGCCGGCGGCGTGCTCTCGCTGACCACCACCTCGCGCTTTCCGCCCAGCGTGCTCAAGCAGGCGCAGGCCCAGATCGTGCAGCGCTTCAGCGGACGCAACGACAAGTACTGGGGCCTGCGCGGCACCTTGCCGCCCGACATCCGCATCGCGCCCATCACCTCCAACCAGACCGCCATCTCCAGCCTGGCGCCCGACGCCTCGGGCACCACGCCCAACATCGACGCCGGCGGCGGCGCAGGCAACCCGGCCGGCGGCAACACCCAGCCGGGTCAGCCCGGTGAGCCCGGCCAGCCCGGCCAGCCCGGCGGCGACCCCGGCGCGCCCGAGGGGCCGCGCAGCCGCAATTTCGCGCAGCTGGGCAACCGCTCGCCCTGGGCGCCGGTGCCGCACGGGCGCGACTTTCGCGGCACGCAGCTCGACGCCTGGGCCTGGCGCATCCAGGGCAGCGGCCCGGGCTCCATCACCGGCGGCGAGAACGCCTACGGTGGCGTGATCGGCCCGATTCCGAGCGAGATCGTCTGGGCCGGCTTTCACGGCACCTACAGCCCGCTGTTCGTCACGCAGAACCTGGTCATGCCGATGTGGTCGCAGCTCATGCGGGTCAAGATCACCGGCAGCTGGGAGCGCATCTTCCAGCACTTCTCGGCCCACGTGAACGCGCGCTACCTGTGGTTCTCCGCCGACATCAAGGCCGAGTTCAACAACCTGCGGGTCAATGGCGACATCAAGGTCGAGGTGGACATCGACGGCACCATGCCGGGCGCGCAGGAAATGGAGAAGATGATCAACCAGCGCATCGACCTGATCGTGCAGCAGTTCACCGAGCAGGCGAAAAAGGTCATCTTCGACCCGCCCACGCCGCAGGTTGAACCGGCGCAGGCCTCCAGCGGCGGGCTCTTTGGCTCGCTGTTCGGCTACGGCGCCGGCGTGGCGCTGAAGTACCGGCGCGACGAGACGCAGCTCAGCCTCAACTACGAGGAGACGCGCTACTTCCGCTACAACCAGCCGCACACGATCTCCAGCTCGCTCGAAGGCTTCTACAACGAGATCAAGAACGACCCCAAGGCCGAAGGCAAGTACTTCCAGCGCCTGGTGCTGGGCGAGATGGGCAAGAAGATCATGCGCATCGTCAAGCCCGTGGTCAACTGGCCCGACAAGGCGCGCAACTGGGCCGGCGAGCCGGTAGCCTTCCTGTCCTCGCAGGTCGGCTATGTCGATTCGGGCGGCGTGATCGGCTGGAAGCCGGCGACGTTCCAAAAGAGCGACGCGCCCGACCTGACGTTCCGCCCGGTCTGGGTGCAGTGGAGGAAGGGCGAGGTGTCCAACCCGCCGGCCGCGTGGGAGCCGGACATGACCTTCATGAAGCGCAAGGTGCACCTGCTCGAACCCCCGACCGAAAGCGAGTTCCCGTTCTTTCACATCGACGTCGAGCAAAACGTGATCGACCTGGACCCGGGCCCCAACGGCACGATGAGCAATGACAACATCATGGAGGTGCGCGCCGACTCGGCCGGCACGCTGGACGTCGGGCCGATTGCGCTGAACGTGGAGCTGCAGTCCACGGCCGAGGTGGTCGAGGTGGAAATGCGCGCCAAGGGCCAGCGCGTCGATGGCAAGAACCGCGCCGACAAAGTGACGCGTTTTCGCTTTCTGTCGTCCGACCAGCTGGAGCCGCGCTTCTGGCGCATCTACACCGGTCAGGCCGACTTCAAGACCGACTACCAGTACCGCGTCAACGTGACGGTGCGCGGCACCCTGACGACCAAGGGCCAGGCCTGGACCGGCCCCTGGGAGAACGCGATCGGCAACGGCGCCGTCATGGTCAACGTGCCGATGGCCGACGACCCGGGCGTGACCAAGCGCGCGCTCACGCAGCGCGAGATGTTCTCCGACGTGGTGGTGCGCGCCGCCGAGGGGCTGGACGGCGGGCCGTCCGGGGCTGGGGAAGGCGTGGGTGCGCCGCCTCCGGTGCCGCAGGCTGCCAGCGCAGCGGGCGGCGCGGCCGGCGCGCCGCCCCCGGCCGCGCCTGCGCCCGCCGCGCAGCCCGCAGTTGCCCCGGGGCAGCCTGTGATGAACGCGCCGCAGGCGCCGCCGTCGCAGCCGGCCCCTGCGCGCCAGGGCCAGTCTTCGGGTGAAGTCAGCGGCTACCGCGTGAGCGCCGCCGACACGGTCGAAGGCTTCCGGGAAGACGACTACAGCAACCGGTCCAAGGCCGGCAACAAGGCCAGGACGCGCCAGCCGCAGACGACGGGCAGCATCCCGGACCCTGAAGGCTGGATCAACTCCTGAGGCCCCAGGCCTGAAGGGTCTCAAAAGGCCTGAAACAAAGGCGCCGGGCGGCGGGAGGGCGTGGGCTTTTCTGGCGTCCGGATTTCCCGGGAGTTCTTAACCTTGTGGGGTGGACCATGGCGATGTCATCAACCCTCAGTGCGCCGGCTCGCGCAGAGCCGGCGCCGGTGCGGCCCGCAGCGCCACTTCCGCCTGCCGCTTCCCATGCGGCTTCCGAGAGCGAAAGCGGCCCCTTGCGCGACGGGGTGTTGGAGGTTCCGCGCCTGGTGGCGGGCAAGACCTCCCCCAGGTTTTCGCTGGTATTGATGCTCGCGCGCGCGCCCGTCGCCGGCGAGGACTCGGTTCGGCCGCTGCTGCTGTCGAGCTACCTGGGCATGGAACTGGACTACCGCGCGCCCGCGCTGGCCGCTGGAGGACAGCCGGCGCAGTCCTTCTTTGCGCGCCAGGCGCAGATGTCGCTGCACGCGCCGGGCCAGCCGGCCTTCGCCAAAGCGGTGCTCGGCACGCCGCTGCTGCGTGGCGCGCTGCACACGCCGCTCATGCGCGAGCAGACGCTGGCTGTGCTCGACGCGCTGGGCGGGGTCGAAGGCACGCTGGAGCTCAAGGCGCGTATCGACTACCGCGCCGGCGCGCAGGCCGCCAGCTTTTCGCTGGACCTGGACGCCGCCGACCTGTGGGACCGGCTCAAGGCGGTGGCCGTCGAGGGCGCGCTGTCTGAGGGCGCCTTGCAGCAGGTGTTCGCGCAGCTGGCCCTGCCGCCCGAGGCGCAGGACGCCTTTCGCCGCGCCTGCAGGAGCGTGCTGCTGCCCGACCCGGACTTCGCCCTGCTGGGCCGCCGCCCGGCGCCGGGCAGCCGGCGCGTGCATGAGGAATGGCGGCGCGACACGCTGGAGTCGCTGGACGTGTCGTGCCCGCTCGAAGCCGTGCTGGGCAACGCCCTGAGCGCAGCCGACCGGGCCGCGTGCATCCGCATCGTCGGCCCCTCGGGCAATTTGGACGGCGGGCCGCTGCTGGAAACCCTCACGCGCAGCAGCACGCCCGCCCGCCGGGGCAGCGTCGGCATGGGCGCGATGATGGCGGGCAACAAGATACAAACCGTGGCCGCCACGCTGCAGCCGTCGGCGCGTCCGATAGCCACGTCGCACCTGCTCGCCTCCGAGGCCATCCGCATCCAGCAGCCCGCGGCCACCGTGGCGACGCCGGCCACGGCCGCGGCGGTTTCCCAGGTGTCGCACTATGCGTTGCCCGAGGCGCTGTACATCACGCCGGCTTTCATGGCCGCTTCGCTGCCCGTGCTGAGCGACCTGAATGCACCGCTGATGCCCGACAAGGTCAACCCGAATTTGCGCTGGTATTTGCCCGAGATCACCCTCGTCAAGCCCGCGCCCAGCGAAGCGCCCGAGACCAGCCCGTTTCTGTTCCAGTTCGAGCGCATCGGCAGCAGCGAATCGGGCCGGCCGGCGATTCGCGCCAAACTGCGCTTCACGCTGGCGCTGGGCGCGTCGGCGGCGACCACGGCCGCGCTGGCCGCCGGCCCCCGGATGGGTGCGTGCATGGTCGAGCCGGGCGAGCCGTCGGTGGCCCTGAGCGTGCCCTACATCGACGAGACGTCAGGCGAACTGCGCCGCGCCGCGTGCCGGGGCGTGGTCACGCGCACGGGCAACCGGCTCGACGTCACGGTCGAGCTGCTCAACGACGCGGCGCGCACCGCCTACGGTGCGCTGTCCACACCCGGCTTTCAGCGCGAGCCGGCACGGCTGGAAGCGGCGTTCCAGTTCGCCGCCTACACCCGCGTCCATGACCGGCCCGAGTTCGTCATGGGCGGCAAGATATCGAGCGCCATGCTGCTGCAAAGGTCGCGCAAGGACAAGGATGAGGACGAGGGCAGTATTCTGGTCTCGTCCGGCGGGCGCGAATTCGCCTTTCGCCCCGGCGCACCCGCCATGGCGTCGCAAAGGCTCACCCTGGCCGGCCGGCTGTCCACCTCGCACGCCGCGATGATCCTGCCCGACAAGCTCGAATACGTGCGGCGCACGACGATCCGCCAGCAGTCGCTGGAAGCGTTTTTTCCGTGCGCCGAACTGGGCGCTTTCTACCGCGAAAAGCAGGACGCCGGCCCGGTCGCCATCGGCTGCGCCGAAGCCTACAAGCTCGGGCAGGCGTCGGCGCTGACCTACCAGGAAGTGGTGGCGCTCAACCGGCCGGGCTACCGCGTGTTTCGCAACCTGCGCCAGCCCGGGCGCTTTTTGCTCGTGCCGCTGGCCTACGACATCACGCGCTACGCCCCCGGCACGGCCGAGCGCGAATACCGCCCGGCGCTCATCGTCTATGCCGCGCTGGACGCCGACCACCCGGAGAACAGCCGCATCCGCTTCGAGGCCATGCTCGGCCCGGCGATGACGCCCTGCGAGCTCGAAGACCTGCGCCGCCGGCTCTTGCTGGAGGCCGCCAGCCCGGTGCTGGAGCTGCCCAACATGATCGCCCAGCGCACCGAGTTCAGCTGGAACCTGGCCTCGACGCCGCCCGTCGAGGCCGTCACCTCGGCCACGCCCGAATGCCTGCACACCGCGCTCTCGACCGACCTGGCCAGCGCCTTGCTGCTCAAAACGGTGATCCAGAACACCGGTTTGAGCGGCCAGGCGCGCTTCATCCTGGAAGACGGCAGCGTGGTGACGTCGGCGCTGTCGGTGCACCTGGGCCGCATCACCGGGCCGTGGCCGACCGGGCCGGTCACGCTGCAGCCCCAGGGCGCGGCGCTCAAGCTGACCAACCGCATCGAAGGCCCGGTGGCGGTGAAGGATGTGCACCTGTTCAGCGGCGCGGCCGAGCCGGTGCGCCTGCCCGTCGAGGCGACGCTGGCGCCCGGGGCGACGCTCGACGTCGCCGTGCCGGGCGGCTACGAAGTGGCACAGGCCGACTGCACGCCGCTGACGGGCGGCAGCCCGACCTTCGAGGAAGTGCGCGCCATGGTCGAGGACATCGAGTGCAACGTGGTCTTCCTCGATGTCGTCAACTACGAAAACCACGGCCTCACGCGCATCGACGTGGACGCGCGCCTGAAGGACGTGCCGGGCGTCTACCGCGTCGGCATGGACAGCCGGCGCGGCGCGGTCAACTTCCTGCTGCCGCTGACGGTCTACCTGGCCACGCGCATCGTCGAATTTCAGCTCACCCAGGTCTTTGCCTCCAGGCCCAGCGAGGTGACTGAATGGAAGTCCTGGGACATGGAGGTCAACAGCAACATCGTCACCATCACCGCGGAAATGATGGCCGCTTAACCCAAGAAACCCCTCAAGGAGAGCGCAAATGCCAAAAGGAATCTCTGTCAACATCGGGCTCAACTTTGTCGACCCGGCCGCCTACAACGGCTGGAACGGCGAACTGGCCGGCTGCATCAACGACGCGCGCGACATGAACCAGATCGCCACGCAGCTGGGCTACAGCGCGACCTTGCTGACCGACGAGGAGGCGTCCGCCGCGGGCGTCTCGCGCGCCATCGGCGAGGCGGCGCGCCAGCTGGCGGCGGGCGACATCTGCCTGGTGACGTACTCGGGCCACGGCGGCCAGATCAACGACGTCACGGGCGACGAGCCCGACGGCAAGGACGAGACCTGGGTGCTCTGGGACCGCCAGCTGCTCGACGACGAATTGAACGGCCTGTGGTCCAGCTTTGCCGCCGGCGTCCGGGTGTTCGTGCTCTCGGACAGCTGCCACAGCGGCACGGTGACGCGCATGCGCAGCTTCAAGGCCAAGTTCAGGAGCGCCGAGTTTGCCGCCTCGTACGGCCGGGCGGTGAACGACGCGCCGCGCATCCGCGCCGCCGACCCGGCCGCCATCCATGCCAACTACCTGGCCAACAGGAGCCACTACGAGGTCAGCCAGTGGACGCACCGCGCCGCCGTCACGGCCAGCGTGCTCCTGATCTCGGGCTGCCAGGACAACCAGCTCTCGTCGGATGGCGACGCCAACGGGCTGTTCACCCAGCGCCTGAAAGAAGTGTGGAACGACGGCGCCTTCAATGGCAGCTACGCGCAGTTCCATTCGGCCATCCTGGCGCGCATGCCGTCGGACCAGACGCCCAACCTGTTCCGCAATGGCGCCACCAACGCGGCGTTCGAGGCCGAAAAGCCGTTCACGATCGGCATGGGCAGCGCCGGCGGCTTGTCCATCGCGGGACCGGCCTCGTTTGCCAACGGCGTGACGCCGGTCTCGTTTTCCGTGTCGGTGCCGGCGGGCAATTACTTTGCGGTGGAAATCGCCACCGATGCCGGCCTGTTCAACACCGCAGCCAGCGGCGCGCAGCGCAACGACAGCAATTTCTACGCGTCCTGGAAAACCGCGCCGTTTCGCCAGGGCAGCTCGTTCACCATGCCGCTGCCCGAATGGAACCGCATGCGCCAGGGCGCCGCGCAGCTGTACTACCGGCTCTGGTGCACCGAAAGCCCGAACAGCTGGGTGAACTACCGGGTGACGGTCAGCGACGCCAACGCGCAGTCCGCGCCCAGCGTGGCACTGGTGGCGCAGGGGCAGGGCGGCGCGGGAAGTGTGGACGGCACCGTGCCCGCCATCACCGCGCCCAACGTGTTTCCGGCCAACGGCTCGGCGCCGCGCTTTCAGGTCAACCCGGGAGAAGGGCGCTACTATGCGGTGGAGGTCTCGACCAACAGCTGGTACTTCACCGACCAGTACGCACCGCAGCGCACCGACGACAACTTTTACGCCTCCTGGAAGGTCTCGCCCTTCCAGTCCTCGGCCCTGTACCCGGCCGCCTTCGTCATGCCCACGGCCGCCTGGACACGGCTGCGCGACAACGCCACCAACGGCCGGCTGTACTACCGCATGTGGTGGACCGAGTCGCCCACGCAATGGGTGGGCTACGGCTGCACCACGCCCAACAGCGCGGGCCAGAACGCGCCCAGCTTTGCGCTGTCGCGCGAATTCGACCGGGACGCGCTGACCGAGTCGGAAAAATAGGCCGCAAGGCCCGGCCGCCGCCGCGCCTACCTGGCGTGGGCCTGGGCCAGCGCCTGCTCGACCAGCGCGATCAGCGCCTCCGATTCGTAGGGCTTCTGGATGCACGGCACGGCGGCAAAGCGCGGCGGCACGGTGTCGCTCATGTAGCCGGTAGTGAAAATGAAGGGCACCTGGCGCTCGGTCAGCAGGTCGGCCACCGGGTACGAGAGCTCGTTGTGCAGGTTGATGTCCAGAATGGCCATGTCGTAGCCGCCCTGGCCGGCCAGCGTCATCGCCTCCTCCACCGTCGAGGCGGGGCCGACGACGGCGATCTGGAAGTGCTCCAGCAGCATTTCCAGGCCGATGAGGATCAGCAGCGAATCTTCGACCACCAGCGCGCGGCGTTCAGCCATGAGGGACTCCTTGGACAGGGGTGGGCACGAGGTGGTTGCCCGGAATGGTGAGAGAGCAGGCCACGCCGTCGGGCTCGAAGCGCAGGCTGCTCGTGCCCTGCAGCTCGTGGCGCAGGCTGCGCACGATGACCACCGAGCCAAAGCCCCGGCGCGTGGGCGTGGGCACCGGCGGGCCGTCGTGCTCTTTCCAATTGAAGGCCAGCGCGCCATCGGCCTGGCGGTGCCAGTCGATCTCGATGCGGCCCTGGACGGTGGACAGGGCGCCGTACTTGGTGGCGTTGCTGACCAGCTCGTGCACGACCAGGTTGAACGTCAGCGCCGCCGCCGGCGAGAGCAGCACGTCCTCGCCGCGAAGGGTGATGTTGTCCTCGACGCGAAACGGGGCGATTTCCTCGTCGACCAGCCCGCGCACCGTGGCGCCTTTCCAGCGGCTGCCGGCCAGCAGCCGGTGGGCATGGGCCATGGCGCCGATGCGCCGCTCCAGCCCCTGGGCAAAGCTGTCCAGCGAGGCGGCGCCCACGCGGGTGTGCTGCACCATCGCCTGGATGTTGGCCAGGGTGTTTTTCACCCGGTGGTCCAGCTCGGCCATGAGCATGCGCTGCTGCTTGAAGGCCGCATCCCGGGTCTGGCGGCTCAGCTCCATCTGGCGCAGCACGGTCTCCAGCAGCCACAGCCGAAAGGCCTGCGCCGCTGCCAAGTCCACCGCGTCCCACGGGGTGGACTGCTGGTACACCGAGGTCTGCCAGGCGGCAAACGACTTGCGCGGCGTCAGCCGGTCGCCGTGCGGGCCGACCTCGACCGGCTTGCGCGGGTCGCCCGCCCAGGTGACGCTGCGCACCATCTCGGGACGAAACCACAGCACGCAGTCGGCCCGGGTGGCCGAGAGCGAGACGGCCAGCACGCCACTGGCGGCCTCGGCGTGCGCGCGCGCCGGCGCAAACTGCGCGCCCAGCGCGTGGGTGCTGAACACCGGCTGCGCCTGCGCCTGCAGCCAGTGCACGAGCTCGCCCAGGAACTCGGCCGGCGGCGTCTGGCCCGCCAGGCTGAACTTGCCGTCCAGGAACACCGCCGCGCCGCCGGCCTCGATCAGCTTGAGCAGCGGCGCGTCCGGGCCCGTCAGGGCGCTGGCCACGTCGCCGTCGGGCAGCAGGTTGCGCGCCAGCATTTCCTGCAGGTGCGCCGGGCCGATGCGCCGCTGCGCCGTCTCGATGGCCGTGCGCGACTGCACCTGCATGGAAAATATCTGCGCGATCACCTCGCAGACCGCGCGCATCTCGGCCGAGAGGTGGCGCGGCGTGGCATGGTGGCAGGCCACCATGCCCCACAGTTCGTTGCCGATGACGATGGACAGCGTGAGCGTGGCGGCCACGCCCATGTTGCGCAGGTATTCCAGGTGCAGGGGCGAGACGCTGCGCAGCACGCACTGGCCCATGTCCAGCGGCGGCGCGCCGGCCGACGGCACGCTGGCGCACAGCGGGGCGGGCGTGTAGTTCACATCGGGAATGAGTCGCAGCCAGTTGCGCAGGTAGAGCGCACGCGCCTGCTGGGGAATGTCCGAGGCCGGGTAATGCAGCCCCAGGAAGGGTGTCAGCCGGGGCGCCTTGTGCTCGGCCACGACCTTGCCGCTGCCGTCGTGCAGGAACTGGTAGACCATCACCCGGTCAAAGCCCGTGGCCAGGCGGATCTGCGCGGCCGCGAGCGTGCAGACCGCGTCCAGCGTGGGCGCTGCCGGCAATTGCAGCAGCATGGTGCGCACCTGGGCGAGGCGGTCCGTGTCGTTTGGCAGCGGCTCGGCCGCTTCCAGCTCGATGAGGCCCAGCCGCTCCTGCAGGTGCAGGGCCAGGTTCAGCCGCAGCGTGCCCTGGCGCGGCTTGAGGCCCGAGAGCTGCGCGGGCACGCCTTCGGGCGCACGCAGGCGCTGGGCCAGCCAGTGCAGCGTGGGCGCGTCGAACAGCTCCGAGAGCATGCACTGGCCCAGGTGCTCGTGCTGCACGCCCAGCAGCAGGCGGCTGGCGCCGGCGAACTGCTCGATGGCCAGGCTGTGGCGGTTGACCACCAGCAGCACGCCGTGCGGCTGGATGGAGCCGGGAATGTGGATGGGCTCGCGGTCGCAGGCGCTCAGGTCGGGCTGGCTGAACAGGGGGTCAGGGGTGGGCACGGGTGTCTCCACACAGGCAGTCTTCAAGCATGGCAAAGGTGGCCTGGGCCGTCGCCACGGCCTGCGCCGCCGCCGGGCCGTGGCAGTGGCGCTGCACCGCCGCGCCGAAACGCTGCCACATCGGCGCCACATCGGCGCCGTAGCTGGCCAGGTAGGAGGCGCCATGCGCCCTCGACAGCCCCAGGTGGCGCGCCACCAGCGGCAGCAGGTGCTGCCCGCCCAGCGTGGCGCCTTCGAGCACGTAAAAACCCCCCAGGGCGGCGGCGCTGCTGTGGACGGCCGGCAGCGCCGGCGGCTCCCGCCCGGGCTGCCCGCCGAGCGCGGCCAGGTCGTGCCTGAGCAACTGGGCCTTGCGCCGCACGGCAAAGTCCTCCAGCACCGGCACCAGCCAGGGCGCCCAAGCCGCCTCGGCCGCCTCGTGAAACGCCAGCAGCCGGGCCAGGTGCGCGCGGTAGAGGTCCAGGTCGGCAAACCGGTCCTTGACGGCCAGGCGCTTTTCCAAACGCTGGTGGACCGGCCAGGTGGCTTGCTTGAGGTGCGCCATCACGTCGGCCTCGGGCTGGCCAGCCGCCAAGGCCCGGGGCGGTGTGGCCGGGTCAGAGTTCAAGGTCGGTAGGTCCTGTAGGCATTGCGGGCGTTGCGGGCGTCAAGGGCAGGGTGGCGTGAAATGCGGGAGAACTTCGGCAAATGCAGGCGCCGGGGCTTGGCGGCCACGCCGAAAGCATGGGGGCTTGTCGGAAACGGGCGATTATCAACCGATTGGCGCTGCAAGCGCAGGCGGCGCGCCCAAGCCAGTACAGCTCATCAGGCATCCAGGCGCGGGCCAGGGCGGCTTCAAGCCGGCGCGACATGCACTTGCTGCGCCAGCCGCTGCACGTCGGCCGCCTGGCACAGCGCGGTGCCTGGCGCCAGCACGGCGGCCGCGCCGGCGGCCATCGCCTGGGCAAAGGCCTGCCCCAGGTCGAGCTGGCGGCTCAGCCCCCAGACCAGGCCGGCGAGAAAGCTGTCGCCCGCGCCGACCGCGCTGGCCACGGCCACCGGCAGGCCGGCCGCGCGCAGCGCCTGCCCGGCCGTGACCAGCAGCGCGCCGTCCTGTCCCAGCGACAGCGCCACGACCTGCGCCTGGCCGGCGCGCACGATCTGGCGCGCCGCCTCCAGCCAGTCCGGCTCGGCGGGCAGCGCTTGGCCGGTCAGCTCGCGCAGCTCGCGCAGGCTGGGCTTGACCAAGTACACGCCCTGGGCCAGCGCGGCGGCCAGCGGCGCGCCCGAGGTGTCGAGCACCAGGCGGCTGCCGCGCTCGCGCACCAGCCCGGCCAGGCGCACATAGAAATCGTCCGGCACCCCGGGCGGCAGGCTGCCGCTGGCCACCACGTAGGGCGGCATCGGCTCGAGCTCGTTGACCTGCACCAGGCAGGCCTGCCATTCGTCGGCGCTGAGCAGCGGGCCGGGCAGCAAGAAGCGGAACTCGCGTCCGCTGCGGCGCTGCAGCACGGCAAAGCTCTCGCGCGTCTCGCCGGCGATGGCGATGCACTGGCCGGGCACCTGCTCCTGCACCAGCAGCTGCTGCAGCCGCTGGCCGTGCACGCCGCCGGCCGGGTAGAGCGCCAGCGCCTGCCCGCCCAGCCGGTGCACCACGCGGGCCACGTTGATGCCGCCGCCGCCTGGATGGACCAGGGCGGCGGCGCAGCGCAGCTTGTGCGTGTGCTGCACGGTGTCGGTGGCGGTGGACACGTCCAGCGCGGGGTTCATGGTGACGGTCAGAATGTCGGTCATGCGGTGAAAACGTCAGCGTTGATGGGCCAGGACTTCATCCCAAGTCCTGGCGTTGCGCCATGGGCAGCGGTTTTCAGAAGCTGCCTGCCCGCCGCCTGCAGCCAGCGGCGTGCAGGCGAGGCGTGCGCATTTTTTGCAGCAAAGTGAAACGCGGCCGCCGCGCCAGGCTGCGCCTGGGCAGCAGCCTGGCAAGCATGCACGGTGTCTTCAACACCTGGCAAGCTTGATTACACCTGCACACGCCTTCTCACAATCGGACCGCGCCCGGGGCAAGACCTGCAGCGGCGGCAGGCGTATAACTTTGCCAGCGCAAACGCACCGCCTCTGTGTGAAAAAGCGTCCTGCGCCACCACCGCCAAGGAGGCGCTGCCATGTCCATGCCCTACGCCGGCCAGGAGTTCACCTTCCACAACCCCGACGGCTCGCCGCTGAAGGTGCGCGGTTGGGGCGACCAGTCCGCCGCCATCTTCGAGACCCTGGACGGCCACGCCGTGGTCAAGGACCCGGCCAGCGGGTTCTACCAGTATGCGGCCCTGTCGGCCGATGGGCAGGAATTGATGGCCGCGGGCATTCCCGCCGGGCAGCCCGTGCCGCCCGGTGCGCCGGCCCTGGTGCGCAACCTGCGCGTTCCCCCCAGCGCGATGCGCGCCCCGGTGCAAGGTGCCGCCAGCGTGCTGGGCGGGCAACGGCGCTGGGAGGTGCGCCGCGAGCTCAAGCGCGCGCAGCTTCGCGAGCAGGTCCATGCCGGCGCGGCCGCCCCCGAGGCCGCGCCGCCGCCGGCGGCCACCGTGGGCAACTACGTGGGCCTGTGCCTGCTGGTGCAGTTTCCCGACGTGCCCGCCACCGTCACGCAGGCGCAGGTCGATGACTTTTGCAACCTGCCCGGCTACACGGGCTTTGGCAACAACGGCTCGGTGCGCGACTACTTCGAGGCGGTCTCGGACCACAAGCTGCACTACACCAGCCGCGTCGCGGCCTACTACACCGCGCAGCACCCGCGCGCCCACTACACCGACCCGGCCATCGCCTACGGCACGCGCGCGCAGGAGCTGATCGCCGAGGCGCTGGCGGCGCTGTCGGCCGGCGGCTTCAACTTTGCCGACCTCAGCGCCGATGGCGCGGGCTTCGTCTATGCGCTCAATGTCTTCTATGCGGGCGACGTGATGAACAACTGGGCCGAAGGGCTGTGGCCGCATTCCTCGGCGCTGGGGACGAAGTACGTCGCCTCGCCGACGCGGCGCTTTTCCGACTACCAGATCACCCACATCGGCAGCCAGCTGACGCTGCGCACCTTCTGCCACGAAAACGGCCACATGGTCTGCGATTTTCCCGACCTCTACGACACTGGCTACCAGAGCGTGGGCATCGGCAACTACTGCCTGATGTGCTATGGCGGCTCGGACACCAACCCGGTGCAGGTGGGCGCCTACCTCAAGCACGCGGCCGGCTGGACCTCCAAGCTCACGGTGCTGGCGCCGGGCATGGCCGCCACGGTCGGCGCGGGCGTCAACGACTTTTGCCTCTACCCGCGCAGCGCCACCGAGTATTTCCTGCTCGAAAACCGCCAGCAGTCCGGCCACGACGCGTCGCTGCCCGATGCGGGGCTGGCCATCTGGCATGTGGACCGGCTGGGCAGCAACAACAACGAGCAACGCACGCCAACCCAGCACTACGAATGCGCCCTGGCGCAGGCCGACAGCCGTCTGGACCTTGAACTCAAGGCCAACTACGGCGACGACACCGACCTGTACGCCAGCCCGTCGGCCCGTGCCTTTGGCGCCGACACCCTGCCGGCCAGCACCTGGTGGGACGGCAGCGCCTCGGGGCTGGAGATCGAGCAGATTTCCGCGCCCGGCGCCAGCATGCACTTTGCCGTGCGCTTTCCCGGCCCGCGCGGCCAGTTCAAGCAGGTGTTCTCGGGCGGCAACGGCGTGCTTTATGCGGTTGCCGCCAATGGCGACCTGCTCTGGTACCGCCACGAGGGCCGCAACGACGGCAGCTTCAACTGGGCGGCCGGCTCGCCAAAAAAAGTCGGCACCGGCTGGGGCGGGCTGCGCATGCTGTTCTCGGGCGGGGACGGCGTCATCTACGCCATCAACGACGCGGGCGACCTGCTGTGGTTTCGCCACGACGGGCGCAACGACGGCAGTTTCACCTGGGCGGCCGGCTCGCCCAAGAAGGTCGGCGCCGGCTGGGGCGGGCTGCGCCAGGTGTTTGCCGGCGAGGGCGGCGTCATCTACGCCATCAACGACGCGGGCGACCTGCTGTGGTTTCGCCACGACGGGCGCGGCAATGGCAGCTTTGCCTGGGCGGCGGGTTCGCCCAAGAAGGTCGGCGTGGGCTGGGGCGGGCTGCGCCAGGTGTTTGCCGGCGAGGGCGGCGTGATCTACGGCATCGCCGACAACGGCGACCTGCTCTGGTACCGCCATGACGGCCGCGGCGACGGCAGCTTTGCCTGGGCGGCGGGCTCGCCCAAGAAGGTCGGCGTGGGCTGGGGCGGGCTGCGCCGGGTGTTTGCCGGCGAGGGTGGCGTGATCTACGCCATCGCCGACAACGGCGACCTGCTCTGGTACCGCCACGAGGGCCGCAACGACGGCAGCTTCGCCTGGGCGGCGGGCTCGCCCAAAAAGGTCGGCACCGGCTGGGCGCTGGCGGGACGCGGCATCCTCTACGCCATCGAGCCGACGCACAATGCCGCCGGCGCCACCGGGCGCCTGCTGTGGTACCGGCATGACGGCTACCCGGACGGCAGCTTTGTCTGGGCCGAAGGCTCGCCCAAGGAAGTGGGTACCGGCTGGAGCGGCCTGCGCACGGTGTTTGCCGGGGGCGACAAGGTGCTCTACGGCATCAACGACGCGGGCGACCTGCTCTGGTACCGGCACGACGGCCAGGACGAGGGCGATTTTGCCTGGGCGGCGGGCTCGCCCAGGAAGGTCGGCGTCGGCTGGGGCGGGCTGCGCCGGGTGTTTTCGGGCGGCGACGGCGTGCTCTACGCCATCAACGACGCGGGCGATCTGCTGTGGTACCGCCACGACGGCCGGCACGACGGCAGCTTTGCCTGGGCGGCGAACTCGTCAAGCAAGGTTGGTAGCGGCTGGGGCGGGCTGCACGCAGTCTTTTCCGGCGGCCATGGCGTGATCTACGCGATCAACGACACGGGCGATTTGCTCTGGTACCGCCACGACGGGCGCGGCGACGGCAGCTTTGCCTGGGCGGCGGGCTCGCCCAAGAAGGTCGGCGTGGGTTGGGGCGGGCTGCGCACGGTGTTTGCGGACGGCGAGGGCCTGGTCTACGCCATCAACGACGCGGGCGACCTGCTCTGGTACCGCCACGACGGGCGCGGCGATGGCAGCTTCACCTGGGCGCCGGGCTCGCCCAAGAAGGTCGGCGTGGGCTGGGGCGGGCTGCAGGCGGTGTTTTCAAACCAGTGAAACTGGCCTGCCGTGGGCCGGCGCGCGGCCTGTTCAAGCCGGGGGCGGCGCGGTCTTGGGCGTGAAATCGCAGTAGGGTGCGACGGCGCACTGCCAGCACAGCGGCTTGCGCGCCACGCAGACGTAGCGCCCGTGCAGGATCAGCCAGTGGTGCGCGTCCACCAGGTACTCGGGCGGAATGCGTTTCATGAGCCCGCGCTCGACCTCCACCACGTTCTTGCCCGGCGCCAGCCCGGTGCGGTTGCTCACGCGAAAGATGTGCGTATCGACCGCCATCACCGCCTCGCCGAAGGCCGAATTGAGCACCACGTTGGCCGTCTTGCGGCCCACGCCGGGCAGCGCCTCCAGCGCCTCGCGCGTGCGCGGCACCTGCCCGCCGTGCTGCTCGATCAGCATCTCGCACGTGGCCAGCAGGTTTTTCGCCTTGCCGCGGTACAGGCCGATGGTGCGGATGTGGCCCTCCAGCCGCTCCAGGCCGAGGGCCAGCATCTGTTGCGGCGTGCCCGCCACCGGAAACAGCCGGCGCGTGGCCTTGTTCACGCTCACATCGCTGGCCTGCGCCGACAGGATCACCGCCACCAGCAGCTCGAACACACTGGTGTATTCCAGCTCGGTCACCGGCATCGGGTTGGCCGCCTTGAGCGTGGCGAAAAACGGGGCGATGTCTGCAGTTTTCATGGCCGCCAGTGTAGGGGGCGGGTTCGCGGCATGCAGCGGCCGGGGTTTTTGCTATGAAAAGCATAGCTGCCTGCCCAGGTGGGGATTGGGCTGGGGGCGGTTTCCATGCAAAAACGGCGCCGCGCCGCGCCGCCACCCGGCCGGCGGCGCTACCATAGCTGCCGGCGCCCGCGCCCGCTTGCGGCGCTGCCCCTTGATTGCCCCCTTCGCTCCCCACCCAGAAGACACCACCATGCCCCTGCCATTTGCCGACCGACTGAACAACTGCGAAACCTCCGCCATCCGCGAGCTCTTCAAGCTGCTGGGCAAGCCCGGCATCATCAGCTTTGCCGGCGGCTTTCCCGACCCGGCCATGTTCGACATCGAGGGCATCCGCGAGGCCAGCGGCCGCGCGCTCGCCCAGGAGCCGGGCGCCGCGCTGCAGTACGGCGCCACCGAGGGCCACGGCCCGCTGCGCGAGCAACTCGCCGCCTTCATGGCCGCCAAGGGCGCGGCCGTGCCGCCCGAGGGGCTGATCGTCACCACCGGCAGCCAGCAGGCGCTGGACTTGCTGGGCAAGACGATGATCAACCCGGGCGACAAGGTGATCGTCGAGGGGCCTACTTTTCTCGCGACCATCCAGTGCTTTCGCCTCTACGGCGCCGAGGTCATCAGCGCGCCCATCGACGCCGACGGCGTGCGCACCGACGTGCTGGAGCAGCTGATTGCCGAGCACAAGCCCAAGTTCGTCTACCTGATTCCCACTTTCGGCAACCCCAGCGGCGCGCTGCTCAGCCTGGCGCGGCGCCGGCAGGTGCTGGAGATGGCGGTCAAGTACCAGACGCTGGTCGTCGAGGACGACCCGTACGGCGACCTGTACTTTGGCGAGGCGCCGCCTCCCTCGCTGCTGGCGCTGACGGACAGCGTGCCCGGCAGCCGTGAACTGCTGGCGCACTGCGGCTCGCTGAGCAAGGTGCTCTCGCCCGGCCTGCGCATCGGCTGGCTGATCGCCCCGCCGGCACTCCTGGCCCACGCGGTGATGTGCAAGCAGTTCAGCGACGCGCACACCAGCACCTTCGCGCAGGCCACGGCCGCGCACTACCTGCAGTCCGGGCGCATGCCGGCCACGCTCAACCATGTGCGCCAGGTCTACGGCGAGCGCGCCGATGCCATGGCCCGGGCGCTGGCGCGCGAGCTGGGCGAGGCCATCGACTTCACCCGGCCGCAGGGCGGGCTGTTCTTCTGGGCGCGGCTGACCGGCGCGGGCGGCAAGGTGCAGGACGCGGCCGAACTGGCGCGCCGCGCCATCGAGCAGGGCGTGGCCTTCGTGCCGGGCGCGCCGTTCTACGCCGCCAACCCCGACCGCTCGGCGCTGCGCCTGAGCTTTGCCACCGCCGACGTGGCCCGCATCGAAGAAGGCATCGCCCGGCTGGGCAAGGCGCTCTAAGGCGCGGGCCGCGGGGCTTCAGGCACGCCAGGCCGGCTCTTGGCGTGCCTCGTCCGCATTGGCTGCGCTGGCCGCACCGGCCGGTGGCAGGTCTTGCGCCGCGGGCGCGTCGGCCGCGGTGCCGGTGGACGCCAGCGAGAGCGCCGACTTCTTGACCGCCGCCACGACCTGGTCCTGGGCAAAGTGGTGGCCCATGTGGCCCAGGCCCGGCAGCAGGTGAAGTTCGCTGTGCGCCAGTTCGTGGCTCAGCCGGACGGTTTGCGCTTCGAAATCGACCACCTGGTCTTCCTCGCCGACCAGCAGCGTCACCGGCAGCGTGAGCTCGCCGTAGCGCGCCGACAGCTGCCTGGCCGCCGGCATCATGAAGGCCGCGTCCTCGGCATTGGCGCGCAGCTGCACCGGGCGCAGCAGCATCTCGCGCGCCAGGACCGGCATGAAGCGCTCGGGCACCTCGTTGGGCGCAAACATCGCCTTGACCGTGCCGCCCAGCAGCAGGCGCGCCGACAGTGCCGTCACCGTGTAGCGCATCACGTCGCCCAGCACCGGCAGCGCCACCGGCGCGGCCATCAAGGCATCGACGCGCAGCGTCGGGTAGAAGTAGCCGCCCAGCAGCACCAGGCTGCGCACGTCGGCCGGAAAGTCCAACGCCATGGCCAGCGCCACCATCGTGCCCATCGAGTGGCCCAGCACCACCGGCCGGTGCACGCCGAGCTGGTGAAGCGCGGCGTTGAACAGCGCCGCCTGCGCCGAGGGCGTCCAGAGCCGGTCGCGCGGGCGGCTGCTGTGGCCAAAGCCGGGCCGGTCGAAGGCGATCACGCGGTGGCTGCGCGCCAGCCGGTCGATCAGGCCGCTGGCGTTGAAGTCTTCCAGGCTCACGTTGTTGCCGTGCAGCAGCACCACCGGCGGGCCTTCGCCGTGCACCACGCAGTGCAGGCGCACGCCGTCGATGTCCAAGAACTGCCCCTCGGCCGGGTGCTCGCGCTCGGCGCGGCGCGCGCGGCTTTCGACCCAGAGCGCGGTGGCGGCCGCGCCGGCCACGGCCCCCACGGCCAGCGCGCCCTTGCGGTTGCCGGGGGCCGGGGCCAGGCGCTGGGCCAAGTGCTTGGCATGGCGCGTCTCGCGGGCCAGGGTGCGGACGATGTCGTCGGAAAGGGAAGGGGGCAGGTTCAGGGAAGAAGGCAGGTTCATGGGAGGCTTTCGTGAAGGAGAAAAAGACCGGCCCGCCGGCGCGCCCAAGAGTGGGGCAGGCGGGGTGCCCGCAGGGAACTGCGGGGTGCGGGCCAGGAGGGACGGTCGGGCAGGGAGGCGAAGAAGGCCCAGGGGCTCAGGTGGGCGGGGCGCCCAGTTCGTCGATGCGGTCGGCGTTGGTGGTGCTGCGCGTGCCCTTGAGGTGCATCTCGACGTCGGTGGCCTTGTCGCCCACGGCGTCCACCGCCTCGCGCAGCTGCATCGTCGTCACGTCGAGCTTCTTGGCCCATTCTTCGCTGGCGGCGGTGTCGTTCAGGTCGATGCGGTCGGGCTGCACGCCGGGTGGTTGGGTCATGGGTGTTCTCCTGGTGGGTTGCGTCATGGATAACCCTAAGGGCTGGCGCACCGCCCAGGTGTAGGCGATGGCCGCGCCGGCGCTTCGACTGCGGACGACAGCGGCTGTAGGGAGGGCGCATGCCTTGCTACCGAAACCATAGCTGCAAGCCCAGGTGGAGATTGGGCCGGCGGCACTTTTCGCTTCAAAAACCGGCCCCGCAGGGCGCCGCGCGGCCGGGTGGCGGCGGCCGGGCGTCCCGTCGATGCCGTCCTACCGGCCGGGCCGCCGGTCGCCCTTAAACTTGCGCCCATGCCAGCCATCCTCCAGCGCGCCGCCGCCTCTGCCCGCGGGCAGCTTCACCGTTTCACGGCCCTGCTCGGGCGGCACCCGCTGCGCGCGGCCTTGCTGCTGCCGGCGCTGGTGCTGCTGTACGTGCTGGCGCTCATTCCCTTCACGCCGGGCATCGGCGACCTGCGCAAGGCCAAGTCCGAGGTGCCCTCGGTGCTGCTGGCCTCCGACGGCACCGTGCTGGCCGAGTACCGGCGCATCCACCGGCAGTGGGTGGCGCTGGAGAAAATCTCGCCGCACGTGGTCAACGCGCTCATCGCCACCGAGGACCGGCGCTTCTACGCGCATCACGGCATCGACCTGCGGCGCACGGCCGGCGCCTTGCTCAGCACGCTCTCGGGCGAATTGCAGGGCGGCTCGACCATCACGCAGCAGCTGGCGCGCAACCTCTACCCCGAGGAGATCGGCCGCGCCGCCACCCTCACGCGCAAGGTCAAGGAGGCGATCACTGCGCTCAAGATCGAGGCGCTCTACTCCAAGCCGGAGATCCTGGAGACCTACCTGAACACGGTGCCCTTTCTCTACAACGCCTTTGGCATCGAGATGGCCGCGCGCACCTATTTCGACAAGTCGGCCAGCCAGCTCGACGTGCTGGAGAGCGCCACGCTCATCGGCATGCTCAAGGGCACGAGCTACTACAACCCGGTGCTCAACCCCGAGCGTGCGCGCCAGCGGCGCAACCTGGTGCTGGCGCAGATGGCCAAGTACGGCAAGCTGCCCGAGGCCCGGCTGGCGGGGTTGCAAAAGACCTCGCTCAAGCTGGACTTCGAGCGCCAGAGCGAGCCGCTGGGCGCCGCGCCGCACGTCGCGCAGCACCTGCGCAAGTGGCTGATCGCCTGGGCCGACCGCCGGGGCTACGACATCCACGCCGACGGCCTGCGTGTGCGCACCACGCTGGACGCGCGGCTGCAAAAGCTGGCCAACCAGGCGGTGGTCCGGCAGATGGCGCAGCTGCAAAAGCTGGCCGACGGCCAGCGCCGCGCCGGCCGGGAGCGCGCCGTGCTGCAGACCGGCTTCGTCGCGGTCGACCCGCGCAGCGGCGCGGTGCGCGCCTGGGTGGGCAGCCGCGATTTTGCGCAGGAGCAGTTCGACCATGTGAGCCAGGCGCGGCGCCAGCCGGGCTCGACCTTCAAGCCCTTCGTCTACGGCGCGGCCTTCATGCAGGGGCTGAGCCCAGAGTACGCGCTCATCGACCGGCCGGTGGCGATCGCCTCCGAGGGCAGCGGCATCTGGGCGCCCACCGACGAGACGCCGCCCACCGAGCGGCCCACCAGCCTGCGCGACGGGCTGGTGTATTCGAAAAACACCATCACCGCGCAGCTGATGCAGCAGGTCGGGCCGGCCTCGGTGGCGCGCCTGGCGCAGTCGCTGGGCGTGCGCCAGAGCAAGCTCGACGTCGTGCCCTCGCTGGCGCTGGGCACCAGCCCGGTCACGCTGGTGGAGATGGTCGCGGCCTACGGCAGCATCGCCAACGGCGGCCACTACCACATGCCGGTGCTGGTGGCCAGCGTGGAGGACCGCGCCGGCCGGCTGCTGGAGACCTTCGCGCCGGTGGCCGAGGCCGGCCCGGCCATGCCGCGCGAGCACGCCTTGACGCTGGTGGACGTGATGCGCGGCGTGGTGGACCGCGGCACGGGGAGCAGCATCCGCAGCCGCTACGGCATCCAGGCCGACGTGGCCGGCAAGACCGGCACCACGCAGGACAACACCGACGGCTGGTTCATCCTGATGCACCCGCAGCTGGTGGCCGGCGCGCGCGTGGGCTTCAACGACAACAGCGTGACCATGGGACCGTGGGGGCAGGGCGCCCGCAGCGCGCTGCCGATGGTGGGCGAGGTGTTCCAGCAGGCCTTTCGCGGCCGGCTGCTGGACGCCGGCGCCGAGTTCGACATCCCGCGCCGCCGGCCCGAGCCGCCGCCGCGCCCCAGCCCGCCGCAGCGCCCGCACGACCCGATCACCGACCTGGTCAACGGCCTGATCGGGCGCTTTCTCAAGCAGCTGCAGTAGCGCGCCGCCGGCGCCGCAAGCGCCAAGCGCCGCCATGCTGTGTAATGCCTGCTGCCGGGCCGGCCTTGCGGCCGGCTTTCCCGCCCCTTTTTCTCTTCTGACAGCCCACCGCCGCTTCCTTCCGTGTCTACTTCTTCGCCCCTTGTGTCCCCCGCCGCCCCCTCGCCCTCCATCAGCCCGGCCACGCACCGCTCCATCCTGCTGCTGTCGTTTGCCACGTTCTCCAGCATGGCCGCCCAGCGCATCTGCGATGCGATGCTGCCCGAGCTGGCGCGCGTGTTCGCCGTCAGCCTGGGGCAGGCGGCGCAGGTGGTGTCGGTGTTTGCCATCACCTATGGCGCCGCGCAGCTGCTCTACGGCCCGCTGGGCGACCGGCTGGGCAAGTTCCGCGTCGTGACCTTCGCCACGCTGGGCTGCAGCGTGGGCAGCGTGCTGGCCGTGGCCGCCGGCACGCTGGACGCGCTGGTGCTGGCGCGCCTGCTGATGGCACTCGGCGCGGCGGCCTTGATTCCGCTGTCGATGGCCTGGGTGGGCGACTCGGTGCCTTCGGAGCAGCTGCAGGAAATGCTCACGCGCACTGGCCTGGGCAGCACGCTGGGCATCGTCGGCGGGCAACTCGTGGGCGGGCTGCTGACCGACGCGCTGGGCTGGCGCTGGGCGTTTGTCTTCATGAGCGTGCTCTTTGGCGTGGTGGGCACGCTGCTCTACGGCGACCTGCGCCGCCAGCGCCGCCAAGCCGCGCCCTTGGGTGCGCCGCGCACGGCGGCGGCGCGCCACGGCTTCGTGCGCCAGGCGCTGCTGATCCTGACCGGGCCCTGGTCGCGCATCATCTTGCTACTGGCGCTGGTCGAGGGTGCGGCCGGCTTTGGCGTGCTGGCCGTCTGGGCGTCGCACCTGCACCGCTCGCTGGGCGTGTCGCTGTCGCTGGCCGGCGCCATCGTCGCCCTGTTCGGCCTGGGCGGCATGCTCTACATGGCGCTGGGCCGGCGGCTGATCCGCCGCTTCACCCAGCCGCAGCTGGTGCTCTTTGGCGGCGCGATGGTCGGCGCGGCTTCGCTGGTGCTGGCCTTCACGGCGCACTGGCTGCCGGCCGCGCCGGCCAGCCTCTTGGCCGGGTTCGGCTTTTTCATGTTCCACAACACCATGCAGGCCAACGCCACGCAGATGGCGCCGCAGGCGCGCGGCACGGCCGTGTCGCTGTTTTCCTCGTCGCTGTTCCTGGGCCAGTCGCTGGGCGTGGTGCTGGCGGCCGGCCTGATCGGGCGCATCGGCAGCCCGGCGGTGGTGGTGCTCGGCGGCGCGGTGATGGTGCTGGTGGGCGGGGCGTTTGCCTGGGCGCTGGTGCGCCAGCGCCGCCGCGCAGCTTGAAGCGATGCTCCTGAAATGATAGCTGCCTGCCCAGGCGGGCATTGGGCGCAAGGCTGTTTTCGCTTGAAAACCGGCTTGGCGCCGCGCCGCCGCCGGCGCGGCCGCTAGACTCTGGCCCCTATGACTTCTTTTGCCGACCGCCTCCTGCCCCTTGCCCGGGGCCTTGCCGGGCGCCTGCGCCACCCGACCCGACGCGGCATCCTTCAGGCGCTGGCCGCCATTCCCGCCGGGGTGCTGCTCTACGCGCTGGTCCTGATTCCGTTCACGCCCAGCATCGCCGACCTGCGCCGGGCGCGCGAGGCCAAGCCGTCGGTGGTGCTGTCGGCCGACGGCCAGGAGCTGGCGGTCTTTCGGCGCGCCAACCGCGAGTGGGTGCGCCTGGCCGACATCTCGCCCCACGTGACCGAGGCGCTGATCGCCACCGAGGACCGGCGCTTCTACGCGCACCACGGCATGGATTTCACGCGCACCGCCTCGGCCGTGCTACACACCTTCGGCGGCGACCTGCAGGGCGGCTCCACGCTCACGCAGCAGCTGGCGCGCAACCTGTTTCCCGAGGACATCGGCCGCGCCGCCAGCCTGACGCGCAAGCTCAAGGAGGCCATCACCGCGTTCAAGATCGAGTCGGTCTACAGCAAGGACGAGATCCTGGAGAGCTACCTGAACACGGTGCCCTTCCTCTACAACGCCTACGGCATCGAGATGGCCGCGCGCACCTATTTCGACAAGTCGGCCGGGCGCCTGACGGTGCTGGAGAGCGCCACGCTGGTGGGCATGCTCAAGGGCACGAGCTACTACAACCCGGTGCTCAACCCCGAGCGCTCGCTGGCGCGGCGCAACACGGTGCTGGCGCAGATGGTCAAGGCCGGCAAGCTGCCCGAGGCCAAGCTGGCGGCGCTGCAGAAAAAGCCGCTGGCCGTGGACTTCGAGCGCCAGAGCGAGCCGCCCGGGCCGGCGCCGCACCTGGCGCTGCAGCTGCGGCGCTGGCTGATCGAGTGGGCCGACCGCCACGACCGCAACATCTACGCCGACGGCCTGGTGGTGCGCGCCACCATCGACTCGCGCCTGCAGGCCATGGCCGTCCAGGCGGTGGCGCGCCAATCGGACCGGCTGCAGCAGCTGGCCAATGCCGAGTGGGGCCTGCGCAGCGGCTGGAAGGCCAAAAAGGCCGTGGTGCAGGCGCTGGTGCGCAGCGCGCCAGAGTTCCGGGCGGCGGTGGAGGCGGGCCAGAGCCCCACGCTGACGCTGGAGCGGCTGCAGGCCGACGCCGCTTTCATGCAGCGGCTGCACGACGAGAAAACCCGGCTGCAGGCCGGCTTCATGGCGCTGGACCCGCGCAGCGGGCAGGTGCGCGCCTGGGTGGGCAGCCGCAACTTCGAGCAGGACGCGTTCGACCACGTGAGCCAGGCGCGGCGCCAGCCGGGCTCGACCTTCAAGCCCTTCGTCTACGGCGCCGCCTTCGAGGACGGCGCCAGGCCGACCGACACCTTCATGGACCAGGCGGTGCAGATTTCCCTGGGCAACGGCGCCTTCTGGCGGCCCACCGATGGCGGCGGCCCCAGCGGCGCGCCCATGAGCCTGCGCCAGGGCCTGATGTTCTCGAAGAACACCATCACCGCGCAGGTGATGCAAAAGGTCGGCCCGGCGCATGTGGCCGCGCTGGCCAAATCCATGGGCGTGCGCCAGAGCCGGCTCGAAGAGGTGCCCTCGCTGGCGCTGGGCACCAGCCCGGTCACGCTCAAGGAAATGGTCACCGCCTACGGCACGCTGGCCAACGAGGGCCGCTACCTCGAACCGGTGCTGCTGACCCGCATCGAGGACCGCCACGGCCGGGTGCTCGAAACCTTCGCGCCCCGCGAGGCCGAAGAGGCGCTGCCCGCCGACGTGGCGCGCACGCTGCTGGACGTGATGCGCGGCGTGGTGGACCGCGGCACCGGCAGCGCCATCCGCAGCCGCTACGGCATCCAGGCCGACGTGGCCGGCAAGACCGGCACGACGCAGGACAACACCGACGGCTGGTTCATCCTGATGCACCCGCAGCTGGTGGCCGGCGCCTGGGTGGGCTTCAACGACAACCGCATCACCATGGGCGCCCGCTGGGGCCAGGGCGCGCACAGCGCGCTGCCGATGGTGGGCGAATTCTTCCAGCGCGCCCTGGGCGCCCGGGTGATCGATGCGCGGACGCGCTTTGACGCGCCGCAGGCCTGGGCCTATGCGCCCGCCAGCGCCGATGCCGCCGACGAGGCCGAGGCGGCCGAGGAAAACGGCGCGGCGGGCGGCGCGCCGGTGCCGGCCGACAGCCTGCCCGCCGCCGGCACGGCGCCAGGCGCGGGCATGGGTGCGGACGCAGCCGCCCCACCGCCCGAGCCCGTGCCCGTTCCTGTGCCCGTGTCGCCCGTCGCGCATCCCGCAGGTGCCACGCTGCCCGGGCCGGAAAGCCGGGCGCTGCCCAGCGCCCCGGAGCCCGGCGCGCCGGCGCCGCGCTGACATGGCCGGCGCAAGCCGTACCGCGGGGCAGGTGGGCGGCCGGCCAGCGCCAGCGTCGGCGCTTAAATTGTTGCCTTTTGTGTTTCCGGCCCTTTTTCAAGGGCCTCCTGCCAGAAAGGACAACCGGCCTTGGCAAAATGCCTGCTTCCAGCCTCTCAGCGCGCCAACAAAAAACAAAAAACCGGATGAAAAAATTATTGATCTCATGCTGCCTGTACGCCGGCTGCGCCGTGCAGGCTGAAACCTTGTGGTTCAACATCATGGGCGATCCGGACAATGACAAGGTGGACACCGTGGAGGTGGACCCCAGGCCCGTCTCGGTGCAGGGCAGCACGCGCACCATGCGGGTGCGGGTGAGCCGGGCCCAGGAGCGGCTGAACTGGGACGGCCTGGCCTACCGCTCCTACACGTCCGAGGTGTTTTTCGACTGCCTGAGCCACACCACGCGCTACCTGCTCGTCAATTACTACACGCAGCCGGCCTGGCGCGGCCAGGCCTACAAGAGCGTGACCTATTCGCCCCGGGACGTGCGCACCATGGAACTGCGCGACATCTCGCCCAATCCGCAAAAGCGCATCGTCCGCGCGGCCTGCCACAGCAGCAGCTGAACGTTTTTGGCGCCGGCGCGCGCCGCCCGCCACCGACCCGAGCCGGCCGTCAGGCCGCGCATGAACTCCTTTACAAGTCCAATGCAACCATGAAAAAAGCGTTTTCAGCCACCGGCCTGGTCTATTCGACCGATGCCGGAAGAATGTGCCCGGGCTGCCGCCAGCCCGCTGCCGCCTGCGTGTGCAAGTCCCTCAAGCCCGCCCCCAAAACGGACGGCATTGCGCGCGTCTCGCGCAGCAGCAAGGGCCGGGGCGGCAAGACCGTCACGCTGGTCACCGGCCTGGCGCTGGACGAGGCGGCGCTGGCGCAGCTGGGGAAGCAGCTCAAGGCGGCCTGCGGCTCGGGCGGCACGGTCAAGGACGGCGTGATCGAGGTGCAGGGCGACCACTGCGAGCAGGTGCTGCAGGCACTGGCTAAGCAGGGCTTTGCGGCCAAGCGGGCCGGGGGCTGAGCGCCGTGCAGCCCGAGCACCTGCAACTGCTGCTGGAGCGCGAGATGCCGTTCGGCAAGTACCAGGGCCGGCTGATCGCCGACCTGCCGGGCGAGTACCTGAACTGGTTTGCCCGCACCGGCTTTCCCAAAGGCGAGATCGGCCGGCTGCTGGCGCTGATGCACGAGATCGACCACAACGGCCTGTCCGGGCTGCTGGCGCCGCTGCGCAAGCGCTGAGCCGCGCGACGCCGACGCGGCGGCTTGCTATGAAAAGAATAGCTGCCAGTGCAGGCTCCGCCTGGGCTGGGGGCTGTTTTGCCCACATTTGCGGCCGGGCGCCCGGTGGCGGCGGCGCCAGGCGGCCGGGACCCGACCGGACGCGCCCGGCCGGGCCGGCGCGGCTTAAAGCACCTTGCTCAAGAAGCGCCGGGTGCGCTCTTGCTGCGGGTGGTCGAAGATCGCCGCCGGCGTGCCTTCCTCCATCACCACGCCTTCGTCGATGAACAGCACCCGGTCGGCCACTTGGCGGGCAAAGCCCATCTCGTGGGTGACGACGACCATCGTCATGCCTTCCTCGGCCAGCGACTGCATCACGGCCAGCACCTCGCCGACCATCTCGGGGTCGAGTGCCGACGTCGGCTCGTCGAACAACATGATGCGCGGCTGCATCGCCAGCGCCCGGGCGATGGCCACGCGCTGCTGCTGGCCGCCCGAGAGCTGGTTGGGGTAGGCGTCGATCTTTTCCAGGAGGCCCACCTTTTGCAGCAGCTCGCTGGCGCGCAGCCGCGCCTGCGCCGGGCTCAAGCCGCGCACCTTGCACGGCGCCAGCGTGATGTTTTCCAGCACCGTCTTGTGCGGAAACAAGTTGAAGCGCTGAAACACCATGCCGATGTCCGAGCGCAGCGCGTCGATGTCGGTCTTGGTCTCGTGCACCGCCACGCCGTGCACCAGGATCTGCCCGCCCGAGGCGTCCTCCAGGCCGTTGAGGCAGCGCAGAAAGGTGCTTTTCCCCGAGCCCGAGGGGCCGATGACGCAGACCACCTCGGTGGCCTTGATGGCGCAGTCGATGCCGCGCAGCACCGCATTCCTGCCGTACAGCTTGGTCAGGCCCTTAACGCGAATCACCTCGTCCATAGCGGACCTCCAGTCGTTTGACGCCATAGGCCAGGGCCAGCGTGAGTATCCAGTACATGAGCGAAATCGTCAGATAAGGCTCCCAGTAGCGCGAGTAGGCGCCGGCCACCGTACGCGCCGCGTAGGCCAGCTCGGCCAGGCCGATGGCCGAGACCAGCGAAGAGTCCTTGAGCAGCGCGATGGCGTTGTTGCCCAGCGGCGGCAGCATGCGGCGAAACGCCTGCGGCAAGATGATGTGGTACATCGTGCGCGGAAACGACATGCCCAGCGAGCGCGAGGCCTCGACCTGGCCCTTGTCGATCGACTGGATGCCGGCGCGAAAGATCTCGGAAATGTAAGCGCCCGAGTTGAGCGTGAGCGCCACCACGCCCGAGATGAAGGCGCCGTAGTTCTGCTTCAGGTCGCGCGCCGTCTCGCCCGAAATGAGCAGGCCGTCGGCCGGGTTGATGAACATCGGCAGCAGCGCAAAGTGGATCAGCAGGATCTGCACGAACAGCGGCGTGCCCCGGAAAAAGCTGACATAGACTGCCGCGGGCCACTGCAGCAGGTACTTGCACAACTGCTTGCCCGGCGAATGGCGCGACTCGGCCACCCGCGCCAGCCCGATCGCCAGCCCCAGCGCCGTGCCGAGCACGATGCAGATCAAAGTGACGGTGATCGTCATTTGCAGGCCGCGCCAGAACAGGCCGGCGTATTGGGAAACGATGTCGGCGCGAAACCAGCCGAACCAGAGGACTTGCTCCATGATGGCCGGTTCTCAGCGAAGCGCTCGCGGGCAGCGTGCGCGCGGGGCCGGTGCGCCAGGCGCCGGCAACAGCCGGCCAGCCGCTGCCGCGTGGGGGGGTGAAAAATTCATGATCGAATGGAAAAAGGAAAATTGAAGGGGATGCTTCGGCCGTGCTTGACGGCGCACGGGAAGCGGGGTGCGCAATGTTAACGCGTGCAAGACGCGTGCCGCTGCACGGGCTTGCCCCCGGCCCCGGGCCGGGAGCAGCTGGATTTTCAGGCCAACGGTTGACCTTGGCGCGGCGGCGGCCGATGATATGAAACTTTTCGTGACAAATGTAGGAATTTTAAAAAATTCCGTGGCCCCAATTGCCTGCCAGCGCACCGGCGCGCAATCCCTGAGGAGAACCATCTTGAACGCATCGACCGCCATTGCAGCAGGGCTGAGCTTCGTGCTCGGCGCGACACTGGCCGCCCTGGCCTGGGCCTGGCGGCTGCGCTTGAAGTCGCGCGCCAAGGCGGCCGTGCCGCAGCGCTGGCCGCTGCGGGCGCGCGCCATCGTCAACGGCAACGAAAGGGAAGTCTGGCAGGCGCTGCAGGCGATCTTTCACGACCACGTGGTCTTGGTGAAAACGCCGATTCCGCGCTTTACCCGGCTGCGCGACACCGACAAGGCAAAAGGCAGGGACGCGCCCGGCCGCGACAAGGCCGGCGCCCTGGCCCAGCTCAAGAGCGAGCAGTGGCTGGAAAAGCTCAGCAGCCTGCACACCACCTTCACCGTCTGCACGCGGGAGGGCAAGGTGGTCGGCTGCGTGGACGTGCCCGGCCAGCTGGCGCTGACCCAGGCCAGCCGCGAGCTCAAGGAGTCGCTGCTGCTGGAGTGCGGCATCGCCTACACCGTGGTCAACGCCTTCAACCTGCCCGATGCCGGCGTGATGCGCGAGCTGTTCCTGGGCGAGGTGCCGCCCGCCCGCCAGGAGCAGCAGGCCACGCGCGGCGGGGACAGCGAGTTTCACGCCGACCTGGCGGCCTTCACCAAGGGCGTCCAGCCGGCGCGCTGAGGCCGGGCGCCGCCAGACCCCAAGAGCGCCTGAGGGCGCGGCTCAGGCCACCAGCTTGAAATGCTTGCGGCTGAAATCCAGGCCCGTCAGGCTTTCGATCCGCTGCATCAGGTGGTACTTGTTTTCCTTGGGCGTGGGCCGGTAGTTCGGGTCGAGGGCCAGCACCTGCTCGGCCTCCTGGGCCAGCCACTGCTGCACCGCCCGGGGGTGCGTGCCGGTGAACGGGGACAGGGCGCGCCGGTCGAACTGGTTGTACTTGACGACCTGCGCGTGGTCGGCGGACCAGTACTTGCTCACCTGGTCGAGTTTTTTCTGCATCACCTCGTTGCGCCGCACCCAGCCGTAATGGTAGATGTGGGCATTGGCCAGGGCCGCGCGCGGGTTGCGCCCGCGCTTGTGCTCGCGCGTGACCAGCCAGTACTGGCCGTCGGGCGCGTAGCTGCGGATGGTGTTGCGGATCAGGCGGCATTCACGCCGGTACCAGCCCGGGCTCACTGCGAGCCACTGCGCCGTGCCGTAGAAATGGTGGTAGTCGAACACCAGCGCCTCCACGTCGTCGTTGGCATGGTGGCGCTCCACGCTGGCGCGTATGGCCGGCAGCTCGGCCTCGTGCACGACCTCGTCGCCCTCTAAGTAGAACGCCCAGTCGCCGGTGCAGGAATACTGCGCAATCATCTTTTGCTGCGCGTAGACAAAGCCGCGGTCGGCCATGCGCTCGTTCCACAAGGTCTCGACGATGCGGATTTTCGGGTCGCCAATGGCCTGGATGCGCGCCAGCGTCTCGTCCGAGCCCTGGCCCACCGCCACGACAAACTCATCGACCAGGGGCAGCAGGGAGCGGATGGACGCCTCGAATGGAAAGCCCAGGGTGACGCCGTTGCGTATGAAGGTGAAGCCGCTGATGGAAATGCGCATCTGGAACGAAACTTTCGGAAGTTGAGCTGAAAAAATTCGAGGAGGCTGCCGGCGCTGCCCGCCGCTTGTGCCCCGGCCGCGCCTCAGGCGGACTGAAATCCGAGCCGGTAGAGGTGGGCGTAGGCGCCATTTTGGGCCAGCAGCACCTTGTGCGAGCCGGACTCGATGACGCGCCCGGCGTCCATCACGATGATGCGGTCGGCATGCTGGATGGTGGACAGCCGGTGCGCGATGACCAGCGAGGTGCGCCCCGAGGCCAGCCGGCGGATGGCTTCCTGCACGGCCATTTCCGATTCCGTGTCCAGCGCCGAGGTGGCCTCGTCGAGCACCAGGACCGGCGCGTCCCGGTAGAGCGCGCGCGCGATGGCCAACCGCTGGCGCTGGCCGCCCGAGAGCTGCATGGCGTTGTGCCCGAGCACGGTGTCCAACCCGTCGGGCAGGCCGGCCAGGAGCGCCGACAGGTTGGCCGCTTCCAGGCACTGCCGCACCCTGGCCGGGTCCACCGGCTGCCCGAGGGCCACGTTCTCGGCAATGCTGGTGTTGAGCATGACGACGTGCTGGCTGACAAACGCGAACTGCGCGCGCAGGGACGCCAGGTTCCAGTCGCGCACCTCCTGGCCGTCCAGGGTGATGCGGCCGGCGCTCAGGTCGACGAACCGGGGCAGCAGGTTTACCAGCGTCGTTTTCCCCGAGCCCGAGGCGCCGACGATGGCCACGGTCTCGCCCGCGGCAATGCGCAGGCTGACCGCCTGCAGGGCCGGCGTGGCATCGGTCTTGTAGGCCACGCTGACGCTGGAAAATTCGATCTCGCCGGTCGCCCGGTCCTTGGCAAAGGCGCCGCTGCTCTCGTCGGGCGTCAGGTTCATCAGCTCCAGCCCGCGCTCCAGCGCGGCCAGCCCGCGCGTGACCGGCGTGGCGGCATCCGACAGGCTCTTGATCGGGGCGATCAAGAGCAGCATGGCGGTGACGAAGGCCACGAAGCCGCCCACCGTGGTGGTGTTCTCGGCGCTTTGCATCAGCGCAATCGAAATCACCGCCGACAGGGCCATGGCCGCCAGCACCTGCGTGATGGCGCTCATGCCCGCGTAGGCGGCGGTGGACTTCATCGACAGCCGGCGCAGCGACTGGCTCAGGCTCTCAAAACGCAGCGCCTGGCCGGCTTGGGCGCCGTGCAGCCGGACATCACGGTAGGCCATCACGTTTTCCTCGACCACATAGGCCAGGCTGTCGGTGGCCGTCTGGCTTTCCTTGGTGAGCCGGTACAGCCGCTTGGACAATGCCTGGATGACGAAGGCCACCGCAGGAAACAGCAGGCCCACGATGAGCGTGAGCTTCCAGTTCAGGTACACCAGGTAGCCGATGAGCGCCAGCAGGGTCAGCAGGTCCCGGGCCAGACGCATGACGGCGCCGATCAGGGCCGAGGAGCCGTTGAACACCTCGTAGACCACGGTGTTGGCAATGGTGCTGGCGCTTTGCTCGGCAAACAGGCTGAGCCGGGCGCTCAGCAGCTTGGCAAACATCGCCTTGCGCAACTGCAGCAGGCCATCGTTGGTGACCTTGGCCAGCGCAAACTGCGCCAGAAACCCCGACAGGCCCCGGATGATGAACAGCAGCATCAGCGTGACCGGCACCATCCACAGGGTCAGGGCATCTTGCTGAAAGCCGCGGTCCAGCAGCGGCTTGAGGAGGGCGGGCACGAAAGGCTCGGTGGCCGAGGCCACGACGGTGGCGCCCACCGCCAGCGCCCAGCCGGAGCGCGAGCCGCTGAAATAAGGCCACACGCGGGCAATCCGGCGCATCAAGGTCAGTTTGGGCGCGTCGCCTGCGGGGGCTGGTTCGGATGGCTGGGTCACTGGGTTTTTCTTTGCGAAACGGAATGGGTGCAGTCAGGCGCTGAAGAGTTGGGGCGGGCGGCGAGGCTGCGGGTTTTCGGGCATCGATCAAGGGGTGGGCAGCGCAGTCCTGGGTCTTGCCATCTTTTCGTGCATGGCGCCGGCGATGAGGGCAAAAACGAACACAAGCGTCCAGCCTTCGTCCTGGTTGTACAGCATCGAGTCGCTCAGGCAGCCCAGGGCAAAAATGGCCAGGATGCCTTGGTAGCAGTTGCGCTCGACCTTGTCGTCCAGCGTGCGCGCTTGCCGGTAGGCCAGCACCAGCACCGCCAGCAGGGCCGCCAGCCCGACAAGGCCGTATTGCGCCAGCGCCGTCAGGTACTCGTTGTGGGTGTGGCTGTGATTTTCGTTTGAGAACTGGTCTTGCGTGGTTTCCAGGAAGTGCCGAAATCCACCCGCGCCCACGCCGAAAAGTTTGGATTCGTTGAACAGCTGCAGGCTGGTTTTCCAGTAGTGCAGCCGAACGCCCGCGCTGGTGGCCGGGTTGTCGTCCTGGTAGTAGCCCCGCGCTTCAGTGACGATGGTTTGGATGCGCTGGTTCACGACGTCCATCGAAAAGTAGGCTGCCGCAAAGAGGCCAAGCAGGCAGGCCACGGCAAGCAGCCGAATCTTGAGCGAGCGGATCTGCAGCAAGGCAAACAGCGGCAGCGAGGCGGCCAGGCTCAGCAGCGCCATGCGCCCGTAGATGAGAAAAACGATGTCGATGACGCAAACAATGGCCAGCAGCACGAGTGGCAGGCGAAAACGTTTCCACTGCGCCGCACAGCAAAGGGATATGAAGCACAGGATGGAAACGAAGAAGCCGTGCGCAATCTGGTTTTTCCAGTACACCAGGTTGGCAAAGCCTTTGGCAGTGTGCTCTGTGGTGTAAGCTTGGTTGGCAAACTGCTTGATCGGGAGGTGCAATGCTGTCGCCACGCCGCTGGCATCCAGAAGGGTGGGAAGCATGAGCACCGCAATGCCTGCCCCCAAAGCCGCCAGGATGCCAAGCCGTTTTTTCCGGCTGTCCAGTGCCAGCATCA
>Ga0308157_10002076_pt1 | contig 35448 bp, 28 predicted proteins | sample PhyBR1_FD_201035 | JGI IMG/M metagenome (GOLD analysis project Ga0308157, IMG submission 201035) | Phyllosphere microbial communities from UC Gill Tract Community Farm, Albany, California, United States - DLSLB.R1 | ecosystem: Host-associated > Plants > Phyllosphere > Unclassified | place: USA... | reverse complement strand
GTTTTTTAACACCTCTTGAAACTACGTTTGTAGATCCTCCAAAGTTTGTGTTTTTTCTAACATATACCCCTGCAGATTTACCAGAAAGATCGTTAATGAAGTTTGCGCTTGCAGTTCCACCCACTAAATCTTCTCCTTTTATTTCCTGTGTAGTATATCCAAGTGCTTTTTTCTCTCTCTTAATACCTAGAGCAGTAACAACAACACTTTCTAATTCTGTAGTATTACTAGTTAATTTTACATTTAATGCTGTAGAAGTAGCTGCAACCTCTTGCGTTTTCATTCCAATGTAAGTAAAAATCAAGACTTCGCTTGACGTTGCTTTGATAGAGAATTTTCCATCAAAATCTGTTTGCGTTCCGCTTTTAGTTCCTTTAACTAATACACTCACACCTGGAAGAGGCATTCCTGCATTATCGGAAACTATCCCCGAAACAGTTCTTTCTTGCGCAAAGGTTAGTTGCGTAATCAGCGCCACCAGAAGCACTAAGAATCCATTTAACTTTAGTTTCATTTTTAAAAATTTTGAATTAGTATCCGACAAACATCTTAATATTTTCTTAAAACAACAATGCAGTAAACTGATACTATATAACTTTTTTTTAATATTATTTTAACACATGTTTATTTTGAAATATTTAATTAACGCAAAACTAGCACTATACATAATTTTATACATAAAATACTGTAATTTTGTTAATCAATATATTAACATTTATTTAACATTTAAAGCAAGAATTACCTCAAAAAAAAGAGAAGAAAAAGCAAAATGCACCTAGGCATTATCTTACATATTGACCAGATAAATAAAACATTCTGCATTGAAAATGTTTCATTTGACAAATTTTCCATTAATATTTCTTTGTCAAATTGTAACAAATTGTAAATCAAGTCTTATAAATCTTAATTTTCGCCTTTTTTAATCAATTTTACAAAATCAACAATTAAATATTTTGCAAAAAAAATCATAAAATTCAATAGTTTCCTCCTTATTTTACTGAAGATCGCAGACTTTTAATCAATCCAAAAAATCATGAAATTTGCATCAATTTTGGCTGTGATATGTCCATTTCAAAAAATGCAAATATTCCCATTGTTCCTATTTGAATCTATTAATGATTTTCAGAAAAAAAAGCACCATATTTGCTTTTTTAAAACCTAAAAAAATGCTCGAAAAAAATTTCTCAGGATTTGTTTTAGAAACTGGAACAGACGAAGCCGGAAGAGGATGTCTAGCTGGCCCAGTTACTGCCGCAGCTATAATTTTACCCGAACATTTTGAGAATAAAATCTTAAATGACAGTAAGCAATTATCAGAAAAAACAAGAGCGCTTTTAAGACCTATTCTTGAAAAAGAAGCTGTATGTTTTGCTGTTACACATTTATTCCCAGATGAAATTGATGAAATAAACATTCTAAATGCTTCAATGAAAGGAATGCAGGAATGTATTTTAAAATTGAAACATGTTCCCGAATATATTATTGTAGACGGAAACCGTTCCTTAAATGCTAAACTCGGACTTAAAAACACTTTTGGGAAACAGTTTTCTAAAGATGAAATTGCGCTTTTAAAGTCGATTCCGAACCAAAGTATTATAAAAGGTGATGGGAAATACTTAAGTATTGCCGCAGCATCCGTTTTAGCAAAAACGTATCGTGATGAATACATGGACAAAATTCACGAAGAATTCCCAATGTATAACTGGAAACAAAATAAAGGATACCCAACAAAAGAGCATCGTGAAGCCATTAAAGAATTTGGAACTACAAAATATCACAGAATGAGTTTTAGGCTCTTGCCTGAGCAATTAGAACTCGATTTGTTTTAATAAAAAAAACGACCTATTTCTAGGTCGTTTTTTTATTTTTTGCTTTTTAAAAACTCAGCAAATGTTTTTGTGTCATAATAGAAAGGCCTAACAGAAATAATTTTTCCATCTTTCAAATCTAAATGTTCTGAAATTGGAACTGACATTGTTTTGCCTGATTTTTTAGATTTACAGTTTATTGTAAAATAAATGATTACTTCATTTTTAGGAGCATCGCTAAAATAAGTTGGTTCTTTTTCTATTTGAAGATCAAAAAACTCATTTGATTTTGCAAACATTTTTGTCCATTCGCTAAAACCAATATAAGTTCCGCCGTAAGGCAAACCAACAGCCTGATTGTAAATTGCACCATCTGCTACTACAGTAGCCAAAGCATCAAAATCTTTTGTTTTAAAAAGACTTTCGTAATATTTTGCTACCACTTTTAAATTATCAGCTTCTAGATTTTTCAAAATATCAGCTTCAGACAAAGTCGCTCCTTTATCCCAGAAACCAATAATTTTACTAACCTGGCCTTTTCCATTTAAACGTGCAAAATCACGTCCAGCCATTACAAGGTTATTTTTAGAATCAAGAACTTTCCATTCCCAGGTTACGTAATTGTCTTTTACAATTTTAGGTCCTGAAGTCAATACTGCATCTGGGTTTTTCTTGTAAAATTCGTTGATTACATTATTAAAGGCCGTAATTCCTTTTATTGAAGCCGAGGGATCTTCAAAAGTACTGTCTTCTAACCAAATCGATTTGATCATCTTTAATCTGGTATCGCTGTTTTTTTCCTGCCACACTTTTTCATAAACTGCAACGGGATATAATTTATCTTTCTTTTGGGCAAAAAGACCATTAAGTACAAAAAGGAAACAGAATAAGTAGATTTTTCTCATAAGCAATCGGTAATAAAATGAAATTTAAATTTAATAGTACAAAACCAAATTTAGCATAAATAGCTAAGAGAATTACAAGAAGTCTAGAATTTGCCATCCCATCAAAATCTTAACTTTTATGGAATGGTTTTTCAGTTTTTTGAATATAAATTTAAGAAAAAAACGCTTTGTATTTAAAAAACAAACCTTGTTTCGTTGCTCAAGACCGAAATAATTATTTTAGAAAAACACATTTATTACACAAAATAAAAAACCCGTTTCAAATGGATACTTGAAACGGGTTAGTTTTTATTAGCAATTGTTTTTAAACAAATTCAGCTTCGAATAGTTCGGTTAAGTGTTTTATGATTTTAGATTTTACCTCTTCTTCATCTACTTTCTCTACGCCAAGTTCTACATTTAAAGAAGTAACACCTTTTCCGCGAATACCACACGGAATTATGTTGTCGAAATATCCTAAATCAACATTTGCATTTAAGGCAAATCCATGCATGGTAACCCAACGTGAAGCGCGAACGCCCATTGCACAGATTTTACGCGCAAACGGAGTTCCTACACCAAGCCAAACACCTGTTTCTCCTTCACTTCTACCCGACTCTAAACCATATTCTGCCAGTGTCAGAATAATTGATTCTTCTAATAGACGCAGGTATTTATGAATATCGGTAAAGAAATTTTCTAGATCTAAAATCGGATAACCTACAATCTGTCCCGGTCCGTGATACGTAATATCACCTCCACGGTTAATTTTATAAAAAGTCGCTCCTTTGGCTTCTAGCTGCTTTTCGTTTAATAATAAGTTTTCAAGATCACCGCTTTTCCCTAAAGTATAAACATGCGGATGCTCCACAAACAATAAATAATTTGGCGTTGGCAGATCAAGTTCTTCTCTTCTGTTTTTGATTTTTAAATCGACTATATCTTTAAAGATTTCTTCTTGATATTCCCAAGTCGATTTATAGTCTCTTTTGCCCAGATCCTGAAGTTGGATTTTTTTATTCATTTTAATTATTTTTCAAACTCAACATCAAAGTTCAGTTTGTCAGGATTCTCCATATAATCCGTAAAAGAGTATTGAATTGTAATTGATTTTCTATCGTCGCTAAATAAAGCACTTGGATTAGAGACTGTTTTAATCTTTTTTGGAAAATGATATTTTACAATATAACTAGAAGAAGCAAACATCATTTTAGTCATATCTGCAGCTGTATCTTTTGCTTTTGCTGCTTGCAGTTTTTGCTGATCTACTACTGCTTTTCTTGTAAATTTCTTTCCGTCATAAGTATAGTTTAATTTACTATTGTTATCTCCAAAACCATTTCCAAGCGGACTAGCGTTAGCTCCGCCTTCTAATTTTTGGAATGTGCTTAAGGTCTGTAAAATATCCTGAAGTTCATTAACATTTTTAAAATCAGTTCCCAAAGTCATTAGAAACTGTTTTTTCTCTGAACTCATTTTGGTTGACACAACGAAATTTTCTAGTTTTTTAAGCTCTTTCTGAGTTTCGGGTGACAGCTTCGCAATACTGTCTTTTTTTTCTTCAAACATCTTTTTGAAAGTAAAAGTAGTATCGATATCTTTTTTAGCGTCGCCCATTTGACCTGCAATTTGATCGCCAGCCATTTCCATTAAAGCAGAACCATCCATATCAACAGAAAATTTTCCTGTTCCATTATCATTGATGTAAATGTTTTCGGTAAAAGTGCAGCTGGTTAATGTCGCTATTAAAAAAGAAAAACTCAGTAATTTATATAATTTCATCGCAGGTATATTTTTATCAAAGATACAAAGACTATTTTTAAAAATGCATTTTATTGAAAACCTCCAATTATTGCTCAAATTCAACTTTGAAACCAAAATCGGCACTGCTTTCCTGCATATTGCCTAATGGAATTTCGGCAGTAAAGCTTTTTCTATCTTCTGCTACTACGGCATTTTTAATTGACACGGTTTTAATCTTTTTAGGAAAATGATATTCTGCTATATATTTACATTCCTTCATCATTTCTTCTATTTTTTTTGAGAATGGATCATCACTCTTTTCTTTCTTAGCCTCTTTTTTCTTTTTAGCTTTTTTATCATTTGCAGAAGGAGTAATTGTTTTAATAAAAACCTTGCCATCATAAAAAATAGTTGAAGTTGATTTTTCTTCTGGCTTTGGAGCCGCGCTTAAAGCTCCTAACCTTTTTTTGTCTGTAGCCGCCAGTGCTTCTAAACTTTCAGCAGGTGTTGCGATAGTTTTAAAATCTGTTCCACTAGGAAAATCAAATGCCATACTGTATTCGAATTGCTTTTTTTCGTCGTTTACTTTTATGCTTACTTTAAAATCCTCGAGAAGTTCAAGTTTCTCTTTTTCTTTCTCCAGCTGCGCTAGTTTTTCTTTATCTCCATTTGGCAGTTTAGAAATACTGTCTTTTATTTTAGTAAGAACATCTTTGAAAGTAAAAGTAGTGTCTAAGACTTTATTGACTTTAGCAGAATCTGCTTTTTTCATTCCTAGTTTATACATCGGTGACATATCAAAACCATAAGACAAAGTTCCAGATCCATCTTCATTCAAGACCATTTTTTCCTTAAGCGTACAGCTTGTAATACAAAATACAATAAAAAAGCAAAGTAGAATTCTTTTCATAATTGAGGTTTAAGTTATTCAAGCGAAGATACCTTCTTTTAAGAATTATTTGAGTGACATTTTAAAACAACTTTCAATTTGTTATTTTAGATTTCTTCAAAAAACTACAAATCAAACACTTGACACTGTTACGTATTTTATATTTGCTAAAAATAAATCTATTCTAACAGCTATCAATGTTGACTAAAGATGATTGAAACCCAATATATTGATGTCACAAAAAATCTAAAAACAGCATTCTAAAATCTGCATTCTTTTCTTTATCTTTGCACACTTAAAAAAATAGCACTAAAAATGGCATTATCAGAACAAGAAATCATCAGAAGAGAAAAACTTCAAAACTTACGCAATCTGGGAATCAATCCTTATCCAGCTAATCTTTTTCCTGTAAATCATACTTCGAAGCAGATAAAGGAAACTTTTGAGGAAGGTAAGAAGGTTATCGTTGCAGGACGTTTGATGAGTGTTCGTGATCAAGGTAAAGCTTGTTTTGCTGAATTACAAGACAGCGAAGGACGTATTCAATTGTATGTGAATCGTGATGTTTTGTGCGAAGGTGACGATAAAACTTTATACAACCAAGTATTCAAAAAATTAACCGATTTAGGAGATTTTATTGGTATAGAAGGCGAATTGTTTACTACACAAGTTGGTGCAAAATGTATTCGTGTGACTGGTTTTACTTTCTTGAGTAAAACATTGCGTCCGTTGCCTTTACCAAAAGTTGACGAAGACGGAAAAGTACACGATGCTTTCAATGACGCTGAATTACGTTATAGAATGCGTTATGTAGATTTAACTGTAAATCCGCAAGTAAAAGAAACTTTCCTTAAGAGAACTAAATTGTTCACTGCGATGAGAGAATATTTTAATACTGCAGGATACCTAGAAGTTGATACTCCAGTTTTACAGTCAATTCCAGGTGGAGCTTCGGCAAGACCATTTATTACACACCACAACTCGCTTGATATTCCGCTTTACATGCGTATTGCAAATGAGTTATACTTAAAAAGATTAATTGTCGGTGGATTTGAAGGTGTTTATGAGTTCTCTAGAAACTTCCGTAACGAAGGGATGGATAGAACGCATAATCCTGAATTTACTGCAATGGAAATATATGTAGCTTACAAAGACTACAACTGGATGATGGACTTTGCTGAAGGTTTACTTGAGCATTGTGCAATTGCCGTTAACGGAACTAGCGAAGTTACTTTTGGCGAGCACAAAATCAACTTTAAAGCGCCTTATGCTCGTGTTACCATGACCGATTCTATCAAACATTTTACTGGTTTTGATATTTCTGGAAAAACAGAGCAAGAATTGTTTGAAGCTGCTAGAGGAATGGGAATCGAGGTTGACGAAACAATGGGTAAAGGAAAATTGATCGATGAGATTTTCGGAGCAAAATGTGAAGGGAATTATATTCAGCCAACTTTCATTACAGATTATCCAAAAGAAATGTCTCCACTTTGTAAAGAGCACAGAGATAATCCAGATTTGACTGAGCGTTTTGAATTAATGGTTTGTGGTAAAGAAATCGCAAATGCGTATTCTGAATTGAATGACCCAATTGACCAAAGAGAGCGTTTTGAAGATCAAATGCGTCTTTCTGAAAAAGGTGATGATGAAGCAAACGGAATTATCGATGAAGATTTCTTAAGAGCGCTTGAATACGGTATGCCTCCAACTTCTGGAATGGGAATTGGAATGGATCGTTTGATTATGTATTTGACAAACAATGCTTCTATCCAAGAAGTTTTATTGTTCCCACAAATGCGTCCTGAGAAAAAACAAGCTCAAATTGAACTTTCTGACGAAGAAAAATTCATCATTGACTTGCTTACCAAAAATGAAAATAGAATGGATTTGACGCAGCTAAAAATTACAGCTAACTTAAGCGGTAAAAAATGGGATGCGTCTATGAAAAACTTATCTAAACACGGTTTAACTAAAGTCGTTATTGACGGCGAGTTTAAATTTGTTGAATTGGTAGGGTAATTATTGTCCTATTTTATTATAATACAGCCCAGCAGGTTTGAATCTACTGGGCTTTTTTATTTAAATTGCCTAAACAGAAAACAACTTAACCATGCATAATCAAGAAATTTATCAATTGGATGAAGAAGAAATAGATATCATCAGACAAAGTGAAGAAGATATAAAATATGGCAGAGTCATTTCTCAAGAAGATTTAGATTGACAAGATTTGGAATGGCTCTCTTAATTTTAAGCAACAAACCCGACAGGTTTTAAAAACCTGTCGGGTTTAGTTTTAACTTTCAATTGAAATTTAAAAAGAATACTTCTCCAGTTTCTCCCCTTGAATATCCAAAACCTTTGTACTTTCTTTTGGGACATCGCCTTTTATAATTTGCTGAACAGAAGGATTGGATGGATATTTTCCGCCTTTCATTTTTAGAAGATGAAATTTTCCTCCGCTTTCAAATATAAGGTCATAAAATTTTTCTGTTGATGAAGTGGTTACATAAATAGGAAAATCGGTTACAGTGAAACGATTAATTACGCTTCCATCATTCTTTAAAATATAACCCGAACAGCCTCCGCTTCCGCAGAAATACGGATTTGAGAAACCTACAAAATATTCGTTTTTCTTGTCATTATTTAAATCAAAAGCTTCGTAATAAAAATAACGATCGTCTTTTGTCAATGCAGGAATGTCATTCTTTAACAAAACCAATAATTGTTTGCGGATTAATTCTATGGCTTTATCTTTTTTTGAAGTAACTTCACTCAAATCTGCAGTTCCTCCAAGTGTTTTAGACAATGTATCCTGAACAATTGTTTTTACAATATTTTTCGAATTGTCTTTATTCTGACAAGAACTCAATGCCAGAAGTACGATTAGAATTAAAATCTTATTTTTCATAATCCTATATTTTAAATTCGTTATAATTTACACCAGCAATGCCGCTTTATTTTCAATATCATTTTGAGTCAGCAATGATTTTATATTATTGAATGTCACCAAAGCAATCTGCGTTAAAGCTTCATTGGTGAAAAATGCCTGATGTGCCGTTACCAAAACATTCGGAAAACTCATCAAACGCTGAATCGCATCATCTTGTATAATATCTGCAGAAAGATCTCTAAAAAACAGTTTTTCTTCCTGTTCATAAACATCAATTCCTAAATATCCAATTTTCCCTTCTTTTAAACCTTCAATAACCGATGAAGTCTCAATTAATCCACCACGGCTTGTATTTATAATCATAACACTGTCTTTCATAAAAGAAATAGAGGTAATATTGATGACATGCTTGGTCTGTTCATTCAGCGGACAATGAAGCGAAATAATATCACTCGATTTAAAAATCTCTTCTAAGCCTACAAAAGAAACGCCATCCTTTTTCATTTCTTCACTTTCCACAATATCGTAAGCTAAAGCTTTACAGCCAAAACCTAATGCAATTTTAGAAAATGCTTTTCCGATATTTCCTGTGCCGATAATTCCAATTGTTTTTCCGAATAAATCAAAACCCAATAATCCGTTTAATGAAAAATTTTGTTCACGAACTCTGTTGTAGGCTTTATGTGTTTTTCGGTTTAAAGTCAAAATCATTGCCATGGCGTGTTCGGCAACTGCCTGAGGCGAATATGCGGGAACACGGCAAACTTTTATTCCATGTTTTTTAGCCGATTCCAAATCGACATTATTAAATCCAGCGCAACGTAAAGCAATTATTTTTACCTTTTTTTCTGCTAATTGATTAATAACCGTTTCATTTACAATGTCATTTACAAAAACACAAACAATCTCGCACTCTTCAATTAAAGCTACTGTCTGAGGATTTAACTGTGTTTCGAAAAAATCCAACTGAAAACCAAAATCTTCATTGTATTTATTGAAAAACGTTTTATCATAAGGTTGAGTAGAAAAAAAGGCGATTTTGCTGTTACTTGGCTCCATAAATTTGATTTTGAATAGTTCCTTAAAATTACGGATTTTATTTTAAATCTCTTTTATCAAGTACAAATCAATCATTTTACTTTTTGTAAATAACATTCTTGAATTAGTTCGTTGAAAGCTTCCAATCTCTGCTGGATAAAAATCTCCTTTAGATAAAAATTCACTCAATTTATATTCAACATATTCTTTACTTTCTTCTGAAATCCAAAGCTTTATAGAATTATTTTTATAAAAGACAAAATCATCATCCTTAATTATAAATATTTGCAATAAAACATTTTCTAAGCTTTCTATTGCTTGAGTTTCAATTTCAACTTCATCATGCACATTGAGAGATTTAATTTTATTAAGAAAATCAAATGCACTTTTATCATTAAAAATAAAATGCAAAGCGCCTAAAGTAAAATTTATTTTTGGTGGCATAGCTTTATTTTTAAATACTAAAAAAAATCTCTTGCAACTTTAATTTGTGGAAATTCTGTTTCAATTTCTTTATTATTTGTGATGTCTTCTAATTGGAGTTTTTCATCTTGAACTATAAACCTAATCACTTTTCTTTCATTTGTAAAAAGAACACCAAACTCTTTATCATTTTCATCCTCACAGTAAGAAATCAATAATAAATTATGCATATCAAGATTTGATTCTTTAATTAATTCTTTTAAATCCAACCATTCTTCGTTTAAAAGCTCAGTCAATTCTAAAATTTCTTCTTTATACAACTCAATTTCTTTTGTTTCCATTCATCCTTGATATTTTATTCTACAAATAATTTACAAATCTAAGTGACAACATTCTTTTAAGCCTCCACAACAAGTTATAATTATAATATTTAAAGTCAGACATCTAAACTAATCCCTCGCTAAAGCATGACAGATATACAGTTTTACTAAGCTAAACAATTTCAGATAGCTAATTTTCGTTTTGTTAAATAAAACATAATTTTAAATATAAGATTAAACCTAAAGAATTTAATAAAGTCTAATCTGAAAACAATTAAAAAACTTGAATATGAAAAAATTATTTATCGCAGCTATGTTATTTGTTGGAATAGCAAGTTTTGCACAAGACATGGATCAAAAACCAGCGCGCGAGCAAAGAGAAAGAATGACTCCGGAACAGCGTAATGAGAAACAGCTTCAAAAACTGACTACAGAATTAAATTTAGATGCTAGTCAGCAAGCACAGGTAAAGCAGCTTTTAGCAGATAGAAGCGCAAAAGCCGAAAAATTTAGAGAAGCTAGAAAAGAAAAAAAAGATAGCAACACAAAACCAACTGCTGAAGAAAAAGCCGCTTTCAAAAAAGAAATGGAAGACGAAATTGCAGCAAATGACGCTAAAATGAAATCAATCTTAAAACCTGACCAATACACAAAATGGAAAGCTCTTCAAGAAGAGAAAAAAGACAAAATGAAGGAGAAAATGAAAGAGCACAAAAAAGATAAAATGTAATTTTATGCATAAAAAAAGAGGCTTTAAAAGCCTCTTTTTTTGTTATTTAAAATGTTTTTGAAACTTTATCGATCGCATTGATTGTAAAATCTAAATCTTCGTAAGTCAATGCATCTGTAATAAACCATGTTTCATATGCAGATGGCGCGATATAAACACCTTCCTGCAATAATCCGTGGAAGAATTTTTTGAATGTTTCGTTATCTCCTTTTGCAGCAGTCTGGAAATCGGTAACTGGATTTGCATCAAAGTGAACCGAAATCATAGAACCTACTCTATTGATCGTAAATACAACATTATTGGCTTTTAAAACTCTATCGATTCCTGCTTCCAAATAAGCTGTTTTTTCTTCTAAACGTGTAAAAATTTCTCTATCTGAATCAAGAGCTTTTAACATTGCCAATCCAGCAGCCATTGCTAATGGATTTCCCGATAATGTTCCTGCCTGATAAACTGGTCCAAGAGGCGCTAAATAATTCATAATTTCTTCGCGAGCAGCAAAAGCTCCAACTGGAAGTCCGCCACCAATAACTTTTCCAAAAGTTACGATATCAGCATCAATTCCGTATAATTCCTGAACTCCTCCACGTGCTAAACGGAAACCTGTCATTACCTCATCAAAAATCAATAAGATTCCGTTTGCTGTACACAAATCTCTTAAACCTTGCAAGAATCCTTTTGCTGGCGGAATACATCCCATATTTCCTGCAACTGCTTCAATAATAATTGCTGCAATTTCTCCTTTATTTGCTTCAACTAATGTTTTTACATTTTCTAAATCATTGTATTTCGCTAACAAAGTATCTTTTGCAGTCCCTTCTGTAACTCCAGGACTGTTTGGAGATCCAAAAGTTACGGCTCCACTTCCTGCTTGAATCAAAAATGAATCTGAATGTCCGTGGTAGCAACCTGCAAATTTTACAATTTTATCTCTTTTTGTAAATCCACGAGCTAGACGAATTGCACTCATACAAGCTTCTGTACCTGAATTTACAAAACGTATTTTATCAATATTTGGAACCATAGAAACTGCCAAAGCTGCAATTTCTGTCTCCAATTCTGTCGGCATTCCGAATGAAGTTCCTAGTTTTGCTTTTTCAATAACAGCATCAACAACTGGCTGATATGCATGACCTAAAACCATTGGTCCCCAAGAGTTGATATAATCTATTAATTTGTTTCCGTCTTCATCATATAAATAAGCACCTTTAGCACTTTTTACAAAAATCGGAGTTCCGCCAACTGCTTTAAACGCTCTTACTGGTGAATTTACTCCTCCCGGAATTACTTTTTCTGCTTCAGCAAAAAGCTGACTACTTCTTTTGTATAACATTTTTTATTTTAGATTTTAGAATTCAGATTTTAGATTGCAAACTGAAAACTTATTTTGGATTTTAAAATTAAATCAAAACACGACTGAAAATTGAGACTGCGACTGAAAACTTACTTAACTTTCAACCTCTGCCCGATCGAAATCGCATTATCAGTTAGATTATTTTTCTTTTTTAAATCTTCAACTAATAAATTAAATTTCTTTGAAATCGAATAAAGCGTATCTCCTTTTTGAACTTCATATGAATTTGGGTCGTATTGATTCATATTGATCTTTGGGTCAGAAGCTACATCATAAGATGATTTTTTTGGTGGAGCCGAAGTATTAATCGGAACATAGTTTCTTCCTGTAACCTGACAATCATATTGATGCAGATTGTATCGCTCAATATAACTGATCAATTTATCGGGATATTTAGGATCTGTTGCGTAACCGCAAGCTCTAAGTCCTTTTGCCCAAGCTTTGTAATCATCTTTTTCGTAAGTGAATAAACTGGCATATCGTTTTTTTCCAACCAAAAACAAGGCATGATCTCTATATGATTCTGATGCCTGTGGATATTTTCTAAAACATTCCTGAGCCGAGTCATCGTCATGGCGAACACTTTCTCCTAACCAATCATTGTGACATTTTATTCCAAAATGATTATTAGCATCTACAGCCAAATCTCCTCTTCCTGCACCAGATTCTAAAATTCCTTGAGCCAAAATAATACTCGCCGGAATTCCGTAAGTCTTCATGTTTCCCATTGCAATTTCTTTGTACTGCAACACATAATTATTAATAAGATCACTAGTAACAACTGTTTTAGATGTAGATTGAATAACCTCAGTTGTATTATTTGTAGAAGGGTAATTTTTACCGATTGGTTTAGTAGAAGTACTTCTTTTTGTAGCTGCCGTTCGAGTTTGAACCGCTGCCGCTTTTTTAGTCGTCGCGATGGCAGGCTTACTAGAAGAGCAGCTTGCTAAAGCTAATATTACGAGAAGTAATACAATTTTTTTAATCATTGGTTTTGAGTATTGGTAATTTCTTCTGCTTCAGCTTTATATTCATTCCGTCAATTCCCTGCAATCCGCCTGTGTGAATGAGTAAAATTTTTGAATTTGCAGGAAAATCATTTTTGCCGATTAAATCTATAACGCCAAAAACCATCTTTCCTGTATAAATTGGATCTAAGGGCACTTTTGTTTTTTCAAAAAAAGCATTAATAAATTCAATTAATTCTAAATTTATCTTGCCATAACCTCCAAAATGATAGTCAGAAACTAAATTCCAGTTATCTTTATTTGCAAAAATACGAATTTCATCGGTTAAAAAGTCACCTTTTAACGCTGGAAACCCCAAAATTTTCTGATTTTGCAGCGAACTATTAATTAATCCCGAAATCGTGCCACCTGTTCCAACAGCACAGCAAACGTAATTAAAAACCGAATCTTCATCTGTCAAAATCTCTTCACAGCCTTTTACGGCGAGTTCGTTTGTTCCGCCTTCAGGAACGAGATAAAAATCGCCAAATTTATCTTGCAGCTTTTCTATAAAAGATTCTTCGTTTTTTAAACGATACTCTTCTCTCGAAACAAACTCAAACTGCATTCCGTTTTCTTGAGCAAATTTCAAGGTTGGATTTTCCTCTATTTTGTCCAAAAGCTCATCTCCGCGAATGATTCCGATAGTTTTAAAACCTTGTTCTTTACCTGCATAAGCTACTGCAGCAATATGATTGGAAAAAGCTCCGCCAAAAGTCAATAAAGTGTCTTTATTTTCGACTTTAGCCTGAAGCAAATTGTATTTCAGTTTTCTGAATTTATTTCCTGAAACAAACGGATGAATTAGATCTTCTCGTTTAATTGTCAACGAAATATCATTCGGAAACTGAATATTTATATTTTGATTGAAAACTGAATTCATTATTTAAAGTTGAAAGTCAAAAGTGACAATTCATAGTTTTTTTAAGCCTATTGCTTGTTGCTTTTTATGTAATTTAGAAACCGAAAAAAAGATCGATTTTTAAGATAATTCAAGTCGGCTTCTTTGTTATAGGCTTCTCTTTCAAAACTGATATTTCGATATGCCAAAGCCCCATTTTTATATTGAATCAGACGAATTAGATATTCTAAAAAATACCAGATAAAAAACGGAATTACTAAAAGTTCTAATTGCTGTCTTAAATGAATCTTTTCATGATTAACAAAAACTTTATTTGTTTTATCAAAATCATATTTTGCAATTACAAACGGAAATACAGCCATTCCTCGATAACCTTTCGGAATTAAATATTTGGCAACAATCAGAAACATTGGCTGTAAAATTTATAAATTTGTAGCTATAAAATTGTTCGATTTCAATAAAATCATAATCAAATATTTTTATTTTTGATTTTAATTATTCGAAAAGGAACACGAAGCAGATTTATGAAAGAGCAAAGTAATGAAAATAAATTAATCGAAGGCGAAGATTTTTACTATACGCCTGAAGGTTATAAATGCTTTACCGAAAAACACCATTTAAAAAGAGGTTACTGTTGCAAAAGCGGCTGCCGTCATTGTCCTTATGGGTTCGATAAAAGAACGGGCGAAATAAGAAGAAAAACGAATTAGATAATGTGAAAATATGTCAATTAGATAATTCTAAAATCTAAAATCAACAATCTAAAATATTAATATGGATATCCATTCAAGAAAATTCAGGATTAAGATCCACAAGTCCTATCATAGGTCGGATATCCGTTATCCCTAGTTTTTTTTAATTAGAAAATGTGGCAATTTGAAAATGGGATAATTAAAATAAATTCCAATTTCGTCGGCTGATATTTCGCTCCGCTGGAGCGTTTATATTGGGGGATTATTATTTTCTATAAATATTACGCCTTTCCAAGGCTTTAATTCAAGGATAGGCAAATTTATATTCAAAAGCTCCGAGAGGAGCGACATATTTATAGAAATAGTGTAACCATTTGCCACATATAAGCCCCAGCGGGGCGACATAATTTTATAAAAAACAAAAAATTAATCTGTTGTTAATCTAACCGCAATATCTTAGCATCTTAGATCCTCAGCACCTTAGAATCTTAAAAAAATGACTTTCAAAGAACAAATACAACAAGGAATACCAAATATATTACCTCCTAAACAAGCATACGATCCAGCAATTAATCATGCTCCGAAACGAAAAGAAATTCTTTCGGCAGATGAAAAAAAGCTGGCTTTGAAAAATGCCTTGCGTTATTTTGATCCAAAACATCACGCCAAATTGATTCCTGAATTTTCAGAAGAATTAGAAACTTACGGACGTATTTATATGTATCGTCTTCGTCCAGATTACAGAATGTACGCAAGACCGATTGACGAATATCCTGGGAAATCATTGCAGGCAAAAGCGATTATGCACATGATTCAGAACAATTTGGATTATGCTGTGGCGCAACACCCTCATGAATTGATTACTTATGGCGGAAACGGTGCTGTTTTCCAAAACTGGGCACAATATTTATTGACGATGCAATATTTGTCTGAAATGACAGATGAGCAGACTTTAACGATGTATTCAGGTCACCCAATGGGCTTATTCCCTTCGCATAAAGAAGCGCCAAGAGTTGTGGTTACCAATGGAATGGTAATCCCGAATTATTCTAAACCTGATGATTGGGAAAAAATGAACGCTTTAGGAGTTTCACAATACGGGCAAATGACAGCGGGAAGTTATATGTACATTGGCCCACAAGGAATTGTACACGGAACAACTATTACAGTTTTAAACGGTTTCAGAAAAATAAAACAAAATCCAGAAGGAAGTTTATTTGTAACTTCTGGTCTTGGCGGAATGTCTGGCGCGCAGCCAAAAGCTGGGAATATTGCAGGTTGTATTACCGTTTGTGCTGAGGTAAATCCGAAAATTACAAAAATCCGTCATGAACAAGGCTGGATTAACGAAGTGGTAACTTCAACTGACGAATTGATTGCCAGAGTAGCTTTGGCGAAAGCCAATAAAGAAACCGTTTCTATTGCTTATTTAGGGAATGTAGTTGACGTTTGGGAACGTTTTGATCAAGAAAACATTAAAATTGATTTAGGTTCAGACCAGACTTCGCTTCATAATCCTTGGGCTGGAGGTTATTATCCGGTTGGAATTTCATTTGAAGATGCTAATAAAATGATGGCTAATAATCCAGAATTATTCAAAGAAAAAGTTCAGGAAACGTTACGTCGTCATGCAAATGCTATTAACAAACATACTGCAAAAGGAACTTACTTTTTTGATTACGGAAATGCCTTTTTACTAGAAGCTTCTCGTGCAGGCGCCGATGTAATGGCAGAAAACAATATCGATTTTAAATATCCTAGTTACGTTCAGGATATCATGGGTCCAATGTGTTTCGATTACGGATTTGGTCCTTTCAGATGGGTTTGTACTTCAGGAAAACCAGAAGATTTACTAAAAACTGATGCTATTGCTTGTGAAGTCTTAGAAAAAATGGCCGAAACTGCTCCAAATGAAATTCAGCAGCAAATGCAGGATAACATCAAATGGATTAAAGGCGCGCAGGAAAATAAATTGGTTGTAGGTTCTCAAGCTCGAATTTTATATGCCGATGCTGAAGGACGAATTAAAATTGCCGAAGCCTTTAACCAGGCCATTGCAAAAGGCGAAATTGGCGCAGTTGTTTTAGGACGCGATCATCATGACGTTTCTGGAACTGATTCGCCTTATAGAGAAACATCAAACATCTACGATGGATCTCGTTTTACTGCCGATATGGCCATTCATAATGTGATTGGAGACAGCTTTAGAGGAGCAACTTGGGTTTCTATCCATAATGGTGGCGGAGTTGGCTGGGGAGAGGTTATAAATGGCGGATTTGGTATGGTTCTTGATGGCTCTACAGAGGCCTCAAAGCGTTTAGCTTCAATGCTTTTCTGGGATGTTAACAACGGAATTTCAAGAAGAAGCTGGGCACGAAATGAAGGTGCTGTTTTTGCTATAAAAAGAGCAATGGAAGTTGAGCCATTATTGAAAGTAACTTTACCTAATCTAGTCGATGAAAGTTTGCTTTAATTAAAATTGAGAACATTAATTCTGAGAAATATGAAAACACTTAAGTTAATTCCGTTTTTGCTACTGCTGATACTTACTTCTTGCAGTACTGTGACCGTTTATTCTGATTATGACAAAACTGTCGATTTTACGCCTTATAAAACGTACGCCTACTTTAAGCCAGGAATTGACAAGGTTGAAATATCAGATTTAGATAAAAGAAGAATCTTACGCGCTATTGATGATCAAATGCAAGCTAAAGGCTTTACAAAAAGCGAAAATCCTGACTTGCTGGTAAACATTTTTACAAAATCAAGAGAGCAAGTAGATGTAAACCAATTTACCGCTGGCTGGGGTTATGGCTGGGGCTGGGGTTGGAATCCTTACATGATGTACGGAGGTCAAACTACAGTTTCTACTTCTACTGAAGGCACTTTGTATATTGATTTAATCGATGCTAAAAAGAAAGAAATGATCTGGCAAGGTGAAGGTGTTGGAACTTTGACAAGAAACATCGATAAAAAAGATGAAAAAATTGCTGAGTTTGTAGGCAAAATTTTAGCTCAATATCCGCCAGTTAAAAAATAGTTTTCAGTCACAGTTGGCAGTTTTCAGTTTTTGTAAAACTTTAAATAGTTGCGAACTTTTCAGAAATAATTAATACATTTGCGCTTCAATCAGTAAAAAAAATGACAAACTTTAACAACATTATTATCGCTATTATTAGCATTATTGCAATTCAGCAATAATGGCGAGGTGCTATATAAGTTTGTAAAATATAATTTATAAGAACCTCCCAATTGGGAGGTTTTTTATTTTAAGAAAGTTCAGGAATATTTTTTTTTGCCACAGATTTCATAGATTCACACAGATTAAAAATCATTATAATCCTTTTAATCTGTGGCAAAAAAATAAAAAAACAAAACAACATGAGTTTATTTGAAGAAGTACTTAATGCCCAAAAGCATCTTGAGAATGTCGTTGCTGCAACGCCTTTAACGCAAAATTTAAATCTTTCAGACGAATTTGAATCGACTATTTTACTAAAAAGAGAAGATTTGCAAATTGTTCGTTCGTACAAAATTAGAGGCGCTTACAATAAGATTTCTTCGTTAAGCGAAAAAGAAAAAGCAAACGGAACTGTATGTGCCAGTGCAGGAAACCATGCTCAAGGTGTTGCCTATTCTTGCAATCTTTTAAAGATTCATGGTAAAATTTATATGCCTAAAACTACTCCAAAACAGAAAGTAAAACAAGTTCAGCTATTCGGAAAATCGTTTGTTGAAATTGTTTTAACTGGAGATACTTTTGATGATGCTTATGCTTCGGCAACTGCTGATGCCATCAAAAATCATAAAACATTTATTCATCCTTTTGACGATGAGAAAGTAATCGCTGGGCAAGGAACTGTAGGATTAGAAATCCTAGAAAGCTTTAAAGAACCAATTGATTATGTTTTTGTTCCAATTGGCGGTGGTGGACTAGCTTCGGGATTATCTGAGGTCTTTAAACATTTAAGTCCGCATACCAAAATCATTGGTGTAGAACCCAAAGGTGCTCCTTCGATGAAAACTTCAATTGAAGAAAATAAAAACACGCCACTAAAAACTATAGACAAATTTGTTGATGGAGCTGCTGTAAAACAAGTTGGTGACAAAACTTTTGAAATCTGCCGATATAATTTAGAAGATATTATTCTGGTTCCAGAAGGAAAAGTATGCACGACCATTTTAAGATTGTATAATGAAGAAGCGATGGTTGTAGAACCCGCTGGCGCTTTAACGATTGCAGCTTTGGATTTTTATAAAGATAAAATTAAAGGAAAAAATGTGGTTTGCATTGTAAGCGGAAGCAATAATGATATAGAAAGAACAGCCGAAATAAAAGAACGTTCTTTACTTTATGAAGGCTTAATGCATTATTTTATGATTCAGTTTCCGCAGCGTCCTGGAGCTTTAAAAGAATTTGTAAATAATATTTTAGGTCCAGATGATGACATCACTTATTTTCAGTTTGCGAAGAAAAACAGCCGCGAAGTAGGTTCTGTTGTGGTTGGTTTAGAATTGAAAAACAAAAATGATATTATGCCAATCAAATTGAAAATGACCGAAAATGGCTTTGAATTTCAATATCTGAATGACAATCAGGATTTGTTTACGCAATTGATTGGATAAAGAAAAAAAACAAAGGCTGTCAGATGGGATGACAGCCTTTTCACATTCAATACAAATTACTAATTGAATTGTGTGGATTGTAATTATTGCTTCAATATTTTTTTCGAATAAGAACCTTTGCTATCGTTAACTTTTACAATGTAAACGCCTTTTGGCAATCGAGAAATTTCTACTTCAGCTTGATTTCCTTTTACAAATTTTACGTTTTTCTTTAAAACTGGCTGTCCAGTAATATTGAAAACCTGTACTTCTGCATCTCCTTCATGATTAGTATCAATTTTTAAAGAATCATCTGCTTCATTTACAAAAATGGTCATGTCATTTGTGCTTGTATTTTCAACTACAGGTGTTTGCGTCGCTAAAGCACTTTTTGCTGCAGAAGATTCAACCTGTACAAACTGCCATTGCTGATTTAAACCTCCTGTATAAGCCCAAACTTGAATATTGGCACCATTTGCTGTAGAAACATTTTCAACATCAAGCGATTTACCGCTGTTTACATTTATAATTTTGTAATATCCCGTACCAAGACTAGTAACTGTCCATTTAAATTCATTTGAAGATGAGAATGTTTTCTGCTGTACTTTCAGTCCGTCAGCTGTTCCGTTATTTTCAACAGCCAAATACATTCCTGTCGATTTTACGATGATATAATAATTCCCGCTTCCATCAGAAACAAATTTCCATCTTTGGTTGCTTCCTCCTCCATTTGTAATGTCATACTGCTGAATTCTGCTTCCGCTTGTAGTCGCATTATCTGCAACATCTAAACCTTTATTACTGTTTCTTGAAATAATATTGTAATATCCAGGAAATCCTGTTGAACTAGCCGTTACGGTAATGGCACTTGTTGCAGTTTTTGCTCCATCAACAGTAGTAGCAGTAATTGTAGCATTTCCTGCAGCAATTGCCGAAACCAATCCGTTTGAGTTTACTGTAGCCACAGAAGTATTGCTTGAACTCCAATTTACTGCAGTATTTGTAGCATTACTAGGAGAAACTGTTGCTGTCAATTGCTGTGACTGACCCGCTGTAAGCGTTGCTGAAGTTGGACTTACACTAACTCCCGTAACCGCAACTGGATTTGATGCTCCCCAAGTAAAAGTAACTGCAGAAGATGCTGGAACTGCATAATTAAATGCTGATGACCCAGAAACTACTTTTATTGTATTTGATGATCCGCCTGAATTATAAATTACAAGTGCAGTTGAGCCGTCAGGGTTTTTAAATGCTACAGAAGAAATACTTCCGCTTGTGCTTGAAGAACCAATTCTTACTGCACCTGGTTTTACATATTTAGAAATCTGGCCAATAATATAATACGCTACATTTTTAGTATAACTTGTACTATTATTAACCGTGATAGCACCTAAACAAGTACTGCATCCACCAGGAGTGCGAGGGCCTAAACTTGAATTGTTTGCTGCATTCCATTCTAAAACTGTTTTAGACCAGTTATTTGTACTACCGATAACAACGTTTTGCATGTGCCAGCCAAAATCTCCGCTAAAGCTTCCGCCCGAACCAGTGTATTGTTCTGTAAAATAAACATTTTTATTGGTTTGAGTTTTTACCGTTGACATAGCAGATATATTTCCTAAATACAAGTGAAATGCTGCTCCATCAACATACGAGCTATTATTTAAAACATCGATTGGATAAGCTGTATTGTCGCAATTGTGGTCAAAAGCAATAATTTTAATATTTCCGTAACCCGCGGCAGCCATTTGAGGTCCAAGCTGCTGGTTGATGAAATTCTTTTGCTCTGTAGAATTCATCAGCATACTTGGTTCGTTGTTTGGATTTTCGGGTTCGTTTTGCGGTGTAATTGCCCAAATATTAATACCTTGTGCTTTCATAGCATCAAAATATTTCACGAAGTATTTTGCATAGGCTGCATAATATTGCGTTTGCAGAGAACCTCCAACCCAAGATCCATTGGTTTTCATCCATCTTGGCGCAGACCAAGGTGTTGCCAAGATTTTGATGTTGGGATTAATCAGTAAGATTTTTTTAATAATTGGAACTAAATAAGTTAAATCAGGCCCGTTCAAACTAAAATTGTTCATGTTGGTATCTCCAGAAGTTTCATTATAACTGTAAGAAGAACTGCTTAAATCTGAAGCTCCAATACTAATACGAACAACGCTTGCATTTAATCCCGTTGTCGGATTGTATAAATCATTCAACAATTGGTTTTGCTGTGTTGCTGCCATTCCAGAAATAACTTCACAGCTTCCTTCGGTAAGTGTGTAGCCGAATCCGTCCATAGTTTGATAGGTCGTTCCTGCATTTACTGTTACAGTTGATGGATTTGTTCCTGAGTTAGTACCGAAACTTACCGTTGCCTGTTGTTGTAATAATTTAGTTTGATCTCCTGTAGTGATCCATGGAGTTACCGTCTGAGCATTTAAGCTGTTCATGAATAAAAGCGTACTGCAACATAATAGTTTCAACGCTTTACTTACCCGAATTGTAGGTGTTTGAGTAGTTTTGTGCATTCTTTTGTGGTTTTGGTTTGATAATTAGTTTTTTCTTATTTATTCAGTATTATTTTACTAAAACAGCACAATATTATGAGTATTTTTACAACATTCTTATTTTTTTAACTTTACAAATACACATCAAATTAAAAAAACAGATATAACAAAAACTCATCTTATTGTTTTTCAAAACACTGAAAAACAATATTTTAAAAAATTAAAAATCATAAAAAACTTACCTATTAAAATCGAAATAACTCATCATAAAATAAAAAATCTATACAATTCCTTACAAAATGTGAATTTGCCTAGCAATTAAAGGGCATATGACAATTATCAGGAAGGTAAAAGAAAGATATATTGTATTTTTGCAGCTTACTTAAAATACAATAAAATGACTGCTTTAAAAGATATTTCGACAATAGAAGACATTCAGCAAATGGTTAACAGTTTTTATGCTAATGTTAGAAAGGACGATTTAATTGGGCCGATATTTAATGATAAATTACAAGATCGTTGGGAACCTCATCTTCAAAAAATGTATAATTTTTGGCAGACAATATTATTTGATGTGAGAGCTTACTCTGGAACACCTTTTCCTCCACATAAACAATTACCGGTAGACAAAACACACTTTGACCGCTGGATTGCCATTTTTAATTCCACGATCGATTCCCAATTTGCTGGGCCAATAACAGAAGAAGCCAAAATGCGTGCTACCAATATGGCTTTTATGTTTAGCCATAAAATTGAGTATTTCAGAAATGCAGAAAATGAAATGAGAAATACAATAAAAAAATCCTAAAGAATTTCTTTCAATTAAAAAGCAGAACTTTATATTTGATAAAATGAATTAAACCCAAATCTATATTCTTTTATTTATGAAAAAAGTAATTTTCTTTATTGCAATCTGTTTCTCATTTTTAAACCAATTATCAGCACAATCCCAAACTTCAGCTTCTAATCTATATAAAGGAACTATTGACGGAAAAACTCCTATAACAGTTTACATTAAAACAGAAGATAATCCTTGCACAGCCGATTTAATGTATACTTCTATGTATCGTCAGAATAAATCGAAAAACTGGATTCAGCTTAATGTTACTCAAAACAGAAAAAAAGAAAATGAATTTGTGTTAGTTGAACAAGGATTTAGTGGTGTTTTGATTTTACAAAAATTAGGAGATACTTTTACTGGTTTATGGATTAGTCCAGACACTAAAAAGCAGTTAAAAGTTGATCTCAAAGAAGCTTCGATGACTAAAAAAGAACTTGAAAACTTCGAAAAAACAATGGAGAAAGTGAATTATGAAAATAATGACTGCTAAAATTCCATTTATTTACAGCTTTGCAAAATCTATAAAAATGCAATAAAAGTCAATTTCGAATAAAAATTTTGTGATGGATGATAAAAAATCGAGCCATAAATTCGTAATTTTACATTTTAATCTACAACGTTTTCGAAATGAATCCAAACATTGAAACCAATCCGTTATTAGAGCGATTGCCTAAACATTTACAGCAATTTATTAAACCTCAAGATTATAGCGATTACACTCCTATCAATCAGGCGGTTTGGCGATATGTTATGCGTAAAAATGTAGATTATCTTTCTAAAGTTGCGCACGATTCTTATCTAGAAGGTTTACGTAAAACTGGTATTGAAATCGATTCGATTCCGAGCATGTACGGCATGAATCGAATCCTTAGCGAAATTGGCTGGGCAGCAGTTGCCGTTGACGGATTTATTCCGCCAAATGCTTTTATGGAGTTTCAAGCTTATAATGTTTTGGTTATTGCCTCAGACATTCGTCAATTGGAACATATTGAATATACTCCTGCTCCAGATATTATTCACGAAGGTGCCGGCCACGCTCCTATTATTGCAAATCCTGAATATGCAGAATATTTGAGACGTTTTGGCGAAATTGGCTGTAAAGCGATTTCTTCTCATAAAGATTATCAGATGTATGAAGCAATTCGCTTGCTTTCTATTTTAAAAGAAGCAGAAGATACTCCGCAAGAAAAAATCGACGAAGCTGAAAAAGCGGTTGCCGATTTGCAGAACGATATGGGGGAATTGTCTGAAATGGCTCAAATAAGAAACTTACACTGGTGGACTGTTGAATATGGCTTGATCGGAACAGTTGAAAATCCAAAAATATATGGTGCTGGATTACTTTCTTCTATTGGAGAAAGTGCACACTGTATGACCGATAATGTAAAGAAAATCCCTTATGATATTTCGGCAGCAAATCAGAATTTTGATATTACACAGTTGCAGCCACAATTATATGTAACTCCTAATTTTTCTTATTTAAGTTTAGTTCTGGAAGAATTTGCCAATAAAATGGCTCTGCGAACTGGAGGTCTTTCTGGAATTAAAAAACTGATTCAATCAAATGCTTTGGGAACTATTGAATTAAGTACAGGTTTACAGATTTCAGGAGTTTTCACGAATGTTATTGAAGAAGAAGGAAAACCTGTCTACATTCAAACTACAGGAAAAACAGCTTTGGCTTACCGCGAAAAAGAACTAGTTGGTCACGGAACTTTAACACATCCACATGGATTTGGAAGTCCGATTGGGAAACTAAAAGGTTTTAATTTGGCGATTGAAGATATGAGTCCGAAAGATTTACAAGCTTATAGTATTGTAGAGAACGAAACCGTAAAACTTGAATTTGAAGGCAATATTATTGTTGAAGGTGAAATTATTACGGGTTCTAGAAATCTTCACGGAGAAATTATTTTAATCAGTTTTAGAAATTGCACCGTAACTCATGGAGAAACTATTTTGTTTCAACCTGAATGGGGTAACTATGATATGGCAATTGGCAAAAAAGTGATTTCTGCTTTCTCTGGCCCAGCCGATGTAAATAGTTTTGACTTGATCAATATTGTTCCTTCAACTAAAACGATCAAAGCAAAACATACTGAAAAGCGTGATGAATTAGAATATTTGTACGCAACAGTTAGAGATGTCAGAACAAATAAAAGTGCTAAAACAGAACTAAAATCTGTTTTTGAAAAACTAAAAAACAATCATTCAAACGATTGGCTTTTATCTGTTGAAATCGCAGAACTTTTGAAGGATTCAGATGAGAAACAGCTTTCACAGGAAGTTTTGGTTTATTTAGATCAATTGAAAGAAAAACGTCCTGAAATTGCACATTTAATTTCTGGAGGATTGGATTTGATTTTTGATAATTTGCCACAAAGGCACTAAGACATAAAGTTTTTTCCTTTGCTATTTTTTTTAATCTCGCAAAAACTCAGAATCGCAAAGTTTCCTTTGAATTGCCTCCTGCTTTAGCTGGAGGTATTTTGTGAAGATATTAAAAAAGGCTTTAGCCAAAAATAGATTTGGCTAAAGCCTTTTGATTAGTGCTTTATTTTTCCTCCAGCTAAAGCAGGAGACAATTCAAAAAATCATTTTAATCCTTTAATCTGTGGCAAAAAAACTTTGCTACTATGTTCCTTTGCCTCTTTGAACCTCATCTTACAATTTCAAATCCTGAGTCAATTCTGTTTCAGATTCAATAGTTTTTCCGTTGTACTGTAGTTTCCAACCCATTGAATTGGTCATGATTAAAATCTTAGATAATTCGCTTATTAATCTATTTTGGGCGTTGGTTTTTAGAGTAGAATTTTCGATTTTCTTAGCCAAATTAGCTTTTACAGATTTATTGATTTTATTGTAATCATCGCCTGTAAACGGATTCAGTTTGCTTTGCTCAACATCATAAAACTGAATATCTGGATTTATAGTAATTTCTTCTTTCGGAATATTTAAAATCGTAATGGTTTTGTTTTTTTCATCAATATCATATTTCATTTGATGCAAATCGTAAGCTACCGTTACATTTGCATTGACCACAATAAGTGCTTTTTTCTCAAAAGAAATCATGTCCATCAAATACTTCTGTTGATTTTTATAGGTAATGACTTCTGAAAAATGCCCTTCGGTAACAACTAATTTCCCAACGTTAAGAATCTGCTGCTGAATTAAATTGGTATTATACTGAATATCTGAATCGTCATCTTTCTTAAACTGGCAATATTTAAATCCCAGAACAATTATTAAAACGATAACTCCAACACCTATAATTCTTTTGATCAAGTTTTGCATTCCTCTAAAATATTTTAGACCAATTTACTCCTTTTTTTAGTTTTTTTGCCACGAATTTCACTAATTACACTAATTTTTTGAAACGTTTAAATTTTAATTTTTTCAAATTTTAATTTGTGAAATTGAAAAACACAAAAGAGAAATTTGTGCTAATTCGTGAATTGCTTCGCCTGTTCGCTATCGCTCGAGTCGTGACGAAAAAAACTTTAGAAAGGATATCCAATTGCAATATTCAAAATTAGATTGTCTTTTCTCCAAGAACTGCTTCCAAAATTAATATCATCAATCACCCAACGTTGTCCATCTGGTAAAGCAGGATTTCGAAGCGGAATAGCTAAATCGGTTCTTAAAATCAGGAATGATAAATCGAAACGTAAACCTGCTCCTGCTCCAACAGCAATTTCTTTCATAAAATCTTTTGAGATTTCTGCTCCTGGTTTGTTCGGATCAGCGTGTAACAACCAAATATTACCAGCATCCAAAAAAACTGCACCTCTTACAATACTGAAAAGCTTTGCACGATATTCGGTATTAAATTCCAGTTTTAAATCGGCTGATTGATCAGGCGTATAATTATCATTTGTCGTTGGTGGAATAACATAACTTCCCGGCCCTAAAGTTCGGGCTCTAAACGCTCGAATACTATTGGTTCCTCCTACTACAAACTGCTTAGATGCCGGAAGTGTTCTCGAATTTCCGTAGGCAAATCCAGCGCCGACAATTAATCTGCTGGCCAATTCACTTTCTTTTCCAAGCTTTAAATAATGCCTGAAATCGGATCTGATTTTTACATATTGGCTAAATGGGACGTCAAATATTTTTATCGTATCATTTTTCTTAATATTGGCTCCAGTAAGCGCCCCTGTTAAATTTCCAGCCAAATCCAATTCACCATTAAAATAGATCGTATTCTTTTTACGTTTCTGCATGGTATTGGTATAAGTGTAATTGTAAGTTGGTCCAAAAACTAGCTGTTTTTCAATTACTTTTCCCAAAGCCGCATCTTGCTCTATATCGGCCATATATTCTGGCGTTACATGGTTCGGACTTACATAAGTCACATCAATTACATTCAATTGATGTTCTTTACGAATGTTTTCTTTCCACATGTAACCAAAAGAAGTATTAAAAGAATTCAAAGCATACAGTTGTGTTCTTTTTTGATATTCGTAACGCAAAGTCGCTTTGGTTCTTGGCACGTACTCGCTATTTCCTTCAATATGAAAAGGCGTTATAAATCTTGGCCAAGTTAAACTAACTTCACCTCCAAGTTTATAAATATTTTTTCCTTTATTAGTTCCTCCCAACTGAAAATCGGCGCCACCAAAAACAGAAGCCGTAAACAATTCAGCTCCCTTTAAAAAATTACGATTGTTCCAGTTTAAATTTAATTCTGTACCGGTATAACTCGCAGAATTAGTTTTTCCAATCACTTCAACACGAATAAACTTTTTAGGTAAAAGTGTCAGGAAATAATATGAATCTAAAGCATTCGGAATAGAATCTGATGGTTTAAATTCGTTCTTTACAAAACTGAAAGTTCCCAGATTTACAAATCGGTTTAAAGTTAAGTTATGATCTTTTCGATTGTAAACATCTCCTTTTTTGAAATAAATCGTTCGATCGTAAATCCTTGGCTTGAAAGTATCTGTCGTGTCAATTATAGTGAGATCTTTGTATTGCGTGATATTTCTTTTTCTATAAACCGCACTATCATTCGTTAGAGAATAATTCGGATACACAAAAATCTTATCAATTTTATAAGCGGTCAAAGCTTTTACAGGCGTATCATCTTTTATAACCAGCCTAATTCGTACTTCGTGATCGCCTTTGCTGCTGTCTACTTTTGCCAAAATATAATCTGGATTAAAATAGAAATAACCTTTTTCTTTTAACCTAGCATCGATCCTTTCTCTTTCCGCTTTTATCACATCCAAATCGTACGGATTTCCAACTTTCAGGAGACTTCTTCGATGGCTTTTTGCTATAATTTTTGACATCTTTAAAGAATCGTCTGGAAACGTAACACTTTTTATAATGTATTGTTTTCTAGGCGTAACAGTATATTCTGCGGTTACTCTTTTATTTCGAACAGTCGAATCGGCACTTACACGGGTTTTAAAATATCCTCTGTTTTCTGTAAAATTTCGTAAAACTGAAGCATTATAATCCAAATCAACTTTACTGAAAAGTACTGGCGGTTCTCCAACTTTATTACGAAGCCAATATCTTGTTCCTTTGTCTTTTTTAGGTTGTCCGGCCAAATTGTATATCAAAAGTTTAGGCCTCAATCCAAAAATCTGTTTGTTTGGTTTTGGTCGCAATAAACCTTCCAATTCTGTTTCCAGTGCTTTTCGATCTTTCTTTTTCATAATCGAATCTTTTATCGTAACAGAACCGCCTGTATAAAGCAACTCTCCATCAGGAAGGTATTTCGTATTACTGCATCCTAAAACAAAAAACAAAGAAAGCAGCACGATATACTTTAAATATATAATTCTATGATTATGTCTTTTGCTCATTTCCTTCAATAGTTTTTTCGTCTTCGTTCTCTTGCAGTTTTTCTTTTTCTTTCTCTTCTTTCTTTTTTTGCTTCTCTTTTTCTTTACGGACTTTCTCTTCTTTAATCAATTGTTTTTCTGCTTCGGTACGATGAAAAAGTTCTCTGAATTTGTTGTAACTCATCGTAATAACAAAAGCAACTCCTGTCTCGATAACTTGCCCTTCAACTGCAACCTGATATTGATTTTTGCGATACGCGCGAACCATATAACGACCGTCTTTTGTTAATTGATAATCTAATGCTACATCTCCCGCAATATTGGTGCTATCCTCATTGGCGCGCTCTTGCCCTTCAACACCAAAACTGCTTCCAACAGTAATTTTCAATCGATCATCTAACAGTTTTTTAGAAACTTCAACATTCAGATCGGTTCTGTTCTGCATCGTTCCTGTCGTATAATCTTCTGTCGATTCTAAATCAAAATTGACCTCAAATCCTTCAATTAGATCTCCCGCCAGATTATTTAATTGTTGCGAAAGTATTTTACTCACACTCTGTCTCGCAAAAGATTCTGCATTTATACCGCCACTTTCACTCGCAAACGGATTTTCACCCACAAATCGGTTCAATAATAAAAGTGCAAAAACTTGTTTGTTGAGTTCTGCCGGATCTTGCTCTAATTGTTTCAGTTTTGCCCGTGTCATATCTACAACATTTGAAGCAACATTATAATTCCCTTCTGGAAGTACAATTCCAAATGAGATTTCTGGCTTCATCAGTTCTCCATTCATTTTCAATAAAGTCTGAAAAGGAAGTTTTTGCTTATAGGTATTTTGTACGGCTTGAGTTTCTCCTTTTATCTGATTTCCTAATAAATCAATTGGTGCTGTGTTCACCTTATAAATGGCTGTAATATTTAATGTTGCCATTGTCGGTTCGCCGTTCCAAGTGATAAAACTTCCTTTTTGAATATCAAATTTTCTTTTGATTCCGTTGAAATTCATTTCATAAGCACCATCCGAAAACTCATATTTCCCCGTCAAAGTTGTTTTTCCTGATTGATCGATTCCGCCGACCAATTCTGCTTCTCCTTTTAAGTTCAAATAATCGCCATTAGATTTGTCAATCAGCAAAGTTAATTCTGCTTCTTTATTGATCGAAATGGCCACATTAACATCCATTCCTTTCAATTCTGATTGATTCAGTTTGTTCTGCAAATCAACCGTTTGTTTCAAATACATATTGTCTTCATCAACAAACTCTACAATTCCCTCACGATCGGCAATTGAAGGATCTGACTGCGGCATTACAACTGTAAATTTGGTTTCTTTATTGATCTTAATGGTTCCGTCAATAACTGGACTATCCAAATTTCCTTTTATATTCAGTTTTGTGTCTAAGAATAAATCTCCATAAAATAAATCGTTGTCTTTTTCTTTAGAATGAATCGCTCTAAAATCGTCTGCTTCAACCAACAGATTGAAATTATATTTGACAAAATCTGGAGATTGAATAGTTCCATTTACAAACAATTCATTGTCATTTTCGTCAAAAAGAGAGAATTTATCAAATGAAATGGTTCCATCATTAAAAGTGATTTTTTCGTTTTTGGTTTTAAAATACGAATTCAATTGTGTCACTCTAAAACCAGCATCATTAAAAATCAATTCTCCATTAACTTTTGGAGCTGAAGTATTTCCTGTCAGTTTGAAATTTCCTGATAAAAACCCTTGCCCTTCAGTAATATTACCCATACTGAAACCCTGAATACTTTTGATATAAAGTTTATTAATCACTACATCAAAATCAAAATTTCCAGTATCTAACAAATAATCGCCTGTTAGTTTTAAGTCATTCCCTTCATCACTTAAGGCTACATTTGCGGCAAGCGTATTGGCAGTTTTATTGTCTACTTTAATTTCTAAATCACCAACTTTTGATCCTTTAAAAGTAAAATCATCAATTTTTAAATCTGAAGTAAAAGTTGGGTCTGTCATGACATTTTCAACCAATGCATTTCCGTTTATCAAACCTTGCATTAACAATTCATCCTTTTTAACCATATTCATAATGGTTTCGATTTTGAAGTTTACAAAGTCGACTTGCAACGGCGCATTGTCTTGTGTTCCTTGAGATTGAATTTTTAATTCATTTCCGTTATTACTCAAATTGAATTTATTGATATAAAGTCGTTTTTCTCCAAACTCAATCGCATTTTCTGGATCGACATTCCACTTATCATAATTTAAAATAAAGCTGTCTGGATTCAGTTTTAAAACATTCTTAGAATCTTCTGCTTTAAATTCGCCCGCAATAAAATATTGCTGTTTCTGTTTTGCATCTTGAACTTCAAGCGCATAAGTCAGAATATTATTTTGCACATTTCCTGACAAACTTGTTAACGGAATTTTTAAAGAACCGCTTTCAATTGTCGCAACAGAAACTAAATATTCCAGCGCATTTTCTTTGGCTTCTATATTAATTTTTCCGTCAGAAATTGTGTTGCCTCCGTAAACAATTCTCGGAATCGTTCCTTTTACCGTCAAGGAATCAGTTTGATTATTATAATTCCCTTTTATAGTAAAAGGCTCTAATCCCGTTAATTTTGGCAGCAATTTAAAAAGCACAGGATCATTATCGACTTTAATCATAAAAGCCAATCTTTGCTCATCTGATTCTGCATTGACTTTAGGATTTTTAAGATCAATATATTTTGACAATGATTTTTGAAGTGAGTTTGCCAAAGTCGTCAATTTGTATTTTCCGGTCACTTCGGCTTTTAAAAATTGAGACGAAATTTTAATCGAATTACTGTCTTTATCTGCAAAAGCCAAAACTTGAATCGAATCTAAAACAATCGGTTCTGCATCCTGCAAAACTTGAATGTTTGAAAGAAATACTTTTCCGTTTAAGAAATCAGGATTGCTATTGGCTATATCTGCATCAACATTTCCGCGAAGCTTCATTGGGCCAGCATGAAGATTTAGTTTTTCTAAATCGGCAATATCCAGATTCAACTTTAGTTTTACTGTCGGATATTTATCTTTTGTGTCGCCAGAAGCTATTAAATCGAAATTTAGATTCGGATCTTTCATGCCTGATTTCACGGCAAAAGAACCGTTTTCGATATTTCCCTTTAAAGCTAAATCTTTATAAGTATATCGATTAAAAACCGCTTTCTGCACCAAACCATCAATAGCTACATTTGCGGTTTTTGGATCTAAACCAGTTCCTTTAACTTTCGCTTTAAGCGTAATTTTTCCGATAGAATCGTTTTTAATTAAACGTCCTAAATCGAATTCCTGCAAAGAAACGTCTGCGTCGTATTTTTCTTTTTTCTTAATACGCTGATCAAATAAAGCATCCACTTTTGCATTTCCATAACTGCTTGTTAAAGCCATATTGGTTTTAAAACTCTGAACAGAGCCCTTAAATTTCCCTTGCAAACTTAATTGAGATGGCAGCTGAATATTCTTCGGAATTGTTCCCGCCGGCACAAACATATTAATGTCTTTTGTCGTGCTCGAAATCTTTTTAATATTCAAATCGTAATACGCTTTTTGAGCGTCAGGCAATCCTGCAATTTTACCCGAAAGGGAAACTTTTGTAGAACCAATTCCGCTCATTTCAAACTTCGAAATATTCAAATCTTTTACCTTTCCGCTCACACGGCTATCCACATACAAAATCGCGTTCGGATTACTTTTAAACGGATTTGTATTTTGAAGATCGGGAACAAACAAAAGAATGTCCTTGAAACCAATTTTAGATTGTTTAAAATTAGCATCAATACCTAGATTTCCTAAATCTTTCTGAAGTGATTCAAGCGATTTATATTCAGCTTTAATTTTATCCTGAACAAGAGTTTGCGGTGTCTTTAGATATAAATTTTCTAGCGAAGCATTTTTAGGTCCGTAAAAGAAATCGGTTTTGAAAGATTGAATCTGCAAACCGCTTTTTTCGTTTATGGTAAGTGTTTTTATATTTCCTGAAATCGTATCATTTCCATAATATAGTTTCTCGGCTTTAAAATTGAATTTATTCAAATCCAAATGCGCATAATCAATTCCTTTTGTTTTGGGTTTTGATTGCATATCATCAAACTTGAAAGCAATATTTTCCAGATTGGTTTCATTGAGTTTAACCTTCCAGCCTGCTTGTTTTATAGCTGTTGTATCTAAATCTGGAGTTTGAATTTGTTTGTCTTTTGCTCCTAATCGTAGATTTCCGCTAAGATTTTTTACTTCGAAAGTATTAAAATCTAAAAGTTGTTTATTCAAGTCGATTTCATTTACCGCCAAATTTAAATTCCCTAAACGAATGCCTGAATTGAGTTTAGAATCTTTGTTATCGTATAAAATATCGATTTTAGATAAAGTGATTTTATTCAATGCCAATTTAAAATCCGGCCGTTTCGAGACTGTATCAACTGTTTTAACCGAAACTTCAGCAATTTTCTCAACAACATCTTGATCTAAAACTACTTTTAAACCATTCAAATTAATGTTCGGAATATTAAAATCCATTTTATCAAGATCGAACTTTTTAAATTTGGTATCAAAATGCGTCAAGTTCACTTTGATATCATTCTTCGAAAAACCGTCTTTAAAATTGAATTTAACGTGATCGAGATTTACTTTTACAACTGAAATTTTAAACGGTTTAGCATCAGGATCTTCTACTTTTGGTTCTTTTGATTCGAATGCTTTTATGATATAATCAAAATTGAAAACGCCTTCTTTGTTTCTGGAAATATTGGCTTTTACATTTTCTAATGAAACAGAATTGATTTCGAGTTCACTGCTCACCAATTTAAAAAGGTCAACATCTACTTCTAATCGTTTACCTGCCAGCAAAGTATCTTTTTTTTGATCTTCAAAATAAAAACCTTCCAGAACTACATCTTTAGGAAATTTAATTAGAATTTTATCTAAAGTAACTTTGGTTTTAATCTTTCCTTCAAGATAAGTAATCGCTTTGTCTTTGACGAAATTCTGAACCGAAGGAACTTGAATTAAGATTATTAAAAGCAATAGTAACGTAATCACAGAAACCACGCACCACATTAGGATACGAAGTGTTTTTTTAAGAAAATAAACAGGTTTCTTATTCATACGTCAATAAAATCGGTTTAGATTAAAATTGCTTCTGAAAAAAGCAGGGTTGCACATTTTACAAAAATGTAAAATTTAAACCTTAACAATTTACATAATTATGAGGAATTATTCTAAAATTTTACTGGTAAATGATTCGTGAAGACCAATAAAAAAGCCAAACAAAGAATTATTTGGCTTTAAGATTTCCTAAACGGCTAGATATATTTTCTAATAAGAATATGTACTTATAGAGGATAATGCTTTATTATTAATTACAGTGGGGAAATTATTATCATCATAAGTATATGTTATCTCATTGGTGTAACTGGAATTGCTTGCCAAAGCCACAGTATAACTTGTCACATTATTAACCGATGAACTAACTTGCGGCTGCTCCTCAAAGATTTTATTAAACCCTAAAACATTTCTCATTGGGCTATTTTTATTATCGTACTTATACGTTATTACAGATGATGAAGTTTCATATTTTATGATATTTCCATCCTTTAATGTATAGATATTCTTTGCCGAAATAACTTCTTCTGCCCCAGTTGAAATAGTAATTCTAGTAACTACAAATGAAACAACATCATTAGATACATAGGTATAAGAATACTTGTCATAATAGTCTCGTCCTGTAAGTTTTCGCAAATAAGTTGTCAGTTTTCCATCAGTATAATTATACTCGTTTGTCAAATCTGAGCTCTCTTTCTTTGTAATTAAATCTCCTGTATAAGTATATTTTACAACATAATTGCCAGAATGAGTACTACTGACAATTTTATTTCCATCAAAAACGAAATCAATAGTCACAGGAGCACTAACACTAGAAATGATTTGTTTTTTTGGCACTCTACTTGTCTCAGTATTCTGAGAACTGTTGTCTTCGCTTGAACAAGATGTAAAAATCAATAGCGAAATGCAAAATAAGGCAGTAATTTTTCTCATCATATTTAAAGATATTTATTACAAATAAACATAATTTTATGATCAAAACATAACAATTTGCTTATTTTTTGTTTTTATTATTCTTCAAATAAAACCAAGAAAAAACATTATTTCATGCACTAAAACACAATATGAGGCCATTTTTTCTCAACATTTTTCATTTTCATTTGAAGATTAGCCAAGAATTTTTGATGTTGTTCTGATTGTGGATTAAAACTCCTATGACGCAAACTTTTCTGGATTTCGTCTACTTCTTTCATCACAGGAGCACTTTCTTCTGAAACATAATTTTCACTGAAAAGCTTCCAGATATAATCTATCGCAATCTGATTAGGATGCAACATATCTTCATTATAAAAACGATAATCACGAAGTTCATCCATCATGATTTCGTACGAAGGGAAATAGCTATGAGTTAGGAGTTTTGAATTAGGAGTTTTTAAAACTTGATGCAGTGCTGTAAACAAATGTGACTTACTCAATTGATTTTCTACAAAGCCATCTTTTATATGGCGAACTGGAGAAATAGTGAAAGTGAAATTTATATTGGGATTTAAAGTCTGAATAACATCAATTGTATTTTGAATGCTTTTTTGAATTACTTCTGCCGATAATAATTCTTTCGAAAATTGTTTTTGAGGCACTTTATGGCAGTTGGCTACAATTTCGTCTTTTTCAAGATTTTTGTAAACCCATGAAGTTCCAAAAGTGATGATAATATGAGTAGCTTCTTTTATCTGTTTGTGAGTTTCTGTTACAGCTTTATTGAGCGTTTCTAGTAATTCTTGTCTATCGGCATTACTCAAATCCGAATGCACTTCAAAACTATGCCAACGCTCATTATGAAAGAAAACATCTTTTTCTTCAAACAATTTCTGTTCGCAAACTCTTCGGAATAAATTTTCAATTGAAACTGGATTAAAGATAATTCCAAACGGATTCGTTTCATTCTGAAATTTAAAATAGTCAAATTTCTCTGCCATATTTTCAGCAAAACAAGAACCAATAGAAAGTATTTTC
>Ga0308157_10002075_pt1 | contig 35525 bp, 33 predicted proteins | sample PhyBR1_FD_201035 | JGI IMG/M metagenome (GOLD analysis project Ga0308157, IMG submission 201035) | Phyllosphere microbial communities from UC Gill Tract Community Farm, Albany, California, United States - DLSLB.R1 | ecosystem: Host-associated > Plants > Phyllosphere > Unclassified | place: USA... | reverse complement strand
TAATGCTGCCAACACATGGTTTTACACGAAAGGGTTGAACCTTACGGCTGGCACTTCTTACAGGCTGTCATACCGATATGGAAACAACAGCGGAACTTCGTATCCGGAGAAATTGAAAGTTGCTTATGGCACATCTTCAGCTGCGGCTAGTATGACTTTGCCACTTGCCGATCATCCTAATATTGTAAACAATACACCGTTGCCTAATGTTATCGATTTTGTACCGACGGCTTCGGGTGTTTATTATATAGGTTTCAATGCCTATTCGGCTGCCGACATGAATAATATGTATGTAGATGATATTGTAGTTACGCTTACCCCTTCGTGTGAAGCGCCTTCAGCATTAGCTCTTGTAAGCAGCACAGAGACTGGTGTAAACTTTTCATGGACTGCCTCAAGCGTACCACCTGCACAGGGTTATGAGTTTTATCACAGTACTGCCAATACTGCTCCTGCCTCGGGTGCTACACCAACCGGCAGTGTAGGTGCTGGTATTGTGACAGCCGGAATCTCGTCACTTACTGCTTCTACCACTTACTATGTTTGGGTGCGTGGAAAATGTGATACAGGCGTATTTAGCGAATGGGTAGGGCCGCTTATGGTAACTACGTTATGTGATGCCCCGGATATTACATCTGTTACCGGTGATACAATATGCGGTCAGGGCAGCGCAGAGCTTCAGGCAACATCAGCCCCGGGTACAATTTTTACATGGTATAATGCTGCAACCGGTGGCGCGATTGTGGGTACAGGTGCTACTTTCAATACACCTGCCATCACATCAACAACTAATTATTATGTAGAGGCCAATACGCAACCTAGTTATTTTGTTGGGGCAACTTATACAGGCAACCAGAACAACGCGGCAAACGTAGGTTCGCATGGTGTGGCGATTACAACAACCGCTCCAAACGTAACAATCAACTCAGTAGATATTCCATTTACAGGAACAGGTACTTTTACTATTGCGGTTAGAAATACAGCCAATAATGCAACTATTGCTTCGGTAACTACAGGAACTGTTACAGGGTTAGGCACCACAGTGCTCACTGTTCCTTTACAGCTTACTGTTCCTACGGCCGGCAGCTATCTTCTTATAATAAGCTCCATTACCGGAAATATCGGTAACCTGGGATACACTACAGGTGTGTTTCCATATACCACTCCCGGTGCTCCGTTAAGCATAACAAGTGGCTATTGGTATGGCACAGATACCAGCAATCTTTATTTCTATAATCTGAATGTTACACAGGGTTGTATATCTGCAAGGCAGATGGTTACCGCTACTGTAACAACTGCTCCGGCGGTTAATGCTACAGTGACTGAATCATCGATCTGCTCCGGACAAAGCACTGCTATTTCTGCGTCCAGTGCGAATGCCAACTACGTCTATACCTGGATGCCTGGCAATCTTACCGGGCCAACCCAGACGGTTATGCCGGCTCAAACAACTACCTATACAGTTACAGCAACAGATCCTGGTACCGGATGTGTAACAACAGCTACAGTAACCGTTACTGTAAACCCATTACCTCCGATGCCAACATTGCCGGATTCGGTAGCTGTTTGCGAAGGTGGCAGCGCAGTGGCTGTTACAGCATCATTACCGGCGATAAGCACCATTCTTACGCAGAACTTTAATGCTGCAACCAATGACTGGACAACTATAAACAACTCTACAGGCGGTACCCCGGCCAATGCGGCATGGACGCTGCGTCCGGACGGGTATACCCTTGCCAGTTATGGTACATATCACAGTAACGACAACACGCAATTCTATCACACCAATAGCGATGCGCAGGGGTCAGGAAGTACTGCTTCTACTATACTGAGGTCGCCATCTTTCAGTACTCTGGGTTATGCCTCTGCAAGTGTAAGCTTCTTCCATCATTTGTATGAGCCGTCTGCAAACTCTTCAACAGGTAAAGTTGAGGCTTCTACGGATGGTACGACCTGGGTAACGTTACAAACGTATGGTACAACTACAGGTGCTTATGGTACTTTTGCAAATGCAAACATTGTACTTACGGCACCATTCATAAACCAGCCGGTAGTATATATAAGGTTTAAATTCGACGGAAACTGGAGGTACTTCTGGGCAATTGACAACGTTTCGATTACCGGACAGCAGAACGTGGATATTACATGGTCGCCACAAACCGGCCTGTATACAAATGCAGAAGCAACTACTGCATATACAGGGCAGCCTGCCGCGATGGTTTATGCAAGGCCTGCCGCCACTACTACTTACACGGTTACAGCTACAGGATCTACCGGTTGTACGGTAACGGATAATGTTGAGGTGACGCTTTCCAGTACATCGGCACCAACGGTTACCAACGCTACGCAGCCATTCTGTGGCAGCGCTACTGTGGCCGACCTGGATGTGGAAGGTAATAATATCCAATGGTATACCGCAATGACAGGGGGTACTTTACTAACGGGTACTACAGTGCTCACAGATGGTTCAAGTTACTACGCTTCGCAAACTGTGAATGGTTGTGAAAGTCCGAGGGTAGCTGTAACTGCTGATATCAATACAACAGATGCACCTGTTGTAGAGGATGCTGAGCAGTCTTTCTGCTACGGTGCGACAATGGCAGACCTGGAAGCTACAGGAACAGCTATCCAGTGGTATTCTTCCCAAACAGGAGGAACAATGATTCCGATGACTGAACTACTTGCAAATGGAGCAACTTTTTATGCTTCACAGACTGTAGGCACATGCGAAAGTACCGGAAGAACTGCTGTTACAGTAGCGATAGTTGCTGTGGATAGCCCTGAGGGTGATGAAGTACAGGAAATAACAGTTGGTAATGCCGAAGAGGCAACCATAGAAGATCTTGAGGCAGATAGTAATGGGGAGATTACATGGTATCCTACATTAGAGGATGCTATGGATGGAACCAACCCTATTGAGCCAGGTACCCAGCTTGAATCAGGTGCCACTTACTATGCTATGGCGAACATTGGTGATTGTGCCAGCGAAAACGCACTTGCAGTTACCGTAGATATTGTTTTGGGCAATGGCGGTTTCAGTATGGATACTTTCCGCTACCACCCGAACCCTGTGCAGGATGTAATTAATGTATCTTATACAAAAGAAATCACTTCTGTAGCAGTGTTTAATATGCTTGGCCAGCAGGTTGTTTCACAACAGCCGAATGCGGTTGAAGCAAAAGTGGATATGTCCGGCCTTGCGGACGGAAACTATATCCTGAAAGTTACTTCTGGAGATGCTGTTAAAACAATTAAAGTGGTTAAAAAACAATAACCCTTTAGCATAGAATCAGCTTTTAAAGCCGCTGCATACGCAGCGGCTTTTTTTTTGTAAATAATTGATTATAAAAGTTTAAAGAAATTGTAACTTAATCATAAAAAAATGTTATTTTTATATAAGTTTAATCAAATCAATTAGTTATGAAAAGAAAATTACTTATCCTTTTTGGCGTTCTACAAACCGCTGTCATTAGTGCACAGGTAACGGTAACGCCAGCTTCTGCCACGCAATGCGCCGGTTCGGTGCAGCAGCTTTCTGCAACGGCACCCGGTATGGGGCAGGCCACGCTTTTCTCTGAAAATTTTGAAGGCGGAACGCTCGGTGGACTCACGGCTACGGTTATCGCAGGAACTGTAACCGCTAATTCTCAGTGGACAAACAGGACGAGTCCTTATGCAACGCCAACAACGGTATGGAACCCGACTATAAATTCGGGCAGCAAATTTGCATTGAGCAATTCCGATTACAGCGGGGCCAATGTGAACACCGCTATGGAATCGGGTGTCTTGAATACTACAGGGTATACCTCACTTTCACTTACATTCAGGCACTTTTATTCGGATTACAGTGATGTAAATGACTTTGCTTATGTAGAAGTTTCGATTAATGGCGGCACCGACTGGACAACTGTTGAAACCTATACAACTGACATCGGAAGTGCGTCAAATTTTGCAGCTGCAACAGTGAGCTTCAACAATTACCTTAACCAGGCAAACTTCAAGTTCAGGCTGCGTTATAAGGCTACATGGAATGACGGCTGGGCGGTGGATGATATTGTTTTATCAGGAATGAGCAGTTCTGTTGCTTCGTTTACATGGTCGCCTATGGCTGGCTTGTATACCGATGCGGCAGCCACGATTCCGTATACCGGTACTGCGGCAGCCACGGTATATGCAAAACCTCAGGCTACAACCACCTATACGGCTTCATATACAAATGGGCCTGATACGTTTACCGGTACTGCTGCCATAACGGTTACAGACCCTGTCGCGCCTTCTTTTGCTGATGATGCGCCGATAGTATGTGCCGGGGCAATACTGTCAAGTATAAATCAGGGCAATAGCAATCTGGTATGGTATGCTTCTGCAACTGGTGGTGCTTCGTTGTTAGCTACTTCTGTTTTGACAGACGGCACTTATTACGCTGCTCAGTTACAGGGTAATTGCGAAAGCTCCCAGCGCACCGAGGTGAATGTTACAGTTAATACTGTCGAGCCTCCTACAGGAGATGCCGTGCAGTCCTTTTGTAATGAAGGGACTATAGGAGATCTCGTTGCCGAAGGCGCGTCGGTATGGTACAGTGCATCTTCAGGAGGTACTGCCCTTGCGGCAACTACTCCTTTAGTGAATCTGCAGACATATTATGCGGCACAGGTGGCAGATGGCTGTGAAAGTGTGGAGCGATTAGCGGTTCAGGCAATACTGTCTTTTGCAGCGTTGGATACGCCTGCTGATGTTGTGGTTTGTGACTCGTATACACTTCCGGAACTGGAATACGGAAATTATTTTAGTGAAGCAGGAGGTAATGGTACTGCTTATGCAGAAGGAGAGACTGTAACAGCATCTGGCGTAATGTATGTTTATGCTAATGATTTTTCGAACCCGGACTGTGTTGCCGAAACTTCGTTTATGATTACAATAAGTGTAGCAGGCCCGCTGACAGGAGATCAGGACCAGACCATACAAGCCGCTTCTGCTGCTGAGGCAACGGTAGGCGACCTGGTGCTGTTTTCAGATACAGGAGGGCTCATCGTATGGTATGCTTCATACGAGGATGCGGCAGATGGCGAAAACGCACTCGATCCGAATACACCAATAACAGAGGGGCACCAGTATTTTGCAACGGTTACTTTTGGACAATGTACCAGTGCGCCCTATGGTGTTACAGCCCATGTAGTACTGGGAACGGCAGGCTTCGGCGAAAACAGCTTCAGGTATTCACCCAATCCGGTAACGGGGACGCTTGCAGTTGTATACCATACCGAGATTAATTCGATAGAAGTATATAATATGTTGGGACAAAACGTATTGTCGTTGCGGCCAAATGCGGCAGAAACTACAATAGATATGTCCGGGCTTTCTGTTGGTACTTACGTGTTGAAGGTAATTGCAGAAAACCTGTCACGTACAGTAAAGATTATCAAGGAATAATTAATCAGTGAAATTTAAGATAAGCCATCCTTTTGGGTGGCTTTTTGCATATAAACAGTAACTTTGTTAAAAAATCTGATAAATGTTTTTTTCGCTTATAATACCTGTATACAACAGGCCTGATGAAATACAGGAGCTTTTGGCAAGCCTGGTTTTGCAGACGTATGAAAAAGAGTATGAGATTGTAATTGTTGAAGATGGTTCTTCAGTTACCTGCAGCGATGTCGTATCCGTTTATAGCCAAAAACTGAATATCTCGTATTATTTTAAGGAAAATTCGGGTCCGGGTGATTCCAGGAATTATGGTATGCGAAAGGCAAAAGGCGACTATTTTATTATTCTTGATTCGGATTGTATTATTCCGCCCGACTATCTTTCCAATATTGACACCAGGCTCGAAAAGAATTTTGCTGACTGTTTTGGCGGGGCAGATGCCGCGCTAGATTCCTTTAGCGATGTGCAACGGGCCATCAACTTTACCATGACCTCATTTTTGACCACGGGGGGAATAAGGGGAAAATCGGAAGCCGTGGGTAAATTCCAGCCCAGAAGTTTTAATATGGGGCTGTCTAAAATGGCTTTTGAAGCTTCGGGAGGTTTTGGCAACATCCACCCGGGAGAAGACCCCGACCTTTCTATAAGGCTTTGGAAACTGGGCTATACAACAGCGCTTTTTTCCAACTGCTATGTTTTCCATAAGAGGCGTATCGATTGGGATAAGTTTTATAAGCAGGTAAACAAATTCGGCAAAGCAAGGCCGATACTGGATTTGTGGCACCCGCAATATAAAAAAATAACATTCCTTTTCCCGTCACTATTTATGGCAGGTCTTGCTATTTCTCTTATAGTATTGTTAATTGATGTGCAAATCCTGCTATATCTTTATATTTTGTACTTCATAATATTGTTTTTTGCATCGACATTGATGAACAGGAATATAAAGATAGGCGTACTTTCTCTGGTTGCGGTTTTTATACAGTTTTACGGTTACGGCATGGGCTACACGGAATCTTTCTTTAAAGTCCACCTTCTGAGACAAAAGCCTGAAGAAGCCTTTCCGGAACTGTTTTTCAGGAAATAAAAATGAAAACGAAAATCATTGGGCTAACAGGTGGTATAGGTAGCGGCAAAACAACTGTTGCAGGGTATTTTGCAGCTTTGGGTGTGCCGGTTTATATTGCCGATGAAGAAGCTAAAAAACTTCTTTTCCTTCCTGAAACCGTAGCGGAAGTTATGGGGGCTTTCGGCAGCGACGTGCTGTCAGATGGCCTTCCGGACCGTAAAAAGCTAGCAGGACTGGTATTTAATAATCCTCAAAAGCTGGCTGTGCTCAATGGCATAATCCATCCTAAAGTAAAAGAACATTTTGCGGAATGGGTGAGTGGGCACTATGACAAGCCCTGCGTAATAAAAGAAGCTGCGATATTGTTTGAAAGCGGCAGCTACAAAGATTGTGATGCAGTGATATTGGTAACCGCTCCTAAGGAGATTCGTATACAAAGGGTAATGAAAAGGGATAATGTTTCGGAAACTGAGGTGCTTGCCCGGATGGAACGCCAATGGGATGACGAAAGGAAAGCCGCGTTGAGCGATTATATAATTATAAATGTTGACAAGGAGGAGGCACGGTTACAGGCAACGGAAATATTTAAAATTGTAACAAAAAATGAGGGTTAAACCTGCCTGTTAATCTTTGGTTAATATTTTAAACCCATAAATGTTAAAATGTTAATTTTGTAAATGATGAATAAAACGAGATTTCGCTTACTGGTGTTTTTTATGAGCCTGTCACTGATAGGTATAATACTGGTACAGCTTTATTGGGTTAATTCATCCTTGAATAACAGGGACGACCAGTTTCGGTACCATGTGCAGGGCATACTTGATAAGGTAGCTAACAAATTGCGCGAACAGGAAGCGGACGAGTTCTACAAAATATACGAAAAGCTCAAAGACAGCCTGAAACGCCACCCGCAAAGGGCTGATCTTCTTTCCTACTACCAGGATAATTCCGGGCAGAGAAATAAGAATATCATTTATTCGGATAAGGTAAACAGGGAAGAGTTTGATGATGCGTTCTTTGATAAAAATAATGTGTTTGTTGATAAGGATAAAGTAGATGACTATGTGCGCAACAAGGCTATAGGCGGCAACTCCGGCAGTACTGCCCCGCAAAAGGCAGGTGCGTCTACAGATTCCGACCAGTTTCTTGAGTTCAAGATACGCCAGTTCCTGAAAGACTTCAGGGAATACAATGCCCCGGAAAAATGGGTGTCTAAAGACAAAATGACCAAGACCATAAAGGCAGAGCTGGAACAGAATGATGTTTTTACGCCTTTTGAATTTGGTTTGTACCATAACAATATGCCTACCAAGATTCGTTCGGGGAATCTTAAGTATGACCCGAACAGTACCTTACTGCATAATGTTTTCCCGGATAGTGAAGGATTGTCGAGCTATGTACTACAGCTGAGTTTTCCTGAAAAAAAGGTATATATCTTTAATTCGCTTTTAGGCATTACATCGCTTTCTATAGTATTTACCCTAATTATTATCATTGCTTACCTGAGCGCTATCAACCAGCTTATAAAGCAAAAGCAGATATCGGAAATAAAGACCGACTTTATCAACAACATGACACACGAGTTCAAAACGCCTATAGCGACCATAAACCTGGCGCTCGACGCGATAAGGAACCCGAAAATATTTGATGACAAAGAAAAGGTGCAACGCTACCTGCAAATGATTCGCGATGAGAATAAAAGGATGCATTCGCAGGTAGAAAACGTGTTGCAAATTTCGAAACTTGATAAAAAAGAGCTGGATATAAGCAAGGAAGCGGCAGATGTAAATGATGTTTTAGAGACTGCTATTGAACACGTTTACCTGATCATCGAAGCAAGGCAGGGAAAGCTTACACGCCATTTTGAGGCACAGCGCACAACCGCCCTTCTGAATGACGTGCATTTTACGAATGTAATTGTTAATATTCTCGATAATGCCATCAAATATTCTCCGGATGAACCCGTTATAGATATTACGACAGAGAATATAAAAGATTTTATCCTTATCAGGATAAGTGACCAGGGACTGGGAATGTCGAAGGTTACGCAGAAGAGGATATTTGAGAAATTTTACCGGGAACATACCGGAGATATACACAATGTAAAAGGCCATGGTTTAGGACTGGCCTATGTGAAAAGAATTATTGAAGACCACAATTGCCACATATACGTAGAAAGTGAAAAAGGAAAAGGCAGTACCTTTATAATAAAAATGCCACTAATAAATTAAAAATATGGAAGAAGCTAACAAAAAGATTCTTTTGGTGGAAGACGATCCGAACTTCGGAGCTGTACTGAAAGATTATCTGCTAATTAATGATTTTGATGTTACACTGGCCAAAAACGGAATGGAAGGTTTCGAAAAGTTTAAAAAAGACAATTTCGACCTGTGTATCCTTGACGTTATGATGCCTTATAAGGATGGATATACACTCGCGCGTGAGATCAGGGAAAAAAACAAGGAAGTGCCTATTATTTTCCTGACTGCGAAGTCTATGAAAGAAGATGTACTGAAAGGCTATAAAGTTGGGGCAGATGACTACCTTAACAAGCCATTCGACTCTGAAGTGCTTCTGATGAAGATCAAGGCGATCATCCAGAGGAAAGCATCTGAAACGAAAACCGACAACACTAAATTTGAATTCCAGATCGGTAGATTCCACCTGAATTCAAAACTTCGTTTCCTTACTTTCGGTGATGATGAGCCTATCAAACTTTCGCCGAAAGAGAATGAATTGCTTAAAATGCTTGCGCTGCACGAGAACGACCTTATGCCGAGGGAGTTGGCCCTTACCAAAATCTGGAGGGACGACAACTACTTTACATCAAGGAGTATGGACGTTTATATCGCCAAGCTAAGGAAATACCTTAAGCAGGACGAAGATGTTGAGATCCTTAACATCCACGGAGAAGGTTTCAGGCTTGTTGTAAAAAACAAGGTAACTGAAGAGAAATAGTTTAAAAAGCCCCGTCAGGGGCTTTTTACTTTTATAATAGCAATAAAAGACTGATGACGGTTATAATCGTATCATCAGCATTCCTAAATTTATCTCCAATTCAATTCTAAAGCAAAGCAGGCCTTATCATTCTTACTGATCGTAAAATAATCCCGGCTGTCTTCACTGCCTTTTGAAATTTGCACGTTATCGTTCAGCATCAGTTCACGAATATAGTTCATATCGAAACTAGCGAGACGATTTTTCAGGATTGGTTTCGGATCAATTGCATCGAGGCACCATTCCAGGTATTTTACGTTATTGGCATGGAAAACAATATCAAGATCGCTAAGGGCGACTGTATGCTCTTTTAATAACTCCATATCACGCCCAAGTTCAATTTTACGGAAAGATTCCGTCGTTGCTTCCATATCCGGATATTTGATAAAATGCTCATGATGCAGGGCCAGCGCTTCCGCTTTTCTTGTTTTTGTATTAAAAACCGCCCAAAAGGTAACGCATCCTACGATTTTCTTTCCTCCGATATACATCTCCAGCGCACGGATCGAGCGCGATCCCTGAAGGTCATATATCCATGTCTTAACGGTAACAATGTCGCGCCATTTGGGCAGTTCATCAATCTCTACACGCATACGGCTTAGTACCCAGGCCTGGTCGTGTTGCTGCATATCGGTAAAACTCAGTCCGCCAAATTCGGCATGGTAGCCCGCGGTGAGCTGCAACAGGTTGCAGAGTTCGGTGTGCTTAAGCAGGCCATTGGGTGTGCATTGTAAAAAGTTGATTTCCCAATCGTGGGAATATATCGATTCAAATTTTTCAGATATTGGCATTATCTCAGGCTTTCTATATAATTAATGATATCTTCTGATGGTGTGGTGTAGTCAAACCATTTCGCGTTTTCCGTACGCCTAAACCACGTCATCTGTCGCTTTGCAAAACGGCGCGTATTCTTTTTTATTTCTTCGATGGCAAAATCAAGGCTCCATTCCCCGTCAAAATAAGAAAATAGTTCACGGTAGCCTACTGTTTGCAGCGCATTCCGTTTTTTATGCGGATAAAGTGACTGTGCTTCTGCAACCTGGCCATGCTCCACCATAATATCGACGCGTTGATTGATGCGGCTGTACATTACTTCGCGGTCGGCATCCAACCCGATAATGATCGGTATAAAGTTTCGGCTGTTTTTTTTTATATTCAGGAAAGAGGAATAGGGTTTACCCGAACCAATACTTACCTCCAGTGCACGCATGAGACGTTGCGGGTTCTCCAGTGCTACCTTTTCGTAGTGAACAGGGTCCAAATGCTTTAGTTCCTGCTGAAGGTATTCAATGCCGTATTCTTCATATTTAGCAATCAGGCCTTCACGGATCTTTGGATCTACATCCGGGAAATCATCAAACCCTTTCAGTACCGAATCGATGTAGAGCCCGGAACCGCCAACCATTACGGCAAAATCATTTTCTTTAAACAATTCATCCAGTAATGCAATGGCCTCACGCTCAAAATCACCAACCGTATATTCTTCAAAAATACTGATGTTCTGTATAAAATGATGTTTGGCGGCTTTCAGCTCATTGTCGGAAGGCACGGCGGTACCGATGCTCATTTCTTTAAAGAACTGCCTGCTGTCTGCCGATACGATATCGCACTTAAAATGTTGCGCGATAGCAATAGCCATAGCGGTTTTCCCAATAGCGGTTGGGCCGATTACGGTTATAAGATATTTGGGTGAGGTATGCATCAATTCAGTGTATGGCCGCATCTGTAGCAATATTTTGCATCATCGCGGTGGTTGTGTGCGTTGCAATTAGGGCACGCCTGGGTGTTCTCAGGTGCTTTATCGTTCATAAACTGGGCTGTTACAAGTCCGGTAGGTACCGCAATGATACCATAACCCAGCATCATAATGATCATAGAAACAAATTGCCCGACCGGGGTAACCGGTGTAATGTCGCCAAAGCCTACGGTGGTAAGTGTTACGATTGTCCAGTAGATGCTCATGGGGATGCTCGTAAAGCCGCTTTCAGGGCCTTCGATCATATACATCAGCGTGCCGAGGATAGTACACAGTACGACTACGCTAAACAGGAAAACGAATATTTTTACCCTGCTCTTTCTTAATGCTGACATGAGCTGGTTTCCGGCGCCGACAAAATGTACAAGTTTTAATATTCGGAAAATGCGCAACAGGCGAATTGCCCTGATGGCGATAAGGAAGCCCGTCCCCGGAAACAGCAGCCCTATATATTTTGGCAGTGTCGCCATCAGGTCTACGATACCGTAAAAGCTGAAAATATAGGACAGTGGTTTTTTTACTGCTATGATACGGCCAATATATTCAAAAGTAAAGAAGATGGTAACGATCCATTCAATTATGGCAAGTAATTCACCATGCTGTATCTTGATAGACGATACGCTTTCCAGCATCACCGCTACAACACTAATGAGAATTATAAAGATAAGGCTGAGGTCGAAAAATTTTCCTGCGGGGGTGTCGGCCTCATAAATGATGGTATGGAGCTTAGCCCTGATTTTTTCCGGAAGGATACCCATTATAGTTGTTTTGCCTTATAAAAGTACAAAATCCTTTAGAAACGTACTATTTTCAATCCTTTCTTTTTACGCATATAGCTTTGGATGAGCTTACGGACATCGCGGTTGTCTTCCATAGGAACAATGATATTTTTCAGGATATCAAGCTTGTGCACCTGGTAGTTGAGGTTAAAAAACGCATACCCTTTATAGATCCCGTTTTCAATCAGGATCACGCTGCGTTCGTCAATAGCACGCCCCCGGTCGATTACGGCCATTGTCTGGTTCGTAAAAGTATTCTGGCTGATGAATTCCATTACGCGGATATTGTAATCTTCCGGCGATTCTTCACCCATGCAGGCACCATTACAATTCTGAAGCTCGTACGGGAAGCAGTTCTCTTTTTCGGAAACATCCATGCCATTTACTTTCTGGCATAATTTGTACTGCTCAACAATAGCGAACAGTGCTGTCTTTGCTTCCACGACTCCGGAAAAGGAAAGTACTTCTTTTTTACGGTTATCGGTTTTTTGCATCGAAAGGCTCAAATAACCCTTGCCGTCCTTTTCGGCATAAATAGACCATGGGAACACGGTTTTTTTCTGAGCCCTGTTATATACCGGCATAGTTGCCTTTATTTCCTGGCATTCCTTGAGCAGTGCGATAAGCTCGCTGCCTGTCTCCTCATACGTAACGGTAAAAGCATCGCGCTGAATCTTTTTCGATTTTCGTGAAGTCCCGGTAAAATGCTGGTTGACACGTTTCTTTATGTTACGGCTTTTACCAAGATAAATAAGGTCACCTTTTTCATTGTGGATATAATAGACACCGGTTACCGATGGTATACTGTCCAGCAGGTCCATCAGCTTGGGCGCGATTCCTTTTTTGGCCTCGGTTTTTATAAGGCTTTTCAGTATTTCTTTTTCCGTGTCCTTCTCCTGTAAAAGTTTAAAGAGGTGTACTGTTGCCAACGCGTCGCCGGTAGCGCGGTGCCTGTCGGTCATAGGTATGCCCAAGGCACGAACCAGTTTGCCAAGGCTGTGTGAAGGCTGCTCGGGCAACAGTTTTTGCGAAAGCTCTACAGTGCAGAGCGTCTGTTTGTCGAAGTCATATCCCAGGTTTTTGAACTCGGTTTTCAATACCCTATAGTCAAACTGGGCATTGTGCGCTACAAGGATGCAGCCATCGGTAATTTCGATGATGCGCTTGGCTACCTCATAAAACTTAGGAGCACTTCGCAGCATGGCATTATTGATGCCTGTAAGCTTTACTACAAAGGGCTGTATGGGTTTCTCAGGATTGAGGAGGCTTATAAACTGGTCGGTAACCTCGTGGCCGTCATACCTGTAAATGGCAATTTCGGTGATACCTTCTTCGTTAAACTGCCCGCCTGTGGTCTCTATATCAAGTATTGCGTACAAAAATCTGGTTTAAAATTTTAATGCCTAAAGATACAAAGTTCGTGAATTAAATAATTCTATTTTGCCAAATAAACAAATTACCGGACTACCGGCTTCCGAATATACTGCTGCCGATGCGTACCATGGTACTGCCACATTCAATTGCGATAGTATAATCGCCGCTCATACCCATGCTTAAAGTTGACAGTTGAAGGTTGACAGTTGAGGGTTGACTGCCCAGGCTGTCGTAGACGGTTTTAAGATGTGTGAATTCTTTACGTATCTGGTTTTCATCATCAGTAAAAGTTGCCATGCCCATCAGGCCTGTAACACGGATGTTTTGCATCTGCTTAAATTCTTCCGATGCCAGTAAATCGTTCAATTCACTTTCATCCAAGCCAAATTTTGTTTCCTCTTCGGCAATGTGCATCTGCAAGAGGCAATTGATTACTTTACGGTAACGCATTGCCTGCCTGTTGATCTCAACCAGTAGTTTAAGGCTGTCTACACCATGTATAAGGCTTACAAATGGCGCCATATATTTAACCTTGTTGGTTTGTACGTGGCCGATCATGTGCCATTGGATATCCTTTGGCATTTCTTCATGCTTGCCCACCATTTCCTGCACCTTGTTCTCCCCGAAGATCCTCTGCCCCGCGTTGTAGGCTTCCATCAGGTCGGCAAACGGTTTGGTCTTGCTCACTGCTACCAGTGTTACGTGGGGCGGGAGGGATGATTGTATAGTGTGGAGGTTATCTTTTATTGTCATAGCTGAAAGAACTGAAATTATATCTCATATACAACAAGCCCGCTTCTTAGCTTTGGCTCAATGTAGGTGCTTTTCGGAGGCATGATGAGGTTGTTGTCGGCGAGGTGCTTTATCTCTTCAATACTGGCGGGAAAGAGTGTAAAACCGACTTCAAATTCACCTTCGTCTATTATCTGCTTGATAAGTGTTATCGGTTTACTGCCGGGAATATATTCTATCCGGCTGTCATTCCTCAGGTCGTTAATTCCCAGTAGCGGGTGCAGCACTTTTTCATAAAGAATTTGTGCGTCTAAAGCTTCGAAAACAGAATTGAAAGCAGTATTCTTCAGGTAAAGCGCGTAGAAATCGCCATCGAGGTACATGCCAAACTGGAATTTGGCTTGCGGTTTCCAAAGTAATTGTGCCTTGTTTTCAATTTTGAAACTGCCTGATAATGCTGTAAGGAATTGCTGCTTTGTTAAGCCGTTCAGGTCATGGATAATTCGGTTGTATTCGTATATCCTGAGGTCGCTTTCCGCAATAAGGAAACTCATAAAATAATTGAGGTTCCCGTTGCCGGATGCCTTGTCCTCTTCATACAATAATTCGGCCGAAGCAGAGCGATGGTGGCCGTCAGCGATGTAAAGGCTTTCCATGGCACCGAAAGTTTCCTGCAGCCATTGAATTTCGGCAGTATCTTTTATCCGCCACAGCGTATGCTTGTCACGGTTGAGTGAAGAGAACAGGTATAGTGGACGTTTATGCTTTTTAGCAGATATCCATTCGGCAACCTCTTTATTTTCCGGATACGTGATGAGTACCGGCTCGGTATTAAAGCCCGTCTGGTGCAGGTAATCCTTAAAATATTCAACACGGTAGGGAAGGGTATCCTCGTGTTTTTTGATAACATTGTTTTTATAATCGTCTATAGAAGTGCCTGCGATAATACCCGTGAAAGTGCGGTTTTTACTCTGTATCTCATAGAGATAGAACACCGGATCCGACTCTTTTTTAAGCACCTGCTCTTCCTTAAATTCCTCATACCTGTTGTGTACGGCACGAAAGCGCGTGTCGGCTGAAACTTTTTGCTGGTTGAGGTAGGCCGGCTTTAAAATATGAAGGAAAGAGAAAGGATTATAATCAAGTTGCGATGCGAGTTCGGCAGGGCTATATTCCTCGTACGAGCGGGAAGTTACCAATGCCACCTTATCGCGGGCAGGCCTCACAGCCCTGAATGGAATTATTTTTGCCAAGTTTTGTTTCTGGTTTTTAGAAGATTGAGTTTACTTATCCGAGTAGTGTCCTATAGCTGAAATTACAAATACGGTTACTACCTGTTCTTCTACACGGTAAACCAATCGGTCTTTTTGATTTATTCGTCTTGACCAATATCCGCTAAAATCATGTTTTAGCTGTTCTGGCCTGCCTTCTCCTTCATAAGGAGTTTGCGTAAGTTCCAGAAGTATTTTCTCAATTTTTTTAATAACAGGTTTATTGCCTGACTTAAAATGAGCTTGCAGGTCTTTTCGTGCATCGGGGGTTATTTCTACAGAATATTGCCCCATATATTATCAGGATTAATGCGGGTAGTATTGCCTTTTTTTATATCAGCTTCTCCCTTTTTAAGCTTATTGGCAAACTCAGGACTATAAGGAGATTTATCCCTTTCTTCAATTTGCACGAATGGCAATACTTTAAGGTACTCCAAAAATGCCTTAGCCTGTTTGCTCCGTGGATTTATTTTGATGGTAATTTCCATAGCTAATAATTTTACCTAACAAATATAAAAAAAAGGCGTCAATGAGGCAAAAGAGTTGATTTCAACTTTACCTTGTTGACACCTTCAAAACTTTACTATTTCTTGTAAGCCACTTTCTCTGCCTTCTTGCTTTCTGAATAATCGTAAAATCCTTCACCGCTCTTAACACCCAGTTTTCCGGCCATAACCATGTTTACCAGTAACGGGCATGGTGCATATTTAGGGTTTTTAAAGCCATCGTACATTACATTTAGTATTGAAAGGCATACATCCAGCCCAATAAAGTCTGCCAGTTGCAAAGGTCCCATCGGGTGTGCCATACCCAACTTCATTACCGTGTCAATTTCATAAACACCGGCTACACCGTTATACAGTGTCTCTATAGCTTCATTGATCATTGGCATCAGGATGCGGTTGGCCACAAAGCCCGGATAGTCGTTCACTTCCACAGGCACTTTGCCCAGCTTTTCGCTAAGCTCCATAATGGTTTGGGTCACCTCGTCGGAAGTATTATAACCACGTATGATCTCTACCAGTTTCATGATAGGCACCGGGTTCATAAAGTGCATACCGATTACCTTATCCTGCCTCGACGTTACCGCCGCGATCTGCGTGATGGAGATAGAGGACGTATTGGTTGCCAGGATGGTTTTTGGATCACAATAATCATTCAGGTCCTTGAATATCTGAAGCTTCAGGTTAACATTTTCTGTAGCGGCTTCCACAACAAGGTCGCAGTTTACCACTCCATCCTGAAGGTCGGTGTAGGTTACGATATTGCTTATCGTTTTGTGCTTGTCATCTTCCGTTATCGAGCCTTTAGCCACCATCCTGTCCAGGTTGGAGGCGATAGTAGCCATACCTTTATCCAGTGACTTTTCAGATAGATCGATAAGTTTTACATTAAATCCGCTTTGCGCGAACGTATGGGCAATCCCGTTACCCATAGTCCCTGCGCCTATTACAGCTATGTTTTTCATTATTAGTTTGTTTAGTTTGTTTGTGTGTTATGCTGAAACAGCTTTTACTTCAGGTTATTGACATTGGAAGACTCAATAATCCTGTAAGCAATGCGTAATGCTTCGGTGCCGTCTTCAAGAGTTACCACCGGTGATGTATCATTTTTAATGGCATCAGCAAATGTTTCCAGCTCATCAAGTATCGCGTTGTTTGTCTGTACATCAGGGTTTTCAAAATAAATTTGCTTACGGATGCCTTCGGCATTCTGGAGTATCATGTCAAAATCGCCAGGAACTTCAGGTGCATCTTTCATTTTTACCACTTCGCAGGCTTTTTCAAGAAAGTCTACCGAAATGTAAGCGTCTTTCTGAAAGAAGCGCGATTTGCGCATATTCTTCAGCGAGATACGGCTCGATGTAAGGTTGGCTACACAGCCATTTTCGAACTCAATCCTGGCATTGGCAATGTCGGGGGTATCGCTGATTACAGCAACGCCGCTGGCACTTATCTCTTTAACTTTTGATTTCACTACACTTAATATCACATCGATATCGTGTATCATTAGGTCGAGTACCACAGGGACATCAGTACCACGGGGATTAAATTCAGCAAGGCGGTGTGTTTCGATGAACATTGGGTTGCTGATCATATCGCGGGTGGAAAGGAATGCAGGGTTGAAACGCTCAACATGTCCTACTTGACCCTTAACGTTGTGTTTTTTAGCAAGCTGTATCAGTTCCTCAGCCTCTTCAACTGTATTGGAGATAGGCTTTTCAATAAATACATGCTTCCCTGCCGTAATGGCCTCTTTGGCACAATCGTGGTGTGAAAGGGTAGGGGTTACAATATCGACAACATCCACGGCTGCGATAAGTTCGCTAATGGTGTCGAATTTACGGTAGCCGAATTCTTTGGAAACTTTGTCTGCGTTTTCGCTGTTAGGGTCGTAAAAGCCTGTAAGCTCGTATTTTTCAGACTGGTTGAGCAGGCGGAGGTGTATCTTCCCGAGATGTCCTGCGCCCAGTACGCCAACTTTAAGCATAAGAGTATATTTTTAACAAAAATAACATTATTTGATTTGAAATTCCAAAAGCCATGGCTAAAATATCCATTTGGATTTGTTGAAAATGCAAACGCTCAAAATGTAGTATTTTACCAGCGGAGTCGTTGTTTTACCACAACGGACACGAGGAATTTACACGGAGTTCACTAAGTTATGCGGGTAAAGTTCACAAAGCGAAGCGTAACTTTGTGTCCCTCCCAATACACTGATGCAGTTGTGATCCTTGTGAAAATCTTTGTGCCTTTGTGGTAAAAAAAACATAAAATCTTTGCTATTTTTACGCCAACTAATACAAGCCGCAATTGAAAGACACAGCCAAACATCAGGGACTTCGCAACCAGTTGGTAAGCGTTTTGGAACAGAAGGGAATAACCGACAGGAACGTGCTGGCCGCCATCGCCAAGATACCCCGCCACCTGTTTCTTAACTCGTCTTTTGAGGACTATGCCTACCAGGATAAAGCCTTCCCGATCGGAGCAGGGCAAACCATTTCGCAGCCCTATACCGTGGCATACCAGTCGCAACTGCTTGAAATTGAAAAAGATCATAAAGTGTTGGAGATTGGTACAGGTTCCGGATACCAGACCGCGGTACTTTGCACTATGGGTGCCAAAGTATACAGTGTGGAACGTCAAAACGAGCTGTTCAAATCGACATCACTTTTGCTGCCAAAACTGGGTATGCGTCCTAAGCATTTGTCTTTTGGTGATGGTTATAAAGGCCTCCCTAACTTCGCGCCTTTCGACAGTATAATAGTTACTGCAGGTGCCCCTTTGATACCTAAGCCTTTGATGGCCCAGCTCAAAATAGGTGGCAGGCTCGTGATCCCAGTGGGAGGAGAAAACGATACCCAGATTATGACCCTCCTGATCCGAAAAAGCGAAACGCAGTTCGAAAAACACGAATTGGGTAACTTCCGTTTCGTTCCTTTATTAGAAAATAAGAATTAGATATGAAACAATTTCTTACCGGTTTAGCCATGATTGCTGCGGCCCAGCTTACATCTGCCCAGAGCCTGGACAAAATGCAGTGGTTCAACGAGCCGGCACAATGGCAGGTGAAGGATAAAAGCCTTATTATGCAGGTAACGCCAAAGAGCGATTACTGGCGCATTTCACACTATGGCTTTACGGTAGATGATGCGCCGTTCTGTTATGCGACGTATGGTGGGGAGTTCGAGGCAAAAGTGAAACTTACGGGTGCCTATAAAGCACGTTTCGATCAGATGGGCCTTATGCTGCGTATTGACCATAAGAATTATATCAAGACCGGGGTTGAGTTTGTAGATGGTAAGTTCAATATCAGTACAGTAGTAACACATGACAAGAGTGACTGGAGTGTGACGCCGTTAGAGAAAGTGCCGCCATTTATCTGGATAAAAGTAGTGCGCAGGCTAGATGCGGTGGAGATTTATTACAGCCTCGACGATAAAAATTACATCATGACGCGCAATGCCCCGCTACAGGATAATATACCGGTAATGGTAGGCGTTATGGCTGCCTCACCCGACGGGAATGGCTTTGAGGCGAAATTTGAACAGTTCTCTGTAAAACATTTACCGGATCAAAGGAGGCTGGAATGGCTGGAAAGGCATAAGGAATAGAGTTAATTATTATAGCGATGCCATTTAATAATATTTATATGAAGCAAAAGTATTTGATTTTATCGTTTACTATAGTAATAGTGGTTTCTTGCAAGAATGATAAAATTGAATATTTAGAGAACAAAATTATCAGTCTTGAAGCATCTAACAAAAAATTAGCAGATAGTTTAAGCAAGTTCAAATTTGATGAACTGACATCTTCAGAAATGATTTTAATTCCGCAGGCTTATACTTTTAAGCCTGGCGGTACTAATTCGGTTTCAGGAATGTTTAGGCAGAGGAATTCTTTTCCTAAATTTAATCTGTACTATGCTGATGATCACGATAAACCTAACTATTCTGATAAAATTGAATATCAATTAAAACCGGATAATGGACGAATTTAATATTGACAAACAAAAAGCTAAGATCAAGGAATTAAAAGTTATAGCTGTATTTGATTCTGACACAACTAAGATTCAGTTTTTTGGTGTCACAGGATTACCATAATACATTGATCATTATTGAATACGGAGATGCTGCTACTTATACTCTTTCTTAATCCGTGCTAAATCCCTTTTAGTATCGCGTTCCTTCATGGTTTCGCGCTTGTCGTAGTTTTTCTTACCGCGGCAAAGCCCGATCTCAAGTTTGGCAATGCCTTTTTCGTTGGTGAAAAGGCGTAGGGGGATAATGGTAAGCCCTTGGTTCTGCACGCTTTTAAGAAGGCTTTTCAGCTCTTTTTTATTGAGCAGCAGTTTGCGCTCGCTTTTAGGGCGATGGCTAAAATTGCGGCTATAGGCATACTCCTCAATATTGGTATTAATGGCAAACAGCTCGTGGCCCTGAAATTCACAAAAACTCTCGGCAATGGAAGCCTTGCCCAGGCGGATGGACTTGATCTCTGATCCGGCCAGCACAATGCCCGCGTCATAACGTTCCAGTATCTCGTAGTCGAACCGTGCACGCTTGTTAAGTATGTTTACCGTTTTTTGCATAGGGATGCAAATTTAGTGACAATAGTTTAAAGTAGCAATAACACAATAGCGTAAAGATGCGCGTTGGCTACGAATTACACTAAATTTAGTAGGGTCGCAATTATGGCTTATATATTACAACGTTTCAACCTGTACATTAACCACTTTCTGATTCGCAATCTGTACGATGTATATTTGCCCGAATTCCTCCTCGGGTATGTCGGTGTAACGGCTTTCGCCAAGCGCTTTGTTTATATATCCGGGAATTGTATTGCTGTGGCCCACCACAACGACCGACTGGTTATGATGCTGCTTTGTCAGCGTAATGAGGTCCATTTCGCGTGGCGCATATTCGGTAACCTTCATTTTAAGGGCATCGGCTAAAGGCTGGGCTGTTTCCCGCGTGCGGTTGTACGGAGTGGCATAAAGTGCATCAATGCGATTGGCGACAAGGTATTCCATCCATCGTATCGCCCGCTCCCTTCCGGCTTCCGAAAGGTGGGTGTCGGGTTTAGTATCTGCTTTTTCGGCATGGCGGATCAGATAAATGATCGTGCTTCTTTCCCGGGCGGTGGCTATCGTCATAAAAAATAATGTTGCTATAAGGTAGAAAGGCTTCATTTGAAGAATTTATATGTTTATAAAGTTAGTGAAATTCGACAATTATTTAGTTCGTCAACCCACCGGTTATTTTACCACAAAAGTTCACGAGGGATTTCATTGTGCCCTTTGTGAAAAATCCTTACAGCCTTTTGTGTAAAAAAAATGCATTCCAAAATAGAGTAATTCGCGCCTATTCCTGGTAAAATATATATTTTTGTATATGGAAAAACCTGTTTCAAACAACCCGATGCATGGCATTACCCTTAAAAAAATACTTGAGGACCTCGTGGAATTCTACGGTTTTGATACACTGGGCGAACTGGTAAAGATACGCTGCTTTAATTATGACCCAAGTATTAAGTCCAGCCTTGCTTTTCTCCGTAAGACCGAATGGGCGCGGAAAGAAGTGGAGGAACTTTACATTCGCACCCTTCCAAAACTCCGATAACTGATCCGCATAAAAAAATCCTCCCGAAGGAAGATTTTTAAAAGTGGTAAAGAAAGTTGTTCGTTTATTCGGCCGTAACCGTGATAGTCTTGCTTATAAACAAGTTATTCTCCTGTAAGAATTTTAGTTCATAAGTGCCTGCTGTAGCAGCTGTAAAGATATATGGCTTGGTCTGAGAAGCCTGCGGTGTAGGGTCGCAGTCACATCCGGCATAATCTACAAGCGCCACTACATTTTTAGGGAACGCCGTGCCTTCCATAAAGCGGTTAAAGTTGCCGCATGAATTTGCCACCCTGAAAGTTACCTGTAGCGTGATGGGAGTATTGATTGTCGTTTCCGTAGGGCCTGTAACCGATAAGGTAGTCATTGCAGCCTGGTTGAAACATTGCCTATCGCCATCATCAATACTGCACGCCGTTACTGCAGAAAGGGCGATCAATAGTGCGATAAAACGGAATTTAAAAGTCTTCATAGTGTATGTAAGTTTTGTTTAAGATGCAGAAATACGTTTTTGGTTGCGTTGCGATGCAGATTTTTAACGCAATATTGTAATGCTGAATCCTGCCCTGTACGTTTCACCTTTCTTCAGGTGTATAATGCCTTCTTTTTCAACGATATTCCCTGTCGCGTTTTTGTGGTCGGAATATCCCTGCCACGGTTCGATACACAAAAAAGGCGCGCCTTCTTTTGTCCACAAGCCAAGATGTGGGAAATCTTCGAAACTTACTTTTAGGAATGTTTCGCCATCTTTAGTTATTTCCACACTTCGTGAAGCGTGGCTTTTCAGGATGAGTGCATCGTTGGCAAACAGTTCATAGTTCAACGGGATTTCCCTGGTAGTAACGGGCAATGCCTGTGTGGTATCCGACAAAAGGTCTTCCGAAAGCTGAGTACTTAGCGGCTGCTCGTCTTTTTCGAAAATCAATGAATAATCTTCAAAATTGCCGGGCAAAGCAAAGGCAGGGTGCGCGCCAATTGAAAACGGCATTTCATCATCGCCTTTGTTGATCACGCTATAATTGATGTGAAGTGTTTTGTGCTCCAGTATATATTCAAGTTCAAGTTCAAAATCGAACGGGTAAACCCTTTTGGTTTCATCATTTGATAGTAGTGAAAATACAGCATTGTTTTCCGTTTGGCTTTTTACCGAAAACATGTTGTCCCGCGCAAAACCATGGCGGGTCATGGCATAGGTCTGCCCTTTGTACAGGTAGCTGTTATTGCGAAGCGTTCCTACAATCGGGAAGAGCACGGGAGAGTGCTTGCCCCAGTATTTAGGGTTTCCTTCCCAAAGGTATTCAGTGTTGTTGTCTTTCAGGGAATTAAGTTCTGCTCCTTTTGGATTAATGGTTGCCGAAAGGCTTTCGTTTGAAATAGTAATGTCCACGATAGTCGATGTTGGTTTGGTAAGGCGAAGTTACAAAATAGGAACATTCACAATATGGTGTTTTAACAAATCTTTACTGTAACAATTACCCCTTATAATCGTTATTTGCTGTACTAACTATTTTGCAATGAAAAAGATATTCTTACTATTGATTCTTTCCGGGAGCTTATTGGCGGCAGCGCAAAAAAGCAGTGTTTCGGCTGAATATAATAGAGCACGGAAAATGCTAAAAGAAAAGGATTATTTCCGAGTGGAAGCGTTTATACGAAACAACGACAAGCAATGGAGCGATTTTGAAAAACTTGTACTTAACGCGAATATCGATAATATCTTCAACAGGACTTCAGCATCCAATGTAAAGATCGGGCAGCTTTTTGCTAAATACCCTTCTCAAATGCCCGATTCGCTGAAAGCGGGCCTGTTGCGCCTGAAGCATGCCAACCACGCCAGGCTGTTTGAGTATGCTGATGCGTATACCACTGCAACAGAAATTATTTCAAAATACAAAGGCGAAATAAGCGTGTCCGAGATGGCCGACTTCCAAAATATGGCCGAAATATGGAAGCTGTTGTCAAATCAGCCAAAGCAGGAGATTGTAAATAAAGGGGCCGCGATAAAAATGACCCGCGATAAGGCACAGCTGGCCAACTTACCCGTGAGGTCAGGCACCGCTACATCCGAATTTATTTTTGATACCGGGGCCAACCTTTCTACCGTCACCGAAACAACCGCAAAGCAATTGGGGATGAAACTATTGGGCGGAAAGATAGAAGTGGGTTCCATTACAGGGAATAAAGTCGACGCCCAAATGGCAGTGTGCCCGGTTCTGGAGATCGGCAGTATTTCTGTAAAGAATGCCGTGTTTTTAGTGTTTCCCGATGAGGCCCTTGCATTCCAGCAAATAAGCTACCAAATCAACGGTATTATCGGATTGCCGGTAGTCGAAGCCATGGGGGAGGTACAGATCACGCAGGATGATCAGTTTATCGTACCCACAACATTTACTCCCGAGAGCGGTAATGATATGGCATTCGATTTCCTAACTCCCGTTATCAACATAAAAGGCGATGCCTACACTTTTGATACCGGCGCGGTAGGTACATCCCTATACAACAAGTTTTTCGAAAAACACAAACAAGAGATAATGGCCAACTACAAAGAAACCGAACTCGAGTTTGGCGGGGCAGGGGGCATGGTTAAGAAAAAAGGATATAAAATTACGTATTCACCTGATATCAGCGGAAAAAAGCTTACTATAAACGGGGTTCAGCTGTTTACTGAAAAACCTGGTGAAGACGATAAGCCCTTCTATGGTAATATCGGCCAGGATGTCATCAAACAATTTGGGAAGATGACGATAAACTTCAAAGAAACCTTTATTCGTTTCGACTAAAGCAGGATTTCCCTTTTCTCAGCCAGCTCTTTTATTTTCTGTGAAGCCGTTTGCCCAAAAGTATTACTGTTTTCGTAGTATTTATCGCCTTCAGCTAAAATGGCGAAATCTCCTATTTCCACTCCCAGCCAGGTATAGCCGTGTTCGTCGACCGATAGCGAATACGTATAGCCTATATTCGTGATGCTTTCGTCATTCCACGCCGGTACATAAAGGGAGTAGCGCAGCTTTTTGTTCAGCTCAAATTCTACCACACTCATCTTCGAAAAGCCGGGGAATTCGATCACGGTAGCGGGATGAACCTCATAATCGCCAAAATCTTCCGGCAATTCGTCCCATTGGCGTATGTATTCAGGCTTTGTCAAAACATCCCATACACGGGCAACAGGCGCATCAATACGGATATTGTTCTTTACGATAAGGGATTTGCTCATAGCTTATAATTTTTAATCATTGGGATATTGAAATTACAGATTATAAATGGAATCAATATCCCAATTAACGATACTTTAAACGCTTATATTCGTGAGTCGTCGCGGGTGTTCTTTACAAGCCCGATTCCGGCAATAAAGAAAATCAAGCCAATAACACCATATATAGATGTGCTTTTAATGCTCTGTTCGTTTGTAGCTGTGCTTGCAAAAATATAGGCTGCGTAAATTAGCCCTATAATCCCGAGTATCGTCAGGATAGCTCCGAATGTTCTTTTGAGGTTCATAGTACGTGTTTTTAGTTAAGATGATTACAAAGTTCTTTCTAATTTTAAAACAGAGGTAATGGTTTGTAAAAAGATTAACAAAAACGACTGTACTATCCTCAATTCCAGTAATTATGGGACTTTGCAGAAATGTGTAAAACAGTTCTTACTAAACAAACGCTAAACAAAAGTTATTTAGTCACAAAGTTCTATAAGGAGCAAAATTTATTGCTGAACTTGCAGGGGTATTTGAAAAGAAACCTAACTCCAAAAACAAAGAGCTATGAAACTGTTTTACTTTATCTTAGGTGCCTTTAGCCTGCTTATGGGCGGATACCTTTTTATAAACGATTTTAATTTTGATAATATCAGCTTCAGCAATTACCTTATAACTACGCTGGTAATCCTGCTTACCTCATGCCTGGCAGTAGGTTTAGTGGCATGGCTGGTAACAATAAAAAGAAAGCATTACCACAAAGATGTAATGACAATAAGGCAATACTACGATTATAAAAGTGCGCGATAAGATATGCGGCACTCTAAGGAACCCGGGCCCGTAAGCCCGGGTTTTGTATTTACAAATTATCCAAAGAGTTTTAAATCTACAGATTACGGGATTTTAGTTCCTTTTTTATGCTTATATACGAATTTACATTTATCAGTAGTATGGGTATCATGCTAAACGGAATTACCATAAGCACAAAGTTCTTTTGGTATATTGTTACTATGAGAAGGAGCACACAGGTTACAATTAGCATCGACACGAGAATTGCGATTACTTTTTGATACTTAATCAGTTCCTCATTGCTTTTTTCACTCAGTTTGGTAGTTTTCATGGTGTAGGTTATATTTGTGCTACCACAAATATGCTCTAAATTATCCACGTTTCCAACAGGTCAGGAATTTATGACTATAAAAAAACAAGAAGAGAAAGAACCGCAATGCCCTGCACAGGCCCTCCTGAAAACACTTTCGGGCAAGTGGAAGGCAGAGATCTTCCGACTCGCTACAGACGGGCCGCTGCGGTTTAGTATACTCCTTCGCAGCATTGAGGGCTCCAATAAACAGTCGCTTTCGGTTGCACTTCGTGAACTGGAAGAAGAGGGCCTTCTCGAAAAAATTACCCTTCGCCAAAAGCCGTTGCACATTGAGTACAACCTAACCGAAAAGGGAAAACTGCTTATTCCTGTGTTACAGCAACTGGAAGGTATTGCGGGATAGCACATAAAAGCAAAACCCCCAACAATGTTGAGGGTTGCGGTCCTAATTTTATTATCAATTCTTCACCAGGTCACTTTGGTTTCTAAAGACCAATTGCCCGTCGAAGCTGTCCAGCAATATGATACTGTCAGTTGTAACCTTGCCGGATAATATCTGTTTTGAAAGCTCGTTCATTACTTCTTTTTGTATGATTCGTTTCACCGGCCTTGCGCCAAAGTCGGGATCGTAACCCTTTTGCGCCAGGTAGTCTATGGCCTGCGGTGTGGCATCGAGGGTAATATTTTGTTTTGCCAGCAATTTAGTAACCGATTTCAGCTGCAAGCCTACGATCTCCCTGATGTTGTCATTGCTCAGCGGCGTGAACATTACAATATCGTCAATACGGTTAATGAACTCCGGCCTTACAGTCTGTTTCAGCAGGCCAAGCACTTCTATTTTAGCAGCTTCAATGGCATTTTCGATATTGCCTTTAAAGGTCTCAAATTTCTCCTGTATAATGCTGCTGCCCATGTTCGATGTCATAATGATGATCGAATTCTTAAAGTCGGCTACACGGCCTTTGTTATCGGTCAGCCTTCCTTCGTCAAGAACCTGCAGCAGTATATTAAAGGTGTCCGGGTGCGCCTTTTCGATTTCGTCAAGCAATACTACAGAGTAGGGTTTCCTGCGTACCGCTTCGGTAAGCTGTCCGCCTTCATCATAGCCCACATATCCCGGAGGCGCACCAACGAGGCGGCTCACGCTGTGGCGTTCCTGGTATTCGCTCATATCAATTCGGGTCATGGCATTTTCATCATCAAAGAGGTAGGAGGCAAGGGCTTTCGCCAATTCGGTCTTACCCACCCCCGTTGTACCCAGGAACAGGAACGACCCAATAGGTTTCTTCTGGTCCTGAAGTCCAGCACGGCTGCGGCGTACGGCATCGCTAACGGCTTCTATAGCTTCTTCCTGTCCTACTACGCGTTTGTGCAGTTCGTCTTCAAGGTTCAGCAGCTTTTCGCGTTCGCTTTGCAGCATTTTGGTTACCGGAATACCGGTCCATTTGGCAACTACTTCGGCAATATCCTCATGTGTTACTTCTTCTTTTATCAGGCTTTGGCCTTTGTGGCTTTCTGCCAGTTGGCTTTCAAGGGTATCGAGCTTGTCCTGTGCTTCCTTTATCTTGCCATAACGCAGCTCTGCTACTTTTCCGTAGTTGCCTTCGCGTTCGGCACGTTCGGCTTCGGCCTTAAAGTTCTCAATCTCGGTCTTGGCAGCCTGTATGCTGTCCACTACATCTTTCTCGCTTTTCCAGCGCGCGTATATCTCGTTACGGTCTTCCTTAAGGTTGGCAAGTTCCATCCCGAGTGATTTCAGCTTCGGCTCATCATTCTCACGCTTGATGGCCTCGATCTCGATCTCCAATTGCATGATCTTACGATCGAGCACATCCAGTTCCTCCGGTTTCGAATTGATTTCCATTCGAAGTTTCGACGCGGCTTCATCCATAAGGTCGATAGCCTTGTCCGGAAGAAAACGATTGGTAATGTAGCGTTGTGAAAGTTCCACCGCGGCTATAATAGCGTCGTCTTTGATGCGTACCTGGTGGTGGGTCTCATATTTCTCCTTAATACCCCGAAGAATAGATATTGCGCTCTCGGTATCCGGCTCCTCTACCATTACTTTCTGGAAACGGCGTTCCAAAGCTTTGTCTTTCTCAAAATATTTCTGGTATTCATCCAGTGTCGTGGCGCCTATTGCACGCAGTTCTCCCCGGGCAAGCGCAGGTTTTAGTATGTTTGCGGCATCAATGGCGCCATCACCGCCACCAGCACCCACAAGGGTATGGATCTCATCTATGAATAGTACGATATCGCCCTCGGCGGAGGTAACTTCTTTTACGACCGATTTCAGCCGCTCTTCAAATTCACCTTTGTATTTGGCACCTGCAATGAGCGCACCCATATCGAGTGAATATACGATCTTATTTTTCAGGTTCTCCGGTACGTCACCCTGGATGATACGGTGTGCCAGGCCTTCCGCAATGGCGGTCTTACCTACACCGGGCTCACCAACAAGCATTGGGTTGTTCTTGGTACGGCGTGATAATATCTGCAATACGCGGCGTATCTCTTCATCGCGGCCAATTACAGGATCGAGCTTGCCATCATTGGCCAGCTGGTTCAGGTTTTTGGCGTATTTGTTCAGGGAATTGTACGTTTCTTCAGCACTGGCAGAAGTTACCCTTTCGCCTTTCCGGAGTTCTTCAATTGCCGCCCTGAAAGCTTTTTCGGTTACGCCCTGATCCTTGAGTATCTGTGCAACCTTGCTTTTTGAGGCAAAAATAGCCAAGAGCAAATGTTCTATGGAAACGAATTCATCGTTCATTTTGCGGGCAATGTTGGAGGCTTCCGTAAGCGCGGTAGAAGCTTCGCGGGATATACCCATATCGCCACCCGATACTTTTGGAAAGCCATCTATCACCCTGTCCAGTACCTGCTGGAATATAGGGATGTTTACGTTCAGTTTTTTAAGCAGGAATGGTGTTACATTTTCGTCCACTTCAAGGATCGCTTTAACGATATGTTCGTTCTCGATCTGCTGGTGGCCAAGGCCCTGGGCGATTTGTTGCGCCTGTTGTATAGCCTCTTGTGATTTTATGGTAAAATTGGCAAAGTTCATATCCTTAATTATTTAAATTTGATAAGACTATTTCAATTAATATTCCGCAAAGCAAAATCAGACAAAATGTCTCGAAACAGCCGGATTTCAACTGTTTTTAAAGACAAAATGTCCTAAAATATGTCAAAATGAGCTTATTTTCTAAACTATTTGGTGACTCCGACAATAATGATACTTCAAATTCAGGTCTTCAATGGAATGAATTAACTTCTTTGGAACAGCTCGATGAGATTATACAGGAATCTTCTGAAGTTCCGGCAATCATTTTTAAACACAGTACGCGTTGCGGTATCAGCCGTATGTCGTTGAAAGGTTTTGAAAGTGAATATGCTATTGACGCGGATAAGGCCAAGCCATATTATCTCGACCTGCTCAACCACAGGGATATTTCAAATGAGATCGCAACTGCTTTTCATGTAGAACACCAGTCGCCACAAGTACTTATTATAAAAGATGGCGTGGTGGTATATCATGCTTCACACAGTGATATTGACGCACGTATTGTAAAAGGGAAATTAACGGTAGGATAATAGTTACCGCATCATAGAGAAATGGCCTTTTAATTCTTCGCCATTTTGCCTTTTTACCACGAACCAATAATCTGTTGCAGGTAGCGGCTTGCCATTCAGTGTGCCGTCCCAGCCGAGGCTGTCGCTTCCAAAGCCTGTTATCAGTTTGCCGTAACGGTCGTAAATGTAAATGAGCATATCGGGTTCCATTACAGAGAAACGAATGCGCCATGTTTCATTTACCCCATCACCGTTTGGGGTAAAGAATTTCGGGTAAGTCAGCAGGAATGCTGGCATTTGAGCAATACCGCAATCAAAGATATCCCTTACATAAATAAGGTACGGGCCGGAAGACAGTCCTGTAAAGATATTGCTTGCCTGGTAATTGATGCCGTCAAGCGAATACTCGAAACTGGCTGTAGAAGGATTATTCATTACTACCGTGATTACGTTTGATGAATCCGTCCAGTCTTCAGTAATGATCCGGCTTATAGAGGGCAGTGGAGAGAAAGATACCTGTATGGTCTTTTCGCTTTCACACCCAAATTCGTTCGTTACTTTTATTGTATGCGTGCCATTTTCTGTAACGATTATCGCCGGTGTATCCTGCCCGCCGGACCATTTGTAACGGTCATACCCGGCATCAGCGGTAATGGTTAGCGGTGTACCTTCGCAGCCCGTCCATAGTTCTTCCATTTGCAGATCGGGTGCGGGATTAACAATAATATCAAAAGATGTTGTTGCGGTGCAGGCGGAAATATTATTATACAATGCCCTTGCATACAGCGTCACCGACCCGGTAGTATATGGTATTGGCAGCGGGTTGTCGCCGGTATTGGCATCATCCTGCGAGATGTGGTAGGTTATGGCAACCAATGATGCATCCTGGCCATCGCGTATGGTATCATCAAGTTGCGAAAGGTCGAATTCTTCTGTGCCGTTTCCGTCGGAATCGCACAGCTCAACATCATCCGGGCGGGCGGCGTTAACCATCGACGGAAGGTCGGCAACATTAAACGTTACGGCCCTGAGATTACCACACGGATCTGTAACCCTTACCTTATAGTAGGCTGATTCCAGCGCGGGGAAAATATTATTTTCGCCATTATTCACATAAAAAGTATCGTCCCCATTTTTGCTTACAAGCTCAAAGTTGAGGGGTGAAACCCCTTCTACATCTATCTGCACGTCGCCAATGGCGCCCGAACACGTAAGGCTGAAAATATCTACGATTTGCAGGTCGTCCAGAAACTCAAATTCCTGTATCTGCTCAGAGCACAGCTTTCTTGTGGATACACTTCCGCTTGGGAATGACTGGAAGCATTTCATTACCCGGAATTGCCCGGTTTGCATCAGGCTGTAGAGTGTGGTATTGTTCGTAAGCTGTATGGCATTGTCGACATCGAAAGGCGAATTGTCTCCTGAAGGTTCAGAAACACCGGTTATCGGGTGCCCCCATGTGTTGGTTCCGGGGTTATATCTTTGCAGCCAGAAAGACAAAAAAGCTACGGCATTGCTGTTGTGGTTTATCGTTAAGTCAAATGATCCGCAATGTCGCTTCATCTCAAAATCGTTGACCGTAGTAGTATAGGCAGGTACCGTGACCGTTCGCGTTATCCCCGTTTCGCAGGATGTATCCAGCAGAAACGTATAGGTGCCCGGGGGTAATTCGTCCATATAAAATACATAATCGACATTTGAAATGTTGTATGATGCATTATAGGGAAGGGGGTGTGTAAAACCCGTTGGCGCACCGGTAATCTTTACCACTTCCATAACGCCTCCCGCGGCATTTATGGTTACGGCTCCCTTTCCGGGTGTGCAATCGGGCCTTGCCAGGCCGGGGCTTACATTGCCGGGTGATGACAAAATTTCGAAATGGATCGGAGGCCAGGTATTGCCACAGGTATCTGTAACAGTAATAACATATTCGCCGGGTATAAGATTTTCAACCTTCAATACGCCTTCACTATCTACACCGCCCGATACATCATGGGGAAGCGGGGGAGTATATCCGTCCGGGGCTTCGGTAATTATACCCGTTTCTATTACAAAACCTGCAATTCCTATTTCCACCTTTCCCGGTTCGCCTGTACAGTCGGCATTAAATACACTTGCTACAGGTTCTGTTTGAGGATCGGTATATTCCGCGCTTTTTGTAACGGAATGCCCGCAGGAATCGGTAAGGGTATATATGTAATTGCCAAATGGCAATGGATTAATTGGATTCCCATATCTGACATCTTCCTCTGTAAAAGGACCCGGGTGCTGGTCGTTGAAAATCTCAGGGTCAAAACCGGCCGGTACGGAAGTAAATACGATAGTATAAGGAGGGATATACTTTGTTGGTGAAATGATAAGGGATTTGAGGCCGCAGCCGATATCATCAAAAATCGGAATTGCGTTAATTTTCGGATGGATCAGGATATTTAGGTCCTCATATAGTGTACCACAGGGATCTGTTACACGAATGTCATAATAATAGTCGGTATCGTGATATAAAGGAATCACCACTGCGGCCAATGCCTGCTCGTCTGCTCCATTTTCTATTGTTTTTGTAAACACTATCGGGCTTCCGCCGCCTGGCGGATAGATTGTGAATACTACCTGTAAGGGATATGTTATATCTACACCGTTAGTGGTTAATATAGCATTGCTCAGTGTGGTATGGTCGCAATCGGGCAGTATCTGGTCGGGTAGCGTAGGGCTATCTATTTCCAGAATTGGGCCGTCTGAAAACAGAATGTGTGTTGTTACTTCCCCTGAGCCGCAATTATCAACAACCCTTATTACATAGGTACCTGCGGTAAGTCCGGTAAGAATATTAGACACCTGTGGCGCTTTCAGGACGGGGCCGGATATAATTTCGTATGTGGCCGCTGTGCCGGATGTTACGGTAACGGTTATAGAGCCATCTGGTCCGCAATAAGAGTTGTTGCCCTCAATACTATAGCTAATGGGTACGGTATGGTTTTCAATAACAACGTTCTCCTGGTCTGATACAAGTGTTCCGTTAATATTCTGTGATGCTATCACAAGATAATTTCCATGCGGAAGCCCTGTTATCGAATACGAAGAATTGTCGGACACAGGCGTGGTAGTATTTGGCAGTACATATACTTTAAAGTTTACCGGAACTGTAGAATTGGCATTGGCAACTGTAAAGGCCATAGCGCCACTACCCGGACATGATTCGTGCGTAGGAATTACTGTAAGGTCGAAAACCTGGGCAGAAGCAGGTGCGGAATAAAAGCAAACAAGCAGTGTGGCTATACGCATATAATTGTATAGCCACACTGCAGTTTTATTGCTGTAGTATTTGCTTAGTTTGGTTCTCATAGCAAAATAAATTTTAAGGGTGAGTCTTAAAATTATTTCTGCTAAAGATAATAGTTAAACCAATTCGTTAACAAATGATATTATTTTTTAACATAAAAAATGTTAAATGTTGTGTATTTGCTAATTGCTTCGTTTATCGGAGCATTGAGAAATGGCCGCGGTATTCTTTTCCATTAATTCGGGTTATCACAAACCAATAATCATCCGCCGGAAGCGCAGCACCTTGAAATGTACCATCCCATCCGGAGCTTGCTGCTCCGAAAGTACTAAGAACTTTTCCGTACCGGTTAAAAATCTGTACCCTAAGTCCAGGTTCCATTGTAGCAAATGCAATCCGCCAGGTATCGTTATGACCGTCACCATTTGGTGAAAAGAATTTAGGGTATGTTGCCATAATCACTTCTTTTTCGTTCGGAGGATTACATCCAAACCTGTCGCGAACATATACGGTATACAATCCTGCAGTCACATCGGTAAACTCCGGGCTCTCCTGATAGTTAATACCGTCCAGCGAGAATTCATATCCGGCAATATCAGGCTGGTCGATCATAACAGTGATACTGTTGTCATTATCAGTCCAGTCGCGTACATCTACTTCAGTTATCAGGGGCTGGCTTATTATTATAGCAGACACGGTCTTTGTTGTCTCACAACCACCTTCGTTGGTTACAGTTACCGTATATTCTCCAGGCTCGGTAACGGTAATACTTTCTGTAGTTTCGCCTCCTGACCATACATAAGAAGCATATCCCGGATCGGCTGTAATCGTTACAGGCTCGCTTCCACATAATCCCCATGTATCATTCATTGCCAGTTCGAAAGGTTCTCCGAAAATGAGTTCAAAAGAACTTGTTCCGTAGCACAAGGGGTTGACTATCCATTCCACACGTGCATAGATAGTAGCGGGGCCGGATGTGTATTGTGTTGGTAATGGGTTTATACCCTGGTCGGCATCCTGTTGCGAGATATGGTATGTGATTACGGCAATATCGGGGTCGACATCACCCAGTACGGCACTATTCTGCTCAGAAAGGCTGAATGTTCCGGGTGCTCCCGTGTCACTGCAATAACCCATATCCTCTGCAATGCTTGCGGTAATAAGCGGCGGGAGGTCGGCGACATTGAACTGCTCTACACGAAACTCTCCGCAGGCATCCGTAACTTTTACGACGTATAGTGCTGACTCAAGCCCTGTGAAAATGTTGCTGGTACCGTTATCCAGATAAAATGAGGTATCGCCATTTTTACTTATCAACTCAAAAGTGGGCGAAACCCCTGTAGTATTTATTTGTATGTCAAACGATTCACCTACACACGTTTGGTTAAATATACCCGTAATATTCAACTCATTAAAAAATTCGAATTCCGTTACTTCCTCCGTACAATATTTTTGTATGCTGCCGCTATTGCCGGAAGCATAAGAGGTTTGCTGTTTCATAATCCTGAACTCCCCAATATAATTTAAACCAGCCACTGGTTGCCCGATTGAAACGGGGAACGCATTGACTGATGTGATTTCCTCATTTTCATTATATACTGTCCCATCCTCGGGGTTTTCCCAGTTGTTTGTATCAGGATTGAATTTCTGAAGCCAAAAAGTGATAAATTCTTCGGCGTTAGAGCTGTGTGTTACCATAATTTCAAAACCTTCACAATCTACGCTTACTGCCGCAAATTCTGCACTAATGGATAAGGGAAGAATTTCTATTTGTTCGGTATATCCACTTTCGCACGATGAATCGATAATAAAGGTATAGTTTCCTGCAGCAAGCCCGTCCATGTAAAAAATATTGTTTACGATATTACCGGATGCATTATAAGGCAATGACTGTGTAAAACCCGAAGGGGCGGATGTGATGGTAACGGCAGTGATATCAGATTCGATCATTACACATCCCATTCCCGGCGTACAGTCAGGACGGAGTGTATGATCGGGAGGCGCGGGAGTAAACTGCGGCACGACCGCGGCAACATCAGTATAAGAATTTCCGCATGAATCCATGAGGTTAAAGGTATATGTTCCAGGCGGCATATTGTGCATCCTTAGTCTTCCCTCATCATTTATAGACGCATTTGCATTAAAAGGAAGATCCTGTCCGTAAGCTGATGGCGCGTTGGTGATAGATGCTGTTACGAGCGGGAACTCAGGGCTGCCTATGATGATCCTGCCGAGTTGTGTCTGGCAGTTGTTATTGTTGGTGCTTACATTTGGAGCAGGAGGTTGTGCTATTGCTACCTGGCGGCTAAAGTTGGCGGTATTCCCACAGGCATCAGTAACCGTTCCGGAATAGCTGCCTACAGGTACGGGGCTGTTCTCATTCCCGAAAACTGTAGTTGTTGTGTAGGGGCCGGGATAGGAATTACTAAAAGCTTCGGGATCGAATCCGGCAGGTACAGATGTGAATGCGATATTGAAGGGAGCTACAAATTTGGAAGCGCCAACCGACAGGGTTTGTTCTCCGCACCTGATTGTGGTTGATGATGCGCTGGCCGACATAACCTGGTTTACGGTCTCTGTGTCGGTGTAAGAAGTCCCGCAGGGATCTGTTACGCTAATGCTTACCGTGTAAGGAAGATTATAATGCGCGATTTGCTGGTTGATCGTAAGGGCAGAGCTGTTTCCTGAATTTATGTTTTGGGTATACTGCTGTGTTCCGCTTCCGTTGGGTGCTGTAACGGTTATCTGTACAGCAAGCGGATAAGCAATTCCGGCTGAACTTTGCGATGTTACATTATATGTAGCGGTAATGGTGTTACAGGCAGGTAGTGTGACATCAGGAAAATCTGGTCCCTGC
>Ga0308157_10002073_pt1 | contig 35557 bp, 37 predicted proteins | sample PhyBR1_FD_201035 | JGI IMG/M metagenome (GOLD analysis project Ga0308157, IMG submission 201035) | Phyllosphere microbial communities from UC Gill Tract Community Farm, Albany, California, United States - DLSLB.R1 | ecosystem: Host-associated > Plants > Phyllosphere > Unclassified | place: USA... | reverse complement strand
ATCACTGTCCAGATCTTGAATTCCGAGATTCCGAGGCGGGCGGCGGCCGTGCGGCTCCCGCCAACAGCATAGAGGCTGCGGCCAAACCAGGTGTTGTGTATGGTCCAGCCCAGAGCTGCGGCAATGACAGCCCATATGACGATAACCGGTGGAAACGGCAGACCGAAGAATTTGCCGTTGAACGCCGAAAGGTTGCGAAGCCACCCAGGGACGGGGGCAAAGACGGTACCGCCGAACTGCGATCCGAGCGAGGTGTAGATCTGGACCGCCCCGACGGCGGCAAAACCAAGACCGAGCGACATGATCAGCGCCTGACCCTGCAACCGGAAGCTGAGGGCGCCGTTGCAAGCCCCGACCAAAATGCCAAGGACGAGCACGACGATCATGGCGACAGGCGCGGGAAGGCCCGCCACCATGAGACTTGGAAGCAGGATATTGGCGCCACCGATGATGTATGGGATGGAAAGATCCAGCGCTCCAACGAGCGCGCAGAGCGTCTGCCCGACAGACGCCAGTCCCAGGAAGGCGGCGAGCAGGAGGACCGATCGCGCGTTCTGCGGCGACACGAAGCCCGGCACGAGCAGGGCACCAAGGATAAGCAGAAACGCAAGGAGACAGAAGCCGATCGAAATGCTCTTGTGCTTGCGCAAAGGGCTGGCGCCACGGGCTGCGCCGATTTCTGAGTTCAAGGCAGTGGAGATCATTTCCTTACTCCCTCACGCGGCTGTGCGGCGGCTAATGACGAACACGTTCACGAGAAGTGATCCAACGAGGATCAAGCCAAAGGCCATTTGCGTGACGAAGCCGGAAACCGTACCAAAGTTGAAAGTGGACAGAAGATACGAGATGAGGAACATGTTGATCGCGCCGAGCGTCGAACCGAGCGCACCGCCGCGGCCCCCGGAGAGACTGGCGCCGCCAAGGACCAGCGCCGTCACCGCTTGCAGCGTGTAGGTGCTGCCCTGGGTCGGGTCGCCAGACGAGATCAGCGCGGTGTAGCTCAATGCGGCAAGCCCGGCAAAAACGCCGCCGACCATATGGGCGATGATGCGCACGACATCGATCTGCACACCGCTTGTATAGGCCATCCGCTCGTCGGCCCCTGTCATCCGCAGGTTGCGGTAAAACATCGTGCCCCTCAGGAGGCCCCAGATTGCGAAAGCGCCGAGCAGAAGTAACAGGACAGGCGAAAATACGCTTGTTCCCGCGCCCCAGCTTAGCATCCAGTCTGGAGCCACACCGCCGGGACGCGACATGACCATCAGGTTGACGCCCGACAGAACGAGGAAACCGGAGAGCGTGACGATGATAGGCGCGACGCGCACATAGATGATCACAAGCGCTTGCACGAGCTGGAACGCCGCTCCCAATCCCACCGCCCAGGCAATGATGGCCACGGGGTGCGTGATGCCGTTGCCGACCAGCCACGTAATGAGCGTGACGTTGACGAAGCCCATGAGCGGGCCCACGGAAAGGTCCACAGCTCCGCGGCCCGCCATGACGATCGGTGTTATCGCGAGCGTGGTCAGGATTAGCGGCGTTGCAACCAGAATGGCTCCAGCCAGACCATTGTTCGTAAACAGACCCTGGCCCCGGAAGGCGACAGCGCAAAGGAGGACGAGGAAAAGCCCGGCCGGAACGAACAGCGAGCGGTCCTGCGTGACTTGACGGAAAGCGGTTGCGGACATCATGCGGTCCTTTCCAGATCGAAATCAACGGAAGCGTCCCGGGCTTTCCCGAACATAGCGGCGAGGATTGGTGCCTCGGCGATTTCCTCGCCGGTCAGGGCACGAAACAACGTTCCCCCGAAGAACACGTCGACGCGATCGGCAAACCCGATGAACTCCTCGATCTCACTCGACAGGTAGATGACACTGCCGCCTTTTTCAGCGAACAGGCGCAGCTCCCGGTAGAGGTCGCGCTTGGTGCCGAGATCGACGCCGCGGGCGGGGTCATTCAGGAGGATGACTTGCGGATCATTTGCGAAGGCGCGCCCGATGAGTACCTTCTGCTGGTTGCCGCCCGACAGTGATGTGATCCTGTTCGACGGACTGCCGATCTTGATGCGCAGACGATCCACTTCGCGCTTGAACATCGGTTTCAGCGTGGGCTTGCGGATCACGCCCAGGGGGCCGAGCTTCTTCCTGTAGACGCCGATGGCGAGATTTTCAAAGATGCTTTGTTGCGGGAAGATACCCTCGCGCTTGCGATCCCCGGAGACGTAGGAAACACCGAGGTTGGCAGCATCGTCGAGCGATCGCAGCGCGATCATCTTGTTCGTGTCAACCGAGCGGACCTTCACCTCGCCACCGAACGGCTGGATGATGCCGGCCAAGGCGCGGATAAAAGCGTCCTGCCCCTGCCCATCAAGCCCGGCTACGCCGACGATGCTTCCCTTCGGAAGGTCGAAATCGAATAGGCGCCCCGACCTGTGCGCGGCGAGACCGGTCGCGGTTAGTATGAGAGGGGCCGAGAGCGACTTCTTCCGGGAGGCGTATTCCGTCGCATCGCTCGCGCGCCGGTCTGCCGGCGTCATCATGGACAGCAGGTTTTCCTCGGTAATCTCGTCCTTTCCGAGCGTACCGACAGTTATCCCATCACGCAGGATCGTCGCACGGTCGGCGATACGCACGAGTTCTGCGATCCGGTGGGTGACGATGAGGATCGTCGCGCCCTCGGCACGAAGGCGGTCGATTTCCGCGTGGAGCCGGAGGGTCGAGTCGAGGTCGAGCGCGGCCGAAGATTCGTCGAGGATCAGCACCTGTGGCCTGCGAAGAATAGCCCGTGCGATGACGATCCACTGTTTGATGCTGAGCGGCAGGCTGCCTGCCAGTTGATCGAGGTCTATGGATTTTCCAACGAGCCGCGCCAGGATTTCAGCCGCTTCGGTCCGCCGATCGCCGGTCGACTGCGAACGAAAGACACCATCACGACCGACATAGAGGTTTTCGAACACACTGGCCTCGTCAGCAACCAGGACTTCCTGGAAGATGGTGGTCAGGCCGACCCGCTTGGCGTCGACGGGCGAGGCAACCTTTTCACCCAGGATCGTGACCTTGCCTGCGTCCGGGTGCAAAACGCCCGACATGATCTTGGCCATCGTGCTCTTGCCGCTGCCGTTCTCGCCGACGATGGCGTGCACCTCTCCGGCGCGGGCCTCGAAGTCGCACTTCTTGAGTGCCCTCGTCTCGCCGAATGCCTTGGCGACATCTATCATTCTGACTGTTATCTCGCTGCCCATCGCAGACCTCCCACCCGCAACATCCGCCAAAGCGGCTTTACGATCATCCAACGGTCCGCCCGGCAGTTAAGCCACCGGGCGGATCCGGCTTACTGGGCTACCGGTTTCCAGGGATCGGCAGGACGCTCGAAGTACTGGTCGGCAATCGTACTTGGGAACCATCCGTCCGCCTTCGGTTCGACGAAATCCGTCGAGTTCACATCGCAATCCTCGGGGATCGCCGCGCGAACCTCGTCGATTGTAAACGGTAGGACAGGGCGCAGGAAGGACTGTACCTTCGGCCCCTGCCCTTCGAGCGTGCGAAGCATGATTTCCCACATCTGCTGCATCTCACGGCGTGGCGGCCAGATATGGAAACCGGCATCGACCCATTCTGGATTCTGGCGCCAGTAACATGCCGCCGAAGCCTCGCCACCCAGCGTAATCGGTACCATGTCACGGCCCGACTGGAGTATGGCGTTCAACACGCCGTTCTCCTGCGCGCCCTGTGTCAGAATACCGTCGACCTCCGTGGGGTTCGTCGCCAGGAATTTCTGCACTTCGACCTGTGCGACCTGGTCGGTCCATTTGCCAGCCACTTCGCCGACAATGGTGATATCAGGATACTTTGCCAGCGCATCTTTGGCAGCCTTGTCGAAGCTGTCGGATGAGGCGAAGCCAGGGATGCCCGATACGAGAAGCACGTTGCCTTTCTTGCCTATCTTGTCTGCGAGCCATGTCGCCATTTCGCCGCCGCCCTGCGCGTGATTGGCAGCGCCGTTGATCGCGTAAGGCGACGTCACGTATCCCGAAAACGAGAAGACAGGGACGCCTGCCTTATACGCGTATTCGATCGTCTGGTTGAGAGCGGTGACATTCGAGCAGCAGATGATGATGGCATCAACACCATCATCAACCATCTGGCGCATCTGCTGGATCTGGACAGCGTCCTTAAGGTCGGACTGCGTGACCACGACTTCGGATACGAGCCCCGCTTCCTTGGAACGCGGCAACAGGTCATTCATGACGGCATCGAGGGCGGCTGCGCGCCACGTATTGCCGGCATAGCTACTGGCGTAGCCGATCTTCCACGGTGGTCCCTTCTTTGGTTTGAAGTCCTTATAGGCGCTCGCGCCGAGAGGGACCTGCGGGTCGACAACCTCATAGATTGTCCTCTCGCTGGCGGGGAGCTGGTCGACGCCGTCAGCCCACGTCGTAGTCGTCAGGGCGCCGACCGCGATCAGCGCCCCCATGGTTCCGGTTAAACAGCGTCTCATTGGATGCTCCTCCCAAGAGATTGGTTCAGGCGACTTTCGCCCTGGTTGCGGAAGCCTGCTGGATTTCCTCAAGGATCGGCAGCAGGTATTTTCTGAACTCGGTGTAGTCTTCGGTGACCGGGAAATGTCCAAGCTTCTCCATCGTCCAGAACTTGCTGCCCTTGACGAGATCCGCGGCGATCTTGGTATCCGCCGGGGAGGTATTGGGATCGTATTCGCCCGTCAGGAAGTACAGCATGCACTTCGACGTATCGATCTTGCTCGCTTCTTCGGGCGAGACGTTGTGGTCGTAATAGTAATAATAGAGGTCACCTGCGAAGACGCCCGGACCGCCACAACTATATTCCCACTGGATTTCACGGACATTGGCTTCTGGTGAATAGGGCGAGATGTTGAGCATCATGGCCGCGCCGATGGAGGTACGATTGACGTTCGGATTGTCGAATTCCTTCCTGATGCCTGCCATACCGACATCGACATATTCGGCAGCCGAGCGTAGTGCCCCTTCGACGGAGATGGTCGCGCGGAAGTTGTCCGGGTAATTGGACGCCAGATCGATGGCGAGATGTCCGCCCATTGAGCTACCCATGTAAACGGGGCGGTCCAGACCAAGGGCCTTCGAGAGTTCCAGCTGGAAATCCATCATGAACTTCTTGGTCATGTTGTATTCCTTCTCCCACCAGCGAACGCCGTGCGGGGGAAGAGACTTCCCGTGATAGGGCAGGTCGAACGCGATGACGCGGAAGTTCTTGGTCACCTCTTCGTCGCAGAGCGTGTGGCGGTACTGGCGGCCGTCCGAGCCTGCCGTGTGACCGACAAGCAAGGGAATGCCCTCTCCGGCTTCCTCATAATACACGCGATATTCGATGCCTTCGATCGTCAGGTAGACGTAACGGCCCGTGATCGGATCATGCCTGGTCATGCTACTACTCCTTCCGGACGGGCTTCGCGCATCAGGTTCGTCATGCGATTGAGCGCAGGGAGATACGCGAAGGTTTCGTGATTGTTGCTAAGGTACAGACCGTGTTTGATATTCGACGACTGCAGGCATTGGTAAAATGGCTGCGGCTTCTTCTGGAGAAGCGCGTCCCACTGTTCACCCGTGCCCCGGATGACGATCTTGCAGTTCTCGTCGTCGTAGGCGGCTTCTTCGACCTTCACCATCTTGCCGTCTTCGAAGTGAAGTGCGACGCTGCGGGTCGGAAAATCGCATTTGAGAATGCCGTTGAGATAACGGGTTTCGCGCTTGAACTCGAAGTCCTCCAGCGCCAGTTTTTTGAACTTCTCGAGATCGATGGCCATGTTCGGCTCCTCCCTAGTTAAAACGGCGCGGCCGATCCACGCCTTTCAAAATTTTCCGCCGCGCCTGCGGCCGCGGCTTCAGATGCCCATTTCGTTAAAGACTTCCTGGGCGTTTCTGAAACTGTCGATGCCCGCCGGTACGCCCGCGTAAATCGCGACCTGCAGGAAAATCTCCTGGATTTCCTCCTTGGTGAGGCCGTTGTTGATCGCGCCGCGCACGTGGCCTTTGAGCTCATGCGGACGATTGAGAACGGAGATCATGCCAAGGTTCAGGATGGACCGCGCGCGCCTGTCGAGGCCTGGTCGGTTCCAGATGTTGTCCCAGCAATACTCGGTGACGAGCTGCTGCATAGGCCAGGTGAAGTCGGTCGCCTTGCCGAGTGCCGCGTCGACATAGGCATCACCCATGACTTCACGACGCGTCGCCAGCCCTTGAGCGAACTGTTCGGAAGGGACAGGCCGCTCCTTGCCGTGTGTTTTCACTGTCGCTTCTTTCGTTGCGGTCATTCGACGGCACTCCTAGCTTTCCGGTTTTCAGTAAAATGAACTGATTTTCAGACAATCTGTAAATTTTACCGCATTCCGCGGATTTCCGCGGCTAATTATGATCTTCGACGTATCGGATGATGCGGGTGTGGTCCTCGGAAGGACCCAGCGCTTTCTGTGCCGCATCCCACGCATCGGCGGTGCTGGCGAGAGCGTCGAGGCGAAGACCAAGCGTCTTGGCCAGATCGGCGGCGATGCGAATATCCTTGGCCATCAGGCCAATGGCAAATCCCGACCCGAACGTCTCAGAAAGAATGAACTGCTTCATCTTCACTTCGGTGGCATTGTTCTTGCCAGACGACGAGTTGAGAATATCGACGATCGTCTCAGGCTCCAGACCGAAGGCACGTCCCAGAAGGACACCCTCGATCGCCGCGAGTACACCGGCACCAGATACGAAGTTGTTAATCGCTTTCATCGCGTGACCCGAGCCAACCGGCCCCGTCCGGAACACCTGTTGCCCCACTGCCTTCAGCAGGGGCTCGGCCTCCTCGATATCAGCATCCTCCCCCCCGGCCATGATTGTCAAGGTGCCAGAAACGGCGCGCTTGACTCCTCCGGAGACAGGGGCATCAACCAGCCGAAGACCACGAGAAGCAAGCTCGAGACCGAGATCCCTTGTATCGCTTGGAGCGGACGAACTCATGTCTATGACAACGGCATTTTGCTTGAGGCCGCCACAGGCGTTGCCGCCCAGAAGCGCGTCGCGCACGATCTTGCCGTTCGGAAGCATGGTGATCACGAAACTCGCCCCGACCATAGCCTCGGAAATCGTTTCGGCGGCTCGTCCGCCGGCATCGGTGAGTTTTACCCTGGCGTCTTTCGAAAGGTCGAAACCGATAACCTCGAAGCCTGCCGAGATGAGATGTTGAGCCATCGGCTGGCCCATGGCGCCCAGCCCGATAAAGGCCACGCGAGTTGCGTCGACTGTCGCTGACAATTTTTCCTCCGAATGCACGCGAGCAACAAAGCTCACCCTTCTTCAGAAGGCATTAAACGGATTATCAGACAATCTGTCAATCGAAATGTTAAGATTACGGCGCGGCGTTCTTTCGAAGGTATTCAAGTACCACTTTCGCAGCCTGGTCGATGTGGAATTTGCAGGCTGCAGCCGCCAACGGACCATTGCGATTCTTGATTGCGTTTGCGATATCCTTGATTTCGGCAATGCTGTGCGAAAGGCGCCCCGGCTGAGTCATGGATGTCATCCGAAGGAGGTTGATGCGGTTATGTAAAGCAGTCAGCATCTGCCTTACGAACACGTTTTTGCTTCCGTCCATCAAGCAATTGTAAAACGCATTTTTCGCGTCTATCAGCCTCGTACCGACGCCACTTTCGGCAGCGGCTTCAAATTCGACCACCGCGGCTTGCAGGATCGCTATGTCGGCGGCTGTGCCGTGCTCGGCGAACTGCTGGCCCGCGAATCCTTCAAGAAGCGCTCGCACGGTATAGAGTTGCTGGGCTTCCTCGTAAGTGATCGTACTGACCACCGGCCCCTTATGCGGATAGCTTGTGATGATGCCTTCAGCTTCGAGCTGTCGCATGGCCTCGCGAACCGAGGTTCTGCCGACGCCCAGCATTTCGCAAAGTTCGCGCTCAACCAGTCGCTGGCCGGGCTTGAACCGCCCGCTGACGATCGCCTGACGTAAGGTTTCCTCAACTTTAGAGCGCAACGTCGCGCTCTGTTTGGATATTTGTAGGTCCGTCTGCATCGCCCCGCCAACACCTGTAAACGGCACACGCCGTGCTTAAATCATTCCCTACATATGCAGGCATTCGCGCTTAATATCAATCCAGATTGTCTGAGAGCTACCAGTATCAGTTGATCCTACTGCTATAGCTTTGCCTGCTCGTCTTCACATTCAAATATCGAGGGATCAAAAAGCGGGCGCTTCGGAGGAGAGCCGTGGCGGTACCGGATTCGCACCGGCTCGTCGTGTCAGACAGCCGCAGCCTTGCGGATTCTCCACGGTCATGGATGGCCCCGGCTCAAAGAGGGATCCGACACCCCTCCGAAAACTGGTGTCGTAAGTGTAGGCGATTGCTGAGGGGTTATGTCAGCTGATATCGGTACTCGATGGCAGCTCGCCGCGCGCAGACAATCACAAACTTTTTGAGAAAACTGCGGGGCAAGGCTCAGACGGAGTTGTGGCTGTCACGTATTTTTACGCTTTCGGCACGTTAAAGATGTCGCCGCTGGATGGCCGGTTGATCGTCAACGATTGGGCCATCCGACAGCACGTCACCGTGAGCCTGTTATTCGCCTGAACATTGTCTGCCGATAGGCCGTCCGGATCGAAACTCGAAGCCAGCCAGGTATCGACGATCGTCTTTGCCAGTTCGGGACCAACGACGCTCGCGTCCAGTGTGATTATCTGGGCGTTGTTCGATTTGGCGGCGCGCTCTACCGAATAAGTATCGTGCGTCAGAGCCGCCCGTATACCCTGCCACCTTGTTGGCCAAGATGCAGACGCCGATCCCGGTGCCGCAAAATAAAATCACCCGATCGTGCTTGTGCTCGAGAATATCCTGTCCGATCCTGGCGGCAAGATCGGCGTAGTAACCGGATTAGCTAAGGTCTGTGGCCTCGATATCCGGCCGCCCGGCCAGATGGGCGGCGATGATATCCAGCAGTGGTTTACCGGGGCGGTCGGCGCCGAGGGCAATTTTCGTGGCAGTTTCCTTTCCAATGTCTCAAGAACGAATTTGTGGCCGCGCAACCGGCGCGGTCGGCGGCTCAGGCAAAAAGTGTCGCGAAATCGAAGTCCAGCGCGCCGCCATCGAGCACCGCGGCGATGATCGCGCAGGCGAGCGGAAAATCGGTTTTCGCCGAGGGAACGGTGTTGAGCAGTTCCACCAACACACGGGCCGTGTCGATGCCTTCCACCGTCTCGCCCGCGAGTTCACTGGTCATCATGCCGCCTACCGTTTGGTTGCGCCCAAGGCCGTGGCCAAGACGGCTGTTGCGACCACCGCCAACGGTCACATGCAGATCACCGATGCCGGCAAGGTCAAAGGCGGTGTCGCACCGTCCGCCGATCCGCTCGCAGAGCATCGCCATTTCGCTGGCGGCCTGTGTGAAGGCGGCCGCCGTCGGGTTCTTGGAGTGCCCGTCGGCGCGAGTCGTATCGGGGTAGCGGGTCTGCATGGCACTGACGCCGATGGCAAAGAAATTCTTGAGGGCAGCGCAGGCTTCGACCCCGATTACGTCGTCACTGACCGCAAGGCGGTAATAGGGCGTTTGCAACAATTCAGCCGCAAAAGCGGCGATTTGCCGGTCGCGGCTGGCATAGACGCTCATCGTCGGATAGCGATCGGCCAGCTCCCGCGCAATGCACGGACCGCCGATGCCGATGAAGGCCGCGATGTTCGCCACCTGCCCAGGCACGGTTTGCGCATAGGTGACGATGCGCCCGTCCTTGCGGTCGAGACCCTTGGTCACGAAGGCAACCGGCTTTGGGGTCAAAAGCGTCTGGTTGAGCCGTTCTATTGCCCATGAAATCCCCGGGCTGCTGACACCGACGATGATGAGATCGGCAGATGCCATATGCTGGGGCGTCATCTCATGATCGGCGAGGATCGTTACATTCTCCGGCAGCGGCCGGTCGAGTTTCGGATGCGCCTCGCCCGCCTTCATGTGGTGGATCGGTTCGCCATCGAGAGGCGTGCCCACGAGCATGACTCTGTGATCATTGTCTGCCGCCGGCACGCAAAGGGCGGTTCCCATCACGCCAGCGCCGAGAATGAGTATGGTTGCCATGTTTTTTCCTTAAAACGTTTGGGAGACAGGCTTTAGCGCATCATGGCCGCGACATTGCCGCCGTCGACGGTGATCACCGCGCCCGTCGAGCTGCGCGCCTTGGCGAGATGCACGAAGGCCGCCGCCACATCTGCGCCCGTCACCTCACGCCCGACAAGGTTTCCGCGCATATAGGCTTCCGGCGTCAGGCCACGCGCTTTGGAACGCTCCTGCACCATCTCGTCCGTCATCAGGCCGGTACGGATACGGTCGGCATTGACGGCGTTCGAGGTGATGCCCGATGCGCCGTGTTCAATCGCGTATTGACGCATCAGCGCCATCAGCGCCGCCTTGGACGTGCCATAGGGACCGAAATCGGCACCGGGATTGACCGCCTGTTTCGAGACATTGAAGACGATTGCCCCGCCGGTCTTCTGCTTCTCCATCACCCGCACGACGGCGCGCGCCATATAATGATGGCCCCAGAAATTGAGTTCGAACGCCTTGCGGAACGTTGCTTCGTCGACGGAAAGCAGCTTGCCCTGAAAGGCTGCCCCGGCATTGGAAATCAGAATATCGACGCCGCCGAAATGCCGCGCCATGCTTGTCACCGCCGCATCAACGGAAGCGGCGCTGGTGACGTCGCAGACGACCGGGAATGCGCCGATGCGTCTCGCTTCGCGCGCCACCGCCTCTTGCGAAATATCGAACAGCGCCACCTCCGCCCCTTCCGCCTTCAACGCTTCCGCCACGGCAAGACCGAGACCGCTCGCCCCGCCGGTAACGATGGCAACCTGCCGCGTTAGCGGTTTTTCCTGCACCTTGGTCAGCTTCACCTGTTCGAGCGACCAATATTCGATGTCGAAGAGATCGCTTTCCGAAAGTGCCTCGAAGGCATCGATGCCCTCGGCGTTGGTGATGACCGAAATGGTCGCTTCCGCCACATCCGCACCAACACTCGCATTCTTGCGCGCCGCCCCGGCCGCGAAGAGGCCGATGCCGGCGACGTAAAAGACGCGGGGCATGGGGTCGAGCATATGTTTGATGCCGCCGGTGCGGGCATTGTTGCGCTCGAAATACGCCTTGTATTCGACCTGATAGATACCCACCGCCTCACGGACTGTCTCGGCCCATTGCTCCAATTCTCCTTCCACCGGCGCCGGCAACGCCACGCCGAAGCGCTTGATGTGGATGACGTGTTCCGGCGTCGCGTTGCCGCGCTTGACGAGGCTTTCGACATTTTCGGCATTGCAGAAGTCGAGGATCTTCTCGCCTGTGCGGTGTTCGAGCACGAAGCGTTTCGGCGCGCCCTCGATGCCGGTGTCGATGGCGATTGCGCCGCGCAGGATCGGCGCGATATCGGCAGCGGAGGCGAGCCTTTCGGGAACAGCAATGCTTTTAAACGGCTTCGCTCGGCCTTGCGCGATGCGCCGCTCGGCTCTGTCGATCTTCTCGATCATGTCCTCATAGGATTGGCGGGGATCCTCCGACCAGGTGAAGATACCGTGTTTGAGAAGGATCATCCCGTCGCCATCAGGGTTCGCCCGGAAGGCAGCGTCGCAAGCCTTGGCGAGATCGAAACCCGGCATGACATAGGGCACGATGATGCTGTCGGGAAACAGTTCGCGCACGATGTCCTCGCCATGCGGCTGGTTGGTCAGCGAGACAATGGCGTTGGCATGGGTGTGGTCGATATGTTTGAACGGCAGCAGACCGTGCAGTATCGCCTCCACGGAAGGATTGGGTGCTGCCGGATCGAGGAGCAACCGGCGCTGCAACATCACCATGTCGTCATCGCTCAGCGTGTCGAAGCCGATCATCGCCTTCAGCGGATCGAGACGCACGGCCGGCAAGCCCGGCGGCTCGATGGTGCCCATGTCCCAGCCGCTGCCCTTGACGCACAGGACATCGACCTCGGACCCGTCCATTTCCGTAAATCTCGTCTTGACCGAGGTGTTGCCGCCGCCATGCAGCACCAGTTCCGGGTCCACGCCGAGAAGCCGCGTCGTATAGGTGCGGATGGCGAGGTCGCGGTTGATTCCTCTGGCGACATAAGCATCGACCACAGATTTGAACTCTGAGTCCGACCAGCGCGATTTCATTGCAAATTCCTTTCCTGCGGCCGTCTGCCCGGCCCGATAGTCGCGATATTGTGAGATTTAGAGCGCGCACCCTTAGATGCGGACTTCCGTTTCGGCATCGAAAACATGAACCTTGGCGGGCGTGATGGAGAAGCGCACATCGCTGCCCTCGGCAAACCGTGCCGCCTTGTCGACAACGGCCAGAAAGCGGCCGTCTGGCCCGTCGCAGAAAAGCTGCGCATCGTGGCCGAGCCTTTCGAGTAGCACCGATTTCGCGGCAAGCGGCACGGCCTCATCCACCACGACATCGGTGGGACGCAGGCCGACAATGACCTTCTGCCCGGCTTTTGCCGTGGTCGTGGCTTCAAGCGTGACCCGTCCGGTCGCCGTGTCGACGGCGGGTGTGCCGTTCGATGCGACGACCGTCCCGGGGAGGAAATTGATCGACGAGCTTCCGATGAAATCAGCGACATATTTGCTGGCCGGACGATCATAGACATCGTCCGGCGAACCGATCTGTTCGATCTTGCCCGCCCGCATCACGACGATCTTGTCGGCCATGGTCATGGCCTCGATCTGGTCGTGGGTGACATAGATAGTCGTAGTTTTCAGGCGGTTATGAAGCTGGCGGATTTCCGTGCGCATATGGGCGCGCAGCTTCGCGTCGAGGTTCGACAAAGGCTCATCGAACAGGAAAACCTGCGCCTCGCGCACCATGGCGCGGCCCATGGCGACGCGCTGGCGCTGGCCGCCCGACAGTTCCTTGGGGTAGCGGTCGAGATAGGCGGTGAGATTGAGCGTCGCGGCTGCCCATTCCACCCGTTTCTTGATCTCAGCCGGCGGCACCTTGGCGACCTCGAGACTGAAGGCAATGTTGTCATAGACTTTCATGGTCGGATAAAGCGCATAGTTCTGGAACACCATCGCAATAGAGCGGTCGCGCGGATGAACCTCATTGACGCGCCTACCGCCGATCAACAGATCGCCGTCGCTGACGGTTTCGAGACCCGCCGTCATCCGCAAAAGGGTGGTTTTGCCACATCCCGAAGGACCGAGAAGCACGACGAATTCGTGATCCTCGATCTTGAAGGAAATGTCGCGCATGATCGTAAAGGCGCCGAACGACTTGCCAATGCCTTGATATTCCACGGTCGCCATGGGGTTCCCACTCCATTTTTATCAGCCTGCCGAACCTGCCGGCGGCGTGGTCAATATGTCTGCCGGGTCGGCGTGATGACGATTTCCTGGACGATGGCCCGCTGCGGCAGCCGGTAAGCGTCGAGGATCAGACCGGCGACGATATCCGCCGAAATCCCCCCGCCAATGGCCTGCTTGTTGGCCCTGTAACCAGCGAGCGTCGCTTCGTCCTTCACATGATCGAGCACTTCCGTATCGATGATGCCGGGAGAGACGACGATGACGCGCACATCGTGCGGCGCCAGATATTCCCGCAGGCTCTCGGACACGGCATGAACGAAGAACTTGGTGCCGCAATAAACGGTATGATCGGGATAGACCTTACGGCCGGCAATCGAACTCATCATCACCAGCGTGCCGCATTTGCGCGCGATCATGCCGTTCATCACCGCATGGACGCTGTTCATCACGCCCTTGGTGTTGATGTCGATCATTTCGTCCCATTCTTCCGGCGGCTGCCGGCCGATATCGCCGAGCCTTGCTATGCCGGCATTGGCGAACATCATGTCCACCGGCCCAAACGTTGCCTCGGCCTCTTTCACCGCTTCGGCAAGGGCGGCGCGGTCGCGCACATCGGCCTTTTTCAACACGGCGTTCGGCAGGCCGAGCGCCTCCAGCCGCTCAAGCCGGCGGGCGATCAACAGCAGCGGATGTCCCGCTGCGGAAAAGGCGCGTGCTACGGCCTCGCCGATACCGGAACTCGCGCCGGTGATGGCGATCAACGGTTTATCCGCCATAATTGTCCTCCCGTTTTTCCTTGTCGTACGGTCTGGCAGGGCGACGGCCGCGCCGCCGCCCTGCCGCTTTTTTCGGATCAGCCCTTCAGTACGGCTTCGACCTGCGAGGCGATGTCGTCCATCGCCTGTTTGGACGAGCCGTAATTGCCGGCGAAATACTTGCCGAGACCGACCGGGATCGTGTCGTTGGAAAGCTGCGCCCATTCGGGCAGGTCCGGCTCCGAACCCATGTACTTGTCGATGGTCTCGCGAACGACCGGCAGATGGCGGGTCGTGCCGGCGCCGACGCGGGCATGCGCCTTGACGCGAGGATCGTTATAGACCGAGGTGCGGGTCGGCCCGGTGCCGCCGCCGAGCGTGGTGATGAGGGCTTGCGTATCGGCGCAGGTCGCCCATTGCATGAACAGCCACGCCGCATCCGGGCTTTTCGAATATCGCGAGACGGCAAGCGAGGAGCCGCCCTGGTGGCCGACGCCGGGGATCTCGCCGTAACCGCATTCCGAAGGCTTGCGCAGCGCAATCGGCTGCGGCGGAATGACCGCTTCGCAAAGTCCGGAAACCTTGGTTTGCGTCGGATCGTCGAAATAGGGGAAGAACTCGCCCCAGGAAAGCATGGATGCGGCGACACCCTGCGCGACCGCCTGGCCCTGACCATCCCAGGTCCACTGGTCGACGCCCGGCGGCATGATCTTGCGCAGCGCCGTATAATAATCGAGCGCGGCGATGCCCCGCTCGTCATTGCCGGCGAATTTCTTGTCAGCGGTAAAGACCGAGCCGCCGTGACCCCAGAGCATCGAGGTCCATTCGCATTCCAGCGCATAGTGGCCTGATTTCATCTGGCCGGCATAACCATAGACCTTCGGTCCCATCTCCTTGGTAATAGTGACGGAATTGTTGAGAAGATCCTCGAAAGTGGTCGGGGCCTTGAGGCCAAGCTTCTCGTAGATATCCTTGCGGTAGATCATGATGAAGATCGGGATATCGTAGGGCACGCCCACCCAGCGATCCTCGTATTTGGCGATACCGTCAACCAGCGCCGGCATGAAGTCGTCGATATTGTAGTTCGGCATGGCGAGGTCGGGCTTTGCCTGAATTTGCTCACGCGGGTCGAAAACATCCTGGCTGAACGAGGCTGCCCAGCTCTGGTCGATGTAATAAAGGTCGTAGGTGCCGAGCGAGGAGGCAACATCGAGTGTCAGCTTCTGCAGAACCTGTTCAAGCGGCAGAACCTCGATTTCGACCTTGATGCCGGTCGCTTCCTCGAAATATTTCTTGAGCTGCGAGTTGATGGCGTTGGATGGTGGCGTCGATTCCGTCGCAAGCTTCAGCGTCGTACCGGCGAAAGGTTTGCCGACGTCCTTCAGCCAGGCAAGGATGTCCGGGCTTGGGGTCAGCTGCTCCTCAGCCAGCGCCCTGTTCATGACGAACGGGCGGCTGCCCATGCCCATGCCGAGCGCGGCCGCTCCAAGGCCGAGCTTGCCGGCGGAACTCAGAAACGAACGGCGATCCATTCCCCCGCGCACGAACCGGTCGGTGATGGATGCGAGATAAAGCTTTCTATCTTCCTCTTTCATGTTCTCTCCTCCTCTTTTCCCTCGCCGTGTTTGACGACGGGATTCCCCTGTTGATCCGCGCACTCCTCATGCGCAGGCTTTATCACTGCTTCAGCGACCCCATGGTCAGACCGCGCACCAGATGGCGCTGAACGAGAAGGATCACGATGAAGGCCGGTACGATTGCCGCAGCACCGAGGGCCGCCATGTTGCCCCAGGCGGTGCCGATCGACGTTACGAAGGTGGACGAGACAACGGGTACGGTCTTGATGCCGGTCTGTGTCAGCGTCAGCACGAAGAGGAATTCGGTCCACGAAAAGATGAAGCAGAGAACCGCAGTAGCGGCGATGCCACCCTTGGCCATCGGCAGAACGATGCGGCGGAAGATCGTCCAGCGCGAGGCACCGTCGAGCAGTGCGCTTTCATCGATCTCGGCTGGAATGTCGTCGAAAAAGCTCTTCAGCAGCAACACGGCGAGCGGCAGGTTCATCAGCCCATGGATGAGGATGATGCCGATATAGGTATCGAGCAGGCTGAACTGCTTGAAGATGAAGAACATCGGGATCGCCACGGCGACCGGCGGCATCATGCGGGTGGACAGCACCCAGTTGACGAAATCGTGGCGTCCGCGAAAATTCATGCGCGACAGCGCATAGGAGGCGAGCGTCGCGATGACGATGGCAAGCACGGTCGATAGCGACGCGACCACTATGGAATCCCACAGGCGCGGTCCCATGTAGAAATTGCCGCCGCCGGGCGACACGCTGGCATCACGGGCAAAACCGAACGAGATACCGAAGACCTGCTCGAAATTGCGCACCGTCGGCTGGAAATCCGCGATGATCGGTGGCCAGTTGAAGATGTCCTTGGCGTCACGGAAGGCGACCGAGGTCCAGAAGTAGATCGGGAAAAAGAACGCCCCAACCACCAGCCAGCCGGCAATGGTTCTAAAAGTTCGGGCAAAACGGCTCTGATGCATGATTACCACCGTATCTTTGCAACGCGGATGAACAGATTGGCGAGCACCATGACGATCACCAGGCTGGTGAGGCTGAGCGTCGCGCCGTAACCCCATTTCAGGAAGGAGAAGGTCTGCTGCCAGGCATAGAGACTGAGCGTATAGGTGGAGGTGCCGGGTCCGCCGGAGGTCATCACGAAGACGTAGTCGAAGACACGGAACAGATCGATGCCGCGCAACAGCACCGCCACAGCGATCACCCGCGACATCATCGGCAGCGTCAAACGGCGAAACATCTGGAACGAGGACGCCCCGTCGATCATCGCCGCCTCATAGGGTTCGCTTGGCAGCGAACGCAGACCCGCCATGAAAATCAGCACCATGAACGGCGTCCACTGCCAGATTTCCGCAACCAGAACCCCGGCAAGAGCCAGCGAGGATGTCGCAAGGATCGGCGTCGATTTGTCGAGCAGGCCGAGCGTATCGAGAATATAGGGGATGATGCCGAATTGTGGATCCTGCATCAGCAGGAACATCATGCCGGCAATGGCCGGCGGAATAACGAGCGTCATCGACAGAATGGCGCGCAGCGCCCCAAAGCCCGGCAATTCGGCATCGAGGAGCAGCGCAACCGCCATGCCGAGGACGATCTCGATGGTCAGCGCCACGACGAAATAGACGAAGGTCACGCCGAGCGCGCCCCAGAAACGCGTATCGTTCCAGAGCTGGATCCAGTTGTCGAAGCCGACAAAGGCAAGCGTGCGTTTGCGCGGCACAAACTCATGGAAGCTCAGCCAGACATTGTAGATCAGCGGATAGATGGTGAAAACCATCAACAGCGCGATCAGCGGCAACAGCCATGGCCATGGCGAATCCGAAATCGCAATGCGTTTTACCTGTGCAACGGACATGCTGTTCCTCCTCTCGGGCGATCGCCGAACACGCATGGCGTGTCCCGCGTCCTCCCCCTTAATTTCAAGGTCCCACGGACATCCGTGTTACTCCGCCCACCTCTCCCGAAGGTGACGGCATTCCTATCGCGCAGCGCTCGCTCTCTTTGGGAATGAGCGGCGCTGGCGCATCCAGATGTCCAGCGCCTCGATCTCCTCAAGCGTCATTCGCAGGCCCGACTTCGTCCGCCGCCAGACAATATCGGCAGCGGCGCGTGCATATTCCCGATCCATCAGGAAATTCACTTCCGCCTCCGTCAGCGAGCCGCCAAAATCGCGGCCGAGGTCTTCCCTGCTCTTCGCCGCGCCGAGTATCTCCCTTGCCTCGAGACCATAGTGACGGACCAATCGGCGCGCCTCGCGACCCGACAGGAACGGGAAACCCGCGCGAAGAGCGGAGATAAGGTCATCGACCGTTCCGACGGGAAAGCCGCCGCCCGGCAGGGGGCGTCTGGCGGTCCAGCCGCGATCCCTGTTCCAATCGGGAAAGATCGCAGCAAGCCTGTCGAGAGCGTCTTCCGCCAGGCAGCGAAAGGTGGTGATCTTGCCGCCGAAAACCGAAAGCAGCGGCGCTTCCCTGCCCGGCCGGTCAAGTATCAGCACATAGTCGCGCGTTGTCTCCTGCGCTTTGTCCGCGCCATTGTCATAGAGAGCGCGCACGCCGGAATAGGTCCAGACCACATCCGCCACCGTCAGCGGCGTTTTGAAATAGGAAGACGCCGCCGCAACGAGATAGTCGATCTCCTCCGCCGACGCTTCGACCTTCTCCGGCGCATTCTGGTAATCCCGGTCGGTCGTGCCGATCAGCGTGAAATCCTCCTCATAGGGAATAGCGAAGAAGATGCGTCCGTCCGGGTTCTGGAAGATATAGCAGCGGTCGTGATCATAGAGCTTGCGCACAACGACGTGCGAACCCTGCACGAGACGGACCCGCGCCGACGATGTGCTGCCCGTGAGGTCGCCGACGACCTTGTCCACCCATGGACCGGCGGCGTTCACGATGGCGCGGGCGCGCACGTCGTTTGCGGCACCGGTTTCGGCATCCTGAAGCCGCACGACCCATGATCCATTGTCACGACGCGCAGAGACGCACCGCGTCCCAACCCGCACATCGGCCCCGAGCGACGCCGCATCGCGAACGTTGAGGACAACAAGGCGATTGTCCTGCACCCAGCAATCGGAATATTCGAAACCGACCGAGGAAACGTCGCGCAGCGGCGCACCGGCGGGATCGGTCTTCAGCCGAAGGGTCCTCGTCGCCGGCAAAAGCGTGCGTCCGCCCAGATGGTCGTAGATGAACAGGCCGAAACGCAGAAGCCATGCCGGACGCAGCCCCTTGCGGTGCGGTAAAACAAACCGCAAGGGCCAGATGATATGCGGTGCAATCGCCCACAGTCGTTCTCGTTCCGCCAGCGCGTGGCGCACCAGCCTGAACTCGTAGTGTTCGAGATAGCGCAGGCCGCCATGGATGAGCTTCGTCGAATTCGACGATGTCGCCGAACCGAGATCGGCCTGTTCGGCGAGCAGCACCTTCAGTCCGCGGCCCGCAGCATCGCGCGCGATACCCGCGCCATTGATGCCGCCGCCGATGATGACGAGATCGTAGACCGGCTGCGTCATGCCGCATCCCTCCCGCTACGCGCGTCGAGAATGCGATCCGCGACCTCTACGAAACCGAGGCCGCCTTCGCGGATCGTCACATAGGCCGGCTCCGCATCGATACGACCGCGGAACTGAAGAACATTCGCGACCCCGCAGGCATGCGGAAAGAAGCCGAACATCGGCGCGTCATTCGGGCTATCGCCGACAAAGACCACACGGTCGCGATCCCGGTCGATGTCCAGATCAAGGATTTCGGCGGCGAAACGGCGGGCCATGGTCAGCTTGTCGTAAGCGCCGTACCAACCATTGACGTGGATGGAGGAAATCTTCGCGACCGCGCCCTCCTCCTCAAAAATCCGTTTGATCTGGTCGATGTGGGAAACCGGTAAAGGCGGCACGTCCTCACTGAAATCGATGGCGAGATCGGCTTCGCGATAAAGCTGATCCGCCGAGACCGCCGCCCCTGAAACCTCGGCCAGAACCCGGGCGCGCACCCTTTGAAGCTTCTCCCGGTCCAGAGAGCGCTGGCTGTCCTCGATGGCGAACACGCGGCACATGCGACGGGCATTTTCATTATAGGCGAAATAGAAGGCGCCGTTTTCACCGACGACACCGGCGACGGGCCACAGGCGCGCGATCATATCGCACCAGCCTGCCGGTCGGCCGGTGATCGGCGCCACCGCGATGCCAGCCTGCGTTAACCGTTCCAGCGCCGCATAAGCGCAGGCCGGAAGCCTCCCCTCATTGGTGAGCGTATCGTCGATATCGCAAAACAGCACCGTGATGTGGCGGGCAATATCGATGGGCATATCCGTAATCGCTTTCATCGCATCAAGCCTCCCCGGACGCGAAATCGGCGAGGATGCCCTCGTCGGCGGCGATATCGAGGAAGGAGTAGCGATTGCGCATTTCACGGCAATGAAGGACAGACTCCCTGTAAAATTCGACCGGCAGGCCGAGATCGGCCGCCCTCATCGGTCCGCCTGCGTCGCTGAGCAGTTGTTCCATCTGCGCAACCGGCAACGCGAAAGCCTGTAATTCCTCGCGAAGGACCGGCCACAATTCGGCGAATTTTTCGTTCATCGCGGCGGCAGCGCGCGTGTCGAACAGTTTCGGCTGGATTTCGGAAAGACAATGCGCAGCGATATCGCCGCCCATGCGTTGCGCCATGTCGGCAGGATCGATAACGGTAGGCCGGATGACCGGCGGCGTTTCGCTGGCGAGATAATGCGCCTGCAGGCGTGCCATGGTCAGCGTCGCGACACCGACCTGCTGCCCGTGCAGCGTGCCGCGATGGCGCTCACCTGCGAAGCAATCGATATAGTGGGAAATCTGGTGCTCGCCCATCGACCCATGGTTCGACATGCCGGTGAAGGACACGCCGAGACCGCAAAAGGCCAACACGCGGTGCAGATAACCATTGGCCGCGACGTCTCCGCCGGCAAGCCGTTTCGCACGAGCGTTCAGCTCTGCCTCATCCTTCTCCTGAAGAATATAGGGAACGGTCGAATAGAGGCTACCGAGCAGGCGGTGCGACATCCACCAGTCGATCTGCGCAACGGACCGCACCAGGCAGTCCGCAAAGCCGGACGCCGAAAGATAGGTCGGCGCGGCGGCCGTTACTCCCAGATCAACGAAGAAACCGGCCGGCGCGTGGGATGGCAGCGAGACCTTCAACCCGTTTTCGAGCGTGATGGAGGCCGTCGTCGAAGTATAACCATTCATCGACGCGGCTGTCGCGAAGACGGCGTAACGCCGGCCCGTCTTGCCGGTCACGAATTTGCAGAGATCGTTGATCGTGCCGGAGCCGACGGCGAGGACCGCCTCGGCATGATTCAGCTTTTCAGTGAGGTCGGCGACAGCGGCCATGTCGGCATGGGGATGATCGAGGATCACCGTTTCAATCGGCCCTAGGGACTTTAGCGCTCTTGCTACCCGCGCGCCCATGGCATCCCAGGTATCGGGATCGGCAACCACGGTGAAGCGCCCACCAAGTTTGAGATCTGCAATAAGATCTGCCTCCACGCCGTCCAGCGACTCTTCAATGACAATTTTCTCATAAGGAACGGTGGCGCGTTTGCCAGTTTCGGGATTGGTCCAGTTTCCGGCCACAAGATCGTCGATCAGCCCTGTCCAGCCGCCCTGAGGCGCACCCGTGCCCAATGCCGCCGCCATCGATCTCTCCATCTCCCAAGCTCCCGTCTGAATGCCTACGCCTTACAAGTGACAGCACACAGTGTCATTTGTCAATACACATGACAGCAGTAGTTGACAAATGACACCAGCTTGCGCCAGATAGCGCCATGACACAGGAAAAAACCTCAGGAAGATCAACAGGAGAAGCCGGGGCCATGGTGCCCACGGAATTCGGCGATGCCATCATGTGGGCCGCCTGGCTCTATTATGCGGATCAGATGACCCAGAGCGAAATCGCCAAGCAGCTTGGTGTCTCGCGCGCGACAATCGTGAATTATCTGCAGGAAGCGCGGGAACGCGGCGTTGTTTCTGTCCATATCAGCCCAGCCGCTGGCAGCCGCACCACGATTGCCCGCGCACTGATGGAAAAATACGGTCTCGACGGCGCCTTCGTCATACCCAGCGCCGACGAGCAAAGCCTTTCCGACAGGCTGGGCGATGCCGGCGCGCGAGTTCTGGCCGATATGCTGGTGGATGGCGATACGATCGGTGTCGCATGGGGCCGCACGGTGCTGGCCGCAGCCGACCGCATTTCGCTGACACGGCCGGTTACCGACCTGACGGTGGTGCAGGTCTCGGGAAGCTCGACGGGCGAGCGTGATTTTTCGCCGGAATTCTGCACATCGCTCCTGTCGAACCGTATTCATGCGCGCTGCGTCAACCTGCTCGCGCCCGCCTTTCTGACAACGCGGGAACTCAAGGCCCAGCTGCTTGCCGAGCCTATCCTCAAGAAGCAGATGGAACTGGTGCACTCCACCAATCATGTGCTTTTCGGCGTCGGCGATATCGGTCCGAAGAGCACGGTGCGTCTTTCTGGCATCGCCAGCAAGGAAGAGATGGAGGATTATGTGGCGCGCGGCGCGGTCGCCGTCATTATCGGCCGCTTCATCGGCGCGGATGGCCGCCCGCTCGGCGGCGATCATGACGAGCGCATGGTCGGCATTACGCTCGATGAGCTGCGCAGGGTGCGCAATCGTATTTGTCTGGCGGGAGGATCGCTCAAAATCGCCGCGATCAAGGCGACGCTGAACGCCGGTTACGCCACACATTTCGTGACGGATGTGGCAACGGCCGAAGTCCTGTTGTCCGACTGAGGCAGCAACAGGGCACCAGGTGGCGTGGGAGACGCCGGTCGGGAGCAAAGGCCCGTAACACTACGAATTCACCGGGCCGCGAGAAAGCGGAACCGGGCGATGGGGATGGGAGGAGTGTTTATGCAAGACAGGGAACGTTATGTCGTCGGCATCGATTCATCGACCCAGTCGGTCAAGGCGATCGCCTGGACCAGGGACGGCACGCCGCGCGGGGAAGGTCGCGCGCCGCATGTCATCAGCACCCCTCACCCCTTGAAAGCAGAACAGAATGCTGAAGATTGGTGGGCTGCCGCCACCGATGCACTGAAATCCCTCACCCGGCAGGTCGTCGCCGACAGGATAGATGGCATCGCCATTTCCAACCAGCGCGAAACCATGGTCCTGCTCGATGCCGAAGGCAGGCCTCTTGCGCCGGCAACCCTTTGGCTGGACCGCCGCGCCGCCGAAATGGTTCCCGTGCTGGCGCGGGAACTTGGCGGCGAGCGCATACACGCCATTTCGGGAAAGCCGGTGGATGTCATTCCCTGCGTTTATCGTCTGCGTCATCTGCGGGAGACTGATCCCGCCCTGCTCGACAAAGCCACGCAGATACTCAGCGTCCATGATTTCCTTGTACAGAAACTCACAGGGGAAGCAGCCGCAAGCTGGACGAGCGGCGATCCCTTCGGCATTTTCGATATAGAGAAAAAAGTTTGGTCACGCGAAATTCTCAACCATCTCGGCATCCCGCCCGCGAAGCTTCCGCCTGCCCATCGCCCAGGTTCTCTCATTGGCCGTGTGACGGTGGACGCTGCATCTTTGACTGGGCTTCAGATCGGCACGCCCGTCTATGCGGCTGGCGGCGACGGCCATTGTGCGGCTCTCGGCGTCGGCGCCATCAGTCCCGGTATTGCCTATCTCAATCTTGGAACCGCCGTTGTGGGCGGCCTATGGTCACCCACGGCTGAATTGAGCCGATACTGGCGCACTCTCACCTCTCCGAGCGGGGAAGGTTATCTTCTGGAGAACTGCCAGCGCGGAGGTGCCTATTTCATCAACTGGTTGCTCGAAACCTTCACCGGCAGCCGCAGCAGCGCGGAAATTTTTGGAAAGCTGGAGGCGGAGGCGCGCGGTTTGCCGATCGGCTCGGGCGGGGTCACCGTTTCAACCTATCTCCTCGGCTGTATGGACCCTCATTGGGATATGACCGCGCGCGCCGCTTTCGTCGGTATGGGTCCCGAAACGGGCATGTCTCATCTCTATCGCGCCTCGATAGAGGCGATCACGCTGGAATTTGTACGCTCGCTCGAACAGATGCGCGCGGCGGGTATTGAAGCAGATCGTATATTCGTCATCGGCGGCGGGGCCGAAAGCGCGCTGTGGCGCCAGATAGTAGCAGACGCGAGCGGTCTGCCGGTGATCCGCAGCCTCTCCAATCAAGCCTCCGCCCTTGGCGCCGGAATCAGCGCGGCCGTTGGCCACGGCTGGTACGAGAATTTTGCAGCGGCAACCAACGCCATGACCCGCCTGGCCGAGCAGGTCGATCCGGATTTGCACGCACGTGACGATTGGCGCGCCCTTTCAGCACGTCAAAGCGGTCTCTATCCCGCCTTACATAGCGTCATCTAATTCCTTCCACAGTTCTCAACGCTGTTTGACCTCGATCGCAGTTGCGATAAGGAACGCAAAATGCACGCTGTTGATTTGCGCTGAGAGCTGACCCGGGACGGTGGGAAAATATCACTCAGAAACGACCCGTGTTTCAATCCCCTGTGGTTTCAGCAGGGGGCTCTGGAGTGATCGGCATGGCGTTACTGAGCGTAATCCGACGTTGGCATTTTCGGGATCAGCTATCGATCCGGGAGATATGTTGCAGGACGGGCCTATCCCGGAATACCACCAGCAAATATCTGCGTGCGGGCGGCGTTGAGCCGAAGTTCAGCGTCCCGGAGCGGCCGAGCAAGCTTGATCCATTCGCGGATCGACTATCTTGCCCGGCTGAAGAGGAATCGAAACAACGCGACGCGGCACGTTTGTCCCCCTGGCGTTTGAGCCGGGTGAAGCTTTCCAGTTTGACTGCTCTGAGGATTGGGCGATCATTGGCAATGAGCGCACCAAGCTGCAGGTGGCACATACGAAGCTGAGCGACAGCGGTGCCTTTATCGTCCGGGCCCATCTGCTGCAGACTCACGAGATGCTGTTCGACGCGCACAATCATGCGTTCCGCGTCTTCGGCGGAATTCCTAGCCGCCGCATCTATGACAACATGCGCACAGCGATCGACAAGGTTAGCCGCGGAAAAGAGCGCTGCGTCAACGTGCGCTTCATGGCGATGACCAGCCACTACCTGTTCGAACCCGAGTTCTGCAATCCGAGGTCAGGTTGGGAGAAGGGAGAGGTCGAGAAGAACGTTCAGGATGCGCGTCATCGCTTCTTTCAACCGATCCCGCTGTTGGTTATGGGATGGCCCGCCCTTCCGAGGACATCGAGTATGATGTCGTTCTCTTGAAGGAAAGGAGCCGAGCCATGCAGATTTCCATACTGGGTATCGACATCGGAAAGAACAGCTGCAGTGTCGTTGGTGTAGATGACCACGGAGCTGTGGTTTTGCGTCGAACGATGCGGCGACAGACATTGATCGAATTTGTCGAGAAGTTACCAACCTGCGTTATTGCAATGGAGGCCTGCTGTGGTGCTCACCATCTTGGCCGGCTCTTTATCGCGAGAGGTCATGAGGTTCGGCTGATGTCGCCGGAATACGTTCGTCCGTATGTAAAGGCGCAGAAGAATGACGACAGAGATGCCGAGGGCATTGCCGAGGCGGCATCTCGCCCGACGATGCGGTTTGTCGAACTAAAGAGCCAGGAGCAGTTGGATATCCAGACGTTGCATCGGGTTCGATCACGGCTGGTTGCGGAGCGAACGACCTTGATCAATCAGCTGCGTGCCGTTCTTCTTGAGAGAGGTGTCATATTCGCCGCAGGCCGCGTGAAGTTCGAGATCGCTCTGGACGGTCTCCTTGCCGAAGCTGATGAGGTTCTTACTGCGCGTATCCGCAGCCTGGTCATCGAATTGCGGGAGGAATGGCGAATACTTGATAAGAAGATCGGGGCGTTGAACGCAGAGCTCGTAGCACTCGCCAGGCAAAACAGCGCGATGCGCCGCCTGACATCGATTCCCGGCATTGGCGTGCTCAACGCCACGGCACTTGTTGCCGCGATTGGTGACGCCGGCAGTTTTAAGCATGCCCGAGATCTCGGAGCATGGCTGGGGCTTGTGCCACGACAGTTCACCACCGGGGGCAAGGCACGTCTGCTTGGGATAACAAAGCGCGGCAACACCTACCTGCGAACCTTGCTGATCCACGGCGCTCGAGCGGCAATGCACACGCTCAGTCAAAGTGACACGCCAATCGGGCAATGGCTCCGGACGATGTTGTCCAGAGGCGTCCAGCGCAATGTCGCGATCGTGGCCCTGGCAAACAAGCTCGCGCGTATCGCCTGGGCGGTGTTGCGCAAGGGGAAACCCTATGAGCGGGCCTATGGTATAGCTGTAATCTGAGTTATTGGCTGCTGAGAGCGCAGCCTACGATGTTTGCGAGTGGAATTGAGATGGCCTGACAGTTGATCGGCGTTCAGATAGCCCAGGCGTGGAAATGGTTCATTGAAACCGTGTTGGTTATCGTGGCTCTGGACGTGCGGATATCCATCTTGGCTACGGCCTGACCGTAAGACCGAATACGTTGAAGCAGACTGCACAGGAAATCAAAAAACAACTTGCAAACAGGGCGGGCCATACGTTCCGCGCAGAACTGAGCCGGTGGGGGTGCGGACGAAAACTTGGACCACCAAGGAGGTAGTTCATGTATTCCTACGCAGACAGACTTCGAGCGGTTGAGCTCTATATCCGGCTGGGCAAGCGACTTAACGCGACTATTCGCCAGCTGGGTTATCCCACAAAGAATGCGTTGAGGGGCTGGTATCGCGAGTACGTAAAGCATTTCGACCTGCGTATTCAGCCGGTAGCTCGAGCGCCAAAATATTCAGAGGCTCAGAGGCAGGCGGCACTTGAGCACTTTCGCACCCATGATTCTCTGCGACGATGAGGGCGCTCGGCTATCCCGGTCGAGGAACTCTAACCGCATGGGTTCGTGAGGCTTTTCCGGAGGCGCGGACATCAAAGTCTCGCCACACCGTGGCGGGAGGTGATTTAATTGGCCTGTTCGAATGCTTCACTGCGCTTCGCCAGAAAGCAAAACGGCGGAAGGACAGACTGTACCCGTTGGTCGTAATTCAGGAAGCCGGACTGGATGGCTTCTGGCTAGACCGGGTACTCGACAAGGAAACCTGGATAGAAAGCCACATTGTCGAGGCCGGATCGATCGCCATGCCGCGTCGACATCGTCGAGCGAAGACTGATCGTCTTGATGGAGAAACTCTAATCCGCGCGTTGATTGCATGGAAACGTGGCGAGCCGCGGCCTGCTCAATGGTGAAGCTTCTCTCGCCCGAGGAAGAAGACAACCGACGGATTGGACGGGAGCGGAAAACGCTGATTGCGGAGCGTGTCTTCCACGTCAATCGGATAAAGGGTCTGTTGTTCACACAAGGAATAAGGGAGTATGAGCCCGTCAATCGGGATCAACGGCAGCGTCTGGACGAGCTTCGGACAGGCGATGGACGTCCGCTATCAAAACACCTGAAGGCCGAAGTCTGTAGAGAGCTTGACCGCCTCGAACTGATACTCACACAGATCAAAGCTGTCGAAGCCGAGCGAGATGCTTTGATCGTTCAGGAGACGCCGGAAACGCCGAAAGAAGCGGGCGCTCTCTTGGGCATCCGAGGAATTGGGCCTGAATTCGCTACAATACTGTACACGGAAAGCCTGCTCCGCCACTTCGACAACCGGCGCCAAATCGCATCGTATGCAGGCCTTGCCCCCTCCCCCTGGCAAAGCGGTAACGTCAATCGCGAGCAGGGCGTGTCAAAAGCTGGAAATCCACGTCTAAGAGCAACCATGGTCGAGCTCGCATGGCTGTGGTTACGGCACCAACCGACCTCAACGCTATCTTGCTGGTTTAAGAAGCGTATCGCACAAAACGGCGGCCGTTTGAAAAAGCCGATGATTGTGGCACTGGCTCGCAAGCTGCTCGTTGCACTGTGGAAATACGTGAGCTCCGGCGTCGTGATCGAAGGTGCAATCATGAAAACTCCCTGAGGCGGGAAGTGCCTGTGATACGAGAATTCAAATCCTCAGGGTGTGATCAGCCCTGACGGATCCAGGGTCGCAGCGCCGACCGTTGAACGGCCTGCAATCCCTAATACCAGGGAGCTTGTATCATTGAAGATCGACAGCGATGTCCTCACGCATTTTCAAGCAGAGGGTCCGGGCTGGCAAGAGCGCATAAACGATACCTTGCGAGCCGCAATGAATGTGTCCAGTTAAGCTCTTGATGAGACCCGAACCGTCGGCCCAGCAATTTTCCTCAAGGTGGTTCGCCCCAGCATTCAACGTTCTGTCCAATAATACTTGCATAAGAGTACGGCTCCCGCTACATTACTGGATATATATCCGGAGGATCGATCCCATGGCTAGTTCTCAGACACGTGCAATTCAAAATTACAGGAGCCGCCTGGGCGACCGCGGCCTTGCTCGTTTCGAAGTTCTTGGTCGCGATAGCGATCGGAGCCTTATCAGATCATTAGCGCGCAGGTTGGCAGAAGATGGCCCTGAAGCGGCAAGTTTGCGCGCTGTTGTAAGCGAAACGCTTGCTGGAGAACCGCCTAAAAGAGGTGGTATCCTTGCGGCGCTGCGCCGATCACCCCTCGTTGGAGCAGATCTCGAAATCTCACGTTCACGCGAAGAAGGTCGAGAGATCGATTTCTGATGCGTTATCTGCTCGACACGAACATTCTCAGCAACGTTACCAAGGCTGAACCGTCAGCATCACTATTGACGTGGATGGCCGAGCAAGCTGACGCTGACTTATTCATCGCATCGCTCACCATCGCTGAAATACACCGCGGAATTCTGGAGAAGCCGGCGGGCAAGAAGCGTGTCGGTCTCGAAGCCTGGTTTGCCGGTAATGAGGGGCCACGCGCACTCTTTGCGGGCCGCATCCTGTCGTTCGACGAGAAGGCAGCGCTCATCTGGGGCGAGTTGATGGCACAAGGAAAGGCGTCGGGCCGTCCAAGAAGTGCATTGGACACGATTGTCGCGGCCATTGCCCAGTCCAACGGTTGTATTGTTGTGACCGACAATGAGCGAGATTTTCACGGAGTCGAAATCATCAATCCCCTCCGGCAAACCGCGATCTGAAACGGCTGGAAGTTTTTAAGCTCTTGATAGGATCTGAACCTCTGACCCGCTGGATTTTTTCACCAAGCTATTGAAATAGGTTCGAAGCGTTTACGGTCGATGCAGGAGAAAGCCTAATTGCCTACCTCCAACTTGAAGCAGTTCAGTTAGCTTTTCCGCAAGTGGGATCTGCCTACTTTCGCGCCGACACGACTGGGACGCATCAAAGGTAGAAAAGGCTCCGCGCGGAGGGGCCCAGATTTCTCTTTCTTCATGATGGGGGGTTCTGTGCAAACTTTCTGTCGATTTTACCAGCAGGTTCATCTCGGCTGAAGATGAGCAGATTTAGTTTGCCGATCATGGTCGATTCGCACGCACTAGACCAACCATGCAGGGCAAGAGGAGTTCCGATATTTAATATTTCGTGAGGAGCAATTTTTCGCTCAACGGTGCAGAGCGAGCAATGATGACGATTAATGCGCAAGATCAGTCCTAGTGCCGCTTGCCAAATTCCTTGCGAAGCTCCCCCTTCGCATCTTCCAGTACTTCTTTGCGGTCGTCCGATAGGGTCCGACCGGCGCGGTTGATGTAAAACACCAGCATCGACATCGCAGACCGGAAAGGGTTGGTCTTGCGCCTGTCAGATTGCTCTGCCGAGGCTTTCAGCGAACGTGCAATCTCCGAGGCATCGTTTTTTGTGAACACCTCTTTCTCAAGATCGAGCGCGTCGCTTTCCTTGGTCACCTTCTGCGACCATCTCTTTTTCTTTTTCGCCTTTTTCATTGGTTTTCTCCACGCCGCTCATGATTTTGTTCTGGGTCATGGGTGTGGTGACTGCCGCGCTCACCACCTCCTCCGGAAACCCTGCTCTTCGAACGCTTGTCGTTATCTGCGGCGGGTTTCTTGATTTCCAAGGGTGCCTTCGCGTTTTCATGCGATGCGCCCGGCCCGCCCTGACGGATGCTGGCCGGTGTTTTTGTTGAAGGGGACATGTCTTCCTCCTGTCGCAGCAGACGAGCCGCCGCTTACTGGTCGTCGCGCGTTTTCATCGCGTCGGAAACACGCTTCTTACGCGGGTCTTTAAGGTTCTCCCCAACAGCATCCCGATCGTGCTCGGGATCGTCGGCGGGCTTCATGTAGCCTCTGGGGCGGGTTTCCTTCGGCCCCTCCCAGCGGGGTGATTGGTCGGTGGTGCCGGGAGCCCCATCTCGTGGAGAATTATTGGTCATCATTGCCTCCGGTTGGGTTGCGAACCCACCCAACCTCTTTGCGGCGACGATGTTCCGCAAAGACCGCGACACAACAGGGGAACTTTTTTCGAAACAATTTCGCGTTGCCCCGGTTAGGCGCGAGAGAAAATTCAATCCGAGGGAACATGACGATGACGGACAAATCCGGCAAATCCGATCGCATCTCCAGAATAGCTTATGAGCAGTAGCAGGACTTTCTCAGGCGCTCGTCCCTGCAATTCCTGGAATGCGCTATCCATTTATGCGCGACAAATATGAGCATTTCCGAACTTGCTACCCGGCTTGAGAAACAAGCCCAATATTTGCGACACTTCGGCTGAGGACAAGCCGCGGTGCGCCTACGGCGACCATGTCTTTCCTGAGGAACCAACATGCCAAGATTTTTCTTCACCGTGATCAGCGGCAAAAACATCCTCGATGATCCGGAAGGCAGCGATCTGCCGTCGCTCGACCGGGCGATCGAGGAGGCGCTCCAAGATGCCCGGGCGCTGATGAGCGAGGCAGTCCTGCAAGGGCGCGACATCTCGGAAGGATGCATCATCATCCGGAATAAACAGCAGGAAGTATTGAAAGTCGTCCGCTTCGCCGACGCGCTAGGCAGAAATGACTGATGGCGTTGCAACGTCCGTCCGCATACGAGTTATCAGTTTTTCATATTCTTTTTCCGGGACGCCGTAGGTCGTGTCGGCGACGTCTTCCAATATGCTTCGATTGACGATCCGGACGTTTCCTCGGCTGGCACGGATGGCATGAATGCCTTCGAGAACATGCAGCTCGTTGGTGATGCCCGGCCGCCGCACGCCAAGAACCGTGGAGAGGAACTCATGGGTGATCGGCAGATCATCGGTATCGAGCCGGTCATGACACATCAGCAGCCAGCGCGCGAGCCTTTCGCGCAGACTGTACTGCCCATTTGCCAGCACAAGCTGGCCGACCTGAAGCAGACAGATATTGATATAGCCCAGCAAAAGCTCCCGCAGCCGCGCGTCGTTCTCCATCTCCTGTCGCAGTTCGACGGCGGGGATCAGAAAACCACGACCGCTGACACACATGACGGTTTCATCCGGCGTGGTTTCCGCGCCCAGAAGAGTGGGCCAGCCGGTGATCCCCTCCCGGCCGACGAGCACGGTTTCTATGCTTTTACCGCTATCGTCATGAACGACGGTGGATGCCAGACCGGTTTCGATGAAACAGAGATGGGAAACAGGCGTGCCAGCCGCAACGAGCTGATACCCCGCCGGCAGATCGACGTGCTCCATCCGGGACGCGAGCCGCGACAGCCCTTCCATGCCAAGGGTTTTCAATAGCAGGTTACAAACAAAAAAATCTGATCCAAGCATAGCGGTTCGCCCCTTGCTCGAAAACAACAATATGCGGCGGTCATATTAACGGCGGAAAATCGCATGGAAACAGTGAGTACGTTTCCGTACGAATTTGCAGGAGGGTCCCTTGCTGCATCGGGGAATGGCCGAAATTCCAAATTTTGGCCCATTTTCTAAGCAGCATCATACATCTCAATCGGGCCATTGGGTATGTGCGCCTGACCGACCAATCCGGGGGGCGACGGCCGAATAGGCGAAATTTTTGCCGGGACGACTTAGCGAAACCAATCCGCCGTATCCGCCTTCAATATCTGGAACAAGCTTTTCAATTCGTGGTTAGAGGCTACCAAACAGGGAGGCTTGAACATCATGAAAAAGAACATCGAATACCAGATCATGGCGCATGAAAAGGATGGGCCGTCGTCATCTCTGATGTCATAAGAGGCGTTTATCCCAGCCAACATCTGGCGCTCGCGGCAGCAAAGCTGCTGGAGAGCGATATGCTGCCGATCGAAGAGACGAGACGCTTCGCTCAAACCACCCATATAACCCCGACCGATACCGTAGCGCCCAACCGGGTGTCCCGGTCGCTCCAGGTAATGGTGGCGGTGCCCTATCAGGTGGATATTCCCCTGCGACACAGGAGTGGAGAAATCAGCTTTCCATCGTCGACTGGCGGTCTCGATCTGACGGCGGGCAAAGCCTAGGCGAAATGGCGGCCCGGTCCCGCCTCACGCGGCGCGGCCGGGATGCGTCGCTATCAAAAATAGAGCGAAATGGCGACCGCCAGTGCAAATATCACGAGCGCGTAGACCATCATGGTCTTCCAGGAAAATCCTGCTCAGGCCTGATGCTTTCCCGTGGCGCATCAGCCATTTCATTGTCTTTCGCCCGCATCGGATACCTCCTCATGGGCGCACGGCGTCCTAACCACGGCCATCCGCAATTGTTCCGCCCCCGAACCCGTGACGGCGGAGAGGAAAGCCATGGCAAGAGGTTTGCACCACCGGGACGAGATGCCCGACGCCGCGCGCCCCTCTCGCGCTTATTTGATAAATTCAGACTACGCGGCGGCTGAAATCATCCTGCTCAGGCGTTATGGTAGGCAGATAGGCACACGCATGCGGTGGTATGCGAGGAGTAAAGCATGCAGACTGTCAAACGCCTCACCATCGCAATCATTGGCATGACTGATACCGTGACGCCGGAAATCAGGATGGCCTGGTTTCACGCCCGGATTGGTCTTGAGGGACCGTATTCCGCCAGCTTTATAGAGAGTGAAGACGCTCTGAAATTTACCGCCGCGATTATCGACGTCCGTTACGAGGCGAACGTCCTTCTGCGCCTCACCGAGCAGTTGGATAGCGAAGCCATTCCCTATCTTTTTTTCGTGCCCGACGCGGTCATCGATAGCGAACCGGGACCTTTTGTCCTCTCTAGGCGTTCGGAAGACATTGAAAACATTGTTTCCGCCTTGATGGCGCAAGGAGGAGGCATCAGACATTAAAGCGAGGCACGTGTCATGCTGAACCAACCCGATAGCCATGGCGAAGCGAATATTCTGCTTTCTCATTTACCCGATGACGTCCGGGTTGAGGTTGGAGACGCGTGCAGGTCTATCAACCTCGCACTGGGCGACGTGCTGATACCCGCCGGCCGGGCCATCGAGGGTGTTTTCTTCCTGTCATCCGGCATAGCTTCCGTCGTTGTCGTCACCAAATCGGGACGCAAGACCGAGGCGGGAGTTGTCGGCAAAGAGGGGTTCGTGCCAGCGGGAGCCGTAGCAGGCGCGCAAACGAACCTGACCGAGATCGTCATGCAAGCTCCGGGCGAAGCACTTTTCATGGATATCAGGTCGTTTGACGCGCTTGTTTCAAAACATCGGGTATTCCTCGACATTCTCGTCTGCGCCCTGCACGTCTCAAGAACACAGATACAATTCACGGCATCTTCGAATGCCACCCAGTCCGTAACGGAGCGCCTCGCCCGCTGGCTCCTCATGTGCCACGACCGGGTAGAAAGCAATCAGTTGCAACTGACCCACGAGTTCCTGTCCACCATGCTGGCAGTCAGGCGCGCAAGCGTAACGGACGCTCTCCACGTGCTGGAAAGCCTTGGGTTCATTCGCTCCGAAAGGGGACGAATTACGATCAAGAACCGCGAGATGCTTGAGACCTATGCCGGCGATCTCTACGGCGTGCCCGAGGAGGAAAACAATCGAATGCTCGCCCGATTTATGCGCAAATACAGCTCTGATTCCGCGCTTGCCGACCTGACTGCTGTTGCGAGCGAGGACGTTCGCTAGGCCCGACGGCCGTTCTCAGTTGTCGTTGGTACGCTCGCGGACATTTACCTTTGGTCGTTTCTCTATAAGATAAATGCATCTTCCCTCATGCTGTGAAACGCCGAGCGCGTTTCAAGGATGTGAAATGCAAACCAATCACGAATACCTGAGTGCGGGAATTTTTCTGAACGAAGACATCAATATCGTTAAGGCAGCCTACGAAAATGTTGTGTCTGCAGAACGCGATCCGGCTCTATGCCCTGCCGAGGTCGCCCGCTATGTCCTGAAAATGTATGATCGCGGCGTTGTCGATCAGTCGAAACTCCAGCAATTGACCGCTCTCTACTTCCGAACCAAATTGCGTGTCGGCTGACGTCCAGGTCTGACGCGTGGCAGCCTGCCACGGTTTCAGCTCGGTTCTATTCAGAATAACCCCAGGTTTCCGATAGTCCTGCATCTCGCCATGCTGGTGGGCAGAACGTTGCCGTGTTCCGATCGTCGATCGATCCTTGAAACGACACGATCACGATATGAAAGTCAGCCGGCGGACCGGGAACAAACCTGCGTAGGCACGGTTCGGGTTGCTCCAAGGAACTCATACCGAACGAGGTTATCAAATGACCCGGAGAACTCTCCCTATTCCAGAAGACAACCGGAGCCACCAGGGCCCCGGTGACAATGGCCGCCTGAGCACGGAAGACGCCTCATCTGTCGAGGAACAGAAAGCTTCGACCCAGACGGGCCGGCAGGCAAACATAAAGATTAACACGACCCATCAAGGGCACCGGCAGGACAGGTAATGCCCGCCTGTTCCCGGCAGGCGGCTTGGTTGTCACCAACCTGTTTCCGGGCTCCTCGCAATCTAAGATCAATGCGGTTCCTGGAGGCGCCAAATGCGGATTCTTGCCGTGACGGCCGAAATGTTTCCATTCGTCAAAACCGGCGGATTGGCCGATGCGGCAGGTGCTCTGCCGGAGGCGCTGGCGAGACAGGGGGCGGATGTTCGTACATTGCTGCCTTTGTACCACAGGCTCACGCCACTTATCCGCGGAAAGGAGCCATGTCTGAGTGCAACTGTTCTTGAGCAGCCGGTATCGGTTTATCCCGTTATCTCAGACGGTCAACAACTGCTGCTTCTGGAAGCGTCGGACCTGTTCGACAGGGACGGCCATCCCTATGGCATAAAAGGCGAGCCTTTTTCCGACAACGATTTGCGCTTTGCGGTCCTTTCCAAGGTTGCAGCGGAAATCGCAGTCGGTGCGATTGACGGCTGGAAGCCCGATCTCGTTCACGCGCATGACTGGCACGCCGCCTTAACCTGCGTCTACCTCGCCGAGGCAACGCCGCAGGTGCCGTCCGTCCTTACCCTTCACAATCTTTCGTTTCAGGGACAATATCCACTGGAGCGGGCGGGTATGCTCGGATTGCCGCCCCACCTCTGCACCGTGGATTGCCTCGAATATTATGGCGACATGTCGTTTTTGAAGGGTGGCCTGACGACCGCATCGGCCGTGACGACGGTAAGCCCCACTTACGCAAGAGAAATCCTCACACCGGAAATGGGAATGGGAATGCAGGGCGTGCTTGCCAAGCGGCGCGAGAACCTGCGCGGCATCGTCAACGGCGTCGATCACGACGTCTGGAATCCGGCAACAGATCCGTACATTCTCGCAAATTTCGCGGCTGCCACGGCGACAAGACGGAGCCTCAACAAATATGCCTTGCTTCAGGCCCTTGGCCTAGCCCCTACCCAGGGCCCTGTCTTCGGCGTGGTCAGTCGCCTGACCTGGCAAAAGGGAATCGATCTCCTCCCTCACGTCGTACCCCTTATAATAGAAAGGAAAGGCAGGCTGATCGTCCACGGAGAGGGAGATACGGCACTGGAAGACAGCTTGCAGGCGCTGGCAAAGCGCTATCCGGAGCTGGTCTGCGCCCATATCGGCTATGACGAACGGCTGGCGCACATGATCCAGG
>Ga0308157_10002072_pt1 | contig 35570 bp, 33 predicted proteins | sample PhyBR1_FD_201035 | JGI IMG/M metagenome (GOLD analysis project Ga0308157, IMG submission 201035) | Phyllosphere microbial communities from UC Gill Tract Community Farm, Albany, California, United States - DLSLB.R1 | ecosystem: Host-associated > Plants > Phyllosphere > Unclassified | place: USA... | reverse complement strand
GCTCCCCCGATCCCATGCTTGTACGGTTCGGACTCGTATCCGATCAACTGTTCGGGCTGAAGGGGAGTTTGGAGTGCGGCGCCCCAACTCCTACACGTGCTTGCACGCACCGCGTCGTAACGGGCTGGCGCACTCCGCTCTCAACCGCAATCTACTCATCTGGCAGACACAAGCGGCGTAAGCCGCGAAGCTGGTGATGCTGGATTGCAGGCGAATTCGGCAATCTGATGGTGCGCGAGCTTCGCGGCTTACGCCGCTCCCACAAGGGTGCTGGTATTGCCTGGAAAGCCCCTGCCGAGCATGGCTCGGCACTACAGGGCTGGATCGGCCCCGGCTTTAGCCCCTCTCCCGTATACGGGAGAGGGGTTGGGTGAGGGGAGCTTTTCGCTGGGAAAGCCCCTGCCGAGCATGGCTCGGCACTACCGACGGGATCAGCGCGGGGGACGTGCCGCTGGCGGGTTGGCCTGCACCCATTGCCGGCGTTGCTCCGGGCTCATCCTGTTCCATTGCTCGCGCAGCTGCTGGCGCTGGTCCTTGTCCATGCCGCGCATCTTGTCGAACAGCGCCTGCGCGTCGCGGCGCTGGTCGGGCGACATGTTCTCGAAACGGTGCATGCCGCGCCGGGCCTGCTCGCGCTGCGCCGGGGTCATCTGCTGCCAGCTGCGGGCGTGCTCATAGTTGCGCTGGCGACGATCGGGGGAGGAGCTGTTCCAGCGATCCCGCACCGGTGCGATCAGGGTCTCGCGCTGGGCAGTGGTCAGCTGGTCCCATTCGGGCAACTGCTGCTGGGCGACAGCAGGGACGCTGGCACAGATCAACAGCAACGGCAGCAGCAGGTAGGGCAGCAAGGTCTTCATCGTCGTCATTCCATCGCCAGATTGTCGGAGCCCAGCCACAGGTACAGCTCCGGGCTTTCGTCGAACAGCAAGCTGTCGTCAGCGTCGGCGTCAACGCTCTGGCTGGCGATCAGGGGCGCGGCAGGTGGCTGCGCGCTGTGATTGAACTGCATTGCCACCGGCACGGCCAGCAGCGCCGAGCAGGCGGTAGCCAGCCACCAGCGATGGCGACGCCATACCGATGGTGTGCTCGTCGTGCTGGCGTGCTGACGGGCCTGCCGCAGCCGCGCCAGGGTGGCAGGAGACAGCGCGCCATCGGCCTGCCGCTGCAGCTGCCGGGCCTGATGGTCGAATGCTTCGGGATGTGTGGGCAGGCGGTTCACCGCGTGGCCTCCAGTTGTTTCTGCAATGCGTCGCGCGCGCGCGACAGGTGGGTTTTTACCGAGCCTTCAGAACAGCCCATGGCCTTGGCAGTGGTGGCCACGTCCAGTTCCTGCAGCACGCGCAGGCTGAAGGCTTCACGCTGCCGGGCCGGCAGCTGCCGCAGGGCCTGCACCAGCAGCGCGTACTCGCGCTGTTGTTCATGGGTCTGCGCAGGCCCCGGTGCTTCGTCGGCCCAATCGATGGTGCTGTCCTGGTCGTGGTCTTCCTGGGGTACCCAGAACTTCAGGCGGAAGCTGCGGCGGCGCTGCAGGTCGATGATGCGCCGGCGCAGGATGCTCCAGAACAAGGCTGTCCATTCCTCCGCAGGCCGCTCGCGGTAGCCCAGCATGCGCTCCATGGCGTCCTGTACCGCGTCCAAGGCATCGTCGCGCTGGCGCAGGCCGGCCTCGGCGAAACGGAACGCGCGCGGCCCGATGCCCGCCAGGAACGCGTCCAGCGAGGCGGGTACAGCAACAGGCGGCATCAAGGGTGGGCTGGTCACCAGCACAGGGTAGCGTCCCGGTCGTGGTCTCTGGGAGTGATAACGCGCGGGTGCGGAATCGGTTGACAACGCAACGGTCGCGCCGGCTTCGGCCAGATGGTTATGATGCCGGACAGGCGCTTCCAGCCTCGGAGAGACCAAGCAATGAGCGACGGGTTCGTAGCGTTGTACATCTTCATGCTGGCAGCGATTGCCGGCCACGTGATCATCTCGCGGGTGCCGGTGATCCTGCACACACCGTTGATGTCCGGTTCCAACTTCATCCACGGCATCGTGTTGATCGGTGCGATGGTGGTGCTCGGCCATGCCGATACCACGCTGGAGAAGGTCATCGGCTTCATCGCCGTGGCCCTGGGCGCAGGCAATGCGGCCGGCGGTTATGTGGTGACCGAGCGCATGCTGGATATGTTCAAGAGCTCGAAGAAGCCGGAAGGGAAGGACAAGTGAGTTCTTCCACTGGTATTGCGGGCGGTTCCTCCATCGGCGCGCGGCAGGTTTTCCAGTGGCTCAGCTACCTGCAGTATCCGGCGTTGCTGGTCGCTTTCGCATATGCGGCACGGCCGCTGTTCAATGGCATGGAGGGCGCGCTTGATGCCTACAACAGCGCACTGCTGTATGCGGGTGTGGGCGTGGGCATGTCCTCGCTGCAGGACCCGTCCAAGACCCAGAACAACATGTCGAAGAAAGTCTGGCAGGACCCGCGCAAGGGTGGCCTGATGCTGTGGTTGCTCAGCGCACAGGCACTGCTGCCGATCGTGCTGGGATTGCTGGGCGCCGCGCTTGCGCCGACCACGGCCTTGTCGCAACTGGCGCTGGGCATGGTGGCATTCGGGCTGGGCATGATCGGCCTGCTCAAGACCGCCATTGAAATGCGCGAGCACCATCGCCTCGACAAGCAGGCTGCTTGCCACTCCGACACGGCTCTGGAGGCCGATGCATGAGCATATCGATCCTGGTCAATACGAGTTACCTGGTTGCCGCGACGCTGTTCCTGCTCGGCCTGCAGCGCATGGCCTCGCCCAAGACCGCGCGCAGTGGCATCCAATGGGCTGGCGCGGGTATGTTGATCGCGACTGCAGCGACGTTCTTCCTGCCTGGCCTGCATAACCTCGCGCTGATCGCGGTTGCCCTGGTGCTGGGTACCGGCTTGGCCTGGGTATCGGCGAAGAAAGTGGCCATCACCGACATGCCGCAGATGGTCGCGCTTTACAACGGCATGGGTGGTGGTTCGGCGGCGGCGATTGGTGCGGTGGAGCTGCTGCGCTTTTCCGAGCTGGCCAACCGCGACACCAGCCATTGGAGTGCGCAGGCCATCGCCGATCTGTCGGCGCGGTTGCCGTCCAATACGGTGCTGGCGCTGGCGGTGATTGGTTCGGCGATCGGCGCGGTATCGCTGTCCGGTTCGATCATTGCCTGGGCAAAGCTTGATGGTCGCTTGGACAAGCGCGTCACCTTCCCGGGGCAGCAGGTTTTCAATCTGCTGGTCGCTGTCGCGATGGTGGTGCTGGGTGCATGGGCGGCAATCAGCCTGCAGCCGCTGGCGATCATCAGCTTCTTCGTGGTCGCCTTGGCGCTGGGCGTGCTGATGACGCTGCCGATTGGCGGTGCCGACATGCCTGTGGTGATTTCGCTGTACAACGCGTTCACCGGCCTTGCTGTGGCGTTTGAAGGTTACGTGCTCGGCAACGAGGCATTGATCATCGCCGGCATGATGGTTGGTGCGGCCGGTATCCTGCTGACCCGCTTGATGGCCAAGGCGATGAACCGTCCGATCAGCGGTGTGTTGTTCTCCAACTTCGGTGGCGGCGGCCAGGGCGCGGAAATCAGCGGCACGCAGAAGCCCATCGAGGCAGCCGATGTCGCGGCGATGATGGCCTTCGCCGAGCGCGTGGTGATCGTGCCCGGTTACGGCATGGCGGTGGCGCAGGCCCAGCACAAGATCTGGGAGCTGGCGCAGCGTTTGATCGAACGCGGGGTCAAGGTGAAGTTCGCGATCCATCCGGTGGCCGGGCGCATGCCCGGTCATATGAACGTGCTGCTGGCCGAGGCCGGCGTGCCGTATGACCTGATCGCCGACATGGACGACATCAACCCGGAGTTCGCCAACACCGACGTGTCGCTGGTGATCGGCGCCAACGACGTGGTCAATCCGGTCGCCAAGACCGACCCGACCAGTCCGATCTACGGCATGCCGATCCTGGATGTGGTCAATTCCAGGAACACCATCGTCATCAAGCGCGGCAAAGGTACCGGTTTTGCCGGGATCGAGAACGCGCTGTTCTACGCGGACAACACCCGCATGTTGTACGGCGATGGTGCCGAAGCGGCCAGCGCCCTGGTCAGTGAACTCAAGGCGCTGGACGGCGGGCATTGATACCGCTGGGTGGTGGTCAGGAGGCCACCGCCCATTGCTGCATGGGCGGTGCAACCACGGTATTGCGGGGAGGCTGCAGGTTGGGTGCGATCAGTGCGCTCGCTTCTACCTGCTGGCCACGCCTGGCTGCGGTGGTGGTGCAGCCGAAGGCGTGCTTGAATGCGCGGCAAAACGCGCTTTCACTTTCAAATCCCAATGACTCGGCGATCTCACAGACCGACAGGTCGGTGTTGCACACCATGTCCAGCGCGCGCTTGTTGCGCAGTCTTGCGGCGTACTCGCTGGGTGTTTCACCAAAGACCTCGCGGTAGATGCGGATCAGGTGTGTAGGCGAGTAATTCGCTACCGCCGCCAGGCTGATCAGGTCCAGGCGGGTCTCGATGGTGCAGCGGATCAGGTGTTGCACGCGCAGCAGTCGCAGCAGCGTCTGGTGGCGACGCAATATAGTGCGACCACTGCAGCGTTCCAGCTGGGTTTGCATCGGCTGTTGGCGTTCGATCAACGCGTCACGCAGCATGCCCAGTTTGTAGGTAGCGTCATTGACTGCGGAATTGTGCTTGAACCAGCGGGGACGGCACAGGTGCACCACTGCGCGTGCGAGCCCGTTGTCGCAGGTTGTTTCGCGGGGAATCAGGCAGTTGAAGATGGATGCAGTGGATTTTGGTTGCTTCTGCCACAGTGCTGCAGGGGCGGCGATGCACAGCCACCAGGCTTGTTCACGGCTGGTTTGGCGCAGGCTGCCGTCGACCCATAGTTGAAGTTGCCGGGCCTGGAGCTGCCAGGGCAGATCGCCATTGCCCAGTTCCAGTGAACCACGCAGGACCAGGGTGACGCTGATCCAGCCTGCAGGAATGATCAGTCGTCCACCTTTGCCTCTGCCGATGATGGCGTGGACGCAGTCCAGACGCTGAATGGATAGATCGAGCGGCTGTGAACCCTGAACCAGATGATGTTTGATGCCCATCGCGCTTCCCCATGGTTTCTGCGTGAACGGACGGCGGGCGCGAAGTCGCGTTGTTAACCGGAATCACTCCGGTCGCCGTTTGAGCTTTTTGTGGAGCTCTGCTCATTTCAGACGCAGGCGATGGCCGAATCCCTCACCTGTACCAATCAGGAAGAACTTTGGGCTGTGCTCAGGGTTTGCCGAATCGGGAATGTGAAAGCGGGGGACGCCGCATATTCCTGCGAGTTCCAATGAGGTCGCTGTCCGCATATTGGATGCGGTGGGAGTGGCGCAATCGGCCTGGCGAAGCGGTGTCGCCGTTGTTGACTGATCGCTGGCCGGACCTCCGCGCACGCGGGCTCAGCCGGAATCAGCCTCCGGACGGGGCATTTGATTGGCCAATGGATCAGCGCTATTGCGGGTGCAGTGCGGTGAATCCTGCTGCAGGGTTGGAGCAGTCGACTGCGTGGAAATCTATCTTCGCTGCGGAACCGATATCGACCGACTTGGGTGAGCTACGATGCTTGGTCAGCGTTCAACGGCCAACACGCCACGCAACCAGCAGCGCGATACCCAGCCAGATCAGCTCGCCCAGGCCATTGGCCAGTGACAGCAATGTCCATGCGAAATGTGGACCCATCCGCAGTGCCGATTCCCAGGGCGTCAGCCCCATCGGGCCGCCGACATAGGCTGCAGCGATGAGCCAGTTGGCGGCCACGGAGATCAGCAGGGTGGCGAGTACAGTGACAGCAATGCGCGCCGGGCCGGCACGGAAGGCGCCCAGACGCAACATCCACGCCGCTTCCAGCGCAGCCAGCACAGCCATCCATCCAGCCTGGGTGCCGGTGGCCAGGGCGGCAAACATCCAGGCAAGCGTCAGGGTGAGGCTTCCGAGCAGCAACAAAACAGGCCAGAGCCAGTGGCGGCTACGGCTGGCCGAGGTGGACACAGGCGACATGGGCATTCCCGAACAGATTCCGCAGCATAGCGTTTCAGCGGCGATGACGCCCAGTCGGATAAAATGGGGCCATTGCGGGTAGCCACCGCGTCCCCATATCCATCTACATGTATTCCCGTAGCAGTGAACCTGTCCATTTTGAGCGTGATTGCCCGGCCGTGATGGTGCCGCAGGGCGATAGCGTGACCTTGCCGGCCGGCAGTTATGGCTATATCACCCAGGCACTGGGTGGCAGCTATACGGTGTTTGTCGAAGGCAATCTCTTCCGTATCGCCGGCAAGGACGGCGATGCCATCGGCAAGGAGCCCCCGCCGGGGCTGGAACTGCCCGATGACGCAGGCGACGAGGAGGTCGAGAAGCTGGTGTGGCAACAGCTACGCACCTGCTTCGATCCGGAAATTCCGTTCAACATCGTCGATCTTGGGCTTATCTACGAAGTGGATATCAAGCATCTGGATGACGGCCAGCGCGAGGTCGACGTCAAGATGACCTTGACCGCACCGGGCTGTGGCATGGGCGAGATCCTGGTCGATGACGTGCGCAGCAAGCTGGAGATGATCCCGACCGTGGCCCAGGCCGACGTCGACCTGGTGTTCGACCCGCCGTGGGGCCGTCACATGATGTCCGAGGCGGCGCGCCTGGAAACTGGCATGCTGTAAGCCCGTGCCGGCGGCTGCCGGTGACGGTTTGTGCTGCACCCCCGTTGCCGTTGTGGCGCCGGGGCTGTCCCATCCCGCAATCTGGAAGGAATTATCCGGTGTCCCAGTCTTCGTTGAGCTTCGATGTCACCCGTTCGGACCATCCGCGTAGCGCCGAGGAGCGCGCCAAAATCCTGGAAAAGCCGGGCTTTGGTCTGCACTTCACCGACCACATGGTGGCCGTACGCTGGGACAAGGACACCGGCTGGCACAATGCAGCGGTAACGCCGTACGGTCCGATCTCGCTGGATCCGGCCGCAGCCGTGCTGCATTACGGCCAGGAAATCTTCGAAGGCATCAAGGCCTACCGTCACGCCGACGGCTCGGTCTGGACCTTCCGTCCGCAGGCCAATGCCGCGCGCCTGCAGCGCTCGGCGCGTCGTCTGGTGCTGCCGGAACTGCCGGCGGATATCTTCGTCGAGTCGCTCAAGCAGCTGGTCGCGCTGGACAAGGACTGGGTGTCCGATGCTGACGAAGCCAGCCTGTACTTCCGCCCGTTCATGATCGGCGACGAAGCCTTCCTCGGCGTGCGCGGTGCGCACAAGGCCACTTATTACGTGATCGCCAGCCCGGCCGGCCCGTACTTCGCCAAGGGCGTTGCACCGGTGGCGATCTGGTTGTCCACCGACTACGCGCGCGCTGCCAAGGGCGGCACCGGTGCGGCCAAGTGCGGCGGCAACTACGCGGCTTCGCTGCTGCCGCAGCAGCAGGCGCAGGCACAGGGCTGCTCGCAGGTGCTGTTCCTCGACCCGGTCGAAGGCAAGTACCTGGAAGAACTGGGTGGCATGAACGTGTTCCTGGTCTACGGCAAGGAAAACAAGCTGGTCACCCCGGCACTGTCGGGCAGCATCCTGGAAGGCATCACCCGCGAATCGCTGCTGCAACTGGCCCGCGACCGCGGCATGAACGTGGAAGAGCGCCAGGTCACCATCGACGAGTGGAAGCAGGGCGTGAGCTCGGGCGAAATCACCGAGGTGTTTGCCTGCGGTACCGCTGCGGTGATCACCCCGATCGGCCAGCTCAAGGGCGAAGATTTCTCGGTAGGCGATATCAACGCGCCGGCTGGCGAGGTGACCATGTCGCTGCGCAAGGAACTGACCGACATCCAATACGGCCGTCAGCCGGACCGTCACGGTTGGCTGGTGCGCCTGGACGCCTGAACGTCCGGCCAGGGTAAGTAAAGAACCCGCTGCGGCCTGTCCGCGGCGGTTTTTTTTTTGTCCGGACACCCAGCCGTGCAAGCCAGCAGTACCAACGAATGCGTAAATTTTCTTTACGAATCACTCACTTGGGTAAACGTGACGGAGCGACAGTTTCTGTTGTAACCCTCTTGTCATCGATTCAGCCGCCATTTACTGTCCGCCAACGGATCGGTAACAGGGGACTGGTTCGGGTAGTTCTACCCGGGCAGCAACCTCTTCGCATCTGGCAGGGCCCGGGGTAGGACGCATGCCGCGCAAGCGGCTTCCTCTCACTGCAGAAGGGCTCATCAATGTCATCCAAATCGCGCCGTACGCTTGTTCGTGGGTTGGTGGTTGTTGGCACTGCTTCGTTGTCGTCCCTGCTTCTGTGTGCCCCGGCCTGGGCCGGTGATGTGCATCTGGCCGGTCTGGATTCCGCGCCGACGCATCAGCGCTTCATCGTCAAATACCGTCAGGACAGCCGCCAGGCCGCAGGCGACGCGGCCCTGCAGAAAACCCTGGTCTCCGCTGCCCGCGCGCTGCCGACCCGCGCCGGCAAGAGCGTCGGCGTACAGCACATGCGGCGACTGGCGGTAGGTGCGGATGTGGTCCGCGCCGATGCCAAGCTGGACCGTGTCGAAGCCGAAACCCTGATGCGCAAGCTGGCTGCCGATCCGAACGTCGAGTACGTCGAGGTCGATCGCCTCAACACCATCCGCCTGACCCCGAACGACACCCGCTACGGCGAGCAGTGGGGCTATTCCGGTACCTATGGCATCAAGGCCAACCAGGCCTGGGATGTCACCAATGGCGCCGGTTCGGTGGTGGCGGTGCTGGATACCGGCATCACTGCCCACAGCGACCTGGCCGCCAACCTGCTGCCGGGCTATGACTTCATCAACGACACCACGGTGTCCAACGATGGCAATGGCCGCGACAACGATCCCAGCGATCCGGGTGATTGGGTAAGCGCCAACCAATGTGGTGGCATCCATGCCGCGCAGGGCTCCAGCTGGCATGGCACGCATGTGGCCGGCACCATCGCTGCGGTCACCAATAATGCCAAGGGCGTTGCTGGTGTGGCCTATGGCGCCAAAATCGTACCGGTGCGCGTGCTCGGCACCTGCGGCGGCTACGACTCGGATATCGCCGACGCCATCATCTGGGCATCCGGTGGCACCGTATCGGGCGTACCTGCCAATGCCAATCCGGCCGAGGTGATCAATCTGAGCCTGGGTGGCTCTGGCGCCTGCGGCAGCACCACCCAGGCGGCAATCAATGGCGCGGTCAGCCGCGGCACCACGCTGGTGATTGCTGCCGGCAACGACAACACCAATGTCTCCAACGCTTCGCCGGCCAACTGCAACAACGTGATTGCAGTGGCATCGACCACCAGCACCGGCGCCCGTTCGAGTTTCTCCAACTACGGTGCATTGATCGACATCGCCGCGCCCGGCTCCAACATCCTGTCCACGCTCAACAGCGGCACCACCACGCCGGGCACGGAGAGCTACGCCGCTTACAACGGCACCTCGATGGCGACCCCGCACGTGGCTGGCGTTGTTGCACTGCTGCAGGCGGTTTCAACCACGCCGAAAACACCGGCGCAGGTCGAGGCCTTGATCAAGGCCAATGTCACCGCGTTCCCATCCACCCCATCACAGAGCATCGGCCCCGGCATCCTCAATGCCAAGGCGGTGGTGGATGCTGCCAGCGGCGGCGGCAACCCGAACCCGGGTGGCACGGTGTTGAACAACGGCGTGCCGATTACCGGCCTTGCCGGCGCTGCCAGCAGCACCCAGTACTTCACCGTGCAGGTGCCAGCGGGGGCGAGCAATCTGGTCATCGCCAGTTCCGGCGGCAGTGGTGATGCCGACATGTATGTGCGTGCCGGCAGTCAGCCAACCACGTCCACCTATGATTGCCGGCCGTACAAGACCGGCAATGCCGAGAGCTGCAGCTTCGCAGCACCGGTGGCGGGTACCTACCACGTGATGCTGTCCGCGTACTCGGCGTTCTCCGGCGTCAGCCTGCAGGCCAGCTGGAGTACCGGTGGTGGCAGTGGCGGCGTGCAGGCCTATAGCAACGCAACCGTCATCAACATCGTTGACAACGCTACCGTGGAAAGCGCGATCTCGGTTTCCGGGCGCACCGGCAATGCACCGGCTTCCACGCCGGTGACGGTGGATATCAGCCACACCTGGAAGGGTGATCTGAAGGTGGATCTGGTTGCACCGGATGGCAGTGTGTATGTGCTGAGCAACTATGCCGGCGGCAGCGCCGACGACATCAAGCAGACCTTCAACGTGAATCTGTCCAGCGAAGCGCTCAACGGCAATTGGAAGCTGCGCGTCAACGACAAGGCCAGTGGCGACACCGGTCGGATCAACAGTTGGTCGATCAAGTTCTGAGTTGAGCAGGGTTCAAGCGGCGGGCAATGGCCGATTGAAGGCGCCATTGCTTTGTTGTGATGTGACAGGGCCCCGGCGTTCTCGCCGGGGCTTTTTGTTTGCTCGTTCGTGGATTTCAGCGCGTGCGAATCCCACCACTCTTCAGCGTGTTGCTTTGTCACGCCACGAGCAGTGATTGCCAGCATTGATGTGTCCCGGATGCATCGAAGATCGTGCTGAGCGCTTCCCTGACCGATGCGTTGGGAGGTTCTGACTTCGGCTGGGACAGCGCTTTCAGTAGTACTCCGATGGGAGTGTGCAAGGCGGATGCCTAGTGTCGGCAGGCGGGTCGGTAACAGGGGGCGATCCCGAGTGTTCTGCCCAGGTGCTGGTTGCTGTCCACACAGGGAACGCCAGGCAGGACCGGCGCCGCGCAAGCGGCAACTTCCATGCAGAAGGGTTCAACAATGTCATCCATATCGCGCCGTACGCTTCGCCGTGGGTTCGTGGCAGTTGGTACTGCTTCACTGTTTCCCCTGTTGTTGTGCAAGCCGGCCTTGGCCGGTGAAGTGCACCTTGCAGGTCTGGACTCTGCACCCGTGCATCAACGCTTCATCGTCAAGTTCCGTCAGGACACAACTCGAACTGAAGGTGGGGTCGCGCTGCATAGTGCCTTGGCTGTCGCTGCACGTGCGCTGCCGACGCGTGCGGGCAAACCAGGCGCGCTGCAGCACCTGCGCCGGTTGGCGGTAGGTGCGGATGTGGTGCGGGTGGACATCCCGCTGGATCGCATCGAGGCCCAGGCACTGATGCATCGATTGGCTGCGGATCGCAATGTCGACTATGTCGAGCTTGATCTGCGTCATACCATCGATGCCGGCCCGAACGACCCTCGGTTCGGGGAGCAATGGGGGCTGTCCGGCGCCTATGGCATCAAGGCCGCCGAGGCTTGGGAAAATGCGACCGGGGCAGGTGTGGTGGTCGCGGTGCTGGATACCGGTATTGCCAGCCACAGCGACCTGAATGCCAACGTTCTGCCTGGTTATGACTTCATTGATGACGTTGAGGTGGCCAATGATGGCGATGGCCGAGATGACGATGCCAGCGACCCTGGTGACTGGGTGACAGCCAACCAATGTGGTGGCAGCCACGGTGCGCAGAACTCGAGTTGGCACGGCACCCATGTGGCTGGCTCCGTTGCGGCGGTGACCGACAACGGCAAGGGTGTGGCGGGCGTTGCGCCTGGTGTCAGGATCGTGCCGGTACGCGTGCTGGGTCGCTGTGGTGGCTATACCTCTGATATTGCCGACGCCATTGTCTGGGCCGCTGGCGGGCAGGTATCCGGCGTGCCCGCAAATGCCAATCCGGCAGAGGTCATCAATCTCAGCCTTGGCGGCGCTGGGGCATGCGGCAGCACCATGCAGAACGCAATCAATAGCGCGACAGGCAAGGGCGCGACCCTCGTCGTAGCCGCCGGCAACAGCAACGTCAACGTGGCCAATGCCTCGCCCGCCAACTGCAACAATGTCATTGCCGTTGCTGCCAGCGACAGCGCCGGCAAACGTTCGATCTGGAGCAGCAGCCAGCAGTCAAACCATGGTCCGCTGGTGGACGTTGCCGCGCCGGGCAGCTCCATTCTTTCCACGCTCAACAGTGGCAGCAAGGGCCCGGCGGGCGAGAGCTACGCCTCCTATGGCGGCACCTCGATGGCGGCGCCGCATGTGGCTGGCGTGGTGGCGCTGGTGCAACAGGTATCCAATCCCGTGCGTACACCTACGGAGATTGAAGCTTTGATCAAGGCTACGGTGACTCCTTTTCCCGCTGCACCGGACCGCGAGATCGGTGTTGGCATCGTCAATGCACAAGCGGCTGTGGCCGTAGCATTGGGGGGGCCGCTGCCACCGGAACCGCAGCCAGACCCGGCAACTGAACTGGACAACGGTGTGGCGCTGACTGGCTTGGCGGGCAGCAAGGGCAGCAACCGCTATTACAGCGTGCGGATACCCGCGGGCGCGTCGAATCTGCTGATCAGTATTGCCGGCGGCAATGGCGATGCAGACCTGTACGTGCGCGCTGCCAGTCGTCCCACCGCCTCCACCTACGATTGCCGTCCGTTCAGTGCAGGCAATGCAGAGAGCTGCAGCATTCCCGTTCCTGTAGCGGGCACTTACCACGTCATGTTGACGGGCTACTCGGCGTACTCGGCCGTGCGTTTGAAGGCGAGTTGGGGTCTGCTGCCGGCGCAGACCTATAGCAGCAGCGAGGGGCTGGATATCCTCGACAACCGCACGGTGGAGAGTCCGATCAGCGTGTCCGGGCGTACCGCCTATGCGCCGGCGGCCACCCCGGTAACAGTCGATATCAGCCATAGCTGGCGTGGTGATCTGAAAGTGGAGCTGCTTGCACCAGGCGGCCGTGCCTATCTGCTGAGCAATTACGAAGGGGGCAGTGCCGATGACATCAAACAGACCTTCGAGGTCAATCTCTCCAATGAAGCTCTGAATGGCATCTGGAGGCTAAGGGTCAATGACAAGGCCAGCGGCGATACCGGGCGACTCAATAGCTGGTCGATCACGTTCTAGCTCAAGGCGTTGGTCTGCCGCTGTGCATGAGTCCTGCGTTGCGGTCGGACTCATGCCGGTGAGCGCGACTCAGTCCTCGCAGATATCCGCGCAGCTGGCCTGCAGAAACTGCAGGGCATCAGCCGGGGCGATATCCAGCAGCAGGCCGCGTTGGCCGGCGTTGATGTACAGCGTGTCGTGCTGCGCGGCGCTGGCGGCGAACACCACCTTGGCCGGCCGTTGCTGTGCAAAGGGACTGATGCCGCCGACCTTGTAGCCGCTGCGCTTCTCGGCTTCGGGGATTTCCATCATCTGCGCGTGCTTGCCGCCGCAGTGGGCGGCAAGCTTCTTCAGGGACAGGCGCTGATCGGAGGGAATCACCGCGATCAGTGGCTGCTTGTCCACCCACGCCATCAGTGTCTTGAACATGCGAAGCGGGGCAATGCCCAGCGCCTGCGCTGCCGCCAGCCCCTTGCTGTCGACATCGGCCGAATAGTCATAGGCATGCACGCCATGGGCGATGCCTGCCTTGTCCAATGCGGCGGTAGCGCGGGTGCTTCTTGCCACTTACAGCGATTCGAAGCGGTTGGCGTCGACGTTCTTGCGGACCTTCTCCGGGTTCCAGATGCGGCCGTTCATGGCGATGTAGACGCCTTCCGGCAGCGACTGCACCGCGCCGATCGCGCAGCCGATGTTGAACTCGGCATCGGAACCACGGAAACGTGCCGGGCTGAGCGCGCCGGTCATCACGATGGTCTTGCCGGGGATGGTGGCCAGCACCTTGCCGGTGGCCACCATCGAGTCGGTGCCGTGGGTGACCAGTACGTGGCGGGTTGGCTGCGCGGCGATGGTGGCGCGGATCAGTTCGCGGTCGTCGTCGCTGATGTGCAGCGAGTCCTTGCGCAGGATCGGGATCACATTGAAACGGAAGGTCACGCCCAGCTCGCGCAGGATCATGCCGATCTGCGGATCACCGATCTGGTAATCGGACTTGTCGTCGAAGTAGATCTTGTCGATCGTGCCACCGGTGGTGACGATCAGGAGTTCTTCCATCATTGCGGTAAATCCTTGCGGTGACTGCCAGCGGCACGGGCCGCGATGCTGCGAATGATAATGCCGCAGGCTGCGCCGGGCCACGTCAGGTCACATAGGTAGAGCCGAGCCATGCTCGGCTGGGGCGTGCCCTGGGATTCATCGGCAACTCGCAGGAGCGGCGTAAGCCGCGAAACCGGCGGCCCGCCAGATCAGCAGCTTGCCTGCAGTTTCAGAAATGTCAGCTTCGCGGCTGACGCCGCTCCCACAAACTGTGGATTGTCGGTAACGCCCCAGCCGAGCATGGCTCGACTCTACAGGGGGAGGTCGGTAACGCCCCAACCGGGCTGGGGCTATCTGGCTTTCTTGGCCGCAAAACGGGCGCGCATGCCGGGAACGCTGACCAGGGCCACGATCATCAGCGCCAACAGGATCTCAACCCACGCATAGAGTGCGGTCTCGCGGTGGCTCCAGGCGCTCATCACGCCGTGGCTGAACCAGAACAGCGCCAATACCCCTGCCCAGAAACGCGCGACCGCGCGCTGTGCCAGTACGCCCAGCAGCAACAGTACCGGCGGCGCCACGAACACCAAGGCCACCGCCAGCAGGTGGCGGTCGGCGCGGAACCACCACGCATACAGCCCGGCCAGCAGCGCCAGCGCCAGGGCCAGGATCAGGTCGCGGCTGCGGCCGCTCATTGCGCCAGGCGCCGGGCGATATCGGCCACCCGTCGGCCCAATGCCCGCGCCAGCACCGCCTCATCGTCGGTGGGTTGCGGATCATCCTGGCTGCCGGCCACATGGCTGGCGCCATATGGCGTGCCGCCGCTGCTGGTGTGACTCAGTGCCGGCTCGGTGAAGGGGATGCCGACGATCAGGCAGCCGTGGTGCAGCAGCGGCAGGTGCATCGACAACAAGGTCGATTCCTGGCCGCCATGCATCGAAGCGGTGGAGGTGAATACCGCCGCCGGCTTGCCGGCCAGGGTGCCGTTCACCCATTCCGCGCCCAGACCGTCGAGGAAGTGCTTGACCGGCGCGGCCATGTTGCCGAAGCGGGTCGGGCTGCCGAGCACGATGCCATCGCATTCGGCCAGATCGGCGATGTCCACATAGGGGGCGCCGTCCTCTGGTACTGGCGGGGCGCTGGTCTGGGTGACGGCGGCGACCGGCGGCACCGTGCGCAGGCGGGCGCTCATGCCCGGCACCTCGCCGATACCGCGGGCGATCTGCCGCGCCAGCCGGGCCACCGAACCGCCACGGCTGTAGTAAAGCACCAGTATTTCCGCCATCGCAGCATTCGCTCACTCTTACAGGAACCGGCAGTATCAACGATGCGGGCCGCGCTTTGCATCGGGTACCCTTGCCCAATGGAACCTTTGGATTCACTCAACCTATGGATGGAGCGCCTGCGTGACCGGGCGCGCAACGTCAGCTTCGGCCGCTTCCTGTGGAAGCGCTTCCTCGACGACCGCCTGTTCCAGGCCGCCGGTTCGCTGGCCTACACCACGGTGTTCGCACTGGTGCCGTTGGCGATTGTCGTGTTCGGGGTGCTGTCGGCGTTCCCGATGTTCGATCGTTGGAGCGAGGCGCTGAGCGACTATGTGTTCTCCAATTTCGTGCCCTCGGCCGCACGTGCGGCCGAAGGCTATCTGAAACAGTTCTCGGCCAGCGCCGGGCAGCTGACGGCGGCCGGCTTCCTGGCCCTGGTGGTGTCGCTGCTGATCACCCTCAACAGCGTCGAGCAGACCTTCAACCGGATCTGGCGGGTGGCGTCGGCGCGGCCGCAGCTGAGCCGCTTCCTGGTCTACTGGACGGTGCTGACCCTGGGCGCCTTGCTGGCAGCCGCCTCGTTGGCCATCTCGGCCAAAGTGTTGTCGCTGCCCTTGTTCGGCACCACCGAGGGCCGCTGGCTGGCGGATCTTGGCCTGCGTCTGACACCGGTGCTGATCGAGTTCGTCTGCGTGGTGCTGATCTACCGGGTGGTGCCGCACCACACGGTGAAGTGGCGCCACGCCATTCCCGGTGCGCTGCTGGCGGTGCTGATGCTGGAGCTGGTGAAGTGGGGCATGGGCCTGTACCTGGGCAGCTTCCAGTCCTATCAGAAGCTCTATGGCACGGTGGCCTTCGTGCCGATCCTGTTGCTGTGGATCTACCTGAGCTGGGTGTCGGTACTGCTGGGTGCGTCACTGGCCTCATCGATCGCCGCCTTCCGCTATCAACCGGCGGCAATGCGGCTGCCACAGGGCTGCGAGCTCTATGGCCTGCTGCGTCTGCTGGGACGCTTCCGCGAGGCGCGGCAACGAGGGCAGGGGCTGGATGAAGACCAGCTGTTGCTGCTGGAACCCATGCTCACCGACTCCTTGCTGCAGCAGTTGCTGGAGCAGATGGAAACTATTGGCGTGCTGCGCCGTGACGAGCGTGGGGAGTGGTTGCTGGCGCGCGACCTGGACGGCATCAGCCTGCATGAACTGTACGAAAGCGCGCAGCTGCGTATTCCCGCCGCCGAGGAATACCTGCCGATGCGCGAGGACAGCCTCGGGCAAGCGGCCTGCGATGCCCTGGATCAACTACGTCTGCCGTTGCGCGAACTGCTCAAGCGCCGTGTGGATGACATCTATGTAGAGCGCGGAGAGAGTCGATGATCAAGAAGTTTGTTCCCGTCGCGCTGCTGGCTCTGGCCCTGGCAGCGTGCAAGCCCGAGCCGGCGCCTGTCGCCGTGCCGGCTGCCGCACCCGAGGCACCGGCCGCGCCCGAGGCGACCCAGCCCAGCGTGGTGCAGCAGACGGTGGAAGTACCGCAGCTGCAGGTGCCAACCGTGGATGGCAAGAGCTATGACCTGGCCAGTCACCGTGGGCAATGGGTGGTGGTGAATTTCTGGGCTACCTGGTGCGCGCCCTGCCTGCAGGAAATGCCCGAGTTGTCGGCGCTGCACGCCATGCGCAGCAATGTGGAAGTGGTTGGCCTGGCCTATGAGGACATCGAGCTGGACGAGATGCAGGCCTTCCTGAAGGAGCATCCGGTGGCCTATCCGATCGCCATCATCGACACCTTCAGTCCGCCCAAGGATTTCGCGACGCCGCGTGGCTTGCCGATGACCTACCTGATCGGGCCGGACGGCAAGGTGGCCAGGCAGTTCCTGGGGCCGGTGAATGCGCAGGAGATCGAGCAGGCGATTGTGGCTGCCGGGGGGAAGGCGGTTTAAAGGGATGGTGGTTCTTCGCGGGAGGTAGCTTCCAGGCGACAGCAAAAAGCTTTGAAGCCAAGAGCACCCCTCCCCAACCCTCCCCTTCGCTGCGCGAAAGGGGGGGAGCAAAAGCGGCGCCGCGATCATCGGACAGATTGCCGAGAACAGCCCCCTCCCTTTCGCGCAGCGAAGGGGAGGGTTGGGGAGGGGTAGCTTTCAAGCTCTCCATGCAATGCCAACTTCACGGCTTGCGCCGCTCCCGCAGCATCGCTGGGAATGCCCTTGCCGAGCATGGCTCGGCACTACAAGCCCCTCTCCCGTTCACGCGAGAGGGGCTGGGGTGAGGGCAGCCTTTGGGGTATTGCCGGGAAAGCTCCTGCCGAGCATGGCTCGGCACTACGGTGGCGCGCTATGGCTTGGCGGCTTCTTCATCCACAACGAACGGGGGAATCGGCTTTACCACGCCGTACCTCTCCTTCTTGGGTCTGCCTGACAGCGGTGGCAGTTCGACCACCGGTTCATCGATGTGGGTATCCGGCAGGCGATCCAGCAGGTCGCGGATCAGGGTCAGGCGGCCACGCTTCTGGTCATTGAAATCCACCAGTGTCCATGGCGCCTGCGCGGTGTGGGTGGCTTCCAGCATGGCTTCGCGGGCCTGCGTGTAGGCGTTGTATTCCTGCCGCGATTTCAGGTCGATCGGTGACAGTTTCCAGCCCTTGAGCGGGTCATCGCGGCGCTCGGTAAAGCGCTTTTCCTGCTGCTCCTGGTCCACGCACAGCCAGTACTTGAACAGCAGGATGCCATCGTCGACCAGCAGTTTCTCGAATGCCGGAGCCTGCTTCAGGAAGTCTTTGTACTGTGCATCGGTGCAATAGCCCATCACCTTTTCAACGCCCGCACGGTTGTACCAGCTGCGGTCCATCAGCACGATCTCGCCGGCGGCGGGCAGGTGCGCGATATGGCGCTGGAAATACCACTGGCTGTCTTCGCGTTCGCTGGGCTTGGGCAAGGCCACCACCCGGCACTGGCGCGGATTGACGTGCTTGGCGATGTCCTGGATCACGCCACCCTTGCCGGCGGTGTCGCGTCCTTCGAACAACACCAACACGCGTTGCCCGCAGTGCTGGGCCCAGCGGGCCATGTTGGCCAGTTCCAGCTGCATCGGTTCCAGCAACGCTTCGTACTGTTTGCGCTTGAGCTTGCCCATGGACACTCCTTGTGGAGTACCGAGCCTAACCCAATCGGATGTCAGCCAATGTCTGCACCACGCCAGCCGTTGGCGCTGGCCAGTTGCTGCAGCAGCTGGGCCAGGTCACTGGCGACGCCGGCCATGTCGAACGCGCTGCTACGCTCGCGGGCTTCGGCCAGCCGCTGGCGCGTGGCCTGCAGGGCGGCAGTATCGTTGCCCAGTGCAATTGCCTTGGCGATGAAGGTCTGGTCATCGGCGACATTCATGTCGTCCATGCCGAGGTGATGGTTGAGGCTGCCCGCCACCCGCGCGGCAAACGTGCTGCCGGGGGCCGTCAACACCGGGCAGCCAGCCCATAGCGCGTCGGAGGCGGTGGTGTGGGCGTTGTAGGGGTGTGTGTCCAGGAACAGATCGGCATGCTGGTAGCGGGCCAGATACTGCGGATGCGGCAGTTTGCGCATGAACACCAGGCGGGCTGGATCCACGCCGCGCTGGCGGGCGACGTCCTGCAGGCGCTGATCCGCCTTGCCTGGGCCGGACAGCAGCCACAGCACGCTGCCGGGCACGCCCAGCAGCACCTGCAGCAGGCGCTCCACACTGCGCGGGTTGAGCTTGTAGCTGTTGTTGAAGCAACAGAACACCACGCCGGCTTCCGGCAGGCCACAGTCGCCGCGCGACGGTGGCGACTGAATGATGCGGGTGTTGTCCGAGGGCTGGAAGGCGCGCGGCAGGCGCAGAACCTTTTCGCTGAAGCCTGGTTCCAGCGCCGATGGCAGCACGAACCCATCGGCGACGACGTAGTCGATCCACGGCGCGCCGGACGTGCCGGGGTAGGCCAGCCAGTTCAACTGCAGCGGAGCAGGGCGCATGGCCAGTACTTCGGGTGTGCCGCCGCCACCCCAGCCGCGCAGGTCGAACAATAGATCGATGCCTGCCTTGCGGATGCGCTGGGCTATCGCCGCATGCGCTTGGCCGCTGACGTCGTGCAGTTGTTCCGCAGCGGCGTGCAGGCGTTGGCGGATGCTGCTGCCATCGTCGCGGTTGAGTGCGAACAGGTGGACCTGCAATTGCGGCTGCGCGCGCAGCTGCTCGAACAGGGCGACCGTCAGCAGCCCGGTCGGGTGCGCGCCGAAGCCGTTGGAAAGGAAGCCGACGCGCAGCGCGCCGTGTGCACGCACCTGCGTTGCAGGCAGGCGCGGAATGGCTTGGGCAAGCACGCCGGCACGTTGCCGCGCACAGGCCAGTTGTTCGGCGGCGCTGGCATCCTCGCTGAGAAAGGCGAACGGCTCCACGGCGGGATTGCCTTGCGCCACCGCGTGCCGCACTTGTTGCGAGAGCGCATCGATATCGCGCCAGTCGCAGAGCCGGCGCTGCCAGTTCAGACGTTGTGCGGCCATATAGGCCTCGTCCGGTGCCAGGGCATGCGCGCGTCGATAGGCATCGGCGGCGGCTTCGGGCTGGTTGGCATCTTCCAATACGTGACCCAGCCACAAGGCCATGCCGGGGTGCTGCGGAGCGAGCTGGCAGGCCTGCAGCAGCAGTGCGGCGGCTTCGTCATACCTGCCTTGCATCCAACGGGCGCGCCCGAGCCGGGCGAGGGCTTCGGGGTGTTGTGGACGCAGCTGCAGGGCTCTGGATGCTGCGGCTTCACCTGCACGCACATCGCCGATGCCAAGTTCTGCATCGGCCAGCATCACCCAGGCGATGAAGTCACCGGGCTGGCGGGTGACGGCATGGCGGAGCTGGTCGCGTTCGTTGAGGGCGTTGGTCATTGTGCTTGCTTTGCTCCCTCCCTTGCGCGTAGCGCAGGGGAGGGTTGGGGAGGGGTAGCTGTTGATTTTGCTCTGGGCTGGCGACTAAGGCCAAATCCAGAGGCAGCTGCCAAAGCCAAAGCCAAAGCCAGAGCCAGAGCCAGAGCCACAGCCAGAGCCACAGCCACAGCCAGAGCCAGAGCCAGAGCCAGAGCCAGAGCTACCCCTCCCCAGCCCTCCCCTATGCTTCGCATAAGGGAGGGAGCAAAGCAGGTGCTGCGTGCTGGAGGGGGTTACGTCCCTTCAGCCAAGCGCGCCAGCTCATCCACCTGGTGTTCGTGCTGCAGGCGTGCGATCAGGTCGTCGAGGCCGCCTTCGATGATGTTGGGCAGGTCATACAAGGTAAGGCCTTCGACGCGGTGGTCGGTGATGCGGCCCTGCGGGAAGCTGTAGGTGCGGATGCGCTGGCTGCGGTCACCACTGCCTACCTGCAGGCGGCGCGACTCGGCCTGGGCTGCGGCCTGCTTGCTGCGCTCGGCATCGAGCAGCTGCGCCTTCAGTCGCTTCATCGCCTTGTCGCGATTGGCGTGCTGGCTGCGCTCGGTCTGGCATTCCACCACCACGCCGGTGGGGACGTGGGTGATGCGGATGGCTGACTCGGTCTTGTTGACGTGTTGGCCGCCGGCGCCGGAGGAACGGAACGTGTCCACCTTCAGATCCGCCGGGTTGATCACCACGTCTTCGACATCGTCGGCTTCGGGGATGATCGCTACCGTCGCTGCAGAGGTGTGGATGCGGCCCTGCGATTCGGTGGCTGGCACGCGCTGCACGCGGTGCGTTCCGGATTCGAACTTCAGCCTGGAATAGGCGCCGCGGCCAACCACGCGTGCCACGATTTCCTTGTAGCCGCCGTGTTCGCCGGGGTTGTCGGACTCGACTTCCACCTTCCAGCCCTGGCGCTCGGCATAGCGGGCGTACATGCGGAACAGGTCGCCGGCAAAAATCGCCGCCTCGTCGCCACCGGTGCCTGCGCGCACTTCCAGGAACAGGTTGCCTTCGTCGCGCGGGTCACGTGGCACCAACAGCAGCGCCAGTTCCTCGTCCAATGCCTGCAGGCGGGCCTGCGCGGCGCTGATTTCTTCCTCGGCCAGCTCGCGCAGTTCCGGGTCATTGCGCATGGCTTCGGCCGAGGCCAGGTCTTCCAGCGCACGGGTTTCGTTCGCCAATGCAGTGGCGATGGGTTCCAGTTGCGAGAACTCACGGGAAAAATTGCGGAAACGCTCGTTGTCGGCGACCACATCGGGGTCGGAAAGCAGGCGTTCCAGTTCTTCTCGGCGCTCGGCCAGTGCCAGCAGCTTACGGCGCAGGGTCGGCGTCATCATTCCTCGCAGCGGGGTGGTGATACCCGGGGGTGGCCGGGAACAGGCGCTCGGCGGCGCGGGTGAGATCGGTATCGCCATCCTGCGCGGCTTGGCGCAGGGCGGCGGTGGGCGGATGCAGCAGGCGGTTGGTCAGGCCGTGCGCCAGCTGCTCCAGTACTTCGTCGGGGAGTTTGCCATGCGCCAGCTGTTGCCGGGCCTTGGCCAGCAATTCGGCGCGGGTGGCCTCGCCGAATGCGCGCAGTTGCCGGATCGGCGCCTGCAGGCGAGTGGCGCGCAGGTTCTCCAGGTAGCGGGTGACCTGCAGGTCGATGATGGATTCGGCCTCGGCGGCGGCCTCGCGGCGGCCGCGGCGGTTTTCTTCCACGGCCCGTTCCAGGTCATCCACGGTATACAGGTAGGCATCGGCCAGCGTGCCAACCTCGGCTTCGATGTCGCGCGGTACGGCCAGGTCGAACAGCAGCATCGGCTTGTGCCGGCGCAGGCGCAACGCGTTGGCGACCTGGCGGTGCAGGATCACCGGCTCGCGCGCGGCGGTGGCCGAGAACACCACATCGGCTTCGCCCAGATGGCGCTCCAGCTCGGTCAAGGGCAACGCCACGCCGCCGTGCCGGCTGGCCAGGTCCTGCGCATTGGCCAAGGTGCGGTTGGCGATCAGCAGCCGCTTCACCTTGGCATCGCTGAGGTGCTTGGCGACCAGTTCCATGGTTTCGCCTGCACCGACCAGCAGCACGGTGGATTCATCCATGCGCGCGAACGAATCCTGCGCCAGTCGCACTGCGGTAGAGGCCACCGAGATTGGATTGGCGCCGACGCGGGTGTCGGTGCGGGCACGCTTGGCCACGGAGAAGGTTTGCTGGAACAACCGGTCCAATTGTTGCCCGATTGCGCCGCTGTCGTGGGCCAGCGCCCAGGCATCTTTTACCTGGCCCAGGATCTGCGGCTCGCCCAGTACCATCGAGTCCAGGCCGGTGGCGACCCGGAACAGGTGACGTACGGCCTCACCATCGCTGTGCTGGTAGAGATAGCCCTGCAGGCTGCCGGCGTGGTGTTCCAGCCAATGGCTCAGGGCCTTGCTGTCCTCGGCAACGGCATACAGCTCGGTGCGGTTGCAGGTGGACAGCAGCACCGCCTCGGCCAGTTGCGGGGTCTGTCGCAATGAATCCATCGCGCGCGGCAGGGCGTCTCCGCCAAAGGCAGCGCGTTCGCGCAGTTCCACCGGCGCAGTCTGGTGATTCAGTCCGAGCACCCACAGGGTCATCTGTTCAGTTGCTTGCGATAAGCTGCTGGCTGTTGAAGGCCGCCATTTTACGGCCCGGTTGCGTCAGATGCCCGTATTCAATCGCATATGCACCGTTCTGTTGCTTTCTCTGCCGGTTTTTCCGGTACTGGCGGCCCCGGTTGCGCCGGTCCAGGCGCCATTGGCGGCCGAAGGCCTGCCGCTGACCCCGGTGCTGGCCGGCGAATTCTCGCTGCAGGCCGGCAAGTTGCCCGATGCCGCCCGCTGGTACCTGCAGGCCGCCCAGGAGGCCAAGGGCGACGTAGGCCTGGCCGAGCGTGCCACCCGCATCGCCATGCTGGCCGATGATGCCGACCGCGCCGAACAGGCGCTGGCGCTGTGGGCGCAGCGTGACCCTGGTTCGGTCGCGGTGCGCGGCACCCGTGGTGCGCTGGCCATGCGCAATGGTGATGCCAAGCTGGCCCGCAAGGAGTTGCTGGCGGTACTGCGCTCTCCTGAGCCGCGCGCCTGGCGCTATGCGCTGCTGGCGCTGGCTACCGGTGGCCGCGACCCGGCGGTGCCGGCACAGGTGCTGGGCATGCTGGTGGACGCCAATGCGATCCCCAATGATCTGGAGGCCTGGCAGGAGTTCGGCCGCCTGGCCCTGCGCATGGAGCGACCGGAGCTGTCGCGGCGCATGGTCGGCGAGGTGGTCCGGCGCTTCCCGGACGAGCCGCGGGTGGCGCTGTTGCATGCGTCCCAGCTCAACCAGGCCGGCAAGAAGGACGAGGCGCTGGCCCTGCTCAAGGGCATCGAGCCCAAGGCCGAGAAGGACGAAGAGCTGCGTGGTGCGCTGGCCATCGCCTATGACACGCTGGGTGAAACCGCTGCGGCTGAGCATGTGCTGTCGATCGGTGAGCAGAACCTGCAGAGCTGGGGCATGCGCGCCTCGCTGCTGGCCAAGCAGAAGGACGATGTGGCGCTGCTGGCGCTGTATCAGGACATCGCGGCCAAGGCCAGCAAGCCCGATCCTGACCAGCGCCTGCTGCTGGGCAAGATCGCCGAATACCTGAAGCGCTACCAGGAAGCCGTGGATTGGTATCACGGCGTGCCCGGTGGCGAGCATCGCGGTGAGGCGCAGCTGCGTGCGGTCAATGCGCTGCACCTGTTGGGCGACAAGGCGCGCGCTGCCAAGGAAGTGCAGTCGATCCAGGCCGATGCCTCGCTGGACGACGATGTACGCCGTGACGCCTATCTGCTCGAATCCGAGCTGCAGCTGCGTGATGGCGAAACCAAGGCCGAGTTCGATGTGCTGGCCCGTGGCCTGGCTGCATTCCCGGATGACAGTGCCTTGCTGTACGCCCGCGCGCTGGCCTGGGAGCGCAACGACAATGTGCCGCGCGCCGAGGCTGACCTGCGCAAGGTGCTGGTGGCCGAGCCGGAGAACGTCGCGGCGCTGAACGCGCTGGGCTATACCTTGGCCGACCGCACCCAGCGCTACCAGGAGGCATTGGAGCTGATCGACCGTGCGCGCGTCGCCGAGCCGGACAATGCGGCCATCGTCGACAGCTATGGCTGGGTGCTGTATCGGCTGGGTCGCAACGACGAGGCGCTGGTGCATCTGCGCCGCGCCTGGGGCTTGAACAAGGACCCGGAAATCGCCGCGCATGTGGGCGAGGTGCTGTGGGTGCTGGGGCAGAAAGACGAAGCCCGGCGCTACTTCGACGAGGCCCGCAAGTTGGATCCGGATAACCGCGCGCTGCAGCGTGCGATCGAAAAGTTGGGTGTATGAACGTAATGATATGGCGGGCGCCGTTGGCGCTGCTGGTGGTAGGCACGCTCGCAGCCTGTGGTTCGGTGCCCAAGCGCCAGGCGGCGCCGGTAGCGACTGAAGTAGCGCAGGTGTCGGCGCAGGCACAGGCGGCGGAGCAGCAGCGGCAAACCGCCTTGCGGGCGCAGCCGGACTGGTCGTTCCAGGGCCGGGTGGCGATCAGCAAGGGGCGCAACGGTGGCAACGGCCGGATCGACTGGCTGCAGCAGGGGCCTGCCTATCAGGTCAGCCTGGCTGCACCAGTGACTCGCCAGAGCTGGCAGCTCAGTGGTGGTGAGCCCGGCCAGGCGGTGCGCCTGGAGGGACTTGATGGCGGGCCGCGCACGGCCGATGACGCCGGCCAGCTGCTGTTGCAGGTCACTGGCTGGGAGATCCCGGTCGCCCAGCTGGCGGAGTGGGTGCGCGGCCTTCCCAGCGCCGGTGCCAGTCCCGAACACCTGGGCTTCGACGCCGAAGGGCGACCACGGGTACTGCGCCAGCAGGGTTGGCAGGTGGATTACCTGGACTGGTACCCGGCCGAGGCCGGGCGTCCGTCGTTGCCGCGCCGGATCGAGGCGGTCAATGGCGATGCCAAGGTCCGCCTGATCGTGGATGAATGGGGTGCGGACGCGCCATGACTGCCGTTGTTGACGAAGCGGGCTGGTCGTACTGGCCGGCCCCGGCCAAGTTGAACCTGTTTCTGCATATCACCGGCCGTCGCGCGGATGGCTACCACGTGCTGCAGACCGTATTCCGGCTGCTGGATTGGGGTGATCGCATCGGGCTGCGCCTGCGTGAAGATGGTCAGGTGCATCGGGACGGGCCATCGGTGGCTGGTGTAGCCGAGGCTGATGACCTGGTGGTTCGTGCGGCCATCGCGCTGAAAAATGCCACCAATTGCGGCAAAGGTGTCGATATCCGGGTCGAAAAGCGGATCCCTGCCGGTGGCGGCTTTGGCGGTGGCTCATCCGATGCGGCAACCGTGCTGGTGGCGCTGAATGCGCTATGGGGCACTGGTCTGGACGAGGACGCGCTGGCCGCACTTGGTGTCGGCCTAGGCGCCGATGTACCGGTATTCGTGCGCGGGCGCAGCGCCTGGGCCGAAGGTGTGGGCGAATTGCTGACGCCGATGGAATTGCCGGAAGCATGGTATTTGCTGGTGGATCCGGGCGTTCATGTGCCCACGGCTGAACTTTTCCGTTCACAGCATTTGACGCGGGATGCCAAGCCCGTGAAAATAGCGGACTTCGCTTCCGGGACCGTCCTCGGAAATGCGTTCGAGCCGGTACTACGGCGCCAGGAACCTGCCATCGAGGCGACGTTCCAGGCCTTGTCAGGTATTGGTCGGGCACGACTCACGGGGTCGGGAAGCGGTTGTTTCGTCGAGTTCGCCACGCGCGCTGCTGCAGAGCAGGCCTTGGCGGAGTTGCCGCCGCAACTGCGAGCATGGGTAGCTGCGGGTGTTGATCGCTCGCCACTGCTGGATGCGCTGGATACGACGGGAATTGTTTGATGCAGGGGCGTCGCCAAGAGGCCCAAGGCACCAGGTTTTGATCCTGGCATTCGTAGGTTCGAATCCTACCGCCCCTGCCACACACTCCCAACGCTGTAAGCGCAATGGATGTGCGCCAGTCACACCTGCGCCACCACTGCAGTACTCACGTTTCCATTTGCTACTCGCCCCCGCCCGAGAGAGCTGTCATGCAAGATTCCCCGAACCTGCTGGTCTTTTCCGGCAATGCCAACAAACCTCTTGCACAGAGCATCTGCAAGGAACTCGGGGTTAGGCCGGGCAAGGCGCTGGTTTCCAAGTTCTCCGACGGTGAAGTGCAGGTCGAGATCCAGGAAAACGTGCGCAAGCAGGACGTTTTCGTCGTTCAGCCGACCGGTGCTCCCAGCGCCGAAAACCTGATGGAACTGCTGGTGATCATCGACGCGCTCAAGCGCGCGAGCGCCGCATCCGTCACCGCGGTGGTGCCGTACTTCGGCTACGCCCGCCAGGATCGCCGCATGCGCTCCTCGCGCGTGCCGATCACCGCGAAGGTTGCTGCAAAGATGTTCTCGGCCGTGCATACCGACCAGATCCTCACGGTCGACCTGCACGCCGATCAGATCCAGGGTTTCTTCGACATGCCGGTCGATAACGTCTATGCGTCGCCGCTGCTGCTGGCCGACATCTGGCGTGTCTATGGCACCGACAACCTGATCGTGGTCAGCCCGGACGTCGGTGGCGTGGTACGCGCCCGCGCCGTGGCAAAGCGCCTGGATGATGCCGACCTGGCCATCATCGACAAGCGCCGTCCGCGTGCCAACGTCGCCACCGTGATGAACATCATTGGTGACGTCGAGGGCAAGACCTGCGTGATGGTCGACGACATCGTCGACACCGCCGGCACCCTGTGTGCTGCCGCTGCCGCCCTCAAGGCGCGCGGTGCACTCAAGGTTGCCGCGTACTGCACCCACGCCGTGCTCTCGGGCCCGGCGGTGGACAATCTGAACAACTCCCAGCTCGATGAGCTGGTGGTGACCGACACGATCCCGCTTTCCGAAGTGGCCCGCGTCTGTCCCAAGATCCGCCAGATCAGCGTGGCCGAAATGCTGGCCGAGACGATGCGCCGCATCGCCTTCGGTGAGTCGGTCAGCTCGATGTACGTGGATTGATGCATCCGGTCCCCGGCTTGCCGGGGATCATCACGGGCTCTTCTGGTCGCGGAAGAGTCTTTACGCAACGCCGCGAGGCGATGCAACAACCTAGAGTAGTCAACAATGGCAAATTCCCACGAAATCAAAGTCGCTCGTCGTGACGTGCAAGGTCAGGGTGCGAGCCGCCGCCTGCGTCACGAAGGCGTGGTCCCGGGTATCGTTTACGGTGGTGACAAGGAGCCGGTGAAGGTCCAGTTCAACCACAACGAAATCTGGCTGGCCCAGTTCAACGATTGGTTCTACTCGTCGATCATCGACCTGAACCTCGACGGCACCATCCACAAGGTGCTGCTGCGTGACATGCAGCGTCACCCGTACAAGCAGCTGGTCATGCACCTGGATTTCCAGCGCGTGAACGAAAATGAAGTGCTGCACGCTTCGGTGCCGCTGACTTTCATCAACGAAGACAGCTCGCCGGCTGGCAAGGCTGCCGACGTGCTGGTCACCCACGAACTGAAGGAAGTGTCGATCGCTTGCTTGCCGAAGGACCTGCCGGAGTCGATCGAAGTCGACCTGGGCGAGCTGAAGGCTGGCGACATCATCTACCTGTCGGGCCTGAAGCTGCCGGCTGGCGTGGAAATTCCGGCTCTGAAGCTGGGCAAGGGCCATGACGACGCCGTTGTCATCGCCAAGACCGCCGCTGCAGAAGAAGCAGCAGCCGAGTAATCGGCCATGTTGCGCCCGCTCTTCGGAGCGGGCGCAGCAGGTGTATCTGACAGATGACTGGCTTGCGATTGATCGTTGGTCTGGGCAACCCCGGACCCGAACACGCCCGGACCCGGCACAATGCCGGGTTTCATTTCGTTGAGGCCCTGGCAGAGCGGCAGGGCGCGCGCTGGGCGCTGGAAAGCAAATTGTTTGGCGAAGTCGCCAAGGTCGAGATTGCCGGGCAGCCGGTATGGCTGTTGAAGCCGGCGACCTACATGAACCTCTCTGGCAAATCGGTCACCGCCGCACAGCGGTTCTGGAAGATCGAGCCGGAAGAGACCCTGCTTGCACACGACGAACTGGACATGCCGCCCGGCGTGGCCCGGCTCAAGTTCGACGGTGGTCATGGCGGCCAGAACGGCCTGCGTGACACCATCCGTCTGCTCGGTCATGGCAAGTTCCATCGCCTGCGTCTTGGTATCGGCCATCCCGGTCACAAGGACCGCGTGGTGGGTTGGGTATTGGGCCGCCCGTCGCCGGACGACGCCGTGCTGATGGCACAGGCAATCGATGCGGCCATCGACGTGATGCCGTTGGCGGTAGCCGGTGATTACAGCGAAGCGATGAAGCGTCTGCACACCACCAAGTGAGCAGGAAATGGGGAATGCGGAATGGAATGGCAGCAAGCCCTTCCGCTTCCTCATTCCCGATTTTCCATTCACGGGAGTTCAAGCATGGGTATCAAATGCGGCATCGTCGGTCTGCCCAATGTCGGCAAGTCGACCCTGTTCAATGCGCTGACCAAGGCGGGTATCGCTGCGGCCAACTTCCCGTTCTGCACGATCGAGCCGAACACCGGCGTGGTGCCGGTGCCGGATCCGCGCCTTGATGCGCTGTCGGCGATCGTCAAGCCGGAGCGGGTGATCCCGACCACGATGGAGTTCGTCGACATCGCCGGTCTGGTCGCTGGTGCGTCCAAGGGTGAAGGCCTGGGCAACAAGTTCCTGGCCCACATCCGCGAGACCGACGCCATCGCCCACGTCGTGCGCTGCTTCGAAGACGGCAACGTCATCCACGTGGCCAACAAGGTCGACCCGATCGCCGACATCGAAACCATCGATACCGAGCTGGCGCTGGCCGACCTGGAATCGGTATTGAAGGCACTGGATCGCGCCACCCGTGCGGCCAAGGCCAACGACAAGGAAGCGCTGGCCCGCAAGCCGGTGCTGGAAAAGCTGGCGTCGGCGCTGGATCAGGGCAAGTCGGCGCGTGCCGCCGGCCTCGATGCCGATGAGAAGGCGCTGATCCGTGACATGTTCCTGATCACGCTGAAGCCGCTGATGTACATCGCCAACGTTGCCGAAGATGGCTTCGAGAACAATCCGCTGCTGGACGTCGTGCGCGCCCGTGCCGCGGCCGAAGGTGCCGAAGTGGTGCCGGTGTGTGCGGCCATCGAGGAAGAATTGGCGCAGCTGGATGACGCCGACCGCGATGAGTTCCTCAAGGACCTCGGTCTGGAAGAGCCGGGCCTGAACCGCGTGATCCGTGCCGGCTACAAGCTGCTCGGCCTGCAGACCTACTTCACCGCAGGTGTGAAGGAAGTCCGCGCATGGCAGCTGCGCGCCGGCTCGACCGCACCGCAGGCAGCAGGCGTGATCCATACCGACTTCGAGCGTGGCTTCATCCGTGCCGAAACCATCAGCTACGAGGACTTCATCAACCTCAAGGGTGAGCAGGGCGCCAAGGAAGCCGGCCGCCTGCGCCTGGAAGGCAAGGACTACATCGTCAAGGAAGGCGACGTGCTGCACTTCCGCTTCAACGTCTGATTCCAGCGACGTTGCTGCAGTAACAAGGCCCCGCATTGCGGGGCCTTGTCATATCTGCGGTTTGTAGGGTGGTGAATATTTCGCCACGATTTTGAAGGCCTTGCAGCGCAAGGCCTGCAGGCGGTTGTCCACAGCCTTCTCCAGCCATTGCGCACAGCGCTTGTGGAGAACCCCACAAGCCGGTTGGCTGCTTGTAAGAGCGGCGTCAGCCGCGAAGCTGGCATTCGTGCAGTCCCGGGAAACTGCGCCACCTGATGATGTGCGTGCTTCGCGGCTGACGCCGCTCCTACAAAAAGGCCGCATGCCTTCGTTGTAGTGCATTGGCGAAAAAATCACCGTTATTTTGAAAGCCTTGCAGCGCAAGGCCTGCAGGCGGTTGCCCACAGCCTTCTCCAGTCATTGCGCACAGCGCTTGTGGAGAAGAATTGCAGGTGTGCAGTCCGGGAAAGCGCGGATGTAGGAGGTGATGCGCCGTGTGTGCTGCGCTTTCCCAGGCACGACCGTTCCTGTTCCTGCAGGCGCCTGTTGATGGCGCGCGAAGAACAAGGCCCGCCAATGGCGGGCCTTGTTGCAGATCGGCACAGCGGGTCTGGGCTTACAGTGCAGCGCCGCCAAACTTGTGCGTGTACTGCAGGTTGATCTGCCGGCCAACGCTGTCGAACCAGGAGATGTCGTAGTACGGATACGAGGTATAGGTCGGATCCTTCGGCGGCATCTTGTTGAACAGGTTCACCACCGACAGGGTCAGACGCGAGTGATCGTCGAAACGGTACTGCAGCGATGCGTTGTAACGATAGGTTGCGCGGATGTACGGACCCGGATCGCCGTCTTCCCACACCTGGTCATAGGACCAGCCATTGGGCAGCTTGCCCAGGCGCTGGCCGTGGATCGTGGCAGCCCAGGCTTCCTTCTCCCAGCTGATGCTGGCGCTGGTCTTGGTGCGCGGGATGTCGAAACCGCTGTTGACTGCGAACTGATCCTTGACCACGTCGCCAGCGTACTGCTGGAAGTCATGCTTCTTCACCCATGTATGTGTGGTGCTGAAGGTGAACTGGCCAATGCCGGTCTGCAGACGATAGCGCACGGCGGCATCGACGCCTTCGGTGGACTCCTTGGCGACGTTGATCGGATTGACGTAGATGCCGTAGAGCGAACCGTTGGAGTTGCGGGTAACGCGAGAGACTGCATCCACGCAGGTGGGTGAGCTTATGTCCTTGTCGCCAAGTCGGCATGCGGCCTCGTCACGCAGGATTTGGTCCACGCTCATGTCCTGGACTTGGTCGCGCATGTCGATGTTGAACCAGTCGGCCGAGATATCCAGGCCATTGACTGGTGACCAGACAAAACCGGCGGTCCATGAGGTGCTGGTTTCCGGGTCGAGGTTGCGATTGCCTTCGCGGGTACGGATCAGGCCTTCGCTGTACTCTTCCGGATCGTCTCCGTTGTCCAGTGCATAGTTGTACCAGTCGACCCCGCTGGTCTCGTCATTGCCGATGCCTGAATAAACATAGTGCAGATCGGGAGCGCGGAATGCGGTGCCGTAGGAGCCGCGGACCAGCAACGAGTTGATCGGGCGCCACTCAAGGCCGGTGCTCCAGGTGGCCTTGCCGATGCTGTTGCCCGAGTAACGGTACTGGTCATAGCGACCGGCTACGCTCCAGTTCAAGGTGTCGTGCAGCGGCATGCGCAACTCTGCCGCGCCAGCCCAGCGATTGCGGCTGCCCTTGCCGTCCGAATCCTTCCAGCTGTAATAGTAGTACTGGGTGGCTAGCGGGTCGGGATTCAGTGAGTAGGACTGCCGCCCCAGCTCTACGGTGCCGGCAAAGCCAGCATCGCCACCGGGCAGGGTGAACAGGTCGCCCTTACTTACCGTCAACGATAGGGTGCCGGTTTCGGATTTTGGTGTGTACACCGAGCGTGCGGCGATGGAATCGTACTCACTGCGGGTGAGCGGCCGGTACAGGCGTTCCGGATCGGCGTTGTAGATAGGGAAACCATCGTCGTCCTCACCTAACTGAGGGCCAAGGAACAACGCATTGGCCTTGGCTGCGACGATCTGCGGCCAGCTGATCTTGGCGCGGTACTGCGAGTAACTCAGTGCCGCTTCGTAGTCCCAGCTGTCGGCCCAGGTGCCCTTGAAACCGGTGGTCACGCCAAAGGTCTTCTGGGTGGTTTCGATCATGTTGCGACTCAGGCCGCCCATTTCTTCCGGCGTGAACTGGCGCTGCCAGAACTCCACCTGATCGCTGGCTTGATTGTAGAAGTAGCCTTCCTCGTTGCCATCGGCGGCCATGTGGCTCCAGGCGGTGACGTCGCGGAACATCGACACGTCGTGGTAACCCATTTGCACATCGGTAAACCACTCGCTGCCATTGTCGAAGGCATAGCTCATCGACGCATAGCCGTTGACGCCGCGACGCTTGCTGATGATGGTGCCGTAGCCGATGGCCTCGTCGCTGCCGCAGTAGTAGCCGTACCTGGGGCGAAACCCGTAATACGTGGTTCCGCCATTCTGCGGGGAAAGCGCGTCACACGTGGCCTGCCCAGGATCGATGTAGTCGTCGTACCAGTCGGTGCGCAGGAAGCCGCGGCGCGGTGCCTGTGCTGCAGGGGTCGGGCCATCCTTGGTTGAATCCTGGATATCGCGCTCGTAGGCCCACAGCGGTGTCTGTGATTGCAGCTCGACACTGTAGATGCCGCTGAAGCGGCCCTTCTCGAAGCCACCAACCAGGCTGATGTCGAACGACTCGCCACCACCTTCGGTGGTGGTGCCCATGCGCGCATCAACGGTGACGCCGTCGGTGTTCTTCTTGAGGATGAAATTGACCACGCCGGATATAGCGTCGGAGCCATAAATTGCCGAAGCGCTGCCAGTGAGAACTTCGATACGCTCGATCATCCCCAGCGGGATATTGGAGATGTCGGTGAAGTTGCTGCGACCCTTGAACGGCATCGGGAAGTCCGCAATGCGGCGACCGTTGACCAATACCAGGGTGTGATTAGGGCCGAGGCCACGCAGGTCAACCTGTTGCGCGCCCGGCGAGAAGTCAGCGCCGCTGGAGGACTGCTGGCTTTGCGTCTCGCCACCGTTCTGGGTCATGGCGCGGAGTACGTCTGGCACGCTGGTGAAACCGGCGGCCTTGATCTCTTCTGCCGTCACCACGGTGACCGGCGCCGGGCCTTCCACCTGGGCGCGCGGGATGCGCGAGCCGGTGACCTGCACCGTGTCGAGTTGTTGCGGTTGGCCCTGGGTGGCGGTCTGCGCCAGGGCGGGGGCGGCCATCGACAGCAGGGCCAGTTGGATTGAACACACCATTGCGTGCTTACGCATGAATCAGCTCTCTGATGAAAAGTGTCCGAATTTGTCCTGTCGGCATGTCGGTGAATGCCGGCCAACCCTGTCTGTAATGTGAATGGGGTCACTGCATCTAACACCTTTTTTACACGCTTGACCACTGCCAGAAAGTCTGGCATTACAGCTGTAAGCGATTACATGGATCGGGTAGAGGGCGCTATGAAACGTAAGAGTTCCTGGCTGGGGCGAGTGGTCCTGGCTATCGCGGCTATTGCTGCGGGGGGCGTGGTCCACGCCGAGGATTCGCGCGCCATCAGCGCTGCTGGCTATCGCTACTACGAAGTGGGTGATCTGGATGCCCCCCGCCCGGGCAAGACCGAGGCGGCCATGATGTTGATGGGCGGCGGCGACTGGGTGCCGGAAGCCTTCCACTGGTGGGTTGAGCGGGCAGGGCACGGCCGCGTGGTGATCCTGCGCGCCTCTGGCGACGACAACATGCAGAAGGAGCTGTACTACGACATCGGCGGCGTCACCGCGGTGCAGACGCTGGTGTTTGACAGCCGCAAGGCGGCCGACGATCCGGCCGTGCTGCGGGTGGTGCGCGGCGCCGATGCGATTTTCATCGCTGGCGGTGACCAGTCGCGCTACATCCGCTTCTGGAAGGGCACCCAGCTCAATGCGCTGCTCAATGAGCATGTCCGCGCGGGCAAGCCGATTGGCGGCACCAGTGCCGGATTGGCCATCCTTGGTGGGTATTCGTATGGCGCGCTGGATGGCGGCAGTGTCAATTCGCCGACTGCGTTGAGCGACCCGATGGGCAGCGAGGTGACCATGGACCGGGATTTCCTGACCATGCCCTACCTGTCGAACGTGGTTACCGACACCCATTTCGCCAAGCGTGATCGCCTGGGGCGCCTGATTGTCTTCGTCGCCCGCGCTGCCCAGGACAAGGGCCAGGACGACATCGTCGGCATCGGCGTGGATGAGGACACCGCGCTGTGCGTGGAGGCCGATGGGCGTGGTCGGGTGTACTCGCTGGTCGATGGCTATGCATGGTTGGTGATGCCGCGCCGCACGGCTGATCGCCTGAGCAATGGTGAGCCGTTGGAATTCAGTTCGGTTCCGGTCACGGGCGTCGGCGCGGGTAGTCGCCTGCATCTGGATGGCTTCAAGGTCGACAATGCCGCCTTCACCGCGATGGCCAGTGTCGTCGACGGCGAGTTGGAGCTGCATCCCAACTGAGTGCGTGCGTTCAACAGATAAAAGGGGGCTTCGGCCCCTTTTTTGTTGTCCCTTGGCGCGCGGCGTGGCTGTTGGGGGCGGAGACGGCCGCGTGAGTGTGGCTGGCGATGGAGAGGCGGTGCCTGCGACCGTGGTGACTGTTCAGAGTGGCAGGCACCTGCCTAGAATCGGGCTTCCATTCGGGAGTGAAGAAACATGAAGCTGACTTCTGCAGTACTGCTGGGCCTGGCGTCGCTGTCCTCGGGAGCTGCTGCGGCAGCCGAGGTTTCTCCCCTGCTGGTCATCCATGGCGGGGCGGGGGTGGAGCGCAAGGATTTCAGCGCTGCAGAAGAGCGCGCCGCACGTGCGGCGCTGACCGAGGCATTGCGTCAAGGTCATCAGGCACTGGCCGCTGGCAAGCCGGCACTGGATGCGGTGACTGCCGCGATAACCGTGTTGGAGAACGATCCGACCTTCAATGCAGGTCGCGGTGCGGTGTTTACCCATGACGGCAAGAATGAGCTGGACGCCTCGCTGATGGATGGCGCCACGCTGCGTGCTGGTGCCGTCGCTGGCGTGCATACGGTCAAGAACCCGATCCTGCTGTCGCGCGCGGTGATGGAGCATTCGCCGCACGTGATGATGGTGGGGCAGGGCGCGGAGATGTTTGCCGCCGAGCAGAAGATCGAACTGGTGGATCCGTCCTACTTCCGTACCGAGAAGCGCTGGGAGCAGTTGCAGCGTGCATTGAAGGAAGAGGCGACGGGGCAGGCGCATGCCGATCTGGAGACCGCCAAGCATTTCGGCACCGTCGGTGCGGTCGCGCTGGACAACCAGGGCAAGCTCGCCGCGGGTACTTCCACTGGCGGCATGACCAACAAACGCTATGGGCGTGTTGGTGATTCGCCGATCATCGGCGCTGGTACCTATGCCAATGATCAATGCGCGGTGTCAGGCACGGGCTGGGGTGAGTACTACATCCGCCTGTCCGTCGCGCATGAGATCTGTGCACGCATGAAGTACCTGAAGGAAACACCTGCACAGGCTGGCGATGAAGTGATCGTCAAGCGCGTGCCAGAGCTCGGCGGCGATGGCGGCGGTATCGTTCTGTCTGCGGATGGCAAGGCGGCGATGCCGTTCAATACCGAAGGCATGTATCGCGGTTGGATTGGTGCCGATGGCGTGCCGCACGTGGCGATTTTTGCCGACGAAAAGATTAAGATGCCCGGCGAGTGATCGGCACCGCCGATGCCGAAAAAGAAATTTCACCGAATGTGAAGATTTCTGTTGACAGCATCGGCGCTGATCACCAAAATAGCGAGCTCACCCACCCCTGACCGGCAAGGCCGCGGTCCTCGACAAGGGAGTGGAATGGAGGGATACCCAAGCGGCCAACGGGGGCAGACTGTAAATCTGCTGGCTTACGCCTTCGGTGGTTCGAATCCACC
>Ga0308157_10002070_pt1 | contig 35602 bp, 33 predicted proteins | sample PhyBR1_FD_201035 | JGI IMG/M metagenome (GOLD analysis project Ga0308157, IMG submission 201035) | Phyllosphere microbial communities from UC Gill Tract Community Farm, Albany, California, United States - DLSLB.R1 | ecosystem: Host-associated > Plants > Phyllosphere > Unclassified | place: USA... | reverse complement strand
CGTGGGTTTTGCGGTCGAGCTTGCTTGTGGCCGTGTAAAGGAGCTGGCGTGCGGCCGAAAGCTCGGTTTCCATGTCGGCGAGGCGGAACTGCAAAGCCTGAAAACGATCAATCGTCTGGCCGAAAGCTTTGCGCTGCCCGCAATACTCCAGCGCTTTGTTAAGTGCTGATTGCGCACCGCCCATTGAACATGCGGCGATGTTCAGCCTTCCGCCATCAAGTCCGGCCATTGCAATCTTGAAGCCAGTACCTTCGTCACCCAAACGATTGGCAACTGGAACGCGGCAATTGTCGAAAATGACTGTGCGAGTTGGCTGCATATTCCAGCCCATCTTGTGTTCATTGGCTCCAAAAGACAGTCCGGGTGCATCTTTCGGCACAACGAGAGTAGAAATTCCTTTTGGGCCGTCCTCGCCGGTACGCACCATGGTAACGTAAAGATCAGTCGCGCCAGCGCCGGAAATGAATTGCTTGGTTCCGTTGATGACATAGTGTTCGCCATCACGCTCAGCGCGCGTACGAAGGGCTGCCGCGTCGGAACCGGAGCCAGGCTCGGTAAGACAGTAGCTTGCGAGGGTTTCCATAGATGTCAGTTTGGGCAGGAACATCTGGCGTTGGTTTTCATCGCCAAATGTGTCGATCATCCACGCAGCCATATTGTGAATGGAAATAAACGCCGAAAAAGCCGGACAGGCTTCGGCCAGTGCCTCAAAAATAAGGACTGCATCCGAGCGCTTGAGCGCTGAGCCGCCGACATCGTCGCGCACATAAATGCCGCCCATCCCCAGTGGGCCGGTTTCTTTAATGACATCTATCGGAAAGTGTTTGTCGCGATCCCACTGCAGCGCGTGAGGCGCTACAAAATCGGCAGCAAAACCACGCGCCATCTCTTGAATAGCGAGTTGGTCTTCGTTGAGTTCGAATTGATTCTGGTCCGCCGTATCCATGGTTTCCTCCCTATGAGCACCGCGCCTCCTAGCCCGACTAGATCACAATGGCGCGTTGCTGCCAACGCTCCATTGGAATAATGTTGCTCACTTTTGTAATAATCGGATGCGCATTTTTGCATATAAACTTGCGGAAAGGAGCAGCGATTGCCAGTCGTAGAAACTTGGGATAGGCACGGGGCATGACACGCGCGATCATGTTTCAGGGAACGGGTTCGGATGTCGGCAAAAGCGTGCTTGTTGCAGGTCTTTGCCGGGTTGCTCGCAATCGCGGACTGATAGTCCGGCCATTTAAGCCACAGAATATGTCCAATAATGCAGCCGTCAGTGACGATGGCGGCGAAATTGGCCGCGCACAGTGGCTGCAGGCATTGGCCTGCGGTGTACCATCATCTTTTCACATGAACCCGGTTCTTTTGAAACCGCAGACCGATATGGGCAGTCAGGTGATTGTTCAGGGGCAGGTGCGGGGCGAGGCACGCGGCCGCTATTATCAACAGTTGAAGCCGCAACTAATGGCGGCGGTGATGGAATCTTTCGCAAAGGTCAGCGACGGTGCTGATCTTGTGCTGATCGAAGGGGCCGGTTCGCCTGCCGAGATCAATTTGCGCGCTGGTGACATCGCCAATATGGGCTTTGCGACGCAAGCCAATGTGCCGGTAGTGCTGGTGGGTGACATTGACCGGGGCGGGGTGATTGCCTCACTGGTCGGCACGCACACAATTTTGTCAGAAGAAGACCGTGTGATGGTGCGTGGGTTTCTCATCAATAAGTTTCGCGGTGATATTTCGCTGTTCGATGATGGCTTGACTGCGATCACAGACTTTACCGGTTGGCGTTCTTTCGGCGTTGTCCCGTGGCTCAAAGCAGTGTCGCGTTTGCCAGCAGAAGATTCGGTCGTGCTGGAACGGGCAACGCGCGGTGATGCCAAGGCGCTGAAAGTAGCAGTGCCACTGCTGCCGCGTATCGCCAACTTCGATGATCTGGACCCACTTAAGGCGGAAGCACAGGTTGAAGTTGTCATGGTTCCGCCTGGTCAGCCTTTGCCCAATGACGCAGGCCTTGTCGTTCTGCCGGGAACAAAGTCCACGATAGCCGATTTGATTGCCTTCCGAGAAAACGGCTGGGAGCGTGATCTTCATGCTCATGTGCGACGCGGGGGGTATGTTCTTGGTATTTGTGGCGGGTTTCAGATGCTTGGAAGCCGCATCAGTGATCCTGACGGTATCGAAGGGCAGGTTCGCGAGATTGAAGGGCTTGGATTGCTCGATGTTGAGACGGTCATGGAGCCGGAAAAAGTAGTGCGCAATGTCGAGGCTCGCTCGATGCTTTTTGATACAGCCCTTGAAGGTTACGAAATCCATATAGGCCGCAGCATAAGCAGCACGGGGAGCGCAGATATTATTCGACCGTTTGCCCGGATAGATGACCATGATGACGGAGCGGTATCAGCGAATGGCCGGATCATGGGCACTTATCTGCATGGTGTGTTCGGTGCCGATGCATACAGACACCAGTTTCTGGCTTCTCTCGGCGTCAGTGGTTCGGGCATAAACTATCGCGCGAGCATAGAAGCAGCACTTGATGAGCTGGCCGACGGATTGGAGCGGTGTCTCGATATCGATGGGCTGTTCGCACTCGATTGACGCCGTCATAGCGAAAGCCTAGTGTCCTTTTACGCAATAGGTTTTTGCCGGGACGAATCTCGGCAATACCAAAAGGGAATGCGACGGACGGACCCATATCGGGCGTCTTTATCGCAGCCGACCCCGCGACTGTAGAACGGAGAGGGATGAGGCAGGCCGGGCAACCGGCAACCACTGGAAACCATCGACTGGTTTCTGGGAAGGTGCTTCACTCCTTACGACCCGTGAGCCAGGAGACCTGCCTGCTGCGTGAAGGACATTGTGTCCGTACCCCATGGGAGGTTTTCCCTGCTGCCTGCACGGAGGTTGTCATGGCTGCGCGTAAAGAAAATTCACTTTCAACTACCCTCCCTCTACCCCTTGCTGCTCGACTTGGTACGGCGGTGGTGTCGCTTATGCTCGGCGCGTTCCTGATCTACGGCGTCGGTCTTGCGCATTCAGATACGCTGCATGATTCGGCGCATGACACGCGTCATTCCTACGGCTTTCCCTGCCACTAAGCCGCTCGATCAAGCTTGTACGATTTGGTGCATTGAAACGCTCGATGGTGGACGGCCATCTGAGCGAAATTGCTGTTGAGGGTATGAAATGTTGATCCGTTATTTGTTGGCTACGCTTGCTGCGGGCCTTTTGGCTGGGCTTTTGGTCACGCCTGCGATGTATCTAAAGACTGTGCCGCTGATCATTCAGGCGGAAACCTATGAAGACGCCGGTGGCGGTCATAGCCATGGTGATGTGGAAGCTGCCGCGCCACATGATCATGCTGCTGCTGCGCCTGCAGCCAGCGAAGGCGAAGAAGCTGGAGCCGAACTGCCATTTGGCCGTCTCGGCAACACGGTTCTTGCCAATCTTGTCGCGGGCGCAGGCTTTGCGCTGTTGCTTGGCGGTGTTGCATTGCTGCTTGGCCGACGTATCACGCCGCAAAACGGCATTTTCTGGGGGGTGGCCGGTTTCTTTGCGATCGCATTTCTGCCAGCTCTTGGGCTTTCGCCGGAATTGCCGGCTATGCCTGCTGCAGATTTGGCGCAACGTCAGCTCTGGTGGCTTTCAACAGTCGTTCTGAGTGGTGTCGGCATTTATTTGCTGGTTCTTCGCGGCGAGGTCATTTCCAAGATCCTTGGTCTGGTTCTGATCGTTGCGCCGCATCTTTACGGCGCGCCGCATCCTGAAGATATTTCCTCGCCAATTCCATCGCTGCTTGCCTCGCAATATGCTGTCGCGTCTCTTGCGACTAATCTCTTCATGTGGGTGGTAATCGGTCTGGCACTTGGCTGGTTCATTCAGACTTACGCAAAATCGGAAGTCGAAGGCTGATAAACATGGCTTCGCCCGGAAATGAAAATGCAAAAATCACATTCGTTCTTGGCGGAGCCCGCTCAGGAAAATCGTCGTTTGCAGAGACAATGGTTGAGACGTCCGGGCTTCAGCCTGTTTATCTGGCGACAGGACGTGCGTTCGATTCTGAAATGGAAAGCCGTATCGTAACGCATCGCGACCGGCGCGGTCCGCAATGGCAAACGCAAGAAGAGCCGCTTGATCTTGTGGGCGCTCTTGAAAAACATACAGGTAATGACCGCTTCGTGCTGGTTGATTGCCTGACGCTCTGGATCACCAACCTGATGATGGCAGAGCAGGACATCGCGAATGCAACTGATGTTCTCGTTGCCACACTACCAAAGCTTTCCGGCCCGGTTGCCTTCGTCTCCAATGAGGTAGGGCTGGGCATTGTGCCGGAAAATCGTATGGCGCGGGAATTTCGCGACCATGTCGGTTTTTTGCATCAGGCGGTGGCTACAGCGGCAGATGAAGTTTATTTTCTGGCGGCAGGATTGCCGCTCAAAATGAAGGGATAATTCGATGCATGGTCAGAAGATACCGGCAACCGTGATCACGGGATTCTTAGGTTCTGGCAAGACAACGATGATCCGCAACCTGTTGGAAAATGCCAATGGCAAGCGGATTGCGCTCATTATCAATGAGTTTGGTGATCTGGGCGTTGATGGCGGTATTTTGAAAGGTTGCGGCATCGAGACTTGCCGCGAGGAAGATATCATTGAGCTGAACAATGGCTGCATCTGCTGCACCGTGGCAGACGATTTTATCCCAACAATGACCAAGCTTTTGGATCGTGCAGATCGTCCTGATCATATCGTCATTGAAACTTCGGGTCTTGCCCTGCCGCAGCCGTTGGTCGCAGCCTTCAACTGGCCGGAAATCAAGACACAGGTTACAGTCGATGGTGTGGTGACTGTGATTGATGCTGCAGCCGTTGCCGAAGGTCGTTTTGCTGACGATCACGACAAGGTCGATGCGCAGCGTGCGGCGGACGAATCTCTTGATCATGAAAGCCCTTTAGAGGAACTTTTTGAGGACCAGATTCATGCGGCTGACCTCATCGTTCTAAATAAGTCTGATCTTATCGATGCGGCCAAGCTTGATCAGGTGAAAGCCGATGTGGCAGAGCGTTCATCGCGCCGCGTCAACATGGTGCCTGCAAGTTTCGGCAAGCTCGGTGCCGATGTACTGCTCGGTCTTGGTGTGGGCACGGAAGACGATATTGCCAATCGCAAATCGCATCATGAAATCCATCATGCTGATGGTCATGAGCATGATCACGATGAGTTCGAGAGCTTTATTGTTGAGGCCGGATCGGTTGCCGATCCAAAGGCTTTTGCAGAAAAGCTAAAGACTGTCATCGCCGATCACGATGTTCTGCGTCTTAAGGGCTTTGTCGATGTACCGGGCAAGCCGATGCGTCTGGTTGTGCAGGCAGTTGGTCCGCGTATCGAACATTATTTCGATCGCCCATGGGGTGCTGGCGAGGAGCGCAAAACGCGCCTCGTCGTCATCGGTCTACATGACATTGATGAAGTGGCAATTGCCGAAGCGGTGAAAGACGCCGCTTAATCCATGCATCTTTTACTTGCCCAGAAAGGTACGATTAACGACGGCAACGAGGCCATCGATCTTGGCCAGACGCCTGGTGACATACTGTTCCTTTCCGCTGCCGACACCGAATTGGCCAGTCTTGCCCAAGCTAATCAGCTTGTGCAGGGCGGGCCAAGCATACGGCCAAGTCTGAGACTCGCCAATTTCTTGAGTCTCACGCATCCGATGTCGGTTGATAGCTATGTGGAGCGCACGGCGCGCCATGCAAAGCTGATCGTGGTGCGTATCATAGGCGGCGAGACTTACTGGCCTTATGGGCTTGAGGCATTGCATGCGTCCGCGCTTGCGCATGGGGCAAAAATTGTTGTGCTGCCGGGAGATGACAAGCCCGATTATGGTTTGGACAGGTTTTCCAATGTGTCTAGCGCAGAACGCGAGGCGCTTTGGCATTATTTGATTGAAGGCGGAACGGCGAATACGATCGCGTTTCTGAGCTATTGCACTGCCCTGATTTCAGATTCCGAAAAACCGGAAGAAGCAGCACCGCTACTGAAAGCGGGGCTGTGGTGGCCGGATGATACGGTGTCGTCGCTTGATAGCATCAAACGTCATTGGCCGGATGCAGACGCGCCAGTTGCTGTAATTATCTTTTATCGTGCTCTGGTGCAAAGCGGTCAGACGCAGCCGGTAGAGGCTTTGGTTGAGGGCTTGAAGGCGCAAGGGCTCAATCCGCTGCCGATTTTCGTTTCAAGCCTCAAGGACCGGCTGTCTGCTGCCGTTGTGGATGGGGTGTTTGAAGATTGCACGCCGGATATTGTGCTCAATGCCACCGGCTTTGCGATTTCTTCGCCGGGGGCAGAGCGTAAGCCGACTGTGCTTGATAAGCGCGGCAATATGGTTTTGCAGGTGATTTTTTCCGGTACGCCAAAGGCTGTCTGGGAGACATCGCAGCAGGGTCTGCTTGCACGTGATCTCGCGATGAATGTCGCACTTCCAGAAGTTGACGGACGTGTGTTGTCTCGCGCCGTCTCGTTCAAATCTGCGAAGCAATTCGATGCATCGGTCGAAGCCAATATCGTCACCCATGAGCCGGATGAAGGCCGCGTTGCTTTCGTGGCAGAACTTGCCGCGCGTTGGGTGCGGTTGAAACGCAAGAAATCGCATGAGCGTCGTGTTGCGCTGATCCTTGCCAATTATCCCAATCGCGATGGACGGCTCGGCAATGGCGTCGGTCTTGATACGCCTGCGGGAACGGTTGAAGTGTTGCGTGCCATGAAAGGCGAGGGCTATGTGGTCGGTGATATTCCAGCCGATAGCGATGCCTTGATGCGGGCTTTAATGGCTGGCCCAACCAACGCCGCACGTGACGGGCGTGAAATCCGAGAAACCATTTCGCTTAATCAATACAAGCGCTTCTTTGAAACACTTCCCAATTTGATTCAGGATGAAGTGACGACACGTTGGGGTGCGCCGGAGAATGATCCCTATTTCGCGAATGAGCTTGATGCCTTCGCTTTGCCGCTTATGCGCTTTGGTGAAACGCATGTCGGCATTCAGCCAGCACGCGGGTATAATATCGATCCGAAGGAAACCTATCATTCGCCCGATCTAGTGCCCCCGCATGGCTATATTGCTTTTTATGCCTATTTGCGTGAAGTGGCGGCGATCGATGCCATTGTCCATATGGGCAAGCATGGCAATCTGGAATGGCTGCCCGGAAAGGCTTTGGCGCTCTCCGAAAACTGCTATCCCGAAGCGGTCTTCGGCCCTATGCCGCATGTCTATCCATTTATCGTCAATGATCCGGGCGAAGGCACACAGGCCAAGCGCCGTGCAAGTGCTGTGATCATCGATCATCTGACGCCGCCTTTGACACGTGCGGAAAGCTATGGGCCTCTTAAAGACCTCGAAGCGCTGGTCGATGAATATTACGAGGCGTCGGGTGTAGATCCGCGTCGCCTCTTGCGGCTGAAAGGCCAGATACTCGATCTGGTGCGCGATATTGGTCTTGATCGTGATGCGGGTATTCATGCCCATGACGATGAAGACATGGCGCTGCAAAAGCTTGACGCCTATCTCTGCGACCTCAAGGAAATGCAGATCCGCGATGGCCTGCATATTTTCGGACTGGCGCCAGAAGGGCGATTGCTTACCGATCTTCTGGTCGCTCTGGCACGTGTGCCGCGCGGCATACCGCTCTCGCTTGGCGGGTTGTCCGGCGATCAGAGCCTGCAAAGAGCAATAGCCCGTGATGCCGGGCTTGGTGAGGGTTTTGATCCACTCGATTGTGTGATGTCTGACGCCTGGTTGGGGCCAAAGCCAGAATTGCTGGTCACGGCAAGTCCTGCCAGTTGGCGTATAGCTGGCGATACGGTCGAACGCATTGAACTGCTGGCAGCGCAATTTGTTGCTGGCGAAGTTGAGTGCCCGACTGATTGGATTGAGACGCTGGCCGTTCTGCACTCTATCAATACGCATTTGCGGTCCAAGGTGGTGGCGTGCGGTCCTTCGGAAATTGACGGATTTCTATCTGCGATCTCCGGGCGGTTTGTTCCGCCGGGGCCATCTGGTGCGCCGACGCGTGGACGGCCTGATGTGTTGCCGACAGGGCGGAATTTCTTCTCAACCGATAGTCGCGCCGTGCCAACCCCGGCCGCGTGGGAGTTGGGACGTAAATCTGCAGAACTGCTGATCACGCGTTACACGCAGGATCACGGCGAATGGCCGACTTCGTTTGGCTTGACCGCGTGGGGCACGTCCAATATGCGCACGGGCGGCGATGATATTGCGCAGGCCTTGGCGCTCATCGGCGTGAAGCCGGTTTGGGATATGGCCTCACGCCGTGTCACAGGCTACGAAATCGTGCCTTTGGCGAAGCTTGGTCGTCCGCGTGTGGATGTGACTTTGCGCATTTCCGGTTTTTTCCGCGATGCGTTTCCAGAGCAGATCGCGCTGTTTGATAAGGCTGTACGCGCTGTCGGTGCGCTGGATGAAGACGCAGAAGACAACCCCATTGCTGCACGGATAATGGCCGAGCGCGAGCGCCTGATTGCAAGTGGTGCGGATGAAAAGACGGCAGACCGTCGCGCAGGCTATCGCGTATTTGGCTCAAAGCCGGGGGCTTATGGTGCGGGCTTGCAGGCATTGATCGATGAAAAGGGCTGGGCTGGGCGCAATGATCTGGCCGAAGCATGGCTGGTGTGGGGCGGTTATGCCTATGGCGCTGGCGAAGACGGGCAGGCCGAGCGGGGGCTTCTTGAAGAGCGCCTTCGTTCCGTGCAGGCCGTGGTGCAAAATCAGGACAATCGCGAGCATGATCTTCTCGATAGCGATGATTATTATCAGTTTGAAGGCGGAATGGCCGCAACTGTCGAGAAGCTGACTGGCTCAATGCCGGAGGTTTATCACAATGACCATTCTCGACCCGAAAAACCGGTAATCCGCACACTGGAAGAAGAGCTTTCGCGTGTGGTGCGTGGACGTGCTGCAAACCCCAAATGGATCGCTGGCGTGATGCGTCATGGCTATAAAGGCGCGGCTGAAATTGCTGCCACTGTTGATTATCTCTTTGCCTTTGCGGCCACGACCGGCAAAGTTGGCAATCATCATTTCGAGGTGGTCTATCAAGCCTATATCGTTGATAAGGCCGTGCAGGATTTTATGCTGGATAAAAATCCTGCGGCGCTTGCCGAGACAGCCGCAAAACTCAATGAAGCGATTGAGCGTGGTTTCTGGGCACCGCGTTCTAACTCGGCGCGGTTTGAGTTGGGAAATCTTATGAAACTGATTCCAGAAAGGGTGCTAAATGGCTGAGAAATCTGCAAAACTTCTTTCGATGACGGAAGAGGAGCTCAATGCCCGCCACGCAGATAAAATGCGCAAGAAGAAGGTTGCACGCGACAAGATACAGGCCACCAAGACTGAAGAAAAAGGGCTTGTGATTATCAATACCGGCAAGGGCAAGGGCAAGTCGACGGCTGGTTTTGGCATGGTTTTCCGCGCGCTTGGCCATGGTATGAAGATAGGTATTGTTCAGTTCGTCAAAGGTTCATGGGATACCGGCGAACGTTGGGTGCTGGAGAAGTTTCCCGAGCAGGTGACGATTTCTGCGCTTGGCGAAGGCTTCACGTGGGAAACACAGGACCGTGTCCGCGACATTGAAATGGCGCGCGGTGCATGGGAGCAGGCCAAGGCGATGATCATGGATGAAAGCTATGACATGGTGTTGTGCGACGAACTCAACATCGTGCTGCGTTATGATTATCTGCCCGTTGAGGAAGTGATCGATGTGCTGAACGCCAAGCCGGAAATGAAACATGTCATTATCACTGGCCGCAATGCCAAGGATGAACTTATCGAAGCGGCAGACCTTGTCACCGAAATGGAAATGATCAAACATCCGTTTCGTTCGGGCGTGAGAGCACAAAAAGGTATCGAGTTCTGATTATGGTAGCGAGCTGGCAATTCTGGGCATTGATGTCGGCAGTCTTCGCGGCATTGACCGCGATTTTCGCGAAAATCGGTATTCATGGCATCAATTCAGATTTTGCCACACTGGTCCGTACGCTGGTCATTATCGGTGCATTGTGCCTGTTCCTGACCATCACCGGACAGTGGCAAAAGCCCGGTGATATTTCCGCAAGGTCATGGCTGTTTCTTGTGTTGTCGGGCTTAGCCACCGGCGCGTCATGGCTTGCCTATTTCCGCGCCTTACAGATTGGTGATGCAGCGCGCGTTGCACCCGTCGATAAACTTTCGGTGGTGCTTGTTGCGCTGTTTGGTGCTGCCTTTCTTGGCGAGCGCATGACGGCCATCAACTGGTTTGGCATTGTGCTAATCGGCTGTGGTGTCGTTCTCGTAGCGTTGCGGGTTTAAAGGCCAAGCCATTGGCGTAGAGGATTGGTTCCGTCCATCAGCAGACGAACCGCGAGTGCTAAACTGACGACAATCAGCAATGGCTTGATGATGCGGGAGCCGATCTTCATGGCAAGGCTTGCGCCAATCTGCGCGCCTATGAACTGCGCAATGCCCATGCAGATGCCGATTTTCCAGTTGATGACGCCCACAAGTGCAAATGTGGCGAAGCCGCCGACATTGGATGCGCAGTTAAGTAGCTTTGTGTGGGCGGTGGCTTTCAGGACGCCAAAGCCCGCCAGCGCCACAAATGCCAGCATGAAAAACGAGCCCGTGCCGGGGCCGAACAAGCCATCATAAAAGCCGATCAGCGGGACAATTGTAACGCCAAACAGAAATGGACCGATGCGACGCGCGCGGTCGACGTCGCCTAAGCTTGGTTTCACGGCAAAATAGATTGCGATGGCAATCAAGAGCATTGGCAATGCAGCACGCATGATATCGACCGGCAGCACCGTCGCCAGCAATGCGCCAAAGATTGAGCCAATGAGCGATGCGAGAGCTTCCGGCCATAGCTCCCTGATATTCACGTGCCCCTTACGGGCATAAGCGATTGTTGCGGACGACGATCCAAACAGACCTTGCAGCTTGTTTGTCCCGAGTGCTTCAACAGGTGGAATGCCAGCTAACAGTAAAGCCGGGATCGTAATCATCCCGCCACCGCCTGCGATAGAATCGATGATGCCCGCAATAAAAGCGGCCATTGTCAGAAGGAGCGTTAAGGTGTCGAAGAATTCAAGCATGGGGGATTCCGGGATGAGATGGCGCAACATAGAACAGACAATCCTGTTGCGCCAGCCGGAGTGCGACATAGAGCATTTCTGGATTAAAGGATTTCCAGCAAAAAGTGCGAAGCGGTTTTGCGTTGAATAATGCGTAAAAGCAAACAGTTATAGCGGTTCCAACGATTCAGTCTTAACTGGAACCGCGGTAAGTTTACTCATTATACCAAGGCGGCTCAAGATGCTGACGCATCACGCCTTGAAAATGTTCAATCGCCATACGGGCTTAACCAAAGTCCGATGAGTCTTACTCAATGAACTTTGATATCAGAAATGCTCTATCTATTTGTTTTACGCACATCTCGGTCCGAAAACCGGTTCCCACTTTTCCGGATGTGCTCCAGGCGTTTCCGAAAATCCTTGGCTGTTGCATCGTGACGCTTGCGTTGTTTACTGGTTCGGGCATCATTAGAAAAAGTTGCTACTGCATAATTTAAACTGTTAGAGCTGCCTTTGTGCGCCCAACAGGCGCGTGACGCTCTGATGCAATACGGGAGACGGTAGTCCATGAGTGAAAGCATTTTCGAACGCATCTCTGCGTTTCTCAGCAAAAAAAGCGCTGTGCAGCGTGTGGCCGAAGATCCGGCTCTCGCTTCGGAATTGCTTCTCCTGCTTCATGTGGTGTTCGCAGATGGCGACCGTCATCCAGCTGAAATCGCAGCTTTCAAAGCGATTGCTTCAGAGAGTTTCGGGATTTCGGCAGAGGAATTGCCGGAAGTGACTGAGTATCTGAAGGATTTCGGATATGAAACCACGACAAAGCAGGCGGCCAGTATGTTGGCTGAAATGGCACCTGAGCGCCGTGCTTCCTTGCTGCGCGATTTGATGAGAATTGCCTGCGCCGATAACCATATCGATCAATCTGAAACTGCAATGATCAAGCGTATTGCCGATGTTCTTGGCGTCACGGCCGATGATTTGCGTCAGGCGCAGCAAGCATCGCCCTGTGGCCTCTGACGCAACGCGCATTTTTTTGGGAATGGGCAGCTCCTCGGGTGTGAACCTTGAGGAGCTTGTTCCATTGGCGGACAGTGTTCTAGCGGCTGTAGGCGTTACAAAGCCCGATATGATTGCAACACTGGACACGAAACGGCGTGAGCCGGTGTGGTTGGCTCTTGCAGAGCATTACGGATGTAGTTTGCGCTTCTTTGCTGCAGCTAGGCTCGAGGAAGAAACATCTCGGATCAAGAACCCGTCGAAAGTGCCTTTCTCCGCAGTCGGTTGCCATAGTGTAGCGGAATCGGCCGCACTGGTTGCCGCCGGGCCAGAAGCTGTGCTTATGGTTGAAAAGACTGTAGGTGGCCGTGTCACCGCAGCGTTGGCGGCGACACGAGCCTAAAGCATGTCGCAGTTAAATGGATTCATTTGAGCCCCCCGCGAACATGCGACAATTAAACGAATCTAGAGCGAGCGCCATGGGTGCGATTAAGCGCGACACGCTCGAGTTAAAGCGGATCCAGTCAAGACTAGTTCGTCGGAACCGCTCTAACTATTTGTTTTTACGAGTTATCCTACGCAGAACCGATTCGCACTTTTGCTGGAAATGATTTAATAATCACACTATTTCGGCTTTGCGGCGTTGCACGATGTAAGTTGCAATGGTCGCAAAGATTAGCAGAAGAGCCGTTGCTACGATCACTGCGACATAAGCATTCTCAAAAGAGGACGCCGCAAGTTTGGTCAATAAGCTTGCGTCTTCAGGTGGCAATGATTGTGCCGCCAGCAATGCCTCATCAAGGCTGTCACGAGCGATGATCGGGATATTTCGGCCTGCCGGCAGTACTAGGCTTGCCGTGTAGAATGCCGAAAGGATGGTGCCGAAAATCGTCACACCCAGCGCATTGCCGAGTTCGAATGATACTTCTTCGACAGACGCTGCCATACCAGCCTTCTCTGCAGGCGCATTCCCCATGATAGAGGACGATGCACCGGTCATGGCACAACCGACGCCAAAACCGAGAACGGCCAGTCCCGCAAGATAGAACGGGGTGGAGAGCTTATAGGTCAGGATATAGATCACCACGCCAAGCGCTGTAATTCCAAGCGATGCCCACAATACCCTACCTGCGCCAAGGCGCGGCAATTGCATGCCAGCAATTGGACCGGCAACGAAAGCAGCCAGCGGGATAGGCAGGATAACAAGGCCAGCTTGCAAAGGGGACATGCCCTCGATCAACTGCATGCGCTGGCTGAAAACGAGTTCCATACCAGTCATTGAACCAGATGCGACAAGGGCCGCGAACACGCCCATTGAGAATAGCTTCGTCTTGAACAGTGAGAAATCGATCAGCGGTTCTGCGCTCGTAAGCTGCCTGCGGACGAAGACCGTCGTGGCGATAAGGCCAATGACGAGGGCTGCTGCGAAAATTGTCATGGATGCATCGCGCTTGGCGAGTTCCTTGACGGCATAGGTGAGCGCGATCAGGCCGATCATGATCTGGATCGAGCCGACGAGGTCCCATTTGCGCTTTGAGCCGAGTGGACGATTTTCAAGGTTGAAGGCGGACAAAGCGAAAGCCACCAGAACAACGGGCACGTTGATCAGGAATACTGAGCCCCACCAGAAATATTCGAGCAGAACACCGCCCGCGACAGGGCCGATGGCTGCACCACCCGAAGCGATTGCAGCCCAAATACCAATTGCAAGCGAGCGTTCTTTCTCATCAGTAAAGGTCAAACGAATGATCGACAGCGTGGCTGGCATCATCATTGCAGCACCGCAGGCAAGGAAGGCGCGGGCAGCGATCAGGACTTCGGGATTGGGCGAATAGGCTGCGCAAAGCGACGCAAGGCCAAACACGGCCAGACCATTCATGAACATGCGCTTGTGGCCGAGCTTATCGCCCAGCGTGCCGAGACCTGGCAAAAGGCCAGCCACCACCAACGGATAGATATTCATGATCCAGAGCTTTTCCGAAGCGCTGGCCGCCAGATCATGGGTGAGGCGTGGCAGTGCCGTGTAAAGGACCGTCATATCGACAACGATCAGGAACAACGCGCTGGAAACGATTGCGAGAACGAGCCAGCGATTTTGCGGCAACATCGAATTATACCTTTTCAATACGAACGTATTCAAACTTGTCAGGGTGGCTGACATAATATAAATCCGCTCGTATGGAAAGTAAGAAATTGCAAAAAACTGGCCGTCCGCGTTCGATTGATCGCGACCATGTGCTGGATATGGCCGAAAAGATTGTGACAGAAGGCGGTATTGTCGCGCTGACTATGGATGCCGTCGCGCAGGCATCTGGTGTCACCAAGGGCGGTGTGCAGTATTGCTTCGGCAATAAGGATGGGCTTCTGAAAGCGATGATCGAACGGTGGGGCGATCGGTTTGATGATCAGGTAACAGCCTGCAAGCAGAATAAGAACGACGCGATTTCCCACATAGCGGCGCATATCGGCATAACCCGCCAGAGCAATGCTGAAGACGATTCCCGCTTTGCGGCGATGATGGCCAGCCTTATTCCAAATACTGAGTATCTCAATGAAACCCGTGCCTGGTATCGCAAGCAATGGGACGGTCTTGATGTGTCGACACCGGAAGGGCGCAAAGCCCGTCTTGCCTTCATTGCCAATGAAGGTGCGTTTTTGCTCAGGAGTTTTAACTTCTTCGAGCTGACGCAGGAAGAGTGGCAGTCGATCTTCAATGATATTGAAGGTCTTCTGCCAAAAAACACCTGAAAGCAATTGACTTGTCTGCCGCCTGACAGGCATTCGAAATGCCTGAATAGAGGAATAAAGTGTGACAGTTCACTTCATTGGAGCCGGCCCGGGTGCTGCCGATCTTATTACCGTGCGCGGTTTGCGATTAATCGAAAGCTGCCCGGTCTGCATTTATGCAGGATCTCTGGTGCCAAAAGAAGTGGTCGCCTCAGCTCCCAAAGATGCCCGTCTGGTTGATAGCTCAGCACTTACGCTTAATGAAATCATTGCCGAAATAGAAGCGGCGTATGCAAAAGGTCATGACGTTGCGCGGGTCCATTCCGGTGATCCGTCAATTTACGGCGCGATGGCCGAACAGATGCGCAGGCTTGATGCGCTTGGGATTCCCTATGATGTCACGCCGGGTGTGCCTGCATTTGTCGCGGCGGCTGCCGCGATGAAACAGGAATTGACCATTCCAGAAATCAATCAAACTATTATTCTGACACGCACGTCGGTAAAATCTTCCGCCATGCCAGAAGGCGAGGATCTCGCCACACTTGGCAAATCTGGCGCGACTTTGGTCATTCACCTGTCGATCCGTAACCTTGCGAAGATCGAAACGGAGCTGACGCCGCTTTACGGTTCTGACTGTCCAGTGGTCGTTGCATACCGTATTGGGTGGCCAGATGAGCAGATTTTGCGCGGAAAACTGTCGGACATTGTGGCGAAAGTGGGGCTTTCTGGCGTCAAAAGAACGGCGATGGTGTTCGTTGGGCGCGGACTTGATCCAAAGAATTTTCGCGATTCAGCGCTTTATAATGATGCGCATAGCCATATTGCGCGATCAAAGCTTGAGGGCTGAGCGGGTAAAAGCTACGGCCTCTTCAATCGTTGCAATAACGATTTTGGCTGCGACTGGCGGGCGGGCAATCATCATGACAGGCACTGCGAGATCGCGCGCTGCTTTGATTTTGGCGTAGGATATGTTGCCGCCGGAATTGCGGCTGACAATCAGACCAATTTTGCGTGCAGCGAGGAACTGCTTCTCTGCTTCATAGTTTCCGGGTTTTGTCAGAACGATTTCGCAATCTTTTGGCAGCGCCACTTCTGGCGGATCGATCATCCGGATGACAAAATGAACGTCGTTCCGATCAGCAAATGGCCCGATATGTTGTCGCCCCAATGCGAGAAATACGCGCTCGCCTGCCGGGATCATCGTTGCTGCCTGCGCTTCACTTGAAATATCAATCCAGTTATCGCCGCTCTGTATTTGCCAGGCAGGGCGTTCCAGCCTTATTAGCGGAACATCTGCTGCCTTGGAGGCTATGACTGCATTTAGCGAAATACGCGTCGCATAAGGATGCGTCGCATCGATAATGAGATCGATGTGCTCTGTTGCAAGATAGGCTGCAAGACCTTCTGCGCCGCCGAAGCCGCCAATCCGAACCGCGCCGTTGATTGCAGCGGGGTTCGCCGTGCGGCCCGCTAATGAAGTGATGGCATCGACGGGGAGGGCCTGTAATACGGAAGCAAGCTTTGAAGCCTCTGCCGTCCCGCCAAGAATGAGTATCTTAGAGGCGGGCAAGGATCGTCCCCTTGCGGTCCGTCACGATGATTTCGACTTCAACGGGTGCACCGCGTAAGGTTTCGAGTGCTGTTTCTTTGGCTTTTTGTGCGATGGGTGTCGCCATGTCGATGTCGATTGCTTGAGTCAATTCAAGCACTTCCATTGCAGTGTTGGCAAAGAGAATCCGATCCTTCATCTCCTCCGCAGCACCGGCCTTTTCGGCGATAGTCCACAGGAAGCTTTTGTCGACCTGCGAGCGCGATGAATGAAGATCGAGCGCACCCTGCGCAAGCTTTGTAAGCTTGGCAAAGCCACCGGCAATGGTAAGTTTATCGATAGGGTGTTTGCGCAGATATTTGAGCACGCCGCCTGCAAAGTCGCCCATATCGAGAATGGCAAAATCGGGCAGATCGTAAATAGCCTGCGCTGCATCTTCCGAAGTTGAGCCCGTCGCGCCAAGAACGTGTTTCTGTCCTGCCGCACGCGCAACATCAATGCCGCGATGGATCGAATGAATCCATGCCGAGCAGGAAAATGGATGCACAACACCTGTTGTGCCGAGAATGGAAATGCCGCCAACAATGCCGAGGCGAGGGTTCCACGTCTTTTGGGCAATCTCTTCGCCACCCGGAACAGAAATCGTAATGACAAGATCGGCTGGCAGGCCATATTCCGCACAAATCTGCTCACAGATTTCTGTCATCATGCGGCGCGGAACGGGATTGATAGCCGCTTCGCCCGGCTGAATTTGCAGGCCCGGCCGCGTAACCGTGCCAACACCTTCGCCAGCCCGGAACAAAATACCGGTGCCGGGTGGGGCAGGGAAGACGGTGGAGATGATTGTGGCGCCATGGGTGACATCGGGGTCGTCCCCCGCGTCCTTGACGATGCCTGCCATGGCATAGCCATCACCAAGACCTTCATAGGCAAGCTGAAAATAGGGCACGTCGCCTTTGGGCAGGATAATGCCCACCGGGTCAGGGAATTCGCCAGTGATGAGCGCTGTCAGAGCTGCCTTTGTGGCTGCAGTGGCGCAAGCACCTGTCGTCCAGCCGCGACGCAACTCGGCTTTTTCTGGTGCTTTATTCGTTGGGGCGGTTTCATCGTTCATGGACGCCTTATAATGTATCTGATAGCTGTGCCGCTAGTGGATTGAATTTGACGTTTGTATTCCGACCGAAATAATTGCCGTATCAAACGTCAAATTCGAAAAATCCACTAGATTCATAAAGATGCTAGTGGTCCTTAACATTCCGAAAGTTGCTCAGTGCCAGCAACTGAGGCATGCAAGTTTCGTAATTAGACAACTAGAGAGTGTCGCGTTTAATCGCACCCATGGTGCTCGCTCTAGATTCTTTTAATTGTCGCATGTTCGCGAACGTTAAATGAATCCATTTAACTGCGACATGCTTTAGATAGAATTATGGTTGATAAGATGAACAAGCGTGAACAAACGACTGCTTGCATTGTTTCGAGGAGCAAAGTGAACTTGCCTTCGATGCAGGCAGGGCATGTCTGGCTTGTCGGAGCTGGTCCCGGCGATCCCGGATTGCTGACACTTCATGCTGTCAATGCACTGCAACAAGCCGATGTGATCGTTTATGATGCACTGGTCGATGATGCCTGTCTTTCGCTGAAGCGAGATGATGCACTGATCGAATATGCAGGAAAACGTGGAGGAAAGCCTTCGCCGAAGCAGCGTGATATTTCGCTGCGATTGGTTGAACTTGCTAAGGAAGGTAAGAAGGTCTTGCGCCTGAAGGGTGGCGATCCTTTTGTTTTTGGGCGTGGGGCAGAAGAGGCGCTGACACTTGTTGAGCATTGCGTGCCCTTCCGCATCGTCCCCGGCATCACTGCGGGTATAGGTGGTCTAGCCTATGCAGGCATTGCCGCCACGCATCGTGATATCAACCAGTCCGTCACCTTTCTGACAGGGCATGACGCCACCGGATTGCTGCCTGACCGCATTAATTGGGAGGGCATTGCGCAGTCCTCTCCGGTTATTGTTATGTATATGGCGATGAAGCATATCGATCTCATCACATCGCGGCTGATGGCTGCCGGGCGCTCACCTGATGAACCGGTAGCCTTTGTTTGTAATGCCAGCTTGCCGGAACAGGTGGTTCTGGAGACAACACTGGCAGGCGCCGTTGCAGATGTGGAAGCGGCTGGCCTTAATCCACCTGCAATCGTCGTTGTGGGTGAAGTTGTGCGATTGCGCTCTGGCCTCGATTGGCTCGGTGCTGAGGGCGGGCGTCAACTCATAAGTGATCCGCTTCATCTGAATCACGAAAAGCGTGGAGTGCAAAGCGCATGAATGGCTTCATGATTGCAGCCCCGGCATCGGGATCGGGTAAAACAACCATCACGCTTGGTTTGCTGCGGGCGCTCAAGCGGCGCGGCGTGTCTCTTGCTCCCGTCAAGGCAGGACCGGATTATATCGATCCTGCCTATCATAAGGCTGCGAGCGGGGCAGAATGCTTTAACCTTGATCCATGGGCGATGCGGCCTGAACTTATCAGCGCGCTTTCTTCGCGTATGACCGAAGGTGGCAAGCTGCTTGTTGCTGAAGGCATGATGGGGCTGTTTGATGGGGCTATGGATGGCAAAGGCTCGTCTGCTGATCTTGCAAAAATGCTTGATCTGCCGGTGGTGCTGGTCGTGGATTGTGCAAAACAATCGCATTCCATCGCGGCGCTTGTTTCCGGATTTAGCCAATTTCGCAAGGACGTGTTGATAGCTGGTATCGTGCTGAACCGTGTGGGCAGTGCGCGTCATGAAATGATGCTGCGCGATGCATTGAAGCCGCTTGGCATTACCGTTCTGGGTGCGATTCCACGCGATGAGGCACTCGTTTTGCCCGAACGCCATCTTGGGTTGGTGCAGGCAGGCGAACATGCCGACCTGGAGCATTTTCTCGATCACGCTGCTGATGTTTTGGAGATGCGCATCGATTTTGCGGCTCTGACGCATATCTGGTCAGCGCCGAAACGTCATGCGGCGATGGCCAATGTGCCACGTCTCAAGCCATTGGGCAGCCGAATTGCAGTAGCGCGTGATGATGCATTTGCTTTCGCCTATGCGCATCTCTTTGAAGGCTGGCGCAGGCGTGGGGCTGAGATTTCGTTTTTTTCACCGCTGGCCGATGAAGCACCGGATCAAAATGCCGATGCGATTTATCTACCCGGCGGCTATCCCGAACTTTTTGCAGGCAAACTGGCTTATGCGAAAAACTTCCAGCTGGGCATGAAGGCTGCGGCAACGAAGGGCGTTGCGATCTATGGTGAATGTGGTGGCTATATGGTGCTCGGTGAAGCGCTGGAAGACGCTCAAGGCATGAACCATTCGATGCTGGGGCTTTTGCCGCTGGATACAAGCTTCGCCCAAAGAAAACTTCATCTTGGCTATAGATCGCTCACGCCGCTTGCCGGTTCGCCTTGGCAAATGCAGCTCAAGGCACATGAATTTCACTATGCGTCGATTGTCCGTGAAGGTGATGCAGAGCGACTTTTCAAAGTACGCGATGCAGCGGGCGAAGATCACGGAGAGGTGGGCTTACGTGTTGGTTCCGTTTCGGGCTCATTCATGCATGTAATTGATTTCAGCGGAGATGATGCGTGAACACGCATATTGAACATGGCGGTGCGCTGGATCGTGCTATTGCGCGCTTTGGTGGCAAAGCCGAAGAGTGGCTTGACCTTTCGACAGGCATCAATCCTGAACACTTTCCTCTCCCGGATTTCACGCCAGCCCTGTGGAACCGGTTGCCGGATGAGGGGCTTCTGCAGCGGGTTCTCGTGTCGGGACAGCGCTACTACAGTGTTGCGGATGAAGCGCCTATTGTGGCTGCGCCGGGAACACAGGCGCTTATTCAGCTCATTCCGACGTTACTCGAACCTTCAACTGTCGCTATTTTAGGCCCGACCTATCAGGAACATGCTGCTTCTTTTAAAGCCACGGGCTGGAAGGTGGTCGAATGTGCGACGCTCGAAGATATTCCGCACGACGCGAGCGTTGTCACAATCGTCAGTCCAAACAATCCAGATGGACGAATTATCGCGCGTCCCGATCTGCTTGAGCTGGCAATGAGACTTGGCGAGCGCGGTGGTTTTCTCGTTGTTGATGAGGCTTTTGCTGATCCGCATGTCGAAGTCAGTGTTGCGGCCTATGCTGCTACAGCACCGATGATTGTGCTGAAGTCTTTCGGCAAGTTTTTCGGCCTTGCGGGCGTAAGGCTTGGTTTCTTGTTGTCAAGCGCGAAGATCGTGGAGAAGATAACTGAGCGGCTTGGTCCATGGGCGGTATCTGGACCGGCACTGGCGATAGCCGAACATGCTTTTGAAAGCGATGCGGCGTTAAAAGACTTTCGTGCGCGCATTGATTGGCGGCGGGCGGAGCTTGCCACCGTCCTGACGCGATGCGGTTTAAAGGAAGTGGGTGGCACAGCACTCTTCGCTTTGGTTGCGCACAGCGATGCTCATGCGATTTATGAAGCGCTTTGTGGAAAACATATTCTGGTACGAAAGTTCGCCTATGCACCTCAATGGTTACGCATTGGACTTGCTGTCGATGAAGAGGCATTCGCGCGTCTGGAGCAGGCATTGCGTGAGATTCTGTGCTTGAAAGATTGATTCAGGGAAGTCTTGCAAGACTATGGAAATAAAGCTGATTGTTCTTTCATTAGCGCTTGTTCTGGATCGCATCGTCGGCGACCCGCCGCAACTTTGGCAAAGGTTCACGCACCCGGTCGTATTGTTCGGAAAAGCAATCAGCTGGGGTGAAAAGCGCTTTAACAATAATCACCTTTCGGTTGAATCACTGCGCCGCAACGGCATGTGGCTTACAATCGGGTTGGTGGCTCTTTGTGTGCTAATCGGATTGGCAATTGAATATTTTTTGCCTTTTTTGGGCAGCGCTGGCGCATTGATTGAGATTGTCATCGTTGCTGTGTTTTTGGCGCAAAAGAGCCTAGCCGATCATGTGAAAGCCGTGGCGAATGGTCTGCGTGAAGACGGTATCGAAGGTGGCCGCAAAGCGGTTTCAATGATTGTGGGGCGCAACCCTGAACAGCTTGATGAAGGTGGTATCAGCCGGGCGGCGGTTGAAAGCCTCGCTGAGAATGCGTCGGATGGCATTGTTGCGCCTGCGTTCTGGTTTCTCATTGGCGGGTTGCCGGGTCTGTTTGCCTATAAGCTCATTAACACCGCTGACTCGATGATTGGCCATCTGAACGAACGCTATCGTCATTTTGGACGTTTCGCAGCGCGCCTTGATGATGTGGTGAACTATATTCCCGCGCGGCTGACTGGCTTGTTGTCTGCTTTGGCTGCTGCATTTACGCACAATAGGGAAACGGGAAAGCGAGCTTTTGTTGTGATGTGGCGCGATGCGCGACTGCATCGTTCGCCGAATGCCGGCTGGCCGGAATCGGCTTTTGCTGGTGCGCTTGGATTGGCGCTTGCTGGTCCCCGACAATATGGGGCAGAGAAGGTCGAAGGGCCTATGCTCAATAGCGACGGTAAGCGCGACGCGAATGCCGAGGATATCGACGCGGCGATTCAGTTATTCTGGACAGTGATGAGCCTGATGACAGGGCTCTTGATCATCGCGAGCCTGATCGGGCTGATTAGTCAGCTGATATGAACTGTGTTCCATCATAGCGTTGCAGACGATTGGGATTGTCTGTCCGCATACCATTACCATCAAAATTGAGCGTACCAAGCGATGTCTCGAAAGAATTATCGCGCAAAATATCGATCAAAGGCTGCTTCTGGTCCGTCGCCTGTCTGATGGCCGCTTCTGCAAGTTCAATCGTGGCAAATCCGTCGATTGAATAGGCTTCAGCTAGTTTTCCAGCCTGATTGATTGCATCGACGGCTGTTTTTGCGGTCGAAAGATCTTGCGGCTTTAACGGCGCGATCATCAATGTGTCAGCGCTTAAAGGCTGCGTGCCTGGTGCAGCATTCAAAACACTGCCACCCGCGATCACCAGCGGATATTTAAGCGTCGTAGCGCTCGCACCAATGGCTGCAATATCATCACGCTCTCCGCCGACATATACATGCGTCGCGCCCGCACGGCGCAGACGGGCAACGAGTGCATTCTGGTTTTCGAGACCCGGTCGATATGTATCGGTAAAAACCGGCTGAAGCTGTTGTTCCCTGAGACTGGCCAGAACATGCGATGCGCGTTCACGGCCTTCAATCGTGCCGTCGTCAATGACGGCGAAGGGCTGGGAACGCCAGAGGCTACCTAAAAAGCTACCGGTGGCGCGCGTTTCTTTATCCAGACCTGTGGTCAGGCGAAACACGGGGAGCGGAGTGGAAGAACGCTTTTCTGTCAGCGTTAAGTCACTGACACCGGAGGTAATGACGGGAATGTTGCGCCGGTTCAATAAAGGCAGCGCCGCTTCCAATGCTTCAGAGCAAAGAAAGCCAGTGGCTATCTGCACATTGTCTTTAATGAAGGTTTCTGCAGCCGTTTTACCACCTTCAGCATCACAGCGATCATCCGCGACGACAAGTTCAGCATTCTTGGCTGTTGCCGCCACACGTGCACCATCGACGAGCTGATTTCCGAGTGGAACAAATCCACCGCTCAGAGGCGCTGCAATTCCAATGCGCATTACTGTTGAATTTTCCTGCGCCATGGTCGGCAGGCAAAGCATCGTGAAAGCCGATAAGGCCGTAGCAAATATCTTCGTGAAGTTGTGCATGCGCAATTCCGGGCGGAGAACCGCTTTATGTTTTCCCGGTAATGGCACTGGTTTGATCACGCGATTTATCTTCTTCAAACATTTCATGGCTAATTGAACGAAAAGTGGGTAGCGGTTTCCTCGCCTTTGTGCAATGCCCGTATATGTATACAGGTAAACAGACATTGGTCTGCGGAAGCCTGTCAGACAATACGGATGCTTGCTGACGTGCAAACAGATAAAAACATCATCTCAAATACTATGCCGGTAGAACCGAAGACTTATCGTGATGCGATGAGCCATTATGCGGGTGCGGTACAGGTTGTAACCACCGCCGGTTCTGCAGGAAGACGTGGACTTACTCTGACAGCTTCCTGCTCGGTCTCGGATAATCCGCCGACCGTTCTGATCTGCTTGCAGAAGACTCATGAAGAAAACCAGCTGTTCATCAAGAACGCCGTGTTCGCGGTCAATACGCTGGCTGGATCGCACCAACAGCTTGCAGATGCATTTTCGGGCCGTATCGGTCTTACGCAGGATGAGCGCTTTGAGCTTGCTGCGTGGGACGTTCTCGCGACAGGCGCGCCAACGCTGATAGGTGCATTGGCTGTTTTCGACTGCCGCGTTATTAGCGTTCAGGATCATTCCACACATCACGTCCTGTTCGGTGAAGTGGTGGGATTGCGCTCGAATGCGGACGAAGAGGCTCTGATATATCTCAATCGTCGTTATCATACGCTTGAGCTTTGAATGTGCTTTTTGGGAGGGGCAATGCGCAAACGTGTAGGAATAGTTACAGCGTTTTTACTGGTATTTTCCAGTTCGGCGCATGCGCAAGGTCCGCTTCCGCCTTTCAAAGACAATTATTTTGCCTATCCGGGTGTGTTGAGCAGCGCTGATAATGGCGATTATAAAGTCATTGATTACAACGAAATGCGCGACATCAATGGTCGCGATGCTGTTCCCGAAAAGCGCGTGAAGGATGCCTATGTTTCGCTGAAGGCGCGGGCCTATCAAAAAGATCTCACGTTTCAGACCGCTGCTGGTCCGGTAAAGGCGATGGCGGCCGGAAAGCAGCAAGGTGCGACTTTTATCGTCATTTATCTGCATGGACGCGGCGGTAATCGTCTGCAAGGCATGAATGATTTTACCTTCGGCGGTAATTTCAACCGCGTGAAGAACTTAGCCGCACTCAATGGTGGGCTTTATTTGACGCCGGACTTCAAGGATTTTGCGGCTTCAGGCGAGGCGCAGATCGCGGGACTTATTGAAGCTGCGAAGGCAATGTCGCCATCCGCGCCGCTTGTTCTTGCATGTGGCTCACAGGGAGGTGCACTTTGCTGGCGGATCGCTTCGAATGATAAAACGGCTAATCAGCTTTCTGGCCTGATCCTGTTAGGATCATTATGGGACAATGATTTTTTCAAATCACCTGCATTCAAGAAGCGTGTGCCGGTTTTTTTTGGACATGGCAGTCGCGATCCGGTTTTCGCAATCGACAAGCAGGAAGCTTTCTATCGGGATATACGCAAGAAAGCGCCGGGTTATCCGGTGCAGTTTCGTCGTTTTGAAAGCGGAAACCATGGAACGCCTATCCGCATGAGCGACTGGCGGGAGATGTTGAACTGGATATTCACGAAACAATGATGACGCTGTTGGGGATGCCCAACGAAAAACCAGCATTGTGGCCTTCCTGCCACTCGACAATCGGCAAAAACCGAATAGTTATCTCAGTTAAAATTTTACCTAATCAGCAGATCGTAAGAGGTTGATCATGTACGGACGCACCCGCATCGGAGCCCGTTTCTTTATCATTGCTATGCTGGCTCCACTGGCTGCCGCTTGTACGACGACCACGCAGAATGCGACGGTTCCCGGCAAGTCCGAGGCACCGGTCACTGCATCAAGCATATCGCTGCCACGTTTCGTTCCGACCTCATCGGTAGATTCTTCGCTGGCTCAGCCATGTATCACTGCAGCTGCCAACAAGTATTTCCTGCCTGAACGCGTCATCAGCGCGGTTAATTCCCGTCCGGGCGCTGGCGGCGGTACGGATGTTGACCTGAAGGTGGATCTGCGCACGGCGGTTTGTCAGGTTTCTGCAAACGGTTCGGTTCGTTCGGTTATCGATACTTCGCCAAAGAGCGCAGACCAGATCGCAGCCGAAGCCGCTGCAGCTCAGACCGCATCGGCTGCTCCAGCTACACCGAAGAAGTCGAAGAAGAAATGATTCAATAAACGGATCTAAATTATTAAAAAGGCAGGGATTTCCCTGCCTTTTGTTTCTGTTTATTTGTCCGGCTTCTCGCCATACCATCGCGGCGTATAAACCCATTCGCCGCCGTCCACGCGAGAAAAGCGCTCAGTATGGGACGAGCCGACAATCACCACAGTTCGCATATCGACGTCTTTGGGTGTGAGTTCACCCAGCGTTGTGACACGCGTAGTTTCGGCGGGCCTGCCAATATCGCGACCGAGCACGACTGGCGTTTCAGCAACACGATACTGCCGGAGAATTTCCAGCGCCCGACCGAGCTGATGCGGACGGGCTTTGGATATCGGATTGTAGAAAGCCATGGCGAGATCAGCTTGTGCTGCGAGCGCCAGACGCCTTTCAATGACATCCCAGGGCTTGAGATTGTCAGAAAGCGAGATAATGCAGAAATCATGCCCAAGTGGTGCGCCGATGCGGGAAGCTGCAGCCATAGCGGCTGAAATCCCCGGCTGAATCACGAGTTCAACACTATGCCATGCCGGATCAGACGATTCATGAAGCGCTTCGATAACTGCCGCTGCCATGGCAAACACACCGGGATCGCCTGACGAAACCATTACCACATCACGGCCTGAAGCAGCGAGTTCGAAGGCATGACGCGCGCGCTGCATTTCCTCGCGATTGTCAGTCATGTGGATGATCTGATCATCGCGAAATGGGCCAGCCATGCGCACATAGGTTTCATAGCCAAGCACATCTTCGGCGCGTTCCAGATCGCGCTGAACGGCTGGTGTCATTAGGTCTCGTGCACCGGGGCCAAGGCCAACCACAGTCAGCTTGCCGCGATTGCGTCCGATGAAGAGAACATCGGCTGGTGTTGCTGCAATGGCCAGTGTCAGCCTATCGGATTTGATAAGGTGCTGCGGGTTTTCGACGGATACCGTTGCCAGATCATCCACGCCCGAAACAATGCGCAGCGGTGCTTTGAGTATTTGTGCTGCCTGATGAATATGGGGTGAAGCGCAGTCTTTCTCGTGGACGAGAAGAAGAGCAAGTGAATCCTTTGATAGCTCTGAACTATCAAGTGTTTGCTCGATAAGGCTTACGAGGTTTTCGCCGGGCTTATCAATCGCCACGGCAACCGTTCGCGGATGGTATATCAGCTCGTTAGTCTGCGGCGCACGCGTTTCAGGCGTGATGCTGATTGTCAGTTGACCATTGTCAGATAACGGTAGTTTTGATGCGGTGAGCCAGCGCGAGCTGCCATTGACGCGCAAGTTTTCTCCCGCCAGCAGATTGGACATGAAGGTCTTGGCAGCTTCGGGATTGGCGAGGGTCAATTCAGCCGGTGGATGGAGCAGATTGATGCCAAACCGCAATTCGCCCGTCGTGGTGATAGCAGGGGGCACTTCAAGCGCCTGAGCGATGGTTCGCGCCAGATCATTGACGCCGGAAAGGCCGCCAAGCAATGGCACGACAGCGCTACCATCTTCTGCAACGGCCAGAACCGGAGGCTCTATCCGTTTGTTTTGCAAAAGAGGAGCGAGTGCGCGGATGATGATACCAGCGGCGCACAGCGCGATTATCGGACGACCTTCCTCATAGAGCGCACGTATCGTGTCGCCGAAATGTGTGAAATGCTTGTCTGCGCTCGTAACGCGATTTTCCAGCCCCAGAATTTCAGCATTTCTAAGTCTAGATTGTATGTTGCGTGCCGTGGAAGTTGCAGCTTCGCCAAGAACGAGAATGGCTGCTTTCATGCACCGTTCCACTTTTTGCCTGGAACCAGAATGATCGAGAAATAAGGACAGTCGCCGCCGCTGACTTCTGCCAAAGGCGCAATACGCTGGTTCTGCATAGTAGCACGCTCGATATAAAGCGCACGATCCATCAACCCAAGCTCGCTCAGAACATCGCGAACCTTGTCCAGATTTTTGCCGAGTTTCATGATGGCAGCGGCTTCACTGCCGGCGAGCCGCTGTTTCAATTCCTCAGCAGTCATAACTCCCGAAAGGATTGAAAGCGTCTGATTGCGATAGACGAGCGGTGCGCCAAGCACGGCAGCGGCACCCAAGACCGAGCAAACGCCCGGCACGACTTCGGTTTCGTATTTTTCGGCCAATCGGTCATGGATATACATGAACGAGCCGTAGAAGAACGGATCGCCCTCGGCGATTACAGCGACATCGCGGCCAGCGTCGAGATGGTTTGCGATTGTTGCAGTGATCTCTGCATAGAAATCGCTGACGATCTGCTCGTAATCCATATGAGCGGGCAGTTTTTCCGTCGTCACCGGATAGATGAGCGGCACCAGCGTCTGTTCAGGCGACAGATAGGTTTCCACAATCGTCAGCGCATTGCCCTTTTTACCCTTTGCCGCATGATAGGCGACTACGGGCGCGGACTTAAGCAGTCTGAGTGCCTTAAGCGTGATAAGTTCAGGGTCACCGGGGCCAACGCCCAGACCATAAAGCTTCCCTTTTGGCGCCATTATTCGCGCTCCGAAGCAAGTGCATTGACAGCGGCTGCGGTCATGGCGCTGCCACCGCGACGTCCGCGCACGATAACAAAGGGTACGCCACGGCTATTTTCAGCAAGCTCATCTTTGGATTCGGCTGCACCCACAAAACCGACCGGCATGCCGATGATGAGGGCTGGTTTAGGGGCACCATTGTCCAAAATTTCAAACAGGCGAAAGAGGGCGGTGGGCGCATTGCCGATGGCAACGATGCTGCCTTCAAGATGTGGAAGCCAGAGATCAAGGGCTGCGGCAGAGCGCGTGTTGCCGATCTTCTTCGCCAGTTCCGGCACGGACGGATCATTCAGTGTGCAGATAACTTCATTGTTGGCTGGCAGGCGTGAGCGAGTGATGCCTTCTGCGACCATGCGTGCATCGCAGAGGATTGGCGCGCCTTTAAGGAGTGCATCTCGCCCGGCTTGCCCCGCGCCATCCGAAAAGACGAGGTCTTCAACGATATCGACCATGCCGGATGCGTGAGCAACACGTACGGCAAGCTTTTCGAGATCGGGGGGAATGCGGCTCAAATCGGCCTCAGAACGGATGATGGCGAAGGAGCGGTCATAAATGGCCTGTCCATCGCGGATATAGTCTGTCATGGCGTCCGTTCTACCTATTTGTTTAACGCATATCTTGCCCGAAAATTGCTTCACACTTTTCGGGATACGCTCTTATAGATTTCGGGCGTTTAAAATAAACGCAGCCTCGTCAATGGTGATGTTTGAGGCCAATAGCTGCCCGAAACGCAATGGTCCAGCGCTGTCTTGCGAAAAGAGATCATAATGATCATCCGAACGCGCCAAAAGCGTGTGAGGCAGGGGAGAAAGTGCTGCGCAGGATTTGGTGCAACCCGTAATATGGACCTGCTTGTTGCCTGCGATGAGCATGCCAGCGAGACGCTGAGCATCGGTTAAAGTGTCCGCAAGGGCGGAAACACAGCCGGCAGAGCCGGAACAGGCCCGAAGGCGCGCCTGTGGCGCTTCTGGCAATGTTGCCAACCCCAGTTCGTTCAATGTGGTTGTGATCCGGTTGCAGTCTGCCTGCTCGATGTTTGGCAGGAGAACGCCTTGCCATGGCGTGAGGCGAATTTCGCCGCCATTCGCGCTCTCCGCAAGCTGGGCCAGCTTATGCAATTGTTCCGTCTGCAATCTTCCGAGAAATGGCATTGCACCTGCATAGAAGTGTCCACCCTTTTGCGAATGGGCTCCAAGCCATGAAAAGGGTTTTGGCGGTTTTCGTTCCCAAGTCGGGGCGGAAGAGAGTTCAAAAGGCAACTCTCGCAGAAATTGCTCTTGTGGCAAGGTTTCAAAAAGGTGCCTCATCCGCGTCACACCCGTTGCCGCGAGGCTCTGAAACAGATCAAGCAGCGCTTCGATCAAGGAAAGCGCTTCCGCTTGTGCGACCATGCCGACAGGCGGGGTGTCTGGTGACGATGCCAGACCAACGGCATAATGCGCGCCGCCTTCCAGTGCTGAGAGCCAGATATCTCCGGTATGCGAAATCATGGCACAGTCTTCGCCGCCATCAATCTGGAAAGAAAACTTCGGCGATAGCGCGTGATATTTTTCCGTGCCTTCAAGCATTTTCAGCAACGAGGTCGCAAGGCGGGAGGTATCGGCAAGCTGTGTGCGATCGATTGATGCGGTAGGGCTTACCATTACATTGCGAATGTCATCGGCCGACGGATTATCCGCGCCAAAACCGGCATCATAGAGCGCTGTTATCGCTTTATCCCAATTGGAGGGCGCGATGCCGCGTATCTGGATGTTGGAGCGAATCGAAAGCTCGATAGTGCCGTTTCCAAACTCTTTTGCAATTTCGGCCAACGAACGTGCTTCGGTAGTATTGATCCGTCCCAAGGGAAGCTTGACGCGAGCGATTGCGCCATCTTTTGCCATGACCATGCGCGATAGGCCGGGGCAGGCATTGCGCCTGTCTGCTCTCAAGGGCACGGTTGGGGCTGTTTGCTGGCTTAACATGACGGTCTTATACGCCTTCCTGCTTGCGCTTGCTACTGCGCCGCCATACGAACAGGAAAAAGGAGCAATGCTTATGGGCTGCTGGCTTACAGTTATCGGTATTGGCGAAGACGGTCTTGCAGGGCTGGGCGAGACAGCACGGAATGTCATTGCCAATGCGGACATCATTTTTGGCGGCAAGCGGCATCTCGCTTTTCTCGATGATGAGGTCAAAGCCGAGCGAGTTTCATGGCCAGTACCTTTCGATAGTGCATTTCCAATGATCGAGGCGCAGCGCGGCAGACAGGTTGTGGTACTGGCAAGCGGCGATCCGATGTTCTTTGGCATGGGCGCATCCCTAAGCCGTCATTTCTCGTCTCAGGAAATGCACGTCATGTCATTTCCATCCTCATTGTCGCTGGCCGCAAACCGTATGGTTTGGGCATTACAGGAGGCGAGAACGGTCAGCGTGCATGGGCGTCCGTTTGAATTGCTAGTACCGCATATTTTACCGGGAGAGAAAATTCTTGTGCTCAGCAATGATGGCACGACACCTGCAAAAGCCGCCGCCCTTCTGAAAAATAAAGGCTTTGGTCAAAGCTGCTTGACGGTGCTTGAGCATTTGGGCGGACCGAATGAAAAGTGTATCAGCGGTCGGGCGGAAGACTGGTCGCATGTAAACTGTGCAGATCTCAACGTGCTGGCAATTGAATGCATCGCCGCGTCAAATGCTGTTGTTTTCTCACCCGTCAGCGGATTGCCCGATGCAGCTTTTGAAAATGACGGACAACTGACCAAACGCGATATTCGTGCAGTGACGCTGTCTCGGTTGCAGCCCCTTCCGGGGCAGCTTCTTTGGGATGTTGGCGCAGGTTGCGGCTCTATTGGTATTGAATGGATGCGTGTTCATCAGTCTTGCCGCGCCATCGCTATTGAGACCGATGAAAACCGGCAGAGCGTGATTGAGCGCAATGCACGCGCGCTGGGCGTGCCTGGCTTACAGCTTGTAAAAGGCGAAGCGCCGGGAGCGCTAGATGGCCTTGAAACGCCGGATGCAATTTTCATCGGTGGCGGTGTAACGGATGCCGGTGTGATTGAAGCCTGTTGGAACGCACTGAAGCCCGGTGGGCGTTTGGTTGCCAATGCGGTGACATTGCAAAGCGAAATGCAGCTTTTCAGCTGGCATCAACAGCATGGCGGTGAACTTACCCGTCTGCAGGTTGCACAAGCAGGCGTTCTTGGTTCTTTTGATGCATGGCGTCAGGCGCTGCCTGTCACAATTTATTGCGGTATCAAACCGCGCTGATCGAAAAAGATGACTTGAATTGTCATCTTACATTCGGGTAAGGCTTGCTCACCGTTAAATATAGGAGAGCAGGCATGTCTGATTTGGGCCTGAACGCCAATACCCGTATCGCACTCAACAATCCTGATCGCATCGTTAATCAGTTGCTGGATCATTTTGTTGAACATGCTGACGTTGAACGCCAGGTGGGCAGCGCAAAGCTGGTTCTTAGCTTCGGTCAGGCAGATGTGCAGTGGGACGACGAGACTGTCAGTGTGGACGTAAAGAGCGGTGACGAAACCGGTCTTGCCTATATGAAATATTCCATCGCTGAACATGTGCTTGAGTTTCTTGAGAAGGGAAGCCCAAAGCCAAAGATCATCTGGGAAGGTGATGGTGCTGCTGGTTTGCCGCTGCCCTATTTCCGCGAAATGCAGGTTGTTGCCGTCAGCAATGTTACGCCGCACATGCGTCGCGTACGGCTGAAGGGTAGCGAACTGGCTCGCTTCGCTCATACAGGCTTGCATATTCGCCTGCTGTTTCCTCCAAAGGGCCTTGCCAAGCCGCAATGGCCAGTCTCGGGCGAAGATGGTCGCCCTGTCTGGCCCGATGGTGATGCCAAGCTTGCTACCCGCGTTTATACGATCCGCCAGATTGATGCGAAGGCAGGCTGGGTTGATATCGATATGGTTGTTCATGGCGATGATTGCGATGCGCCGGGTTCCGGCTGGGCGATTAGCGCCAAGCCGGGCGATATTGTCGGGATGACAGGCCCCGGCGGCGGTGATGCAGCCGATGATGCAAATTGGTATTTGCTGGCCGGTGATGAAACAGCACTTCCGGCGATTGGCCGCATTCTTGAGCGATTGCCAGAAGGTGCCAAGGCAGTCGTCCGCATCGAAATCGACAGTGAGGCGGAAGAACAGGCGATTAAGTCCCGCGCCGACGTGGATATGCAATGGCTGCACCGCAAGGGGGCCGAAGCAGGCACAACGACCCTTTTGCAGGATGCGGTTCGTGCCGTGGAGCTGCCGGAGGGCGAAGAGAGCATTTATGTGTGGGCTGCTTGTGAGTTTAATGCATTCCGCTCGATCCGCACCTATATGCGCAAAGAACGGAACATCCCGAAGGATAAACAATTGATTGTTGCTTATTGGCGGCGCGGTCAGGATGGTGACAATGCGCGCCGCGGCTCAGACGAATAGTAAAAAGGGGACCTTCTGGTCCCCTTAATGTTTAGCGTCTAAAGCCTTCACTGGCTCGCATCAGGTTCTTGGTATAGTCGGCATTGATTTTGCCGCTTACCAATTCAGAAGCCTCCAGTTGCTCCACAACTTCGCCATTGCGCATGACCGCAAGCCGGTCACACATATGAGTAATGACTGCAAGGTCATGACTTACCATGACGAAAGTCAGCTTGCGATCACGACGTACTTGTTCAAGCAGGTTCAACACTTCCGCCTGAACAGAAGCATCAAGTGCCGAAGTTGGTTCATCAAGAAGCAGGATGGACGGTTCAACAATCAATGCCCGCGCAATTGCGATACGCTGACGTTGACCACCGGACAGCTGATGGGGATAGCGGAAACGGAAGCCTGAACCCAAGCCCACTTCATCCAATGCGCGGACAATACGTTTTTCGCTGTCTTCCACGCCATGAATGGCGAGTGGTTCGAGCAAAAGACGGTCGACTGTCTGGCGTGGGTGAAGGGAGCCGTATGGGTCCTGAAACACCATTTGAACAGTGCGATAAAACGCCTTGTCACGCGGTGTTTTGAGCAAACTCCCATCAATGCGGATTTCGCCATCATCAACCTGTGCAAGACCTGCGACTGCGCGCAGAAGGGTGGATTTACCCGAACCGGATTCGCCAACGAGCCCATAGGATTCGCCGCGCGCCACATCAATGCTGACAGATTTCAACGCATGGAAATGGTCGAAGAATACATCGACCTTATCAATGCTGAGTGCTGATGCTGTGCTCATAGCCGCCATGCCTCCTGACGCTGCAAGGTAGGCAGGGGATGTTGATCCGCTCCGATCTTGGGCATGCAATTCAGCAGTCCTTGTGTATAGGGGTGTTTTGCGTTGGCAAGATCGCTTGCTGCAATCTCCTCAACGATCTTGCCCGCATACATCACGATGACGCGGTCGCAGAAGGATGACACAAGACGCAGATCGTGGCTGATGAAGATCAGCCCCATGCCGCGTTCTGCCACCAGCTTGTCGAGAATGCCAAGCACTTCAAGCTGAACCGTCACGTCGAGTGCTGATGTCGGTTCATCGGCAATCAGCAGTTCAGGTTCTGCAACGAGCATCATGGCGATCATGACACGCTGTCCCATACCGCCCGAAACTTCGTGCGGATAGAGCTTCATGACGCGTTCAGCGTCGCGAATTTGTACCGCTTCAAGCATTGAAATCGAACGCTTACGAATTTCACTGCTGCTATATTTGCCGTGGGCTTTGAGGGTCTCGGCGACTTGCTTGCCGATGGTCATTACCGGATTAAGCGAATATTTGGGGTCCTGAAGCACCATGGCAACGCGGCCACCGCGCAATGCGCGACGCTCGCGAGCCGAGATGTCCAACAGATCGATACCATCGAACTGCAATGTTTTTGCGGTGATCTGAGCGTGTGGAGGCGTGAGCCCCATGATCGCACGTCCGGTCTGAGATTTGCCCGATCCGGACTCACCCACGATACCCAAACGTTCGCGACCGAGCGTAAAGCTTACGCCACGTACGGCTTCAATCGCACCGGTACGCGTAGGGAAGGTGACGCGCAGGTCATCAACTGTCAGAAGTGGCTTCATTGGTTGTTACCCCGCGGATCGAGCGCATCACGCAGGCCGTCGCCGAGGAAGTTGAAGCCAAGGCTGACGATGAGGATCGCGATACCTGGCATGGCAGCAACCCACCATTGGTCGAGGATGAAGCGGCGACCCGATGCAATCATTGCACCCCATTCTGGCAATGGCGGCTGAGCACCGAGACCAAGAAAGCCGAGGCCAGCTGCAGTCAGGATGATGCCTGCCATATCAAGCGTCACACGAACGATCAACGACGAAGTGCAGAGCGGCATGATATGCCGCAAAACGATGCGGAAAGGCGAAGCCCCCATCAGACGAACAGCGGAAATATAATCAGAATTGCGCACGGTCAGCGTTTCTGCACGAGCAATACGCGCATAAGGCGGCCATGAGGTGATCGCGATTGCAATGATGGCGTTTTCAATACCCGGTCCCAATGCCGCAACGAAGGCGAGCGCCAGAATAAGTTTTGGGAAGGCAAGAAAAATATCGGTGATGCGCATAAGAACGGCATCGACCCATCCACCAGCATAGCCTGCAACCGTCCCGACCAAAAGGCCGATAGGCGCCGCGATAACCGCGACGAGCAGCACCACGTAAAGCGTGATGCGGGAGCCGAAAATCAGGCGGGAGAGAATATCACGTCCCTGATCATCAGTGCCAAGCAGATAACCCGGTGTGCCTGGTGGCAGGAGACGCGCATTGGCGAGATCGCCTTGAGTCGGCGAATGTGGTGCGAGCACGTTTGCAAAGGCTGCAACCAGAACCAGTGCGATGATAATCATCAGGCCAATTACCGCGAGTTTATTCGCGGTAAATCGACGCCAGATCATATAGGAACGACCCATGCGGGCCTGCATGCGGGATTGTGGACGCTCGGAAAGCAGCCATTCGCGCCATGAAAGATTTGAAGTGTCTGTCATTTGACTCATCTTACGCGCGTCCTCGGATCAAGGAGCCGATACAGGAGATCGGACACAAGGTTGAGCGCGATAAAGACCGAACCGATGATAATCGTACCACCCAGAACGGCATTCATATCGGCGTTTTGCAGCGAGTTGGTGATGTAAAGACCAAGGCCCGGCCACGCAAAGATCGTTTCGGTCAGAACCGAGCCTTCAAGCAGGCCAGCATAGGAAAGCACAATCACAGTCACGAGCGGTACGGCTGCATTGCGCAGAGCGTGGCCCCAGATGATCCGCGTTTCAGAAATGCCCTTGGCACGTGCTGCAATAATATACTCCTGCTCAAGCTCATTGAGCATGAATGAGCGTGTCATGCGGCTGATATATGCGAGGCTGAAATAGCCAAGCAGCGCCGATGGCAGAACAAGGTGCGAGATGATGTTGCGCAGGGCTTCCCAATCGCGCTGGATGATAGCGTCGATTACGTAAAATCCGGTAATCGGCGTAAACGTATATTCAAAGGTGATGTCGATACGGCCAGGGCCTGACGTCCAGCCAAGGCGGGCATAGAAAATCAGCAAGGCCAGCATGCCGAGCCAGAAAATCGGCACTGAATAGCCAACAAGGCCAATGATGCGCACGATCTGGTCGATGATACTGCCGCGCTTGACTGCCGCCAGAACACCCAATGGAATGCCGAACAGCGCGCCGATAATCGTGCCGATGGTTGCAAGCTCCATGGTCGCCGGGAAAACGCGGCGAATATCGGTCATGACCGGATTTGTGGTCAGAACAGATGTTCCGAAGTCGCCTTGCAGTACA
>Ga0308157_10002068_pt1 | contig 35622 bp, 39 predicted proteins | sample PhyBR1_FD_201035 | JGI IMG/M metagenome (GOLD analysis project Ga0308157, IMG submission 201035) | Phyllosphere microbial communities from UC Gill Tract Community Farm, Albany, California, United States - DLSLB.R1 | ecosystem: Host-associated > Plants > Phyllosphere > Unclassified | place: USA... | reverse complement strand
CGGGCGTTTGTATATCCTTCGTCAAGGCTTCAAGCTGTGTCTTGTCCAACTTCATAACAATCTCCGGACGGTTCAATCCGTCATAGCAGGGCGATTGCTCGGACACACTTTAATTTACAGTCTCCTCATCCCTTGATGAGATTGTCACTGCGACAAATGCGAGAAGTAAATGGCAACGGCGTTCAAATTTGGGAACAGGTGCTCATATCGATTCATGGTGATCGCATAGCTAGCATGGCCCGCCAGTGTCTGCACCGCTTTTGGAGAAAGGCCAGCCTCGATCCAGGTCGAAATGGCGAAGTGACGAATTGCGTGCCAGCCGATATCTTCAACCTTTGCACTTTTGATCATCGACTTCCAATCTCGTTTCATGAAACTGGTGTGACGCACAAAGCCACCCTTGCCGTCGGTGAAAACAAAAACGTCAGGCTCGCTGTACTTCGTTTCACCCTTCCAAGATTTCAACTGTTGGATCATCGCCTTGCCGATTGGAACAGTGCGACGCCCTGCAGATGACTTTGTCGTGTCAAACTCACCATATGCATCCACACGCGTTTCGACCGAGACACAGCCTTTTTCAGATCCAAGTGCATCCATCGCAGTGCACATTGCTCATACGCTCGCAGGCCTGATGAAGCTGCAAACTTGGTTCGAAGCGCTAATTTCTCGTCAGACTTTTTCAGGATTATTGCCCGAGCCGCCTTCATCGGTGGCGTGACCCTTTCTCCGGCCTCATCTCGCTTGCTAATTACGCCCTTAGCTACATTTATGCCGATCTTATCCGTCTCGACGCCATACTTCAAAATGTGGCTCAGAGTTCCGAGAACCCGCCGCGTAGTAACAACGCCGGCCGATGCGTCGCGCATTTCATTCCTGAGTTTGATCACTTCCGCGGTCATTAATTCAGACAGCGTTTTATTTCCGATACCTTTCGTGAACCCGACAGTGCTTTCTTCTTTCGGATCAATCCAATTATCGATGTGCTGCTTTGTACTGCGCAGATACGCCTGAACAACGCTTTCACAACCTTTGTTGCCCTTCTCCATCTCTTCATAATAATCACGATAGATGCCAGCAACATTCGTCTTTTGAGCTGCTTCCTTGTAGGTCGCCGCCCCTGTCTCAGTCATAAGATCAGCAAGACGAGCTTCAGCTTCGCGTTTCTTTGCGTATTGTTAGCGGTGACGTTTCCCGTGCCTGTCAGTAAAATTCAACTGCCAAGCTTCATGTTTTCCGCTCGTATTTTCCCCCGAGCATTTCTTAATTTTTGCCAAGAATGATCTCCTGATATTCTAGGCACACTATATTCTGGCACACAGAGAAACAAATCATCGCCGACTTTGCGATCTGAATAATCAATTCCGTCCGCATCAGAACGACATTAGATATCCACACACTATCCACAGTGCTTCCCCAACCTTTTCACAAAATACAAAGGACAATTGACAGCATATAGAATTAAGAACAAAATAGGAACACTGGTGACAAAAACGAACTTTACCGGGCACGTTTGGCGGCGTGCCTTCGCTTAGTATGGAGTCCGCCATGAATGCGACTGTGGAAAGCTACGACGACGAAATCGAGATGGTTCTCGCCTATCACAAAGGCGATATACGCGCTGCCATGGAAGCGCTGCTGAAAGACCGAGATTTTCTTATCAAAGAAATTGAGTACGCCAGTCTCGCAATGTCACTCGGATTTTCGCGTGGCTGGAAACCGACGGTGTTTGCGAAATGACACGCTCACGTGGTGAAGCAAGCTCCACCGTCGTTAATATGACGTAGCTCGTAATAGCTTGTTGATCCACCGTCTGAGGTTACAGTTGACGGGATGCCGGGATCGAAGGTGTCAGGCACACTTGCCCCATCGAACGTCGAAGCTATTTTCCCGTTCTCGCTGCGCCCACCATGCACGTGTAGCTGCCTCTCGTGCCTCCTTGTTGCGAGCGCAGAGGTCTGCAAATGTTGGTTTGTCCAGCTCTTCGTGGTCAATCCTTGCGTCTGGCACCATTATACACCCTCCGGAGGTTCTGGAGGGAACATCCAATGGCTCGGGACTGGTGGAACCATCCCATCGAAACGGATGCCAAACCAATTTTTTATTCCAACAGTGGCGCCGTTCCCACCACGTTTATGTTTAAACGCACAGTTAGTAATTCTGCCCATATCAGTCCAAAGGTCGACCCTCGTACCATCAAGAGGCGCGGTATCCATGGTTTTCCAAGTGCTCATACTTTTTCCCTCACCTTACGCTTTGGCTCTTCAAACTTCTCGGTAGCAGGCCAGTCGTTCAGCAATCTGCGCAAGGATAACAGCTTGTCACGAACAAGCGGACGGAATCGGCTCGCTGCAAAAGGCGGTTTTTCGTAACCGAACTGCGGACAGGTGCCGCGTTCAACGCCCTTGAGCCGAACGCCAATATAACAGCCGTGAATGGAATGTTCGAAAGGGCCGATCCAAGCGATCTCGTAAATCTCACCTTCCTTGATCTCGATGGACTGCTCAAAGCCAACGACCGAATCGATGCAGACCACTTGCTGGTCCACGTGGAATTGGTTCATGGATTCTCCCCGAGCATTTCTAGCGCTTTGAGATAGCGAGCACGCCTGTCAGCATCATCTTTTGACGCGCGAAGATTATCGCGCAGGTCCGCGATCTTCACCGGCCTAGCAATCGGATTGGAACACGCCCGTTTGACATAAACGAAGTAGTCCTCGTCATCCCGACGGGTTATTGCATTCAAGGCCAGCACGATGTCGTCGTCAAAGCCGAACGAATAGATGTCGTTCATAGACGTGTCTGTGTCCTCAATCAAATCATGCATCACACCTACGATCTGCGTTTCGGTCGTGGTCTGAGCCAGCATCACCCGGATGGGATGAAAAATATAAGGCTCGCCGTTCTTGTCCAGCTGCCCCATGTGAGCGGCGGATGCCACGGCAATTGCTGTTTCAATGTTGCTCACTGTTTTCTCCTGCTAGCCACGCATTCTTTTCTAGCCATCGGCACTCTATCGCCACGCCATGTTGCTCTGCACGATCAATGCCTCGCTCCATGCCGCCGCTGATACCACGGTCAGTGTAAACAACGCATTTCGTTGCCGCTTGATACCAGGCAAGACCGGCCTTAATGCCTAACCACCGCTCATCTGGCCTCATATTGTCCAGAACTTGAGTGTGCAGAAGGTGGCTGACAATCGGCGCTTCGCCACGACGCAAGCTGTCTAAAAGGCCAACACGAGCATATGCGGTGTTGGCTTCTACATCGCCGCTGTAAGGGGTTTCGATGATGACGAGTGGTTGCTCATTGTCGTTACACCTTTCCTGCAAAATGGTATACCCGTCCATCCTTCAACAGCCGCGTAAGGCTTTGTCTTCTGCTTCTTCAAGCATATTCTCTCCTCGTGTTTTGGTGAAACCTCGCTGGGTAGGCGGCGCGATATACTTGTGTTGATGTGCATCCCTATATTAAACTGGCAACTACGCAGGAGGCCAAGATGCAAATATTAGATGCCAAATACGTTGGGACAATAGCATCGATCACCGTGCAGTTTTCAGGTCGGGAAGTCGTCGTGGAGTACGGTCATTTCGCGCCATCCTCGGATAATGGGCGTATGAACTCACCGTTTGCTGACAACAAAGATTTGGCTATCAAAGAAATTCTGGCACAGACAAATCAGCTGGAGACTGAAATTGGCTCTGCTGTTGACCATTATTTAGCTTCCAAAGGCGGATAAGAATTACGCCACTGCCCTTTGACTTGCCACATTATCATTCGCAGCCTGATATTTGGTATTCACACCATCCGTCATGGCAACGCGCATCCGGCTAATCTCCCCATATATCGCGTGATACGTGATCGCCTGCATTGGACGACCCGATAGGAAGCCCGAACCGAAACCTAAAGAACAGAGACAGGTCAACATCGACCACGACGCGTGGCTCATTGCGATACCAAGCAAGCAGAAAGTAAGCGACCGCCACCGATGCATCCTCGTCGTGATTGCCCGGTAAAATGCGTAACACCGTCGCCACAGGAAGCTATCAGGGCCGCACTATAGCGTTTGCTGCCGTCCGAAATAATTTCATCGCAGATATTCATCGCGGTATTACAGTTCCAGACGAACTCAGACGAGCTGTTCCACATATATCAAAAGCCGGTGCCGAACTGAAATTCTCCGAGAGAGTGCACGACGATGCGCCCCTCCTCCAGCAATTGTTGTAGACGAGTTGGGAAAGCCATGAAGCCTCCGAATAATAATAACTGTGGGCTAGCTTTACTGAAGGATACAGATGGTTAACCACACCGTTTTACTGAGCTTTAAGCTAAATACGCTATTAATAGACAATGAGAAAACGATCCCGCTCACCAATCGCTGAAACCGCAATCAGAAGCGCCATCCTTGCCAGCACCAATGGTGCTGGCAATGCTTGCTGTCTATTCAGCGTACGGCTCTGATAGCCGCATGACTGTCGCGATTGACCAGACAATTACCGGATCAATTAGCAAGCCTCAATACTGATACGACATCAAAGCGCTGCTTTATCTCGGCACCTCGATCAGCTGGAAAGTTGTGGTCGGCCGCGGACCTTTCGTCATTTGAAAGCTGTCCTTCATAAGCCGCGCATTCATTTCAGGCTGCTTGAACCGGGCCGTTGTGCCAGCTGCAATAGACGAGGCAATCGGCTGATCGACTTTGACGGTTATCGTGGTACTGACAGCTGTTGCGCCACCATCATAAGCGACCTGCAAGAACTGCAGATAATCACCGCTCTTCAGCGAGAACATATCACCGTCCATCAATCGTAGCCTGGGGACAACACCTGTTAGCTGAACAGTGTATCCGCCCGTCACGGTCCCGCGCGAGGCGGTGCTGGTGATGTGCGTGTTATTCGGGTCACCCCAATAAGCGCGCGGGATGCAAATATGCTTCGGACGATAAACAATCGTCTCCATCCTGCCCTTTGCTGCGGCAATGAATGCTTGAAGCTGAACAGCCTCGCTGGCCTTCATCGTCAGTGCTTCCATATCAACGGCTCGATACGGATCAACGAACTCGACCGTCGATATAACCCGGCCGCCGAATTTCGTCTGACTGATCGGATAATTAAGCAGCAGATAAGATTGCACGAAGACCGATCTGTTAAAGCGTTGCCTCGCCAATGATGTAATATTTGACGACCGATTGGATTGAGCAGTTCAACACCAATCCCAGAATAGCCGGGCTCAGAGGCACCAGAATTGCCGCAGTTATTGTACACGCTGTTCGATTTGGTCTTATTGAACGCTGTTGCTGTGGCCTCGTACAAGAAGTAATACCGAATAATCAGTCCGATTGAAAAGACCAGGCGGGCCGAAATTAATTCGCGAGGAGCCTATGGAAACGTTGCCAGTTGTAAATCACCTTGCATCAGTGGTACAAACCTCGCTTGCTCCAGTGTTTCTGCTAGCGGGCACGGCCGGGTTCGTGAGTATTTACACTACCCGTCTGGGACACGTTTCGGATCGACTGAACGAGCTGGCGGACACAGCGACGCAAAATCGCCTGTTTTCCCTTCAGAGAACTTATCTTCAGCGAAGAATCCTTGCGCTGGAGCTTGCAGTAATGCTTGGTGTCATAGCTGGCATCTGCACGTGCGGTGCGATACTTAACCTCCTTGCAAGCGCTCTCGCCGTTTCGCTTCGTCAAGAGAACCTCTACTGGCTTTTTGGAGGCGCACTCCTGTCGCTGGTGGGATCACTCGTCGCTTTCCTGTTTGAGGTGCTAATCGCCGGACGTAATATGTTGCGGCAGATACGGATTGATCGACAATCGGACAAACTAGATTGATCGAAACTATCCAAACTACCTAACAAAGAGAATTAACGTTCCGTTTGAGGTGTGGTGGCGGAGGATTGCACACCGAAGCCATTTCGCTTTCGCATCGGTCATCGTACTAAACCCCGCCTTGAAGCCTGTTTGCTGTCCCGAGCAAAGCGCATCGGTCCTGATTTATCGTACTGCCGAAGTCCCTGACTAACGCAATCGCTGACAACGGCGCGGATGTAGTCGTCACCGCTTGCACTTGATACGTTGATTTGTGGCGCGGGTTTCTGCGCAGCATTGAGCAGTTCCTGCTCGGTACGCGCCCCTTCAGTATCAAAGCCGTAATCATCGATTAGCGGGTTGATCTGACGAAGCGCCTCAGTCTCGGCGACCAGTGCCGCTGTGCGATCATTTGCGTCCTGAACTGTCGTGTCGAATTTTTCAGCCGGTGTATTTTTTCTTTCTTCGGGTTCTTGCCTTCGGCAGTTCGAGATTCCCGTGCTGCAACATTCGCGCATGCGATGGCATCAATTTGCTTTTCGGTAAGAGCAATGTCGTTTTTAGTTGCTGCGTCACGAACTTTCTTGCGCTCCATTTCGAGCCTGTGTTCTTTTTTATTGAGGGCAGCCAGACGCATCTGATCACGCCCATACTCATTCGCAGCTTCGCGCTGCGATGTATGGATCTTTGGCCGAACGGGTTGAGCGGTCTTCTATAACGGATCTGGCACCTGTAACCGCAGCAAGATCAGCTGCAGCACAGCGAGCGGCAATAAACACCATTGTCAGGCGATCGAGGATCGTGCCGATTGCGTCAGCAACTTCCTGAAAGTTGTAGTCAGCGTTCGCCATAGCGAACAAGGATTGCTTGGCGTCTTCGGCCAAACAGTTCCTTCTTTTACGCCATCACGCAGACGAGCACGCTCATCGTACTGCTCCGGAGTAATGAGGCTCATTGACGAAACTTGCACAAACCAGGCCAGCATGTTGACTGCGGCTTCCGTGGCAGCTTCCATTTCTTTTGTTCCGGCCTCAACTTCTTTACTCAGTGAGTTCTGGGTATACGCATCGTTCTGTCTGCCGATCTGTTCGACAGCGTTGCCGGAAGACTTCGCAGCCTCTTCCATCTTCTTAAGCCGCTCGGCAACAGTTGAATTGTAGAAAATAGCGATGAAACAACCGCGCCACCGATGACCATGCCTACAGGGCCAGCGGCTGCACCAAGCCCACCGAAAGCTTTGACCAATCCGCCCATTGTGCTTGCAGCAGCTAGAGCTTGTCTGAACTGGCCGAGTGCTACACCAGCAGTTCCGAGCGTGCGGATCACGCTGAGTAAAGAACGGCCAACCAACGCGCCAGGAACGACCGCAGCGAGCTGCAAAGCGCCGTCTGCGACCTTGTCGAAGTTGTCAGCAAACATCACAAGAGCTTCGGAAATTTTCGCCGATACGCCAGCTGCGCTATCAGCATTACCGACGTACTGAAGCAGCGCATTATTCAGAAGTGTAAAGCCCTGAAAGCCGGTGAGCGATGACTGAAAAAACAAGGAGGGAACCAACATGCACCATGAAAACGACAATGAAGCCGATCTTCTGATGGATGTCGAGCCTACTGCTAAGTATCTAGGTGTTACGTGGCGCCAAGCTACTACAAAATTATGCCAAGCTTCAAACTTGGCGGCACGATCGCCGCTCGCAGGTCTAGCCTCAAAAAATGGATGGAAAACTTAGAATCAGAGCACGCCGCGTAACCTATGTGCCATGTGCCGTCGATTCCCCGCGCATTTCTGAAAATGCATATTTTTCTGGGAAACTCTTGAACATTCGCGGAACATGACTGAAACAGCCACACCAAACCCAAAAAATTGATATCGTTGAAGGATTTTGGTGAGCGCGCAGGGATTCGAACCCTGGACCTACTGATTAAAAGTCAGTTGCTCTACCGGCTGAGCTACGCGCTCCCTTGAGTAACAAATCGTCCCTGGAAGTGCGGCGGAACATAAGGGCGGCTTTCGCATTGGTCAACACCATAAAATCAAGTTTCTCCAACATAAATTCAAAAAAAAGCTCCAATTGATAGAAACTTCGAGCCCACGGGGCTTGTCGATGAAATAGCCACGCTTGAATTCGGCTTTTTGGCAGAGAATTTGATCTGTTGCCTTCCAAAAATGTAGAATCGCTCAGCTCAATAGCGGTTACAAAGAACCAAAAATGATTCCAGAAATCGATTCCGGTTGTTGAATTGATACTATAGGCTCTTCCGGGTAACTCATTCCAACGTTTCGGTTTTTCATGTCATTTGTCGCCAATGCCTTTTTTCGTTTCAGACATTCCCTTTCCGGCATCGGGCTGGCCCTGGGTACTCTGCTGTTCGCAGCAGCTCTCACCCCGAGCCTCGTTCCACGAACATACGTGATGCAAGGCATCTTGTGCGGCGTGGCATTTGGTTCAGGATATGGTTTTGGCGTTTTTTGGCGTTGGATTTGGCATTACCTCGAAATGCCGGAGCCTTACGACCGTTTGCGTAGCCGCGTTAATCTGATCGTCGGACTAATTTGTCTGGCGGTCGCGATAGTAGCGCTTTATCTGTCAGCCGGTTGGCAGAACTCCGTGCGATCCGCAATGAGCATGGAGCCCGTTCCAAGCGCCTACCCCGCAAGCGTTTGCGGATTGGCTATCGTTACGTTTTTGTTCCTGCTGCTTTTGACGCGCGCCCTTATCTGGCTTGGGCGCTACATTTCGGCAAAGATACACCGGTTTGTCCCTAGAAGAGTGGCCAATGTCGTTGGCATCACACTGACCGTTATCCTTATCTGGACAATTGCGAACGGCCTTCTGATCCAGTCAACCTTTGAAGTTCTTGACCGATCATTTCGCGAGTATGATGCACTAATCGAACCGGATCGTCCGCAACCTGTCGCAGCCGATAAGACCGGAAGCGCTGCGTCTCTTCTCAAATGGGATGAGCTGGGACGCGCCGGCCGTGAATTTATAGCGTCAGGACCGACAGCAGGCGAAATTTCGTCGTTAACAGGACGTCAGACGGTTGATCCTATCCGCGTTTATGCCGGATTGAATGTTGCCGATGAACCAAAACAGCGTGCCGAACGCGCCCTAGAAGAACTGAAGCGGCAAAATGGATTTGATCGCTCGATCCTTGTCATCATCACACCGACAGGCACGGGATGGGTCGACCCGGCAGCAATGAACGGCCTCGAATTTCTTTATGATGGCAATGTTGCCAGCATCGCTATGCAATATTCCTATCTCAACAGTCCGCTGTCGTTGCTCTTCCAGCCCGAATATGGTGCTGAAGCCTCGCGTGCACTGTTCACAACCGTTTATAACTACTGGAAAACCCTGCCGAAAGACCATCGTCCACGACTGTATCTCTATGGTCTCAGTCTGGGTGCAATGAACTCCGAGAAGTCGATTTCACTGTTTGAAATGCTGGAAGATCCAATCAACGGAGCATTATGGAGTGGTCCGCCCTTCCCGAGCCGCGACTGGAAACGGATCACACGCGACAGGAATGAAGGCACACCTGAATGGTTGCCTGTTTTCCGGGATGGCGCTTTCGCTCGTTTCATGAACCAGAATGGAGAGGCTCCCGGCAACGGGACACGATGGGGACCACTTCGTATCGTCTATTTGCAATATGCGAGCGATGCGGTGGTCTTCTTTGACAGTCATGCGTTTTATCGCCAGCCAGACTGGATGAATGCTCCTCGCGGACACGATGTTTCACCGCAACTGCGATGGTATCCGGTGGTTACGATGTTACAATTAGCGTTGGATATGGCTTTCGCGACGACGACTCCTATGGGTTATGGCCACGTTTATGCGCCAGAACACTATGTGGATGCTTGGATTGAAGTCGCAGACATCGATGGCTGGAGCGAAGATCAGATCAACCACCTCAAGCAGTATCTGCATCATAAGATGACCGGCGAGGACGTTAAAGGATACGACCAGCGCGGCGGCTAGAGCACGTTCGAATTACTCGCCAAACAAAAACAGCCGCCCTTTTGAGGCGGCTGTGTTTTAAGAAGCTTAGTTTATCAACGGTATGGCGAATAGCACTGCTGACGCGGGCCGTTGTACGGCTGGAACGTATTGTCCGAAGCGCGGTAGGACTTATACCGGTTATAGCACCACTGAACGTGGTTGTTGCTATAGCGATAAACCGGCTGAGGTGCTGGCTGTGCAATCGCACCGCCGATGATTGCACCAGCACCGAAGGCTGCCAGCGGATACCACCAGCCGTCATTATGACGACGATAGCCATTACGATAGTGGTTATAGCCGCGATGACCGTTCCAATAACCTGGACGCGGGCGATGGTTGCCATTCCAGCCCGGACGACCTGGACGGTGGCCATTCCAGCCTGGACGACCCGGACGATGACCATTCCAATTGCCGTGACCACGACGATCCCAACGATCATTCCGAACCGGAACGACGTTATCGCTGCCAGCGACCTGTGCAGTGAGCAAGACCGGAGCAGCGGAAACTGGTGCCATCGCACCGATCATAAAAGTTGCGCCGATTAAGCCAACCATCATTTTCTTCAAGGTGGTAATCATCTTGTTCTCCAGTTCAACTGCACACATCATGATTGATGTTAGATGAACGTGTGCTGAATGATAGTTAAGAATATATAGCACGCTATATGTCTGACAAGAGATGCGCCAAAGCTCAGCTCAAACATAATTAACGCAAAACTAGCTTGGTGCCGATCCAACGAGATGATAGTTAGAGGTAAAGGTGATTTCATTCGCAATTGCTGCGATTATCGGCTAATTTTGCAACATTCTAACTGGAGTTGTATCGGCTTGTGTACGTTGAGGGTGTCGTGTCAACCGAATTGGAATCGGCTAGCAATTTTTTCCCTGACTTGATGTCGAAAGATGCCAATCCTTTTCTGGCTGCGGTAGAGCATACGCCTACCCCAATGCTCATCACCGATCCGCGCTTGTCGGATAACCCTATCGTTTATGCGAACAAGGCCTTCCTGCAACTGACAGGATATTCGATAGAAGAAATCATCGGAAAGAATTGCAGGTTTCTACAGGGTCCAGATACATATCATGAGCATGTAACGGTAATCCGGACCGCTTTGGCGGCGGGAACATCGATTGATATCGACATATTGAACTACAAAAAGTCTGGTGAAACCTTCTGGAACAGACTGCATATCTCACCAGTTAAGGGTCCTGATGACACGCTTCAGCATTTTGTTTCAACTCAGCTTGACGTCACGCTAGAACTCAAACGTCTTGTCGAACTTCAACAAGAACGAGACTCGCTTTCCGATGAGACCAAGCGACATCAGAAGCATCTCGACTACATCGTAAATGTTGCCAATATCGGCTATTGGACTAGCGATTTGACCACCGGCAAGGTCACCGGTTCAGCCGAGTGTCGTCGGATTTTTGGCTTCGACGAGAACGAACATATCCATTTTGATCAGATCATGGATATGGTGGTGCTGGAAGACAGAATGGCTGTTCAACAACAAACTGAAGAGGCTGTAGCGACTGGCAAGCCTTACTGCATGGAATATCGAATCGTTAACAGAGCGGGTGAAACTATATGGGTGGAAACGCGTGCAAAAGCGCTGCTCGGTGAACAACCGACATTGCTTGGTGTCATGTTGGACGTCACTGAACGTAAACAAACCGAAGCAGACAAAGCCCTCGTAACCCGCGAGATTTCACACCGTTTCAAGAATTCGATGGCGATGGTGCAATCCATTGCCAATCAAACATTGCGCAATGCCAGCAATTCCGAGCAGGCAAGCCAACTCTTCAATGAGCGCTTACATGCGCTCGCACAAGCGCACGATATGTTGCTCCAAGAGGATTGGGGCGGCGCGACCATTCGGCAAATATCCGATATGGCGTTGGCTCCATTCAACAAAACATTCGGCAACCGTATCCGCATGAGTGGTCCTTCATTGTTCGTGAGTGACCGCGTGACCGTGTCGCTTTCGCTGGGCCTCTATGAACTTGCGACCAATGCCGTCAAATATGGCGCTCTATCTAACGAACATGGTGGCGTTGATTTCAGCTGGAACATCGTCGATGATCAGGGCCAAAAGAAATTCCAGATGCGCTGGGTGGAAACCGACGGCCCGTCAATCACCCGACCATCCCGCCGCGGTTTTGGCCAGCGTCTGTTGCGGCTGGTGTTGGCCAAAGAACTGAAAGCACAATGCGACATTGATTTCGCACCATCAGGTCTGACAATTAATGTTCTGGCGCCGATCACCCCCGATGTGTTTCCTGGGTTCGATCACAAGATGAAATCAGGTCAATTGATCACCTGAGTTTGCTTGACGCCAATGCATAGAGGCATTTTGACATCTGGCAGTGGTGCAAAAAAAGCGTCATATGCTGCGATCATGAACGATAGCTCTTCCCCCTTTTTCACGGCTCACACGCACAAGCCACTGTCCTCTACGCGCCATGTTGCGACTGGTGAAGCGCATTTCCTGCCAACATCCGCCGACGCTCCGGCAGTCGAATGGCTGACCGCTGATGGCTTGACGGATTATGAAACGGCGCTCGCCTTCATGGAAGCGCGTGTTCAGGCCATTCGTGAAGGCACAGCGAATGAACTTGTCTGGCTCGTCGAGCATCCATCGCTTTATACAGCGGGTACAAGCTCCCACACTGAAGATCTGCTAACGCCGGATCGTTTCCCGGTCTTTAACACCGGGCGAGGCGGCGAATATACCTATCATGGCCCTGGCCAGCGGGTGGCTTACATCATGCTCGATCTTAAACGACGCCGTGAAGATGTGCGCGCATTTGTAACCGCGCTCGAACAATGGATCGTCGAGACGCTTGCACAATTCAACGTCAAGGGTGAGCGACGTGCAGATCGCGTTGGTGTGTGGGTTGTACGCCCTGAAAAGCCGCCGCTTGCCAATGGAGGCATGTGCGAAGACAAGATCGCAGCCATCGGCATTCGCTTGCGTCGCTGGGTCAGTTTCCACGGTATCGCAATCAACGTCGAGCCGGAACTCGAACATTTCGGCGGCATTGTCCCATGCGGCATCGCCGAATATGGCGTTACCAGCCTGGTGGATCTGGGGCTGCCGGTGGTGATGGGCGACGTGGATGTCGCGCTCGGCAAGGCCTTCGAAAGCGTTTTCGGCCCTCGCCAGACAAAGTAAGATCAGACCGACTTTACGCGCCGCTCACGCATGAAGACATAGAAGCCTGACCCGACAATGATTGCGATGCCGAACCATTTTGACGGCGTCGGAAAATCACCAAAAACAATCAGTCCGACCAGAACAGCGTTGACGATTTCCAGATATTGGAATGGCGCGAGCATCGATGCAGGCGCAAGCTTGAACGCCTGCACGACCAGCAGATGGCTGACCGTGCCAATCGTGCCCAGCAAAAGCAACAATAGCCATGGTTGCAGGCTGGACGGCAGCAAGAACGTCAGATCCGCGACGCCGACGGCCGTGCCTAGTACCATGGCCAGACCTGCAAGAAATGCACCGCCAATGCCTGCATAGAATTGCATGACGACAGGGCTTTCCTTAGCGCCATATTTGCGGTTCAGAATAAGATAGATTGCGAAGGTGACAGCGGTCGCCAATGGCAGTAGCGATACGGCCCCAAAAATCTCAAAACTCGGCTGAATAACGATCATTGTACCGATCAACCCGATGCCGACCGCACTGAAGCGGCGCCAGCCAACTTTTTCTTTCAAGAAAACGGCAGAAAGCAGCGTTAGGATAAGTGGTTCGGCGAAAAACACCGCCATAGCATCCGCCAGGGGCATATATTTGACGGCGGTGAAAAAGCACGTTCCGCCAAACCCCATCAGTGCACCGCGAACCAGATTGCCGGTAAGGTACGTCGTGCGCAACGCGGCGAAGCCGCCCATGACGATCAACACCAAAAACATCATCACAGACTGGATGAAAAACCGCATAAAGGTGACTGTTGCGGGCGGCATATTATCCATCATGGCAAGCCATTTGCCGATGGCATCCATAAGCGGCAGCAACAACACCGAGGGCACCATGATTGCCATGCCCTTCACATGCGCTTCTACGCCAACCGCTGCCCTGCCCTGCATTTCACCACTCGCAATTTTCTCGCCACCCTTGCGCTTACGCGAATGGACTCTTCGTTTCCATCTTAATCAGCCCCGGAAAAGCGTGCGGTTTGACTTTCGCCACGTTTCTGGTGCAAATCCTGTTGCGGATGAATAAAACCCTTTGATAAAGCCCGGCAAAAGCAGAACGTAAGGCGAACTTTAGTCACCTTTCGTAATTTCCCGTGGCATCATCTATGTGATTCGCAGACACACTATTTTCGGCTTAAGCGTGTATGACGCGGCCATCGTAGATTCAGACAGAAAGCTTTTCGGACAAAGATGGACGATAACGATCTCTTTTCCAGAGTAGTCAACAATGCCCGCGAACGGGTGCAGGAGCGACAGTCTGAAAAGGCTCCCGCTCCGCGACCTGTTGCGCAGCCGGCAGCGACGCCGTTGCCATCTGCCCCAAAGCCCGCGTCTGTTGCCACCAAGGCACCACCTGCTTCGTCGGGAAGTGACGACTATAATGCGTCGTCCATTCGCGTTCTTGAAGGGTTGGAGCCTGTCCGTTTGCGCCCCGGCATGTATATCGGCGGCACGGACGAAAAGGCTCTGCATCATCTTTTCGCTGAAGTCATCGACAACTCAATGGACGAAGCGGTTGCAGGCCACGCCAACTTCATTGAAGTCAGCCTCGATGCTGAAGGCTTCATAACCGTCAGCGACAATGGTCGCGGTATTCCGGTGGATGAACACCCACAGGTGCCGGGAAAATCCACGCTTGAAGTGATCATGACCAAGCTGCATGCCGGCGGTAAGTTTGACGGCAAAGCTTATGAAACATCCGGTGGTCTGCACGGCGTCGGTGTGTCCGTCGTCAATGCGCTTTCCGACGTTTTGGAAGTGGAAGTCGCGCGCAATCGCCGTCTTTATCGCCAACGCTTTTCACGCGGTATTCCGCAGGGTGGTCTGGAAGACGCCGGCGAGGTACACAACCGTCGTGGCACGCGCGTCCGCTTCCATCCAGACCCGGATATTTTTGGCAAAAGTGCGCATTTCGACCCGCACCGGCTTTATCGCATGGCGCGTTCGAAAGCCTATCTGTTTGGTGGTGTGGAAATCCGCTGGAGCTGCGACCCAGCTCTCCTGGACCCGAAAAAAGAAACTCCCGAAAAGGCTGTGTTTCACTTCCCAGGTGGCCTGAAAGATTATCTTTCTGCATCGCTCGGCAAGGAACATCAGGTTACCCGTGAGATTTTTGCGGGCCGCACAGAAAAACAGGGTGGGCATGGCGCAGTTGAATGGGCGGTGTCGTGGTATGGCGGGGACGGCTTCGTCAACTCCTATTGTAATACGATCCCGACCGGCGATGGCGGCACGCACGAAGCGGGCCTGCGTATCGCTTTGACGCGTGGCCTGAAAGCCTATGCAGAACTGACCAACAACAAGCGTGCTTCGATCATCACGACCGATGACGTGATGATTTCGGCAGCTGCTATGATGTCGGTTTTCATCCGCGAACCTGAATTTGTCGGCCAGACCAAAGACAAGCTTGCGACCGTTGAAGCACAGCGTATCGTGGAAAATGTCATTCGCGATCCGTTTGACCACTGGCTTACAGCTTCGCCGCAGGAAGCTTCACGTTTGCTCGAGTGGGTTGTCGACCGCGCTGAGGAACGTCTGCGTCGCCGTCAGGAAAAGGAAACTGTCCGCAAAAGTGCTACGCGTAAGCTGCGCCTTCCTGGCAAGCTTGCTGATTGCACGCAGAATGCTGCCGCAGGCGCAGAACTGTTCATCGTCGAGGGTGACTCGGCTGGTGGCTCGGCCAAGCAGGCGCGCAATCGCTCCAATCAGGCGATCCTGCCTCTGCGCGGTAAAATTCTGAACGTAGCGAGTGCAGGCCGCGAAAAACTCACCGCAAACCAGCAGATTGCCGATCTTGTACAGGCGTTGGGTAGTGGTACGCGCAAGAATTATCGCGAAGATGACCTTCGTTATGACCGCGTCATCGTCATGACCGATGCTGACGTGGATGGCGCGCATATCGCATCGCTTCTGATTACTTTCTTCTATCAGGAGATGCCGGACCTCATTCGTAACGGTCATCTCTATCTCGCCGTACCGCCGCTTTATCGTCTTAGCCAGGGCGGTAAAGTCGCCTATGCACGCGATGATGCGCACAAGGACGAATTGCTTCGTACGCTGTTCACAGGACGTGGCAAGATTGAAATCGGCCGCTTCAAAGGCCTAGGTGAAATGCGCGCGGAGCAGCTCAAAGAAACGACCATGGATCCCAAGAAGCGTACGCTTTTGCGAGTACATGTCGATGAAGACTATATCGATGAAACCCGCAACACGGTCGACGATCTGATGGGCACCAAGCCGGAAGCCCGCTTTCGCTTCATTCAGGATCGTGCTGCCTTCGTGGAAGAACTCGACATCTGATGAGTGCATTCGAATAAGAATGCGTGAATATCAAAACGGCAACTCGTCAAACCGGGTTGCCGTTTTTTATGAATACTCAGCTTTTCACGTCGATACCGAGCCTGCTCTCAATCTCTTCGGTTGATTCTTTAACAAAGAAAGTCAGATCGGTGCTCAGCGTTACGATGCGGGTTCCTGTCCCATATGCGTTATAGGAAAGAACGTGATTGAAATTCACAGCAACTCTTTCACCGCTGACATCAGTAAGCATGATCCACATAAGCCCCTCCTCCTGAAAATTGATTCCTTACAAGAGGATAGGCGCATATGTGCAAATGACAATGGAGCTTTAAGGAGGAGCTTTTCCGGGAGTTTTATAAGCTCGCCTTCATGCGAACCTTTTCGACCCGACGACCAAAGCTCTCAGACCACTCTTCTTCCTCTCGGTAAATAGCGAAGCCGGCTTTTCTATAAAGCCCGATTGCCGGAAGATTATCAGCGTGCGTTCCAATTTCGGCTTCAGCAAACCCATCAAGCAGAATCTGCGCCAACAGTGCATTAAGCAATAAGCCGCCCAACCCCTGACCGTGATAGGCGGGATCAATCCAAAGATCGGAGACGTAATTGCAATTCGGTACGCGCGCGCCCCAGCCGCAAATCTCACCTTGTCGCTCAATCACAAGAACGCCATCGGCATTCGCGTTCAGATCGCGCAGAAATTTCGCTTTAAGCACGGACCGACTTTCATCCGTCAATTCAATGGAGCGAGCTGCGGTTTGCCACGCACGGACGGCCAACTGAGCCATGAAAACAAATTCGCCGGGCGTCTTGGCCCGGCGAATGAGAGGTTCAGATTTTACCACCATTTCTTAGGGATAAAGCGTCCAGCTGCCTGTTCAATAGCGCCAGCGGCCTGAAACAGCGTTTCTTCCTCGAATGGACGTCCGATAAGCTGTAAACCAAGCGGCAGCCCCTGATCGTTAAGACCGGCTGGAACCGAAATACCCGGCAGACCCGCCATATTGAGCGTGATCGTGAAAATGTCGTTGAGGTACATTTTGACCGGATCGTTCGCCAGTTCCTTGTCACCGATGCTGAATGCAGCGGAAGGCGTGACGGGCGTCAGGATTGCATGGACACCGCTCGCGAAGACGTTTTCAAAGTCCTTCTTGATCAGCGTACGTACCTTCTGCGCGCGCAGATAATAGGCATCGTAATAACCAGCTGATAGAACATAGGTGCCGGTCAGAATACGGCGCTTCACTTCCTTACCAAAGCCTGCAGCACGGCTCTGCTCATACAGGTCGGCAATGTCTTTGCCCGGCACACGCAGACCATAACGCACGCCATCATAACGCGCGAGATTGGACGAGGCTTCCGCTGGGGCAACGATATAATAGGCAGCAAGCGCGTATTTGGTATGGGGCAGCGAAATATCGACGATTTCTGCACCAGCATCCTTGAGATACTGAACGCCCTTTTGCCAGAGCGCCTCGATCTCTTCCGGCATGCCTTCAGCACGGTATTCTTTCGGAATGCCGATCTTCATGCCCTTGAGGGACTTGCCAATGGCTGCTTCATAATCAGGCACCGGCAGATCAACCGAAGTTGTGTCCTTAAGATCGAGCGAGGCCATGGATTTCAACAGGATCGCAGCATCGCGAACATCGCGGGCTATCGGGCCAGCCTGATCGAGCGACGACGCATAAGCAACGATCCCCCAGCGCGACACGCGGCCATAGGTCGGCTTGATACCAACTGTACCCGTGAATGCTGCAGGCTGACGAATTGAACCGCCCGTGTCGGTTGCAGTGGCGCCAGCGCAAAGCTGCGCGGCAACGGCTGCGGCTGAACCACCAGACGAACCACCCGGCACCAGATTGACATCTGAACCGTTTGCGCGCCACGGATTCTTTACGGCACCATAATAGGAATTTTCATTCGACGAGCCCATGGCGAACTCATCCATATTGAGCTTACCAAGCATAACTGCACCGTCTGCCCAAAGATTGGCCGTGACGGTTGATTCATATTCAGGCTTAAAGCTATCGAGAATATGCGAGCAGGCCTGAGTATGGATGCCCTTGGTCGCAAACAGATCTTTCACACCGAGTGGAATGCCTTCAAGAGCGCCAGCTCTGCCTTCAGCAATGCGCGCATCCGAAGCTTTTGCCATTTCCCGCGCCTTTTCAGGCGTCGCGGCAACATAGGCATTGATCGCCTCATTGGCGGAATCGATCGCCGCAATATAGGCTTCCGTCAGTTCGGTCGCGGTAATCGCCTTGGCCTTCAGCTTGTCGCGCGCTTCGGCAATGGTCAGTGCGGTCAGTTCGCTCATCGTCAAATCCTGTCAGTGCGCCTCAACGAGACGCTTTTCAAAAAAGGCGCTGTATTCGGAGTCCGGATAATCCAGAACCACGCCGCAGCGCGCAAAACCTGAATTCTCATAAAGCCGCCAGGCACCATCAAAGCCGGGACCAGTGCCCGTTTCAAGGACCAGACGCGAAACACCTTTGGCTCTTGCCAGCTCAACAATCGCATCGACAAGTAACGAGCCAACGCGTTTTCCGCGGACTTCCGGTCGGGTGAACATGCGCTTCAATTCGCCCACACCGTCGTCGTGCATTTTTAATGCACCGCAACCGACAGCCTTACCGTCTTCATCGCGAGCCAAGAAAACCGTTGTCGCAGGCTCAGCCATCTGCTCAACCGTCATCTTGAACTGGAATTCGAGCGGCGAGAGCGGCAACATATGTGCGTTCAAGGCTTCAACCAGATCGCGCACATCATCCTGCAACGGGGTCTCGATGGAAACCCGAATGGCCATGACTTACTCCACGACCTTTGGAACGACGAAGAAATTATCTTCCGTGACCGGTGCATTCGCAACGACGGCACTGGCAATATTGCCATCCGTAACAGCATCTTCACGCAAACGCATCTTCATCGGCGAGACCGATGTCATCGGCTCAACGCCATCAATATCGACTTCGTTCAACTGCTCGACAAAGCCCAGAATTGCATTGAGCTCACCGGTCATGCGTTCAGCTTCATCTTCGCTGACAGCGATGCGCGCGAGATGCGCTACACGCTTGACGGTGGAAATATCGACGGACATCCTGTTCTCCGCAAATGCTTGATTAGGGCGGCACGAAGCTGCCCCGAAAAGGTTCTTTTACCGGCTATAACGGTGCAGGTGGGGAAGCGCAACATTTCTTGCGCTTCCATACGCAGTTAGAGTGCATCCCGAAAAGTGCGAAGCGGTTTTCGGACAAAATGCGCGTTATAGCAAATCGCCAGAGCGCCTGTCTGATTGCATCAGATGGAAAGGCGCTCTAAAAACTGTGAACAGTACCGGGTCCGGCGACCAGAACCTTCGTTTCCTTATGATCGGCCATCGCCGCAACGAACTTGTCGGCGGTCTTTTCAATGAATGGGAATGATCCGTAATGGCACGGCATTACGGTCCTGAAGTTGAAATAACGCTGGCAGGCAAGGGCTGCAACAGCACCACCCATGGTGAAGCGATCACCAACCGGCACGATGCCGATTTCTGGTTGATGCAGTTCGTTGATCAGCGCCATGTCGGAAAATATATCCGTATCACCCATATGATAAAGTGTCGGAGCATTTTCGAAATGGAAAACCAGACCGTTCGGATTGCCCATCGATTGTGTGATGCCGTCTTCTGTCATTAGCGCTGAAGAATGCAACGCGTTAACAAATGTCACGCTAAAGCCGTCGAGAACAATCGTCCCGCCCGTATTGCCCATGCTGAAATTTTCAAGGCCTTGGCGACCGAGCCAACCAGTAATTTCTGGGTTCGCGATGACCGTTGCGCCATGCTCTTTGGCGATTTCGACAGTGTCGCCGATATGGTCGCCATGACCGTGGGTCAGTGTAATATGCGTGACACCCTGCGTTGCTTCTTTAAAATCGATGCCTTTGGCGCCAGGGTTTCCATTGATGAATGGATCGATCAGAATGACCGCTTTGTCCGTTTCAACACGATAAGCAGCGTGGCCCAACCAGGTGATTTTCATTGCAGTACTCCTTGCGGCTCGATTTTCAGTTTTAAAACAGATATTACGACGGTCAGCTTCGGTTAAAATGCAAAGCCGCAGCTGTTTTATCTCTTTGTTTTTCGCATTATCCAACGCAAAATCGCTACACACTTTTGCGGGAAATGCTCACCTAACGTTTCAGGCAATATGACGCCTGATCAAATTGCCCTGATCAGAAAGCTATGAGGAACAATGGCCGTCGTTGAAATCGAAGACGTTTTGGAAATCCTGCAACCCGGCCAGACCATTGCCGGGCTTGATCTTGGCACCAAAACCATCGGCCTTGCAGTTTCCGATCTTGGCCTGTCATTCGCCAACCCTCGCACTGTTATCAAACGTGCCAAGTTCACAATCGATGCTCAGGTGCTGCTCAAAGCCTTGGAAGCCGACAAAGTTGGCATCATCATTATCGGCCTGCCAATGAATATGGATGGCACTGCGGGACCACGCGTTCAGGCGACACGTGCATTTGTCCGTACCATGCAGCCGCTTACTGATCTACCATTCGTCTTCTGGGACGAACGGCTGTCGACAGTTGCTGCAGAACGCGCATTGATCGGCATGGACGTCTCGCGCGGCAAGCGAGCCGAACGCATTGATTCAGCCGCTGCTTCATTCATTCTGCAAGGTGCACTGGATCGCTTGCACCTGCTTCGATCATCACATCGAGACGATAGCGATTACGACGCCGGATAGAGCTGATCAAGAATCCTGTTGGCATTGTGGCGCGCGTCTAACATGCCATAGGTCGAGCGCCACTGCCCGCCGAGCCGGGTTTCAATGAAAGCATCTGCAATGTCATCTGCACCAAGGTTACGCAGTTCGGCGGCGGCGGCGGCATAGGCGAGCTGTTCTGTCAGAAGACGCGCGACACCCTGATCGGTCTCAGTCAGTTGCAATGCGGCCTGAAGTACATCGATTGTGCCCTGCCCACGCACGCCCAATTGTTCGCTGATCCAATCCAGCACTTCATCAAAAAGTGCCGGTGCGCGCGACAGCACGCGCGCCACATCGAGCGCCATAACATTGCCGGAACCTTCCCAGATCGCGTTGACAGGGGCTTCACGATAGGCGCGGGCGAGATTACCCTCCTCGATATAGCCATTCCCACCAAGGCACTCCATCGCTTCGTAAAGCAGTGCTGGAGCGATCTTGCAGACCCAATATTTAACGACAGGTGTCATGCAGCGAGCGAAAGCGGCTTCCGCCCGGTCGCTTGCCGCCATGTCGAACGCACGGGCAAGGCGCATGGAAAGTGCTGTTGCACCCGCTACATCCAGCGCCAAATCAGCCAGAACACGGTTCATCAGCGGCTGTTCGATCAATGGCTTATCAAACACCACGCGATGACGCGCATGATGAACGGCTTCAGCCAGACCGGAACGCATCAAACCAGCAGAAGCAACCGCACAATCAAGACGGGTAAGCGTCACCATATCCATGATGGTTTTCACGCCTTCGCCGGAATTTCCGACGAGGTGGCCGATAGCACCGTCGAATTCGACTTCTGCGGAAGCGTTGGACTTATTGCCCAGCTTGTCTTTCAGGCGCTGGAAGAAAAAGCCATTTCCCGCGGCTTCATTGGTCAAACGCGGCAAAAGGAAGCAAGAAAGCCCTTCTTCCGCTTGGGCCAATACGAGAAACGCATCCGACATTGGAGCCGACATAAACCACTTATGGCCGCTCAGTGTATAAGTACCATCCTCATTGCGTTCCGCACGGGTCGTGTTGGCACGCACATCTGTGCCGCCCTGCTTTTCGGTCATACCCATGCCGAGCGTGATGCCTTGTTTGCTAAACGCGGGCTTTTGCGAGGAATCATATTTGCGCGACAGAACCTGTGGCGACCATTCCTTGTAAAGTTCGGGCGATGCCATCACGGCGGCAAGCGACGCGTTCGTCATCGTCAACGGACAAAGATGTCCAGCTTCAAGCTGCGCTGTCAGATAAAAACGCGCGGCACGTGCCTGATGACGGCGTCCGGTTTCAAGAGGATTCGCTTCCCAGATCGAGCAATGCAGCCCCTGCGCAATCGAGCGGCGCATCAAGGCGTGGTAGGCAGGATGATATTCAATAAGATCAGCGCGCCGTCCCTGCCGGTCATGCGTACGTAGTTTTGGCAGCTCAGTATTTGCCAAGCGCGCAAGATCCTGCGCTTCAACTGATAAGACAAAACGTCCGGTATTCTCCAGATCGCTGTGGAGTTCCTTCGGAAAACGCGCTGCGATTTGTATCAGAAGCGGATCGCCCAGATATGCATTGTTGCCCGTCATGGACGGTGTCTGGTTGGTGACTTCGTGAGTTTTCACAGGCTTATCCGTTTGGTTAGAGCATTTGCCAAAAGTGCGAAGCGGTTTTGCGTGAGGCCAATGCGTAAGAACAAGTAGTTAGAGCGGAGACCAAATTCCGTCAGATCAGCGCTCCGACCGAATTCAATTTATGCCCTCTTGCATTCCAATTTCCTAACATTTTCCAACGGACGTGCAATTTCCACCCAAAAGAATACAGGTTTTTCTTTGTGAATCGACCAAAGCCATTATAACGGCGGTTGCGGTCCAGCTGTCGCAGCTCTATACGGATGACTTGCCATGACAAACCAAACGGTCTCTCCGCTATTCCCTCACCGCCACCTGCTTGGCATCAAGGGGCTATCGCCCCTGGACATTCTTTGCCTTCTTGATCTTGCCGATCAGGAAGTCGCTGTTTCGAGACAGCCAGAAAAGAAAAAGTCCGTGCTGCGCGGTCGCACACAAATCAACCTCTTCTTTGAAGCATCGACGCGAACACAATCTTCGTTCGAACTCGCCGGAAAACGGCTGGGTGCTGACGTGATGAACATGTCCGTCGGCAATTCGTCGGTCAAAAAAGGCGAAACGCTGATCGATACTGCCATGACGCTCAACGCCATGCAGCCCGATATGCTGGTCATTCGCCATGCTTCGGCAGGTGCTGCGGCACTGCTCGCACAGAAAGTCGGCTGTGCAGTCGTCAATGCGGGTGACGGTGCTCATGAGCATCCGACGCAAGCGTTGCTTGATGCGCTCACCATCCGTCGCGCCAAAGGCGATATCGGAAACCTCATTGTTGCGATTTGCGGCGATGTACTTCACTCTCGTGTTGCGCGTTCCAACATCCTGCTTCTCAATGCACTCGGCGCACGTGTTCGTGTCGTCGCTCCTTCGACACTGCTGCCTGCTGGTATCGCTGATATGAGTGTCGAGGTTTACAACACTATGGAAGAAGGCCTGAAAGACGCAGATGTCGTCATGATGCTGCGCCTTCAACGCGAGCGTATGGCCGGCTCCTTCGTGCCTTCGGTGCGCGAATACTTCCATTTCTATGGCCTCGACAACGAAAAGCTCAAATATGCCAAGCCTGACGCTCTCGTCATGCATCCCGGCCCGATGAACCGTGGGGTGGAGATTGCCTCGGACGTTGCCGATGGTCCGCAAAGCATGATCCAGCAACAGGTTGAGATGGGTGTGGCCGTTCGCATGGCGGTCATGGAAGCGCTGCTTGATCCCCGACGTAACCAGATGAGCGACGGAGAGCGAGCATGAGCACGACCCTGTTTAAAAATGCCCGCATCGTTGATCCTTCGCGTGGACTGGACGAAAACGGTAGCCTGCTCATCGAGGATGGCAAGATCGTCGCCAGCGGTGCCGATGCGCGCAATCAGGGCGCTCCGGAGGGCGCAGAAATCATCGATCTCAATGGCATGGCGATTCTGCCGGGTCTGGTCGATTCCCGTGTTTTCATCGGCGAACCCGGTGCCGAACATCGCGAAACCATTGCTTCCGCAAGCCGCGCGGCAGCAGCCGGTGGCGTCACTTCCATCATCATGATGCCTGATACAGATCCGGTCATCGATGATGTTGCACTTGTGGAATTCGTCAAGCGTACGGCGCGCGACACGGCCATCGTCAATGTCCATCCGGCAGCAGCTATCACCAAGGGGCTGCATGGCGAGGAAATGACCGAAATCGGTCTGCTTCGTAATGCTGGAGCCGTTGCGTTTACTGAAGGCCGTCACACAATTGCCAACACGCAGTTGATGCGGCGCGCGCTAACCTATGCCCGCGACTTCGACGCGGTGATTGCCTGCGAAACCCGCGACCCCTATCTCGGCGCAAATGGCGTGATGAATGAAGGTCTGTTCGCAAGCTGGCTTGGCCTGTCCGGCAGCCCACGTGAAGCTGAAGTCATCCCGCTCGAGCGCGATCTGCGCCTTGCTGCGCTGACCAGAAGCAAGTACCATGCGGCCCAGATTTCCTGCGCCATGTCTGCCGATGCTTTGCGCCGCTCAAAAGAACTTGGCACGAAAGTCACCGCCGGTGTTTCTATCAATCACCTGTCGCTCAACGAAAACGATATTGGTGAATTCCGGACATTCTTTCGTCTTTCACCGCCTCTGCGCAGCGAAGAAGATCGCCTTGCGATGGTTGAAGCGGTCAAAAATGGTACGATAGATATAGTCGTTTCTGCCCATGACCCGCAGGATGTCGACACCAAACGTCTTCCATTCGCAGATGCCGAAGCCGGGGCGATTGGCCTGGAAACTCTGCTCGCCGCAGCACTTCGCCTCTACCACAATGACAGCATTCCTTTGCTGCGCCTTACGGAAGTCCTTTCTACCGCGCCCGCACGTATTTTCGGTCTTGATGCCGGGACGCTCAAGCGGGGTGCAAAAGCTGACCTCGCCATCGTTGATCTCGACGAGCCTTGGGTCGTTCGCGAGCCGGATTTGCATTCACGCTCGAAGAACAGCTGCTTTGAGGGTGCTCGCTTTCAGGGACGTGTGAACCGCACCGTAGTTGGCGGCAAAACGGTTTATTCAGCTTAACAAATCTGGGAAAGCCGTCTTGCTTTTGGGCGGCTTTTCTTCTCAAGTAGAGTGGTTTCAGTGAAGGCTGAATCGTTGAAACCACTCTAATTATTTGTTTTAACGCATTATCCAACGCAAAACCGCTTCGCACTTTTGCTGGAAATGCTTTAATTAGAGCGGTTCAGTGAAGGCTGAATCGTTGAAACTGCTTTAACTATTTGTTTTGACGTATTATCCTTCATAACGCCGCTTCGTACTTTAATTTATATATGGAACAAATGGGGAGTTTCATGGCCGAAGCAGGTCTTTTCAATTTGGTGTCGCTCGGCACGCTGGTTTTCGGTTACATTCTCGGTTCTATTCCCTTCGGGCTTATCCTGACCCGGTTTGCCGGACTTGGCGATGTGCGCGCCATCGGCTCTGGCAATATTGGCGCGACCAACGTCTTGCGCACCGGAAACAAGAAACTCGCTGCTGCAACGCTTCTTCTTGATGCATTTAAAGGCACCCTCGCTGTACTGATTGCTTCGCGCTTTGGTGAATATGCTGCGATTGCAGCCGGATTTGGTGCCTTTATCGGCCACCTTTTTCCTGTCTGGATCGGCTTCAAAGGCGGCAAGGGCGTTGCGACCTATCTGGGCATCCTGCTTGGGCTTGCCTGGTCCGGTGCGCTGGTGTTCATCGCCGCCTGGATCATCACAGCCCTACTGACCCGCTATTCGTCGCTTTCGGCTCTGGTCGCGAGCCTTATTGTCCCAATTGCACTTTACGTGCGTGGAGATCTTGCGATTGCAGCATTGTTTGCCGTCATGACGGTGATCATCTTCATCAAACATCAAGCCAATATTTCGCGGCTTCTGAGCGGCACGGAAAGCAAGATCGGTAAAAAGGGATGAAAGAGGGCGCGAATTCGAAGACTTTCGCCTCTCCGTCCGCCAGCGGATCAACTGGCTATGCCTTATCCAAACCGAAAACATCGGTCCGGTTGCTTTCCGAGACCTGATTCTCTTTTGTGGCTCCGCAGCTAACGCCATCGAACGATTGCCCGACCTCAATTTTCGTGGCGGCTCGCGGCCAGAGTGTGTTTTGTCATTGGACGATGCTGAGCGTAAGCTTGAAGTCATTGAGCGTATGGGAGCCCGCCTTGTTGGCATGGGCGAGCCCGACTATCCGCAACAACTGAAAAATTGCGAAGCACACCTCTGGTTATCATCAAGGGCGACGCGAATGTGTTTCACTAACCACCCGTAGCAATCGTTGGGTCGCGCAATGTGTCTGTCGTTGGCGCACGTTTCACCGCGCACCACTCGTTACCAGAGCAGACGACGTTATCGAATCTCTTGCACCACTTATGCCCGATGGCAGCATTTTATCCGATCTGGAACAGGCTGATCTCTTGAACCAGCTTGATGAAGAACCGGCAGTGCTGCAACCAATCGCCACAGACAAGGAGGGTGATGTTATGGTCGACGCCCTTGACCCTGTACCGATTGATGTGGACGCTTTGGTCAGGCATGTCGGCATTAATGCCGGTCCGCACAACTAGATCTTGCTCGAACTTGATCTTGTCGGGAGGCTGTTACGCTTTCCCGGCAATCAGGTAGCTCTTATGCCGCAAGAGGAGCATTTATAAAGTCAGTTATGTATAGCTATGTTGATTGTCTCGCGCTTCCTGCAATGCCATATCCATCAGATAGGCCAAAAGATGACTATCGGTTGTCCTTGCCATCTTGACGAGTTCTTGAAACATTTCTTCATTATGCGCCAATGTCTCGCGGTGAGCTGTCTCCCGTTGAACCATTTATGCCCCCACGACGTTTCTGTTTCCATCACGTGAAAATCACCCTCCTGGTTCAAACCCATCGGATATACCCAACCAAATACTACCATTGGTTATACACTTAACAGCAGCAATTTTAAGTTGTATTTGACGAATTTTGTCATCATGCTCTTGACCAAACGCAAACCGCTGTTCATGTGAAAGGCAACAATTTGAACGCGATGAATGGGCATTTTGCCTTGGAAGATCGCGAATCTAGGCTGCTTTAATGAACGTTGTCGTTGTCGAATCGCCTGCCAAGGCCAAAACTATCAACAAATATCTCGGCTCGAACTATAAGGTTCTGGCCTCGTTTGGTCATGTGCGAGATCTGCCAGCTAAGGATGGCTCCGTCCGCCCGGACGAAGATTTTGCCATATCCTGGGAAGTGGACAGCAATTCCGCCAAGCGTCTGGCAGATATTGTCAAAGCGTTGAAGGACGCCGATGGCCTGTTTCTGGCAACTGACCCTGATCGCGAAGGGGAAGCCATTTCATGGCATGTGCTGGAAGTTCTCAATCAAAAGAAAGCTCTCAAGGGCAAAACGGTAAAGCGCGTTGCATTCAACGCAATCACCAAGAAGGCTGTCCTTGATGCTATCGCCAATCCGCGTGACATCGACGAGCCTCTGGTTGACGCCTATCTGGCTCGCCGTGCTCTCGATTATCTGGTCGGCTTTACCTTGTCGCCGGTCCTGTGGCGCAAATTGCCAGGTGCTCGTTCGGCTGGCCGCGTTCAGTCGGTAGCCCTTCGTCTGGTCTGTGATCGCGAGTCCGAGATCGAGCGCTTCATTCGTGAAGAATACTGGAACATTGCCGCGCTTTTAAAAACGCCACGCAATGATAACTTCACGGCACGCCTAACCGCTGTCGATGGTAAGCGTCTTGGCAAGCTCGATATCAAGAATGAAGAGCAGGCAAGCGCGATCCGAACCATGCTTGAAGGCGCAAGCTTCAAGGCAGTCTCGGTCGAGGCAAAGCCAACCAAGCGCAATCCTGGGCCTCCATTCACCACATCGACCTTGCAACAGGCAGCGTCCGGTCAGCTCGGCTTCTCTGCTTCGCGCACCATGCAGGTGGCGCAGCGCCTTTATGAAGGCGTAGACATTGGCGGCGAAACCACCGGTCTCATCACCTATATGCGAACTGACGGTGTGCAAATGGCGCCCGAAGCGATCACTGCAGCGCGTGATGCGATCGGCAAAAGCTTCGGCCCGAACTACGTACCGGAAAAGCCACGCTATTATGCCAGCAAGGCGAAGAACGCACAGGAAGCGCACGAAGCAATCCGCCCGACTGACTTCATGCGCCACCCCAAAGAAGTGCGCCGCTATCTAGATGAAGATCAGGCGCGTCTTTACGAGCTGATCTGGAAGCGTGCTATCGCAAGCCAGATGCAGGCTGCCGACATTGAACGCACGACAGCAGACATCGAGGCCTTGAACGGCTCGAAGTCGGCAATGCTGCGCGCCAATGGTTCGGTCACCAAGTTCGACGGATTCCTAGCTGCCTATACAGATCATCGCGAGGAAGAGGAAGAGGATGAAGACAGCGCAAAGCTGCCGGAAATCCGCTCTGGTGAAGCGATTGCGCGTGAAAAGATCGACGCCACGCAGCACTCCACAGAACCACCGCCGCGCTATTCCGAAGCCTCTCTCATCAAGAAAATGGAAGAGCTCGGCATTGGCCGTCCTTCGACCTATGCGGCGACACTCGCCACCTTGCGCGATCGGGAATATATTACCATCGACAAGCGCAAGCTGACGCCAGACCCGAAAGGCCGTCTGGTAACATCGTTCCTTGAAAGCTTCTTCAAGCGCTATGTCGAATATGATTTCACGGCCGATCTGGAAGAAAAGCTCGATCTGATTTCCGACGGCAAGCTGTCGTGGAAAGACGTGCTGCGCGATTTCTGGCGTGATTTCTCCGGCTCTGTCGACGACATCAAGGAACTGCGTGTTACCAATGTTCTCGACGCGCTCAACGAAGAACTGGCACCGCTTGCCTTCCCGGATCGCGGCGATGGCAGCGATCCACGCACCTGCCCAACTTGTGGAACAGGTCAACTCTCGCTGAAGCTCGGCAAATATGGCGCATTCGTCGGCTGCTCCAATTATCCCGAATGCAAGTTCACTCGTCAGCTCGGTGGTGAGGGAAGTGGCGATGCTGCGGCTTCTGATGAACCAAAGTCACTCGGCAAAGATCCTTTCACCGGCGAAGAAATCACTGCCCGCACCGGACGTTTCGGACCTTATATCCAGCGCGGCGAAGGCAAGGAAGCCAAGCGCGCGAGTCTGCCGAAAGGCTGGTCGGTCGATACGCTTGATCATGAAAAGGCGATTGCCCTTCTGTCGCTGCCACGCGATGTCGGACAGCACCCTGAAACCGGCAAAATGATTTCAGCCGGCATTGGACGCTATGGTCCTTATGTCAGCCATGACGGTACGTTCGCGAACCTCGAAAATGCTGACGAAGTTTTCTCGGTCGGCCTTAACCGTGCGGTTGCTGTGCTTGCCGACAAACAATCCAAGGGTGCTGGTCGCGGGCGTTCCACACCTGCAGCGCTTGCAACGCTTGGCGATCATCCTGATGGTGGTTCAATCACCGTCCGTGATGGCCGCTATGGTCCGTATGTCAACTGGGGCAAAGTCAATGCTACCCTGCCAAAGGGCAAAGACCCGGCAAGTGTGACGCTTGAAGAAGCGCTCGCCCTGATTACGGAAAAAGCTGGCAGCACGAAGCCCAAAAAGGCTCCGGCACGTAAAGCCGCCAGCAAGTCAGCGACTGCTGAAAAGAAGACAACAACGAAAAAGACCGCCGCAAAGAAGCCCGCTGCTAAATCAAAAAGCAAGGCGAAAGCGGCAGAGGAGTAAGACTTGGCGCGCCGTTTCCCCAAACCAGATACCGGACGATCCGCGCGGACCGAACGGCGTGCAACAACAGCAAAATCAAACGCGGCGAAATCGGGTGATCCGATTTCCTTTTTGCCGACGCGTGACGAAGTTCTCAAGTTCATTGAGGAAAATCCGGATCGCGCTGGCAAGCGTGAACTTGCCAAAGCCTTCAACATCAAGGGCGACGCACGCGTCTATCTAAAAGACCTGTTGCGTGAGCTAGCCGATGAAGGGCTCGTTGAAAAACGCGATCGCAAATTGTCGCGCCCTGGTTCGTTGCCCCCGATCACAACTTTAAACGTAACCGGACGGGACAATGACGGTGGTCTTGTTGCGCGTCCAACGGATTGGGACGAAGCCGAACATGGTAAGGCGCCGGTAGTGCTGATCCGCCGTACGCGTCTCAATAAAGCCTCCGATGGCCCCACTGTGGGTGTTGGCGATCGCGTATTGGCCAAGATTTTCCGTAGCAAGGAAAATGACGGCCCGGAATATTCGGCTCGCGTGATCAAGGTAATCGACCACAGCAACAATGCAGTGCTCGGCGTGTTACGCAAGCTCAGCAACGGCGAATGGCGGTTGGAACCAGTCAACCGCAAACAACCGGAAGTGCAGCTGGACCCGCAGTCCCTACAGGATGCTAAAAGCGGCGATCTGGTCGAAGTCGAGCTTACATCCTCGCGCCGTTACGGCCTGCCAGCAGGTAAGGTGCGTCAGGTAGTCGGCTCCATCGACAGCGAAAAAGCGCTGTCGATGATTGCGATCCATGAACATGAAATTCCGCATATTTTCCCGGATGATGTCATCCGGGAAGCGGAAAACGCCAAGCCTGCGACGCTTGATGGCAATCGGGAAGACTGGCGTAAGATTCCGCTCGTTACCATCGATCCGGCAGATGCAAAGGATCATGACGACGCGGTTTATGCAGAACCCGATACAGACCCGGATAATACTGGCGGACATATTGTGATCGTCGCTATTGCCGATGTCGCTGCTTATATTTGCCCGAATTCTGCACTCGATCGTGAAGCGCTGAAACGCGGCAATTCGGTCTACTTCCCCGACCGCGTTGTACCGATGTTGCCCGAGCGCATTTCCAACGATCTCTGTTCATTGCGTGAACTGGAAGATCGACCCGCGCTTGCGGTGCGTATGGTGTTCGATGCCAACGGTCACAAGAAGTCACACAAGTTCCACCGCATTCTGATGCGTTCAGCTGCAAAATTGGCCTATCCGCAGGCTCAAGCAGCGATTGACGGTGCGACGGACGATAAGACCGCACCCATTCTTGATACCATTCTCAAGCCGCTGTGGGCCGCCTATGCAGCCTTGAAGCGTGGTCGCGATGCACGCGAGCCGCTTGAGCTCGACCTTCCAGAAAAGAAAATTCTACTGGCTCCCGACGGCAAGGTTGATAAGGTCATCGTGCCGGAAAGGCTTGATGCACATAAGCTCATTGAAGAGTTCATGATTCAGGCCAACGTGGCTGCGGCTGAAGTGCTTGAAGCGCGCCGCCAGCCGCTGATCTTCCGTATTCACGACGCGCCTGCACTCGCAAAACAGGAAAGCCTGCGTGAATTCCTGCGTACGCTTGATATGAACCTCGCAAAGGGTGCCGAACTCAGGCCGGGCCAGTTCAATCGCATTCTGGAAGCAGTTGATGGCACGGATCATCAGGATCTAGTCAATCAGGTTGTGCTACGCACGCAAAGTCAGGCTATCTACAGCCCTGACAATATCGGCCATTTCGGTTTGAATTTGCACAAATATGCGCATTTCACATCGCCAATTCGCCGTTATGCAGATCTCATCGTCCATCGCGCTCTGATCAAGGCTCTTGGCCTGGGTAATGACGGGCTGACCGCGATAGAAGAATCGCAACTTGAAGAAACTGCGGCACTGATTTCCTCGACTGAACGCCGGGCCATGCTCGCCGAACGAGAAACTGTTGATCGTCTTATCGCACACTTCCTCGCCGCCCATCTTGGTGACGATTACGAAGCCCGCGTCACAGGCGTCACCAGGGCCGGTCTTTTCGTGTCTCTTGCGACATATGGCGCAGACGGACTTGTGCCCATTTCAACTTTGGGTGATGAATACTATCTATATGACGAAGCGAACCATGCGATCGCCGGAGAAAGAAGCGGAAAAGGCTTCCGTCTGGGCGATACTGTCACGGTAAGACTTGTGGAAGCGCTCCCCGTTGCGGGTGCGCTTCGTTTTGAGATGGTTTCCGAACCGCATTCCCTGCCGATGTCGACACGTTCGCATCATAAGGCAAGCAAGGGAATGCGCGGGCGCAAAGGAAAGCCTACAGGCTTTTCCGGCGCCCCCAAAACAGGGCCCAAGAAAACGGGCTCTAAGAGAAAAGGTCGCAGATGAGCACGTTAGAGGCCAATTCCACAAATAGTCATGTTCAGGTTTTCGGTGGCGAAAGCCAGAAAACCGCGCGTCCGAGCCGCCCTCTTGGTCAGGCTCTCTGGCGCGGATTCAAATGCCGCTGCCCGCATTGTGGTGAGGGAAAGCTGTTTCGCGCCTTTGTAAAGCCAGTGGATCATTGCTCTGTCTGTGGAGAAGATTATACCGAGCAGCGCGCTGATGATCTTCCTGCCTACCTGACGATCCTCATCGTCGGACACATCGTGGTTGGCGCATTCATGGGCGTGGAAGCCACGACCAACCTCTCATTGTGGGCTCATATGGCGATATGGGGTCCGATGATTGTGATCATATCCCTGATCTTGCTACAGCCCATCAAGGGCGCAACCATCGGCCTGCAATGGGCATTGTTCATGCACGGCTTTGGTGGACAGGGCGAAGGCGATTACGGCGACGTCACATAACAGGCGGTTCTGCCGTGACCTCCCCCGTCCATTCCAATCAGTCATCAACTAAATCGGCGCTGCGTCCACACGATGCAGCGTCGTTGTTGTTGATTGACCGGACAGGTCGCACGCCACGCATTCTGATGGGCAAACGTCATCCCAGTCTGGCTTTCATGCCGGGCAAATTTGTCTTCCCCGGTGGACGGGCAGAGGCAGGGGACGGCGCGGTAACGGCGGCAACAGAACTCAGTGAAAACGACACCCAAAAACTGATGACAGGCATGGGAACCCGCGCTTCGCAGCGCAGGGCTCGTGCGCTAGGGCTTTGCGCTATCCGAGAAACTTTTGAGGAAACCGGGCTAAGGATTGCACGTACATCCTTTGACAGGCCGAACTCCGATCAAACCTCTTTTGCCAAACGTTTGTCATCCACCAACATAATAATGCCTGATAACAAGGATTGGTGTGCATTCCTTGAACGTGGTGCGTTGCCAGCGCTTGGTGATCTGCGCTATTTCGCTCGAGCGGTAACGCCACCCGGCAATGTCCGTCGATTTGATGCGCGTTTTTTTATCGCCTTTCGCGACAGCCTGCCGGAACTTGAACGAGCATCACTTGTTCCAAGTGGCGAACTGGAAGATTTGGATTGGGTGACAATTGATGAAGTTGATAAACTCGACGTTGCCCGAATTACTCAGGCCATTCTAAAGGAAGCGCGAATGCTGCTCACAGAAACTCGGCTCGACCTGCCTGCCACCTTGCCTGTGGCACAATACAGCAAGCGGCATGGCCGCTTTGTCCGTGAAGTGATCTGACAATATGAACAAAGAAATCCACCCTACCGATCTTGCCTCCCGGGAACCGGAAGGCGGGCCGAATGAGGGCCAGATGCATTGGCGTTCGCTTGCTGCAGCAATAGCTACGATCAGCGCCATGGGCGCTGCAATTGGCTTGGGCATACCGCTTCTGAGTGTACTTCTTGAAGCACGCGGTCACTCCGCAAGCCTGATCGGCGCCAACACGGCTGTCGCTGGCCTTGCGTCGATTGTCGCCGCACCACTCGCGGCACCGATTGCAGCCCGGCTGGGCGTCGCACGCGCCATTGTGCTCATGCTTGTCATCGGCAGTGTTGCTTTTCTAGGCTTCCACTTCCTGCAACCGCTCTGGGCATGGTTCGCCTTGCGGATCGTTCTGCATTTTGCGCTGACTGTGCTGTTTGTTTTGTCCGAATACTGGATCAATGCCTCCGCCCCGCCTGAAAAGCGCGGACTTGTGCTTGGCATTTACGCGACGTCACTTTCGCTGGGTTTCGCACTGGGCCCATGGCTATTCTCCAAGATCGGCAGTGCGGGAGGCATGCCCTTCTATGTCGGCTTTGCAATCATCATAGTGGCTACGATACCCGTTCTACTCGCCTGGCGCGACAGTCCGGATTTCGAGGAAGGCGATCATGTTCCCTTTCTGCCGTTCATCTTTGCTGTTCCCACTGCAACCATGGCAGTCTTCGTATTTGGTGCCGTCGAAACAGGCGGTTTCGCTCTGTTTCCGGTCTTTGGCGCGCGAGTCGGATATGATGAAGGGGACGCAGCGCTGCTGCTGACAATGATCGGGCTTGGTAATGTGTTGATGCAGATACCGCTCGGTATCATAAGCGACCGTATTTCAGACCGGCGTAAGCTGCTGCTGTTCTGTGCTGTGACGGGCCTCATCGGTATGATTGCCCTGCCATATCTCATGCAAAGCTGGTATCTGATGGCAGCCGTCCTGTTCTTATGGGGTGGCGTTGTGGCGGGACTCTACACGGTCGGCCTCGCGCATCTTGGTTCAGAACTCACCGGTCGCGAGTTGGCTTCCGCCAACGCTGCCTTTGTTTTCTGCTATGCAATCGGCATGCTCGCAGGACCTCAAGCGGTCGGTGTGGGCATGGATGCCATGGGACCAAAGGGCTTTCCGCTCACTCTCGGCATCTTTTTTGCAGCTTTTGCACTCTTTGCTGCGATAAGACTTGTCCAAAGGAAGAAGCGGGGTTGACTTTTCGCCCTCAATCCGTAGTGTCGCGCCGAATTTCCGCTTCTAGCCAATTGGCGAGACTCGCAGCGGTTTAATCATGAAAGAGCAGGTATTTCGATATGGCCAAGGCTACGACCATCAAGATCAAGCTTTTGTCGACCGCTGACACCGGCTTCTTCTACGTAACGAAGAAGAACAGCCGCACGATGACGGAAAAGATGACAAAGACAAAGTACGACCCGATTGCGCGCAAGCACGTCGACTTCAAGGAAACGAAGATCAAGTAATTTTCGTTTCCGCCGCCAGACATCACTGGCAGGAATCAAAAAGCCGTCTCTCAAGAGACGGCTTTTTTCGTTTGCACACGGGATGCGCTTTAACATTTTTTGACGCGCATCTTGTCCGAAAACCGCTTCGCACTTTTCGGGATGCGCTCTAAGCAGCAGACAGAACAATCCTGTTGCGGCCGTTTTTCTTGGCTTCATATAATGCGGCATCAGTCCGTGAGAAAAGCGCCTCGGCAGTGTCACCACCCATAAGGCGCAGCGATGCAATGCCGATACTGATCGTCATATTTATAGTGTGTTTGCCACCGGCCAGCAGGAAAGGCTTCTCCGCAACTGCTTCGCGAATGCGTTCAGCCACTGCGGCGGCCGCCATTATATCGGTATCGGGCAGAACGATCGCGAATTCCTCCCCACCATAGCGGCACAGGACGTCCATGCCACGAATCTTCTTGCGCAGCCGCACTGCGAATTCCCGCAACACATCATCGCCGCCATCATGGCCATATTGGTCGTTCACACGCTTGAAATGGTCAAAGTCGATCATAACGACTGATAAAGGCCGCTCACGCCCCGTAGCGCGCGAAAGCAGCACCGGCATGTGT